>Ga0187846_10000681_pt1 | contig 19258 bp, 14 predicted proteins | sample TC_taG_FD_161473 | JGI IMG/M metagenome (GOLD analysis project Ga0187846, IMG submission 161473) | Biofilm microbial communities from the roof of an iron ore cave, State of Minas Gerais, Brazil - TC_06 Biofilm (v2) | ecosystem: Environmental > Terrestrial > Deep subsurface > Cave > Wall biofilm...
AAGCCCAAGTTTCCAACCGGTGACGTACGCTTCGGCCACCTCATCCGCAGTGGCGTCGGTGGGCATATTGATCGTCTTGGAAATCGCCCCCGAGAGGAACGATTGGACCGCCGCCATCATTTTCAGATGGCCCATATACTGAATTGTGCGCGAGCCGGCCCTCGGCTTGAAGGCGCAATCGAACACGGGAAGATGCCCATCCGCCAGATGGGGCGCGCCTTCAATAGTCTCGTGCTCGTCAAGGTATTCGACGATTTCCTGGATTTCGCGCGAGTCGTAGCCCAGGCGTTTGAGTGCGCGTGGCACGGTCTGGTTGACGATCTTGAACATGCCGCCGCCAACCAGCTTTTTGTACTTGATCAGCGCGATGTCCGGCTCGATGCCGGTCGTGTCGCAATCCATCATGAACGCGATTGTGCCGGTCGGCGCGAGCACGGTCGCCTGCGAATTGCGGAAGCCCGCACTCTGTCCCAGCCGCAATGCCTCTTCCCATGAATCGCGAGCGGCGCGCAGCAGCTCGAGCGGCACGTGCGCCGAATTCAACTCGCGGGCGCAGTTGCGATGCCGTTCGATCACTTTGAGCATCGGCTCGCGATTCAGCGTGTAATTGTCAAACGGTGCCAGCGCGTCCGCGATACGCGCTGATTGCAGGTATGCCTCACCGGTCATCAAAGCGGTGATGGCTGCCGCATAGCTGCGGCCCTGATCCGAATCGTAGGCCAATCCCAGCGCCATCAGCGTGGCACCGAGATTAGCGTAGCCGAGTCCGAGTTCGCGGAAATTGTGCGCATTACGGGCAATCTCGTCGTTGGGGTACGAAGAATTGTCCACGACGATATCCTGCGCCGTAATCATCACATCGACCGCGTGACGAAAAGCCCTGACATCGAACTCGCCGCGGTCATCGAGAAACCTGAGCAGGTTGAGCGAGGCGAGATTGCAGGCGGAATTATCCAGGTGCATGTACTCGCTGCACGGATTGGAGGCGGTAATGGGCCCCGAGTTCGGACAGGTATGCCACGAATTAATGGTCGTATCGAACTGCATCCCCGGATCGCCGCAGGCCCATGCCGCTTCGGCGATCATGTGCAGCAGTTCACGTGCGCGATACTCGTCAGCGATCTCATGGCTCTTGACAAAATGTGTCCGCCAGCCGCCGTCATCGAGCACCGCTTGCATGAACTCATCAGTGACACGGACCGAGTTATTGGCGTTCTGGAAGAAAACCGAGCCGTAGGCTGGACCATCGAGCGACGGATCATATCCGGCAGCAATCAAGGCCCACGCCTTCTTTTCTTCTTCCTGCTTGCACTTGATGAAATCGACGATATCGGGATGGTCGGCGTTCAGTACCACCATTTTGGCCGCACGACGGGTCTTACCGCCTGACTTGATTACTCCGGCGGACGCATCGGCCGCTTTCATGAACGATAATGGGCCCGAGGCGGTGCCGCCCGCAGAGAGAGTCTCGCGGCATGATCGCAAGTCTGACAGGTTTACGCCCGAGCCGGAGCCGCCTTTGAAAATCATCCCCTCGTTGCGGTACCAGTTCAGGATCGACTCCATGTTGTCATCGACCTTGAGGATGAAGCAGGCCGAACATTGAGGACGCGGCTCGATTCCAACATTGAAATAGACCGGGCTGTTGAACGAGGCCATCTGATGAACCAGCAGGTACGTCAGTTCGGCCTTGAACGCGTCGCAGTCGCTATCGGCGAAGTAGTTCTGCTTCTCACCCCACGCCGATATGGTATCGACCACGCGGGAAACGAGTTGTCGTACCGAAGTTTCGCGCCGCGGACTACCGGGACCACCGCCGCGAAAGTACTTGGAGACGACTACGTTGGCTGCTGTTTGTGACCATTCGCGCGGCACTTCGACGTCACGCTGTTCGAAGACGACTCGGCCGTCCTCGCCGGCGATGATCGCCGAACGAAGTTCCCAACCAACCTCGGACATCGGGTCGACTCCGGCGCGGGTGAACAAGCGCTCGATGGTAATGCCGCGACGATAGGCGGTGGTCTCAGGTTGCTGGATCTCCGTTTTCAGGCGCTGCGCCATTTATTCGCCTCTTAGGCCCAAGCGAACAGAGTGCGAGCCCTCAACCATGTCAACAGATCACTCTGTCACCCTGACACTGCATTTAAGTCTGCCTTCAGTGCTCTCCGTCTGAGCCGGCTCTATAAGGTGACATTGTCACCCGTTGCTCTGCATTTAAGTCTGAGGCACAAATTCCTGTCAAGTCTTCAACCCCAATATATTGTGTAGATAAGCCTGTGCATAACCTATAGATTAGGTTGTTGATAGGTTTGTCCCGAATCTTCGCCCTCAATTCTAGCCGCTGTCGCCTCAGCCTGAAAACGCTGAAGCGCGGCTAAGATGGGGTTAGGTCACCGCAGCGGCTGACGCTAACGCAGGCGAACACTGAAGCTAGTCTAAGAGACGCTATGGCTTCAACACCGAAGTGTGGATAGTACATATCCGAGCCTGTTCAAAATCCGGTTTTCGGTCCTTAATCTGGATGTAGGGCAGACTTCCAGCCTGTCATCCGGAGGCGTAGTGGCCGCGAGGCGGCGAAAATTCTTTCAGCAGATAGGCGGTACTATCCAGGATTTGCTGGCGAATCTGGATACGGGCAGCCATTTCGAACTCGTGCGGTTGATTCGCCTATGGCCAGAGGTCGTTGGCGAAACAATCGCACGCAGGACCGAAGTAAGTTCGCTGAAGTTTCACACCGCCGTCGTCAAAGTTTCAACTGCGATGTGGATCCAGGAATTGAATCTGATGCGTTCGCAGATTCTGTCACGGGTAAACGCGGCGATGCGCAATGACGCGGTGCGCGATCTCCGATTTGTCCTGGGGAGATTGAGCCGCCGTGAGCGGAAACACCTGCGCACGGTCGGGCGCGTAGCAAGGAAACCGATCCAATTGCCCGAATTGCAAGACCCCGAACTTCGGCGCGCATTTGACGATCTCATCGAAGCCTGGGGCCGGTCTCCTCGCTAGTCGAGACGAATTGTGTAGCGCTTTGAGTCGAAACGCCGCGGGTTACGGCGCGTAGATCTTTGTACGCTGTGTAAGGGTCCATGCCGACGTTGGTGAAAAGGACGAAGTCTCGAGCCGGGCAATGATGCGCCCACTGATTCAGTCAAGCAGCCTTTCGCTGGGGCAGCGCTCGCTGCATGTTCTCAACCGTCTTGCTTTCGGACCGCGCCCGGGTGAGGTCGATCACGTTAAGCAAATCGGCGTCGAAAACTGGATCGAGCGCCAGCTTCAGCCTGATTCGATTCCCGAGCCGACTGACCTGCGGCAGCGCGTCGCTTCCTTGCAGACTCTTCATATGACTCCAGTAGAGCTGTTCGCACAGTATCAGGAGCCTCTGCGCCAGCTTGCGCCCGGCCAGGACAAAAAGGCTCTGCGGCGCCGGTCCGAGATCATTTTGCAAGAGGCGGTTCAGGGACGAATCATTCGAGCGCTGGAGGGGCCGCGTCAGTTGCAGGAAGTAATGACCGCCTTCTGGTTCAACCATTTCAATGTGTTCGCGGGGAAGGGACTTTGCCATTTGTGGGTCGGCTGCTTCGAACAGGAGTCGATTCGGCCGCATGCGCTGGGCCGCTTCCGCGAACTCCTGGGCGCTACGGCAAAACATCCGGCGATGCTCTTCTATCTGGACAACTGGCAGAATACAGCGCCGAACTCACCGGGTGCTCGCGGCAAATTCGAGGGAATCAACGAGAACTATGCGCGCGAGTTGATGGAGTTGCATACGCTTGGCGTCAACGGCGGGTACTTGCAAGCTGACGTGATCGCGCTTGCACACATTTTGACCGGCTGGGGTATCGTGCACCGCAATGCCGCGACCACGATCAATCGGCCACCCCTTGATGGAGCCGCCTTTCCTGCCCGTGCCTTCGCGTTCCGCCGGTTCTCATTTGGCCGATGGCGGCGTTATTCACCCGCGTGGAGGATGCACCAGGAAATCGAAGGCGAAAATGGGTTCAATTTCGATCCACGCCGCCATGATTTTAGCGCACAGACTTTTCTTCGCAGGGGCATTGCCAGTGGTGGCCTGGACCAGGGCGAGGCTGCCCTGGATATCCTGGCGCGCAGTCCTGCAACCGCGAATCATCTAAGTTACCAGCTCGCGCAATATTTCGTTGCCGATGATCCACCGCCTGCGCTGGTGAGGCGCATGGCACGCCGTTATCTCGCGACCGAGGGCAATCTCCGCGACGTGTTGAAGACCTTGTTTTTTAGCAGTGAATTTTGGGAGGCGAGCAATTATGGCGTGAAATTTAAGACCCCGTACGAATTTGTCATTTCCGCCACTCGTGCCGCCGGCGTCCCAGTATTGAACGTCCGTCCGCTCGCGGGCGCCATGACTCAACTGGGGATGCCGCTCTATGGCTGCCAAACCCCCGATGGGTATAAGCAAACGCAAGACGCGTGGCTCAGTCCTAACGCGATGATGATGCGGCTTAGCTTTGCCACCGCGCTCGGAGGGGGCCGCCTGCCATTGCAACGTCCTATGAATGAGTTCGCGCAGGATGAGGGCGGACGGACGCAGGAGGGCGCCATGCGGCCAGCGCAGTTGCGAATGCCGCCGACTGCAATGGATATATCTGCAGCGCCGGATCCGGTCACGCTCGCTACGACTATCGGTGACCTGCTCTCGTCGCACACGCAGGAGACGGTGCAGGCGGCGCCGCGTCAATTACGTGCGCCATTAATCCTTGGCAGTCCCGAATTTATGATGCGGTAGTTTCAACTCCCTCTCCCTAATCAGGGAGAGGGAGGGGAGAGGGTCATTATCCAGCGGTCCTCGAAGTGGACCGCGACTGAGAATGAGAGGGGCCGCTTTGTGCGCGGTAACGGCACCGGTTCTTCCATTGTGCCTCGCAAAAGCAAGCCGGGAAAGGCAATTACTTGAAACATGGACGACCGACAAAACCCCAAAAGTGCGATGGCGCGCCGGGAATTCCTTCGCGCAGCTACGCTGGCCGTTTCAGGCACCATTATATTCGGTCCGCATGCGTGGGCAGTGCGTTCTTCGACCGCCCTCAACAACCATAAGCGCCTAATCCTGGTGCTTCTGCGCGGCGCAGTCGATGGGTTGAACGTCGTAGTGCCGTATGATGATGGCAATTATTATGAGAATCGACCGTCCATTGCGATCCCGCACAGCGGTGAGGGTGCGGTGCTCGATCTTGATGGTCATTTCGGCCTCAACCCCGCACTCGCTTCACTGATTCCGATATGGAAGGAAGGCTCGCTCGCCTTCGTGCATGCCAGCGGCTCACCGGATCCCACCCGGTCGCATTTCGACGCGCAGGATTACATCGAGAGCGGCACTCCCGGAATTAAAACCACGCCCGATGGCTGGCTGAATCGCACGCTGGCTGCCTTGCCTGGCGAGCATCAGCCGACTGAGGCACTCAGCCTTGGAGCAGTATTGCCGCGTATACTTTCGGGCCCGATGCCTGTTGCAAATATCCCGCTGGGGCGCGGGGCGGCCCGGCCTTTGCCCCTTGACAATCCACGTATCGAGGGTGTTTTCGACGGTCTTTACGATGGCAGTGATCCGCTCAGCAAAGCCTATCGGGAAGGCACCCGCGCGCGTCAAAAGTTGCTCGGTGAACTCAGGCAGGACATGACGGAGGCCGACCACGGAGCACCCGGGCCGGAGGGATTCCCCAGCGATGCCGCTCGATTGGCTTCGTTGATCCAACGCGATTCAAGTGTGCGGCTGGCTTTCATCTCGCTCGGCGGATGGGATACGCACGTCGGCCAAGGCTCTACCAGCGGGAATCTAACGAACCATCTGAAACCGCTCGGCGATGGACTGGCTGATTTTAAAAAAGCGCTGGGATCCGCTTACGATGACACAGTGATCCTGGTGCTCTCCGAATTTGGCAGAACGGTCCGCGAGAACGGCAATGGTGGTACCGATCACGGCCACGGCAACGTCATGTGGGTAATGGGAGGCCCGGTGCGTGGCCGCCGGGTTTATGGGAGATGGCCGGGGCTCGCCGTTGGTGACTTATACCAGGAACGGGATCTGGCAGTGACCACCGACTTTCGCGAACCAATCGCACAGGTATTGCGGGTCCACTTGAGCTTATCGCCGATAGCGATCCAGAAAATTTTCCCGCAACGACCCGCGAATACTGGCCACGTGAGCGCCCTGATCAGGGCATGATCGGAATGAGCGGGGATCCTGTGTGACTGAACATGGATGAGCAATCTGATGGGCCGCAAAGAATCCGGCTCTCTCGCTCAACCAAGACAGTGGCGCCGGGTCGCCGTACTACTTGCGCGGCGTGATTGTCAGCGGTTCCCCATCGTTGCTATTCGGCGCGCTTTCAGTAGTTTGCGCCAATAGCAGTTGCAGCGCTTGCCCGAGCTCCAACTGGCTGTATTTCGGATTTGAATAAAGCGCATCGAGCTTACGCACCGCCTCGTCGGGCCTGATACCGTTCATCGACAGCTCCTGAGTGAGCTGATGGATGATTTTTCCGCCACTCTTCCAGTGCAGATAGCTGGCAGCAATCGAGAGCGTGTTGACTTGCTGGACGCTGACATCCATCGCGTCACGGTACCCGTTGATATAGCCGCTTTTGGCAGCATTTGTGAGCTGCTGCCAGAAAATCCCGTTGTGCTCCAAGCTGGGCGACGCCAGCCCGACTCCGCAACTGAGGCCGCACCCAACCACAACCCCCGCTATGAATTTTTTCATCGGCTCGCCCCTCCTCCGAGGCGGCACGCAGAACTACTTAGCAGATTAAAGACGAGGTTGAAACGGGCTCGTCCAAGATTGCTGGTTCCTCAGAATCGAGCGCTAAGTCCGGCATTGAATGCGCGAGTCAGCAAATGCGATCATTGCCGAGGCCGCTTCCGATATGCCAGAAAAGCGGGTTTTTGCTGCTTCCAATCGATGATCAAGCTTTTTCAAGAGGTCCTCTCGTATATCAATGCGCCGGAAACCGCGCGATTCGAATCACTCGCGCTGCGGGTCTTTCGCTACCAAGCCGCACATGTGCCGGTTTACCGGGCATTTCTGGCCAGCCTCGACATTGACCCGGGCGCCATTCGTTCGCTTGAAGACATTCCCCCGGTTAGCGCGCTCGCTTACAAGTACGCGCGGATTGAGAACACGTCGCACCCTCAATCTTCCAGCGCGCGTTTTTTCCTCACTAGTGGAACCAGCTTCGGCCGTAATGAACGCGGGCGGCATTTGGTGCCGTTACCTGAAGTCTATCGGGCATCTGCGATCAGCCATCTGCGGTGCATGATGTTCCCGGACAAGGCCCGGATGGCCATGCTCGCGCTCCATCCATGCGCTGACCAAATGCCGGAATCCTCATTGGCACAAATGATTAGTTGGTGCATCGAGGAGTTCGGTGACGGCAGTGCCCTCCGCGCGGCAACCCGCGAATCCGTCGACGTGGCGCTAGCCGAAGAATTCCTCCATGCCGCGCAGCGGCTTGACCGCCCGGTTTGTATCCTTGGTACGACGGCGTCATGTGCGGCGCTGTTCACGGCGCTGCGTGCCAGCGGTACCACGATTCCATTGCCAGCAAGGTCGCGCCTGATGGACACGGGCGGCGCCAAGGGCCAGCTCGTCCCGCTGAGCCCTGAACAGGTCGTAACCGAGGCTCATGAGCTGCTCGGAATTCAACCAGCAATGGTGATTAACGAATATGGCATGACCGAGATGTGCTCGCAGTTATACGATGCGACCAGCTTCAATTCCGAATCCAAGGCACCACCTGGCATGCGGTTAAAACTGGCGCCGCCGTGGTTGAGGCCCGCCGCTCTCGACCCCATTACATTGAAGCCACGCGCCGGTACCGAACCCGGTCTGCTCGCATTTTTCGATCTCGCAAATGTGGGTTCGATTTCCGCATTAATGACCGAGGATGTCGGAATTGTCCAGGGCGATGCAGTGATGGTGCTAGGTCGCGCGGCCGCGGCCGACCCTCGTGGGTGCGCTCTCTCCATCGAGCAGTTCGTGGAAATGAGGAAACCTTCGCTGTCATCTGAGCAGCGAGGGCTTACAGCCGGAAACGCTGGTGTTACCAACGAGCAGGCTCAGGCATCGGCGACAGCATCGGCGGACCAGGTGCTTACGCCCTCCGAAATAGAGGTAGCTGCAAGGCGATTAAGCAGGACGCTAGCGACTGCGCCAGCTCCATTAGACCCTCATACGACGGGCACCATCTTCCGCGCGGTACTGGAGGCGGTGGTAAGCGGTTCAGGGCGCTGGCACCCGGCTCTTCGCAGGATCGCAGCGAGTTCGGGCTATTCAGAATCGTTGCTCAAGGTCTCCCTCGGCGCGCTCGTAAGTCCGCTTCGTGGCGCCGGTGAATTTGCGCGCAGAGCCAAGCAGCGGCGCGAATTGCTAGGGTTCATCATGCCCGGCAACGTGCCAGGTGCGGGAATACATGAATTAGTCGCCGGGCTCACTTCTGGATGCGGCGCTATGGTGAAGACTTCTTCGTCGGAGCCGGTTTTCTTCAGCGAGCTGGGAGAGACACTGCGAGAACTTGACAGCCGGTTCGGCAGCGACTTCGGCGCTCGCTTACATGTATTGAGTTGGAGGCGCGAAGATGCCGGCCTCACCGAAGCGTTGCTCAAGAACTGCGATCGTCTGATTGTTTTTGGCAACGACGCTACGATTGCCCAATTGGAGGGGCTCGCCGGGCAACAAAGGCTGATCGCCTTTGGCAGCCGTGTGAGCGGCGCGGCCGTTATGCGCGAAGCGCTCCAGGGTACTGCGATCGCGCAAACAGCTGATGCACTGGCGCTGGACTGCGCCCTGTTCGACCAACGCGGATGCCTCTCGCCACATCATATTTTTGTCGAAGAGCGTGCCCGTGAATTCGCCTCAGAGATTGCCGCAGCGTTCTCCCGGCTCGCTCCACTCCTCGGCAGCAACGATGTGTTGCGCAGGCTGGAGCTTCAAAATGCCGCGGCCATCCGCAGCGTACGAGAAGCCGCGCGCTGGCGCCGACTCAGTGGGGGAGATCTCGAGCTTTGGGAAGATCCCAATTTCCGCTGGACGGTGGTCTTTGATGATGCCGCGAGCTTCACAACGTCGCCTGGCTTTCGCACCGTTTATGTTTCGTCATTCAGTACTCCGTCCGACCTCGAACGCCGGCTCGAACCGGTGTATGGCAGGATCGAAGGATTCGCCATTGCCGGCGGCGAATCAGCAGCAGGTGCGGGCAGCGAAACCTCGCGCAACCACCGCTCCGGAGAGCCACCTCGTTTAGCGCTGATACGGGCAGCCGCCGAGCGTTGCGGCGCGACTTACGTGTGTGCACCAGGCGAAATGCAGTCGCCGCCACTAGACTGGCCGCACGGCGGCGGTGAGTTTATCCAGGCGTTGATTGGCTAGAGGAATTCTCTATTGAGCCAGGCGCGTGACGATTTTCTAACTCATCTCGCGCAGACCTCAGACTCGCCGCTGGGATTGGAAATTGATCGGGCCGAGGGATGCTGGCTGTATACATGCGACGGACGACGCTATCTCGACTTGATAGCCGGGATCGGCGTCTCCGCGCTGGGCCACGGCCATCCTGCCGTGCTTGCAGCTATCCATCGTCAACTCCGGCGCCATTTGCACGTCATGGTCTATGGCGAATACGTGCTGGAGACTCAGGCCGAATTGGCAGCCGAATTGGCGCGTGTACTCCCGCCTGGACTCGATCGTGTTTACTTCACGAACAGCGGCGCCGAGGCGATCGAAGGTGCTCTCAAGACGGCGCGGAAATATACCGGCCGCGCCGCTTTCGCCGCGTTCGATGGGGCCTATCATGGCGATACGATGGGAGCGTTGGCGCTAGCCGGCAACGCTGAATTCCGCGCCCCGTTTGGCGACTTACCAGGCCCCGTCCTCCATTTGCCTTATGACGATGAGGCCGCGCTGCAAGCAATCGACCAACGAGTCGCGGCGGTGGTAGTTGAACCGGTTCAGGCCGAAGGCGGGGTCAGGATCCCACATCGGTCTTTTATCGAAGCGCTGCGCGGCCGATGCTCACAGTGCGGTGCATTGCTTATTTTCGACGAGGTTTTGACCGGCCTGGGGCGTACCGGCCGGCTTTTCGCACTTGAGCATTTCGGCGTTACCCCGGACATCGTGGTTCTCGCGAAAGCTCTGGGCGGAGGACTGCCGCTCGGTGCGTTCTGCGCGCCTGACGCTATTATGACTGTGCTGTCGAGAGATCCTCCACTCGGGCACATCACAACCTTTGGCGGCCATCCGCTCTCATGCGCCGCCGGGGGCGCCACCTTAAAGACGATCCTTGAGCAGCAGTTATGGGAACGTGCCGATAAGGTCGGCGCTCTCATGCGGGGTCGGCTCGCGGAAGTGCTTGGGCGCGAGGTGATCGATATTCGCGGCGCCGGTCTGCTGATCGGAATCGAATTCGCCGATACATCGATGACGCGGCAGTTCGTCGCCGAGACCTTGTCTCGTGGAGTAATCGTAAACTGGACGCTCAACGCCGATCGCGTCGTCCGGCTGGCACCCCCACTGACGATATCCGAGGAGGAAATTGATTTCGCTGTCAGAGCGATGAAGGAAGCTTCCATCGCCGCCCGGAAATCCTCGATTGCGGATAGCTCAAGACAGCAATGATATGAAGACGACTCTGCTTGCCCCCGTTCTTCTGGCTCTGATAGCGCCGGCCATTCACTGGATGCCCGTTCTTCGCGAGCATGACACTCTAGGTGCGGAAAAAGCCCTCGATAAGCTCGTTGACTTCTTGGGCCTTCTCCATCTGGACCATGTGACCAGCTCCCGGAACAAGATGCACAAGGACTGAAGCAGGCAAACCGTTTGCGTGTGCGGCGGGTATAATCCGGTCCTCCTCTCCCCAGATTATCTGAAGGCGTACCGCGAGAGCGGCCAACCGTGGCACTAGTTCGACCCTCTGACGCCCATCCTTGAAGATCGTTCCTGCTAGAGTGTTCAGCGCTTCCACTGCACCGTCTAGGCGCTTGTAGCTGATAATGTCGTCGAGCATCTTGCGACCGACCAGCGCAGGGTTCGCGAACAACCGCTCGATAAACGGGCGAAGCTGCCTGGGCCGGCTGGCTCGCATGAAGCCCTCGACGTATTGCATATTGATCTCGGGTCCGAACCCGACCGGCGCAATCAGGCTCAGCGACTTCACGTGCTCCGGATGGCTCAGGGCGAGTTCGAATGCGGTAGCTCCTCCAAGCGAATGACCCACCAGGTGTGCACTCCCAAGTCCGAGTGCGGTCATCAGCTCGAATGCCGCCGAAGCCAGGAATGCCAGATCGCCGCCGTCTACCTGCTTGCTCGATCCGCCGTGGCCGGGCAGGTCGATAGCGTAGACTGGATGTTCTTGCGCGAGCGCGGGCTGCGTGAAAAGCCAGCTATTCAGATCGCCGCCGAAGCCATGAATCAGGACAACCGGTGTGCTCTCTGCTTCGCCCATCTTGAGATAGCGCATCCGACGTCCGCCAATCTCGGTCGTCTGCGGCCTGAGCAGCTCAGCGTCGCTCTCGGCTACAGCCTCGGGAACAAAATCCTTGGCGAACTGTGCGACGAAAGCGTCGATCTCAGGATCAGGAGTTTCTATGTCAGCGAGCACTGCCAGTAGTGCACCGACGGGCAGGGTCTCGCCCACCTTGGCGACGCATCTCCGCAGCACACCGGAGGCCGGTGACTCGTAGAGGTTGGTGATTTTTGGGGTCTCGATCTCGACCAGATCGTTTCCGGCTTCTACCCGATCGCCCTCATTCGCATACCAGGCGACGATCGTACCCTCAGTCATCGAAAGGCCCCACTTGGGCAGTGTGACCGCTCTGATCCCCTCCGGCATCAGAGTTAGCCAATGACCGCAAGCGCTGCGGCCTCAATCTTGGCGGGAGTCGGAACGTAGGCGTCCTCAAGTGCCGGCGAGAAGGGCACTGGAGTGTGCGGTGGGGCAACAATAGAGACCGGCGCTTTAAGCGCGCTGAAAGCCTTAGTCGCAACCAATGCCACGATGTCAGTAGCAAGGTTGCACCGTGGACTTGCTTCGTCCACGACAAGGAGCCGGCCCGTTTCCCTTACCGACTCGAGGATCGTCTCCTCGTCGAGCGGTGAGGCCGTGCGGGGATCAATGACCGAACATGCGACGCCTCGACCCACGAGCCGGTCGGCGGCCTGGTTGGCGAACTTGACCATCCGGCCGATCGCGACGATGGTGATGTCCTCGCCCTCGCGGGTGAGGTTCGCCTCTCCGAAGGGGATAGAGTAGGCCTCGTCCGGCACCTCTTCGGTTTCGTCGTATAGCATTTTGTGTTCGCAGAAGATCACCGGATCATCGTCGCGAATTGCCCGGATAAGGAGCCCCTTGGCCTCGTAGGGAGACGAAGGAATGACGACCTTGAGACCGGGGATATGGGTAAAAATGGGATAAAGCGACTGGCTGTGCTGACTTGCTGCACGAAGTCCAGCGCCGTACATCGTGCGAATCACCAGGGGCACCGTTGCCTTGCCGCCGAACATGTATCGTAGTTTGGCCGCCTGGTTGAGAATCTGATCGAGGCATACGCCGACAAAGTCGATGAACATCAATTCCGCCACGGGCCTCAGACCAGTCGCCGCTGCCCCCACCGCCGCACCTATAAAAGCACTTTCGCTGATGGGTGTGTCGCGTACCCGCTCCGGACCGAATTCAGAAATGAGTCCTTTCGTTACTCCTAGCACACCACCCCAAGCGTCCTGTTCGCCCGCCGCACCCATCCCTCCCGCCACGTCCTCACCCATGATGATGACGCGCTGATCGCGGCGCATCTCTAGACGCAATGCCTCGTTTATCGCTTCGCGAAATGATTTCCTGGCCATCTTCGCGTCACCCTCTCAGAATGGAACGCCCTAATAAGAGCTGTAGACATGGGTTATCAGATCGGCCGCCTCGGGCGGCGGTGCCTCTTTGGCTGCCGCCACGGCTGAACCGATGAGAGCCACAACCTCAGAATCGATATCGTCAAGCTGAGGCGGCTGGAGGAGTCCCATAGTGGTTACCCGATCACGGAAGAGCTTCAAACAATCCCGCTCGCTCCGAGCCGCTGCGACCTCGCCTGGAGCCCTGTAAGTAGAGGCATCCCCCTCGAAGTGACCGTAGAAGCGGGTGCATTTGACGTGCAGAAAGCTTGGCCCGTTCCCGGCCCGCGCATAATCGATAAGATCGCGCGCCGTTTGGTAGGTGGCGAAGAAATCGTGACCCTCGACGGAGCGGCCTGCCAGACCAAAGCCGGCAGCACGCTTGATCGGGTCGCCACCGCCGATCGACCAGGAGCTGGCGGTCGACTCCGCATAGCCGTTGTCTTCGAGCACAAAGACCGCCGGCAGCTTCCAGGCCGATGCGAGGTTCATCGCCTCTAGCGTCGTGCCTTGATTGAATCCGCCGTCGCCAAAAAACGTCACCGCGACGCCGCCCGTCTTGAGTATTTTGGCGCTGAGCGCGGCACCGCAGATAAGCGGCGGTCCGCCGCCGACGATACCGTTGGCACCCATCATCCCCTTCGACATGTCCGCGATATGCATCGAACCACCCTTGCCGCCGCAAAGTCCATCGCGCCGGCCGTATAGCTCCTTCATCATCGCTCGGACGTCACACCCCTTGGCAATACAGTGTCCATGCCCGCGATGGGTACTGGCGATATAGTCCTGTTCGCCGAGATTCATGCAGATAGCCACGGCAGAAGCCTCCTCGCCGGCGTAAAGATGGACAAAGCCGGGGATTTCTCCCGTGGCGAACTCAAGATGGATCCGTTCCTCAAATTCCCGGATCAAGCGCATGTAGCGGTAGGCATCCAAAAGCTGCTCGCGTGACAACTCCATCTCGATTTGAAACCTCCGCTGGATTGCGCTCATCTCAGGAGTACCGAACCAAACACGTAAACGTCAAATATCAATCAAACCGGAGGAACGCGGCTTGATTCACCCGGCTTGAATGCCTCGACGCCTCGTAGGGCAAGCAGGGGCGGCTCGCGATGGTGACCTTGTACAAACAGTTTCAGCTCGGGGCGCCAAAGAAATAAGTGGACTTTCTTTGCAGCCGGACTAAGAGTGCGCCGCGCTTTGTCGTAACGCCGCGCACGCGGATTACGGCTAAATCGGCCCTCGACAGGAGCGCACTTAAAGATTCCGAAACTGAATGGCCATTTTGTCAGCGCGATCTTATGGTCGTGAATCTGAAATTCGCTAATAAAGTCGGCGCTGCCGCTGATCGCGCCAGCGCCGCCATCGCCGTCCGGAAGTCCTCGATTGCGGATAGTCGAAGACAGCGATGATACGAAGACAACTCTGCTTGCCCCCGTTCTTGCGGCTCTGATAGCCTCGGCCATTCAACGGATGCCCGTTTTTCGCGAGCATGAGTGCCGCCAAGTCCCCGTCGTCTAGCTCGGCCTAGGACACCGGCCTTTCACGTCGGTAACACGGGTTCAAATCCCGTCGGGGACGCCAATAAAATGAAGGATTTTTAGGGCAGGCTCCGCTTCTGCGCATGTCTGACAGCCACACTTGACAGCCACCGGATGCCTATGATCGCGACGAGAGGTCCCGAATCACATGTTCGAGCGCAGCTGCAGAACCCAATGCTTCGGGTCGTCCGCATCTTTCCGCACGACGTATTTCTGCTCCAGGATGAATTAAGTTTCGAAATCCTTTCGCCAGACGGCACTGAGCCGCCGTTGTGTCGCCAATAATTTTAAGCTCGGCCGATACTTCAATGAATTCGTGCAGGTGCCACTCTTCTGGTGCCCGATTCGCGCGAGGTAAATTGACGTTCCGCTTTTGAAGCACACCAACGGCACCAGGGATATCCGCTGCCCTTTTAAAGATCGCCCACAGTAAAAGAGCCTCGATGATAGACCCGGCCAGAACAGTCGCGGCTTTCCATTCACCATTGGATAAAGCCCTATCAGCATCGCTTTTATCTATCCGCAAAATCTGTCGCTGAATTTCATCGCTTATGAAGTCAAGGCCGGCAGTCGATGATGCTGCCGCTTCGTCAGGACACTTTGAAAGAAGTGAGTGGAGCAAAGTCACGGGGTCGGTACTGTAACCTGGGGTCGTGTCGAACGACTGATCGCCCTGCATGTCCCAAACGCCGATCTGGCTGCGCATGCTGGCGATCGCGGTCTGATACGCAGAAAAGTCGTCGGTACCGAAAGTAATTAGCTCTTCAGGTATCAGGTCCACCAACTCAAGAATCACGGAAAAAAAGCTTCTATGGCCCATAAAGAATTGGAGCTTCTTAGACAAGTCGAACTTCGTATTCGGGAACAATCGCTCGATTTGCTCCACAACATCGCTTGGGACCACTCGCATATATTCCACCGATGTTTTGCGGCTTTGCGACAGTTAGCCCTTTAGCCGTGCAGCAATTTCTCCATAGTTTCGGCTGTTTCGCGCATAGCGGCCGGCATCACGTGTGAGTAGGTGTTGGCTGTAAGTGAGATTGAGCTGTGTCCGAGCAACTCCATAATCACACGTAACTGCACGCCTTGAGAGAGAAGCAAGGAAGCGGCAGAATGCCGCAAGTCGTGGAAGCGAGTGTTCAGTGGCAGTCCAGCAGCTCTAAGCAGCCGCTTGTAATCACGGTGCACGGTAATAGGTTCTAACGGACCGCCATTGGGATTCGTGAATATCAGGCCTGTTTCTTGCCATCTAGAACCCGCCTTCAGTCTTTCCTCTAGCTGACGTGCATGCCGCATTTTTAATGCATGAACAACGCTATCGGGCATCGCCAGCGCTCGTCGGCTCCGATCGGTTTTGAGTTCCGTTATAGCGAGGCCCTTTTCTAGTCGTTGCAACGCCTGGTTAATCCGTATCGTCCGACTCTCGATCTCGGCATCAGCCCAAGACAATCCGAGGATCTCGCCACGACGCATGCCGAGAGTCAGCGCCAGCATGTAGATCGCCTCGAACCGTTGGCCTCGGACTACTTCTAGCATTGTGCGAGCCTGTTTAGCGGTGAGAGCGTAGGCATTCGGTCTGACGACACGAGGAGGATCCACCAGCGCGGCAGCGTTTCTGGGAACTAGGCCCCATTTGAGCGCCTGCGTGAGAGCCGAACGAAGCACTGTGCGGATGTTAACTACGGTCTGAGGGGATAGGCCCGCTTTCATCTTTCGGTTTAACAATGCTTGCACTTGCTGCGGTGTCAGCTTCTCGAGCCTTACCCGCCCGATTTCTGGAACGATATGCTTTTTTACGATCGCGCCGAAGCTCTCATAGCTGCGTGCCTTCGCGTGTGGCTTTAGCGTGTGCTCTAGCCAATGGGTGAGATATTGCTGCACTGTTTGCCGCTCTACCGCAACAGGAAGTCCGCGACTGTAATCCGAGCGTGCTTTGAGGAGCTGTTCTTGCACTTCAGCTGCGGTTGCAGCGTAGAAATACTTCCGCTTCCGGCGCCCGCTCTCCCAACCAAGATTCAGGACTCCGCACCATCTGCCGTCGCTTTCGCGTTGGTAAATCGAGCCTTCATTCTGTCCACGCTTAAGTGCCATCTTCATCCCTTCTCTCCGCGTCGCTCGCGCTTCCGGCGTGCGAGAATCTTTTTCCGTTCGCGTGCGTAGTAGTCGCGCAGCGCGTAGCGCACCGGCCAACCCTCAGCCCTGCATTGATCGCAAAACACGCGCTGCCCTGGCCGAGGTTCCCGACGTGGCGAAACCAGGTGAGGGCAGTGCGCGCAATTGACCATCCACTTGCCCTTGATCGCGCGAATTCTGCCAACAAGTTCGAAGACCAGAGCTGGGAAACACCCTCGTTGATCACCGGCGACGAACGACATCGAAAAGTCCACAGGACGCGATTCCGCGAACGTGAAATATAGACGGACTGGACAAGCAATTAGCCATTTGTTGAGGAGCTCAAAAATAAGAGCCCAGGCATTACTCCGAAACCCGTCAGCACGAGCACCTCTGATTTCACTGGCTACGGGACCATCGTTGGCGTATAGTCGCGCCTCCTTCTCTATTTGGTCTTCGGGTAATATCTGCCGGGTGATAGGAGGCGGGTTCAGCTCGTACAGCAGCAGCTTGTAGATAGCCGCTAAGTCTTTCGATTGAGGTCGGCGAGCGCTCTGAAGGGAGGTCGAGACTCTAATGCAGGCGCGCACTGCTTCTGCGATCTTCAGCCACCACTCAACACGCTCGCCAAACCGGCCGTCAGGAAATCGGAAAGGCGCGCAGTAGAAGTTATCCACGCTCATCGACGCCGTTGAGTGGACACTCTGCTCCTCAGGCTCTAGACCAAAAATCAAGCCACCGGCCGGCAATGCAGCATGGCAAATTGGGTGACCGTGGCCGCAGATGCCGAGCGGTCCAAACGCCTGAGCATAATCCAGGGCGTCAGTCGGATCCTTGATTCTGGAGAAGCGACCAAGGAGATCCACTGCATCAACTTCTCTGCCCGTCACTGTCGCTGACTCAGATCCGAAATATTCCTGCCATCGCCAGGTTATCCAGCTCGCCTCCAGGTCGATTTCATCAGGGACCATAAGCTTCGATTCGCTGAAAGCCTGGGGAAGCGAATTGACCGACCTTGTGGTCATATATCTTCATATATCTAAATTGACGGCCTTGTACAAGCGGTGACAATCTGGTTCGTGCGCAACAGGCGCGAATGAGGTTGTCAATGAAACCCGTAACGAACGACCGGCTCCTGCTACGTATCGATGAAGTTGCTGCGCTCATCGGAGTGAGCCGAACCACGGCGTATGCACTGGTTAACAAGGGTGAGATCCCGTCGGTGCGGATTGGTGGTTTGCTCCGGATTCCCAACGATGCTCTGCGTAAGCTCATTGAAGAGCGTGCGGGCATGGGAGCGACCAAGTGAGCTCTACCCGATTAATCGAACAGCATTGGAAATTTCTGCGTTTGCGTGCCATCGCGGACCACGTTGCTCAGGAGCGCGGCTACGCGAGCGCGATTAAAAGAGCGGACTTGGAGAGACTGGGATTCGGACGCTCACAGCAATTAGTGCCCGCATTGGTGATTCCCATTTATTCGGTTAGGAGCAATCTCGAAAATTATCAAATTCGACCAGACACTCCACGACTTGATAAGAAAGGGAGACCGCGAAAATACGAAATGAAAGCAGGCAGCAAAATGCTGCTCGACTTTCATCCCCGCCTTACTCGCCCTCGCGACGGCGGCAGAGTTCCGCTTTTCGCGGACCCGGGTGTCCCCTTATTCATGACAGAGGGCATCCCAAAAGGGGACGCGGCGGTTTCGGTCGGGCTCTGCTGCGGTGCGCTCCTTGGCGTTTACAATTTTCGAGGCACGAACAAGGCAGGCGGTAAAACCGCTCTGCCGGATTGGGACTCAGTCGCCCTCAACGATCGGCAAACGTACATCGTCTTCGACAGCGACGCTATGCAGAAACGCGAAGTATACATTGCGCTTGTACGCTTCAAGGCGTTTCTCGAATGGCGCAAGGCGACCGTCAGGCTAATCTACCTACCGGCTGGCGCGAACGCCGAAAAAGTCGGGCTCGACGATTACATCGCCCAAAGGAAAGCCGACGAAGCAACAGATGAAGAGATCCGGGCTGCACTGTTGGCACTTGCAACCCCCGAGCTACGGAAACCGCCCGCAGCGAAGGTAGCCGAGCGTCCACAAATCGTGATTGAGCTCGGCCGCATGCCTGAAATTGTCGATGCTGCTGAGAAGGTACTCGTAGCTAACGCGGCTCACCTCCGAATTTTCCAACGCACAGGCCAGGTGGTGCGAGTAATCCAACTTAATAGAACAGTCGAGGGCGGTGGGCTGATGCGGCCAGCCGGGACCGTCCAATTAGGACCGGTCCCAGCAGTTAACCTCCAAGAGACTTTTGAGCGGCTTATCAGTTGGCTCCGGGTCGACGAGGACGCTGAGGAACCTAAGCCTGCAGGCTGCCCAGCGCGAGTTCCGGCAACGTACCTCGCACGAAAGAGCTGGATCTTGCCCATCCTGTGCGGCGTTATCGAGGCGCCGATCATGCGCCCTGATGACTCGATTCTAGCTCTTCCCGGTTATGATGAGACAACCGGTCTGTTCCTATGTTTGGACGATAGCTGGCCGTCAGTTCCTGATAGCCCGACGCAAGAAGACGCGGAAGCCGCGCTTCACGACCTGCTCGAACCGTTTTCGGAATTTCCGTTCGTCGATGCGGCGGCACGGTCTGTCCTGATCGCTGCTATTTTTACTGCGATTCAACGTCGCCTAATGGAGTCCGCCCCTCTCTTTG
>Ga0187846_10000682_pt1 | contig 19255 bp, 17 predicted proteins | sample TC_taG_FD_161473 | JGI IMG/M metagenome (GOLD analysis project Ga0187846, IMG submission 161473) | Biofilm microbial communities from the roof of an iron ore cave, State of Minas Gerais, Brazil - TC_06 Biofilm (v2) | ecosystem: Environmental > Terrestrial > Deep subsurface > Cave > Wall biofilm...
CCGGGGGTGATCGGCGCGTTCGACGGCCGCGCGGTGGCGCAATACTGCACGCCCTGGGTCGCGGTGCTCGGACATCTCAAAGGCATCAAGTCCGCGCCGCAGTTTGCGATCGCCATCGAGCGCGCCCGCTGGCAAGGCGAGGCGCTCGCCGCGGTGGTCGCCGAATCGCGCGCGCAGGCCGAAGATGCAGCGCAGCTGATCGAAGCCGAATGGCAGGAGCTGCCCGTCGTCACCGACATGGAAGAGGCGCTCGCCGGCCGGTACGTCATCCACCCCGACCTCGGCGACAACATCTGCTTCAAGCGCGAGCACGACACCGGCGGGGTCGACGACGCGTTCGCCAAGGCCGACGTCGTCGTCGAGGAGACCTACCACTTCGGCCGTCACACCGGTGTCTGCCTGGAGGGCCGCTCTATCCTCGCCGACTACAACGCCGCCGAGCACACCCTGACGGTGTACCACTCGACGCAGGCGCCGCACATGATGCAGGACATCTTCTCGCGGCACTTGAATATCCCCGAGGCGAACGTGCGCGTGATCGCCAAGGACGTCGGCGGGTCGTACGGCATCAAGGTGCACGTCTATCCGGACGAGATGGCGACCGCGGCGCTGTCGGTGATGCTGCGCCGGCCGGTGAAGTTCGTCGCCGATCGGCTCGAATCCTTCCTGAGCGACATCCATGCGCGCGAGCACCGGGTGAGGGTGCGGCTCGCCTGCACCCGGGCGGGCGAGATCCTGGCCTTCGATCTGGACGATCTCACCGCGATCGGGCCCTACTCGGTGTATCCGCGCACGAGCGGCATCGAGGGCAACCAGGTCGTCAACCTCACCGGCGGCCCGTACAAGCACCGGCAGTACCGCGCCCGGATGCACGTGGTGTTCACCAACAAGAACGTGACCTGCCAGTACCGCGCCGTCGGGCATCCGATCGCGGTGGCGCTCACCGAGGCGATCGTGGATTGCGCTGCCGCGAAGCTCGGCATCGACGCGGCGGAATTCCGCCGCCAGAACCTCATCCCCGACGACGCGTATCCGTACACCTTCCCCTCCGGGATCAAGTTCGAGAAGCTTTCGCACCACCAGGCGCTCGACAAGCTGCTCGAAATGATGGACTACCAGCGCCTGCGCGCCGAGCAGGCGGCGCTACGCGCGCAGGGCATCCATCGCGGCATCGGACTCGCGGCGATGATCGAAGTGACCAATCCGTCGCCGGCGTTCTACGGCGTCGGCGGGGCCCGCATCTCCGCTCAAGACGGCGCGACGATCCGCCTCGATCCGACCGGCATGGTGACGGTGCTGTGCGGCGTGACCGAACAGGGCCAGGGCACCGAAGGCATCTTCGCGCAGATCGCCGCGAGCGCGGTCGGCGTGACGCTGGACAAGGTGCGCGTCATCACCGGCGATACCGGGGTCACGCCCTACGGCGGCGGCACCTGGGCGTCGCGCGGCGCGGGCATCGGCGGCGAGGCGGTGCTGCAGGCCGGCCGCGCGCTGCGCTCGAACATCCTCGAGGTCGCGGCGTTGATCCTCAACCTCGACAAGGCCGAGCTCGATCTGGTCAATAACGAGATCGTCAACCGACTCACGCTGGCATCGAAGATGCCGCTCGCCGAGCTGGGCCGGGTCGCGTACTTCCGTCCGGATACGCTGCCCGCTGACTTTCAGTCCGAGCTGACGGTGACGCGCCACTACACACCGCGACAGTACGCGTTCGCGTTCACCAACGGCATTCAGGCTTCCTACGTCGAGGTCGACGTCGACACCGGCTTCGTGAAACTGCTGCGGCACTGGTGCGTCGAGGACTCCGGCACGCTGATCAACCCGATGCTGGTCGACGAGCAGATTCGGGGTGGCGTCGTGCAAGGCATCGGCGCGGCGCTGTACGAGGAATGCCTCTACGACGCCGACGGCCAACTTCGCAACGGCAACATGGCCGACTACCTGGTGCCGATGTCGGGCGAGATGCCCGACATCGCGATCGCCCATATCGAAACCCCGACGCTGCAATCGGCGCTGGGCGCGAAAGGCGTCGGCGAGGCGGGCACCGCCGGCGCGCCGGGCGCGGTGATGAACGCGGTCAACGACGCCCTGGCGCCGTTCCAGGCGCGGGTGACCGCGATGCCGTTTACGCCGGAGCGAATTCTGAAGGTACTGAAGAAGCTTTAAGCCAGCTGGACGCGCCACGGTGGCCGCGCAACGCCCGGGGGTTCGGCGGAAAACCGCTGCCGACCGATGCGGCCCGGCCCTAAACGCGTCGTCGCGCGCTCAGGAACGGCCCCAAAGCTGCTTAGTAGCGAGACGCGCGCCCGCGCCGAGCGCCGCGAGCTTCGCCCACGCGATCGTGCCGTGCCCGACCCGCGGACCGAGACCGCAGTCCGTGCCCGCCATGACGTTCTCCCGGCCGACGAGCTGCGCGTACCGCACGAGCCGCTCGGCCACCAGCTCGGGGTGCTCGATGAAATCGGTGCAGTGACCCACGACACCCGGGATCAGCACCGTTCCCTCGGGCAGCTTGAACTCCTCGAACACCCGCCATTCGTGTTCGTGACAAGGATTCGAGGCTTCGATCGAGACGCTCCCCGCGCGCACTTTGAAGATGATGTCGACGATGTCCCGCAGCGGAATATCGTTCCGATGCGGGCCGTGAAAGCTGCCCCAGCAGACATGCAACCGCACCTGCTCCCGCGGAATGTCGCGCAGCGCGTGGTTCAGCGCCTCGACGCGCAGCATGGCGTACTTCCGATACGCCGCGACGCTCAGGTCGGGATACATCTGCCAGCCGTCGGGGAGATCCGGGTCGTCGATCTGCAGCAGGAAGCCGGCGTCGGCGATCGCCCGGTACTCCTCGCGCATGGCAGCGGCGATGGCGTAGACGAACTCCTCGTCGCTGCGGTAGTAGTCGTTGCGCAGCCAGTGCTCGATCGTGCCGGGCGTGTTCGCGGAGAGGAACGCCTCTTCGGCGGCCGCACCGGGCAGCGCCGCCTTGAGGTTGTCGAGGTCCTCCTTGAGTGCCTCATGACCGATGTACTTCAGCGGCCCGACACAGAACACCTGCGGCTTGCTCGGTCCGCCGCCGGCAAAGCCGCCGCGGCCGGCGGCGAAGTACTCCGGGAAGTCCTTCATGTCGCGGCTCGCGATGCTGAGCGGCGGCGGCCCCTGGCCCGGTGTGTACGGCCGCGTCTCGAAGCCGGTGAGGCGCTCGCGGACATAGTTGGTGAAGCTGGTCTTGCCGAGCTCGCCGTCGTTCACGCTATCCAGACCGCACTCGACCTGCTTGCGCACCACCTCGGCGACGGCGCGCCGCAGACCCTGCGCGAGCGCTGCCCGGTCGTACGGCTCGCCGCCGGCGCGCGCGAAAACCAGCTGGCGCAGGCCGTCCGCGCGCGGCAGACTTCCGGCATGCGTGGCGAGGATTCGATCCGTGCTGCGCTTCATGGTGCTCCCTGTCGAGCGCGCTTGGCGTCCGGATATCTCACAGGATGCGGTTGAACCACAGCAGCGAGAGGAGCGCCGAAAGAAGCGCCGTAACGGCCGCGGCGGCGACGAACAGCGCCGTGATCTCGGTGTCCTTCTTTTCCAGGACGATGCGGGTGTTGAGCGTCTCGTAGACCTTCTTCAGGTCCGTGGCCGTGCCGGCGTAGAAATATTCGCCGTGCGTCATCTCGGCAATCCGCTTGAGCGTGTCCTCGTCGAGCCGCACGTGGAACGACCAGCCTTCGAAGCCGATGACCTCGCCGGCGATCGTACCGATGCCGACGGTGAAGATGCGGATGCCGCGGTCGGCGGCCATCTTGGCCGCCTCGATCGGGTCCGGGCCGGTCGTGCGCTGCCCGTCGGTCAACAAGATGATGGCGGCGGAGGTGTAGGAGCCGGGCGGCACGGGCTTGAACTCCTTCTTCTCCGCTTTGCGCGCTGGATCGCCGGCAATGCTGCGCGGGGTATCGCGCCCGTAGATCATCGAGCTCACGTCGATGTCGGCGTCGGGGAAGATCGTCGCCAGCGAGACGATGATGCCGCTGCCGATCGCGGTGGCGCGCTGCAGCTGGAACCGGTCGATGGCCGCGAGAACGTCCTCGCGGCTCTCGGTCGGCGCCTGCACCACCGACGCCGTTGCGGCGAACGACACCACGCCGATGCGCGTGTTGCGCGGCACCTCGGCGACGAATGCCCTCGCCGCCGCCTGCGCCGCCTCGATGCGACTCGGCTCCACGTCCTTCGCGCGCATGCTACCCGAGACGTCCATGGCGAGGATGATGGTTTGCTTCTGCGACGGCAACATGACGACCGCGACCGGGCGCGCAATCGCGACCACCATCGTGATCAGCGCGAGCAGGAACAACAGCGGCGGAATATGGCGCCGGAGGCGGTGGCCCGCACCCATCGCCTCCTTCACCATTTTCAGGCTCGCGTACCGGAGGGCGGCCTGCTTCTTGCGCCGTAGCAGCAGCACGTAGAGGGCGACCAGGCCCGGCGCCGCGAGCAGCAGCCACAGGAAGTCGGGCCAGAGGAAGCTCATGGCGAACCGCCCGTCACGCCGCCGTCGGGCGTGGTCCGGCGTTGGACGGCGAGCGGATCACGGGCGCGCTCCGGCTACGGGTTCGACCGGGATGAGCTCTGCCAGGTGCTGGGGCAGCGTCCCGCCTGCGGCGAGTTGGCTGCGTCGCCGGCGCAGATCGGCGAAGCGGAGAATCGCATCGACGAGATCGTCGTCGGTCGACAGCTCCAAGGCATCCACGCCGGCGCGGCGAAACGCCGACCGCAGCGCCTGCTCGCGCTGCTCGGCGAGCGCCGCAAAGCGCCGGCGAAAGCCGCGATCGTGGGTATCGACGAACAGCTGCTCGCCGGTCTCGGCGTCCTGAACGACGAGTAGGCCCAAGTCGGGCAATTCCAGCTCCAGCGGATCGTAGAGCCGTATCGCCACGATCTCGTGGCGCTGCGCGAGGTGACTGAGCGCCTCCGCCCACCCGGGCGTGCTGATGAAATCGGAGACGACGAATACGAGCGAGCGTCGGCGCATGATCTGGAACGCGGCGCGCAGAAAATCCCCGAGGTCGGTCGCCGCCGAGTGCGAGCGCTCGGGCCGAGCAAGCAGCGTGTGCAGGACGTGCAGCACGTGGCGCCGGCCGCCGCGCGCCGGAATCACCGCGTCGAGGCGGTCGCCATAGAGGAGCGCCCCGACGCGATTGCCGTGGCGGGTCAAGAGCCGCGCGAGCACGGTCACGAAATCGGTCGACACGGATCGCTTCTTCACGCGCGAGCCGAAATCCACCGACGGGCTGAGATCGAGCAGGAACCACGCCGTCACTTCCCGGTCCTCGTTGTACTCCCTGACGTAGGGCGTTTGCAGCCGCGCGGTGACGTTCCAATCGATGTGCCGGACATCGTCGTGATACTGGTACTCGCGCAGGTCCGCAAGATCGAGCCCGAACCCGCGAAACAGCGTGCGATAGTCGCCATGCAGCAGCCCGTCGAGGCGACGGATCACGGTCCATTCCAGTCGGCGCAGGATCGCTTCAGGATGCCGCGGCGACTTTGACATGGGTTTCGAGCGGTTTCTCGGGCGCCGCGACGTGCTGCATGATCCGATGGATCAGCTGATCGGCAGTCAACCCGTCGGCGAGCGCCTCATAGGTGAGCACCAGCCGGTGGCGAAATACGTCGGGCACCAGATCGGTCACGTCTTCGGGCAGGGCATAGGTGCGGCCGCGCAGGTACGCGAGTGCCCGCGCACCCTCGATGAGATGGATCGGTGCGCGGGGACTGGCGCCGAAGGAGAGGTACTTCGCCAGGTCGGCGATGCCGTGGCGCTCCGGGTCGCGCGTCGCCGCGGCGAGGTGCACCGCGTACTTGATCAGCGACGGATCGACGTATCCCGCCCGGCACTCGCGCTGCAGCGCGCGCAGGTCCTCGGTCGACGCGACCGCGGCGACCGCCCGCTCGGCGCCGGTGACCCGCTCGACGATGACGAATTCCTCCTCTTCGCTCGGGTACCCGACCAGCACCTTCATCATGAAGCGGTCGACCTGCGCCTCGGGCAGGGGGTACGTCCCCTCGGTCTCGATCGGATTCTGGGTCGCCATCACCAGAAACGGTTCGGGCACCCGATGCGTCTCGCCGGCGATCGTGACTTGGCGTTCCTGCATCACTTCGAGCAACGCGCTTTGCACCTTAGCCGGCGCGCGGTTGATCTCATCGGCGAGGAGGAGATTGGTGAAGACCGGCCCGAGCGAGGTGGAGAATTCGCCGGTCTTCTGATTGTAGATTCTGGTCCCGACCAGATCCGCCGGGACGAGATCGGGCGTGAACTGAATTCTGCGGAACGCGCCGCGAATGGTGCGGGCGAGCGTCTTGACGGTAAGGGTCTTGGCGAGCCCGGGAACGCCCTCCACGAGCAAGTGTCCCTGGGCGAGGGTGGCGACGAGCACGCGCTCGAGGAAGTGATCCTGGCCGACGACGATCTTCTTCACCTCATAGAGGATGTGCTCCATGAGCGAGGAGACTTCGCGCGGATCCATTTCTGTCCGGTCCATAGGTCCTCGATTTCTCGCCACCGCGCTAGAACGGCGGCACGCCCACGGCAGCGGCCGCATTCTCGATCGGCACTGCGAACCCGAGACCGACGAAGAACCGCTGCTCGGTCGGGTTCACGACGCCGGTGACGATCCCGACCACTTCGCCGTCGGCGGTTACGAGCGGGCCGCCGGAGCTGCCAGGATTGACCGCGGCATCGAACTGGATGAGATTCGTGAGCAGGCGCTTTCCTTCGGGGGAGTGGTATTCGCGTCCCAGCCCGGACACGACTCCCGCCGATACCGACGGGCCGATGCCGAACGGGAAGCCCACGGCGATGACGTCGTCGCCCACCGCCAGGTCCCGCGTCGACCGGAGCGTCGCCGCCTCGAGGTCATCGGGGATGGTCTTCGCCTGCAGCACCGCGAGGTCGTGCTCCGGCCGCACGCCGGTAATCGTGGCGTCGGATTCGAGCCCGTCGGCGAATACTACGCCCACTCGCCGCGCGCCGGCGACCACATGGAGGTTGGTGAGAATGACGCCCTTTTCGATGATCACCACGCCGCTGCCGACGGATTGCTCGACGTCCTCGCCGCTTTCCGGGTCGGGTCCGAATCCGCGCACGCGGACCACGGTCGGCCGAATGACCTCGTAGGCCTTCGCCGCTTTCGACGGCAGCGGCACGGTCTCCAGCGCCCGCGCCACCGCCGCGTCGATGTCCTCCTTCGTCATCGCGCGCGGCGCCGGCTTGAGCGCTGCATGCCCCCACGCGAGGAGCAATGCGAGCAGCGCGCCGGCGACGACCAGCAGCGGCCGGTCACGCCGCTCGTAGACCCGCCGCGCCCAGGCGCGAAACCACCCGCGCGCGCCGAGCGCGGCCGCGTCCGCGCCGGCGTGATCGGCGCCTGGCGGGCGCGCCGCAGGATTGGCGCGGGGTGCCCGACCCGCGCCCGGTGCGCGGGTGGAACGACTATAGAGCGCGACTCTTTTCATGGGCGATCCAACCGATCCGTCGAGTTGTGTCTGGTCCAGCTCGGCCGCAAGTGAATACTAACGTGCCGGAGAGATTCGGAAATTCTGGAGCAACCCCCGGGCGGCAGCGCCAGTGCGCGACGAGCTACTTTCTAGCACACCCCGCGGGGCGCAACCAAACTCGCGCGCGGGAGGCGCCGCGCGCCGGACCGCGCCCCGCGGCAGCCGGTGCTTGCTGCGCTGCAACTTCTGCGGCGCCGCGCGCGACAATCCCGTATTCTGCTCGCGCCGCCGGCGGCGCGAGCGCGATGACGACGCGCATTCGATCCCGGCCGCGCGCTTCGGGCGCGGCGCGCTCCGCCCGCGGCCGCGCGGCGCATTACTTTTCCAAATTAGCGTTCGATCATTTATAGTTGACCGGCTCATCCCATTTGAGTCACCTTCAGTCCAATCATCGGCATCCAGAGGAGGCGGGACATGGCGAACTTCGGCATCGCGGGATTGGATTGGCAGCAACGCATCAACTGGGACCGGCTGCGCAATCATCGGCTGGAGCGGGCGCGCGAGCGAATGAAGGCCGCCGGGCTGGGGGCGCTCCTCCTCATGTACGACGAGAACGTGCGCTACGTGACGAGCACGCTCACGCCGGGCTGGAACCGGCTCAAGCCCGGCCTGCGCTACGCGATGCTGTGCGGCGACGATCCGCCGGTGCTGTTCGAGCAGGGCGACCTCGGCTTTCAGATCGAGCGCCACTCGCCGTGGATCCCGAAGGAAAACATCCGCTGGTCCTACGCGTGGATCAAGGGCGCGGCGGGGCCGGCCTCGACCCAGCAGGTCAAGAAGTTCACCAACGCCGTGGTGCAGGAGATGAAGAAGGCGAACGTCTCCGGGGCGAAGCTCGGCGTCGATTTTATCGACATCAACATGCTGCAGGCGTTCAAGGACGCGAAGCTCAATTGGACCGACGGCATGACGCCGATGATGGAGGCGCGCGCGATCAAGAACGTCGACGAGCAGGAGTGTCTGCGCATGGTCGGCGCGATCGGCGACGCCGCGCACTGGGAATTCATGAAGTTCCTGCGCCCCGGCCGCACCGAGAACCAGCTCACGGCGCACATCATGGAGTTCCTGTATGCCGTCCCGGGCATGGAGGACGTGGAGGATGTGATCGTCTCCTCCGGACCCAACACGTGGCCGAACTGGCGCAACTTCTCCGACCGCATCGTCAAGCCGGGCGATATCGTGTTCATGGACCTCGCGGCGCTGACCTGGAACGGCTACAAGTCGTGCTACTACCGCACCTACTGCGCCGGCAAGGAGCCGACCAACGAGCAGAAGAAGATCTACGCCACGGCGCTCAAGTGGCTCTACGATTCGATCAAGGCGGTGAAGGTCGGCGCGACAACGAAGGACATCGCCTCGAAGTGGCCATCGGCGAAGGAGGCGTGGGGCTACGCGGAGGAGGATCAAGCCGCGGCCAACCTGTGGGGCCACGGGCTAGGGCTCGCGCAGTACGATCAGCCGGTGATCTCGCGCATCTGGTCGCTCGACCATCCGGTGGCGATCAAGGAGGGCATGGTGTTTGCGCTCGAGACGCAGCACGGCAAGATGTACGAATGGGGGGTGCGCATCGAGGAGATGCTGATCGTGCACTCGGATCGCGTCGAGATCATCTCGAACTTCCCGGTCGAGCAGATCACCGTCGTCGATCCGATGCCCGGGTACTCAACGCTCGCCGGACGCTAGCGCGGACGTCGGTGCACGAACGGGGCGATGGTGGCTGAGCAAACGCGCGCCGCGGTGTTGCAAGCGCCGCGGCGTTTCGCGCTCGTCGACCGCCCGCGACCGAGGGCGCAGCGGGGCGAGGTCGTGGTGCGCACCGTCGCGACCGCCGTTTGCCACACCGACCTCGATATCTATACCGGCCGGCACCCGGGCGTGCGCTACCCCGTGGTGCTGGGCCACGAGGCGACTGGCGTGGTGGCGGCGATCGGCGAGGACGTGTCGGGCGTCGCGCCGGGTCAGCACGTCATCATCAATCCGATCATCGCCTGCGGCCGCTGCGACGCGTGCCGGCGCGGCGACGAGCACCTGTGCCGCAACGCCGGCCTCTTCGGCCGCGAGGTGGAAGGCTCGCTGAACCAGTACGTGGGGCTCGCCGCGAAGAGCGTCCATGTCCTGCCGGCGCATTTGCCGCTCGCCGAGGCGACGCTGATCGAGACGCTCGCCACCGTGCGCCACGCGCAAGCGCGTGTGAATCTTGCGGCCGGCGAGTCGGTCGTCGTGCTGGGGCAAGGCACGACCGGCCTGCTGCACGCGCGGCTCGCGGTCCTGGCGGGGGCCGACCCCGTGATCGTCGTCTCGCGCAGCCGGTGGAAGCTCGACCTGGCGCTGCGCATGGGGGTGCGGCACGCGATCGACGTCGCCGCGGAAACCGCGGTCGCGGAAGTGACCCGGCTCACCGGCGGGATCGGCGCCGATGTGGTGATCGACACCGTGGGCGGTGCGGCGGCGCTGACGGCTGGGATCGATATGCTGCGCCCCGGCGGGCGCTTTTCCGCGTTCTCGATCAGTCATGAGTCGATAGCGGGTTTCAGCACCTTTCCGCTCTACTACAAGGAAGTGAGCATCATCGGTACGCGAGCGCTTACATCGGCAGACATGGGCCCCAGTGCTGAACTTATTGCATCCGGTAAGATCGATGTCGCAGGCTTTATCACGGCGACTTATCCGCTGCAGCACGCCGCGGCCGCGTTTGCCGAGTACGAGCAGAACCCGGGGCGCATTCTGCGCATCGTGATCGATTCCGATGCGGCCTAGGGACCCGATGGACGCGCTGATTGTTCCGCTCTCCGCGCCCGAGGCGGGCGACGCGAGCCGCTTCGGTCCGAAAGCGGCGAACCTCGCCGCGCTCGGGCGCGCCGGGCTGCCGATTCCGCCGGGTGTTTGCCTCGATGCACAGGCCTATCGCATTCAGGTCGCGGCGTTGGGTCTGGACGCGTCCGCGCGCGGCGCATTTTCCGCCGCCGGGCCGCAGGCGCGTCGCTGCGCGCTCGACATGAGGCTCGGGCTGATGGAGCAGCCGATCGCCCCGCGGGTGCTCGCGCCGCTGCTCGCGGCGTGGCAAGGTTTGATGGCGCGACCGGGTGCACGCGGCGTCGTGCGATCTTCGGCGCTGGTCGAGGACCGCTACGGATCCAGTTTCGCCGGGCAGTTCGAAAGCTATCTCGGCTTGGAAACCGAAGCCGAATTCCTGACCGCCGTGCGCGCCTGCTGGGCCGCGCTGTGGTCGACGCGCGCCTTGCGCTACATGGCCACCCACGAGGTGAACCCCGCCGACACCGCCATGGCGCTGCTCATCCAACCGCTGGTCAACGCTCGCGCCGCCGGCGGTGGCCTGAGTCGCACCGCCGACGGTGGGATGCTCGTCAGCGCGGCGCCGGGCCTCGGCGCGGCGATTGCGCAGGGCGAGGTGGTGCCCGATCAGTACGCCCTGAGCCGGACCGGCGTGCTCGCCGATTCCCGGGCTCGCCGCACGTACCGCAAGATCGGCTGCATGCACGGTACGCGCGCGGCACGCCGCGCGCTCTTTGCGGCGCCCTGCCTCGACGCGGCGCGGGCGGTCGAACTGGGCGGCTTGCTGCGGCAGGCGGAGGAGGCGCTCGGCATCCCGGTCGAGATCGAGTGGGCGCTCGACGACGCGGGGTTCAAGCTCCTCCAGGCGCGTCCGCTGCACGTCGCGCAGCCTCAGGTGCCGGACGCGATCTGGCTGCAGCACCCGCGGCTGAACGGGCACCCGGCGGGCATCGGCTGGGGCACCGGACGGGCGCGCGTAGTGAACTGCGAATGCGAGCTTGAGCGCGTGGCGCCGGGCGATGTCCTGGTGACGACCGTGGCGGGCCCGGCGTTGAGCCAAATCCTGCCGCACGTAGCGGGCGTGGTGGCGGAGCTCGGCGGCAGCACCTCGCATCTCGCCGCGCTCGCGCGCGAGCGCGGCGTGCCGATGGTGCTGGGCGTGCACGACGCCACGCAGCGCATTCCCGAGGGCGCGCTGGTGGCGGTGGATGGGGTCGCAGGGGTGGTGCGCTGGATGCACTGACCCCGAGCGCGTGACCGGTTCTGCTCACGGAAGGAGGCGGGTCATGAGAATTCGCTCTAGCCATCCGATCGCGGCGGTGATTGTGGGCACGGCATTGGCGTGGGGGGTGCAGCCTGCGCGCGCGCAGGCGCTGCCGGTGCTCGAGGTGGTGATCGGGAACAACTTCGGCCACCTGCCGCTTTTCGTCGGTGCGGACAAGGGATTGTTCAAGCAGCACGGCGTCGATGTTCGCCTGAAGGTGGTGAACACCGGGAGCGACATGGTGGCCGCGATGCAGAAGCGCGAAGTGCAGGTCGGCGACATGAGCGTTACCACGTTTCTGAAAGCGCGCCACGCCGGCGACCCGTTCCGGGTGATCGGGATCGTCATGAACGATGCGACCCGCGACAACGCCGACGAGCCGCTCGCGATCGTGGCCCGCCAAGGTTCGGGCATCGCGCGCGTTGAGGATCTGAAGGGCAAACGCGTCGGCCTCGCCATGGCCCAGACCTCCGACGAATACTTCAAGATGGTGCTGCGCCGGCGCAACATGAAGTACGAGGACGTGAACGTCGAGAACATTATGGCGCCGCCCGCGCTCGTGCCCGCCTTGAGAGAGGCAAAGGTGGATGCGGTAGTCTCGTGGGAGCCCTACAACACCATGGTGCTGGAGGGCGTCCCGGATTCGTATGTCGTGCTGCGCGGCGGCGGCCATCTCTCCTATATCATGGTCGCCACCGCTCACGCGCCGACGATCAAGAGCGACCCGGACGTGTTGCGCAACTTCGTGACCGGCCTCGCCGCCGCGTCGCAGTACACGCGGCGCCACCGGGCGGAAGCGGTCGAGATCTTCGCCAGGTGGGTGCCCAACGTGGATCTCGCCGTGGCGAAGAAGGCGATCCAGTACATCAGCTACGATCCGCGCATCTCAGCTGCGGTGATGCAGGCGTTCGAAACCGCCGAGGACGACGTCCTGAAGAACACGCTGCAAGGCGCCGCTCGGCTCAACATCGCGGATCAGTTCGCCGTCGTGTTCCTCGCCCAAGTCGAGCAGACTCACCCGGAATACTTCGCCGATCTGCCGCCGCTCCCGGCGCGGAGCCGCTAGGGCGCGGGCACCACGCCGAGAGCCGCTGATGACCGCAAAGGCGAAAGTCGTCCTCACCGACTACGCGTGGGAATCGCTGGACGTCGAGCGCCGGACGCTCGCCGGGCTGGCTGAGCTGGTGCCCCTGCAGACCAAAGGACCCGAGGAGTTCCTGCCGCAGGCGGCCGACTGCGACGCCCTGCTCAATACGTACGCCGGACCGATTTCGGCGGCAGCGATCGCGCGCATGCCGCGGTGCAAGATCATCGCGCGCTACGGGATCGGCGTCGACACGATCGACCTCGACGCGGCGACCCAGGCCGGCATCATCGTCACCAACAATCCGACCTACTGCATCGAGGAGGTGGCCGAGCATACGATCGCCCTGCTCCTCGCCTGCGCCCGCAAGGCGGCGTTCTACGATCGGCTGGTACGCAGCGGACGTTGGGAAGTCCCGCCCGGAAAGCCTATATTCCGGCTGGCCGGCGGCACGCTGGGTCTGGTCGGCTTCGGCAACATCGCCCGGCAGGTCGCGGTGCGCGCGGCGGCGTTCGGCATGCGCGTCCTCTACGCCGACCCTTATGTGAACGCGCCGCCGCCCGATGCGCCGGGCAAGAAAACGGATTTGAGCGAACTCCTGCGCGAGTCGGACTTCGTTTCGCTGCATCCGCCGCTCACGCCGCAGACGCGGCAACTGATCAACGACGAGACGCTCGCGCGCATGAAACCGAGCGCGTTTCTCGTCAATTGCTCGCGCGGGCCGATCGTGGACACCGCCGCGCTGGTGCGCGCGCTCGACGGGAAGAAGATCGCCGGCTGCGCCCTCGATACGACGGACCCGGAGCCGCTTCCCGACCCGCACCCGCTGCGCGGGCGCGAGAACGTGGTCATCAGTCCGCACGTCGCCTGGTACAGCGAGCAGGCGATGGCCGGCCTCCAGGCCGGCGCGCCAAACGAAGTCCGCCGCGTCCTCTCAGGCGAGTGGCCGGTGAACGTGGTGAACCGCGCCGTGAAGGGGAAAAATCGGGCCGGACTGTAGCGCGCGGTTCTGCGGCCCGCAGGCACGCCCCGGTTCGCCGCCGGGCGCGACGAGCCTCACGCCCGCTGGCGGTCCTGGGTGATCGCGGCCAACACGACGCCCATGATCACCACGGCGATCGTTTCGAACACGATTTGCTTCACCACCAGCGCGGCCGGCAGCGGCAGCACTACGTAGTAGATGAGGTAGGTCGGGATGGTCGCCAGCACCGCGATTGCGAGGCCGTAGCGCACGCCCTGGCCGAGGAACGGCTTGGCCGCCTCGCGCCCCTTCAAGTAAATCCAGGTGAACCCGAATGCGTAGAGCGCATGCGCGAGCAGCATGACCGGAAAGTGCGCCTGCATCTCCGGTTGCGGCCGGTAAAGGCTCGGTTGCTGCGCGTAGTCCGGGCCGAGCAGTGCGTCGTGAATGATGAAGCTCAGGCCGAGCGAAAGCGCCAGCATCACCACCACCGAAATCCAGAACCGCTTACCCATGGCATCGCTCCTTTTTCAATCGAGTCGGGTGCAGAGCGGGTGCCGGCCGACGCTGCCGCGGCCGCCGCGGCACTACTCTCGTCGCATCAGGCGTGGCTGTCAAAGCCCGCGCCGGCCGCCGGCGTCGCCGTCACGGGGTCGGCGCATCCGGTGCGCCCGCTTATGCGGGAAGCGGCCCGACGGATTCCTCGAGCAGCCGCCACGCGGCACGGCCGAAGTGCGCCTTCCAGCGCCAGTAGAAGGCCGCCCCGAGGCGAGCGCGGAACGGCGCCGTGTCGAGGGGATTCACCTCCATGCCGCGCTCGGCGAGCCGGCGCTCGAGCGAGCGGTTCAGCTCGACGGTGTACAGGCGCTGGCGCGCGACGTGGATCTTGACGGCGCGGTGGATGATGTCGTGCGCGCCGTCGGGGAGCGAATGCCAAAACGCGAGGTTGCCGATCAAATTGAAGCCCGACCACACGTGGTTCGTGATCGCGACGTAGCGGGTGACGCGGTGCAAATGGTTCACCTCGGTGATGGCGAGCGGGTTCTCGTGGCCGTCGACCTGCCGCGTCTCGAGCGCGCAGTACAGCTCGTCGATGTTGATCCGCACCGGCACCGCGCCGAGTTCGGCGAACAGCTCCTCGAGGATGCGGCCGGCCGGGACGCGCATGCGGTAGCCTGCCAGATCGTCGATCGTTCCCACGCGCTTCGCCACCGAACAGATCTGACGAAAGCCGTTCTCCAGCGCGCCGGCAGGCAGCGCGTAGATGCCCTTCGCTGCCATCTCGACGCGCAGGTAGTCGCCGAGCGGCCCGTCGAGCGTGCGATGGGCTTCGTCGGATTTGTGGAACGCGAACGGCAGCCCCTGGATCTCGACGGCGGGCACCTGCGCGCCGATGAGCGGCCCCATCATGGTCGCGAATTCGACCTCGCCCGCGACCAGCATGTCCAGCACGTGCGGGTCGGAGCCGACGACGCCGGCGTTTCGAGCGTGCACCGTGATGTCGACCTCGCCGCCGGTCTTCGCGTGCACGTCGCGCCACAAATCGACCAGGAACCGGTGCTGGTGACTGTCCTCGGGCTGGTTGTGGAACTGGCGGCCGGACCGGACGCTCATCGGTTGCCCGCTTTTCCCAAGCGACACGCCGTTCGGGCACCGGCACTCGCGCTTGTTTCCGGGCCGCGCGGGGCGACGCCTCGCATCACGGCAACTCGGCCGCCACGAGCTCGGGTCGGATACCGTGTTCGATGGCCTCGCTGTTGGCGAAGTTGAGCTCGACCTTGATGTCGTTCGGGTCCATGAGGAAGAGCTGGTACAGCCCTTGATCGCTCACCATGCGTTGCTTGAACGGGACGGCGAGCCGCTGCAGATGCTCGATCATGTCCTTGAGGCCGGTGCAGCGAAACGCGACGTGGTCGATCACGCCGGTGCCGCTGGTCGCCTCGGACTGCTGGCCGACGTAGCGCTTGCGGTTGTCGCTCGCGTTCGCGCCGCCCTCGGTGACGTGGATCACGTCGCGGCTGCCGAGATACAGCCACTGCACCGGGAACTTGAAATCGGGCGTGTAGCCGCGCTGCATGCCGAGCACCCGCTCGTACCAGTCGCAGGTTTTTTCGATGTCGGCAGTCTGCACCAGGAAATGCTCGAGATGGCTGAGCGGCACGGCAACCTCCCACCAAACGGTTGAATCGCTAGATCACCTTGAACTTGATCGTGCCCACGCCGTCGACGCCGCCTTCCAGCACGTCGCCGCGGTTCACTGCCGCGACACCGGCCGGCGTGCCGCTGTAGATGAGGTCGCCGGGCGCGAGCTTGAATAGCGTCGACAGAAAGGCGATCGTCTCCGGGATGTTCCAGATGAGCTGCCCGAGGTCGCCCTGCTGGCGGATGGTGCCGTTCACCTTGAGCCAGACCGCGCCCTTGCTGGGATGGCCGATCTTCGCTGCCGGCACGATCGCCGAGCACGGGGCCGAATGGTCGAATCCCTTGCCGGTGTCCCAGGGCCGGCCCAGCTTCTTCGCCTCGCTTTGCAGGTCGCGCCGCGTCATGTCGAGGCCCACCGCGTAGCCGTAGACGTGATCGAGCGCTTTCCCGGCGCCGATGTTGGCGCCCCCCTTGCCGAGCGCGACCACGAGCTCCATCTCGTGGTGCACGTCTTTGGTCTGCGATGGATAGGGAAAGTCCTGGCCGTCGGTGAGGATCGCATCCGCGGGCTTCAGGAAGAAGAACGGCGGCTCGCGGTCCGGGTCGTGCCCCATCTCGCGCGCGTGCTCGGCGTAGTTGCGCCCGACGCAGTAGATGCGCCGCACCGGGAAGCGCGCCCGCGTGCCCTCGACGGCGAGGCTCGGGGTCGGCGGTGCCGGGATGACGTAGTCCATGTGCCACCCTCCTTGGTGATGACGACGCGCCGAGCGGTCAGCGACCCGCCCGCGACTGCTGCAAATCCTGCGCGCGGCGAGCCGTACGGGCGCGCGCGGCGCTGACCGCCCGGGCCCCGGTTCGGGCGCGGACTGGAACGAAGCGGTCTTGCTGCATCGCCAATTCTCCGCTGTTGTGCCGCCGTCCGGCGAGCGCGGTTCGGCTACGTTTCCTGGCGCGGGGTCGGGTCGCCGCCGTCGACGATGACGTTTTCCACGATGCCGGCACCGTCGCGGCGGAATGCGGACGCCTCGCGGTACTCCTGCGACTCGAAGCAGGCGACCGCTTGCTCGAACGTCGGAAATTCGATCACCACGAAGCGGTGAAACGTCTCCGGGCCTTCCATGATCCGGTAGCGTCCGCCGCGCGCCAGCACCTTGCCGCCGTGGCGGGCGATGATAGCGGGCACCCGGTCAGTGTACTGCTGGTACCGGACCGGGTCGTTGATCTTCGACCGGGCGACCCAATAGGCGGGCATGGCGCTCCTCGCGGTTCGCGGATTGCATCATGGCGAATCTTACGGGAGCGCCCGCGCCCCGTCACATCGGCGCGCGGTATGCTATCGGGGATGCGCTCGCGCGCCCGCGCCGGAGGGCGCGCCCGAGATCCGCGGACCAGCACCCCGTCGCCAAAGAGGAGATTTTGCATGACGCGCCAAACACGCGCCGTAGTATTCGCCGCGCCCGGTGGTCCCGAGGTGCTCGCTCTCGAAATGCTCCGGGTCGCCGAGCCGGGGCCGGGCGAGGTACTGGTGCGCCACACGGTGATCGGGGTCAACTACCAGGACACCTACCACCGCTCGGGCTTCTATCCGCTGCCGTTGCCGAGCGGGCTCGGCACCGAAGCGGCCGGCGCGGTCGAGGCGGTAGGACCCGGGGTGACCGCGTTCCGCCCCGGCGACCGCGTCGTCTACTGCGGCGTCGCGCCGGGCTCGTACGCGGACTTGCGCGTCGTGCCGGCGGTGCGCCTCCTGAAGACCCCGGCCGGGATCACCGACGAGCAGGCCGCCGCGACGCTGCTGAAGGGTATGACGGTCGAGTACCTGCTCAATCGCTGCTACCCGCTCCGGGCCGGGCAGTCGGCGCTGTTCTACGCGGCCGCCGGCGGCGTCGGGTTGCTCGCCGGCCAATGGGGCCGGCACCTCGGGGCGCAGATGATCGGTGTCGCGGGCGGCGCGGACAAATGCCAGCTCGCGCGCGAGCACGGCTACGCGTTCGTGATCGACCGCACGCGCGAAGAGGTGGTCGAGCGGGTGAAGGCGATCACCAGCGGCGCGGGGGTGCCGGTGGTGTACGACTCGGTCGGCAAGAGCACCTTCGATGCTTCGGTGAGGTGCCTGGCTCCGCGCGGGCTGTTCGTGTCGTTCGGCACCACGAGCGGCGCGCCGCCGCCGGTGGAGGCGGGGCTGCTGCAGAAGGGCGGGTCGCTCTACTTCACCCGGCCGACGCTCGCCACCTACACGGCGAAGCGCGACGAGCTGGAAGCGTCCGCGGCGGCGCTCTTCGAGCTGATCGCCAAGGGCGCGCTCCAGGTGCGGGTGAACCAGCGCTACGCGCTCACCGACGCGGTGCGAGCCCACCAGGATCTCGAAGCCGGGCGCACCATCGGCTCGTCGGTGATCATCCCCTGACGGCGGAGGCGACGCGCATGCCACTCACTGTGGGAATGATCGGGCTCGGCATCATGGGTTCGGCGATGGCGGGCAATTTGGCCAAGGCCGGGCATCCCGTCGTCGGCTACGACCGCCTGCCCGAGCCGCGGCGGCGCTTCGCCGCGCGGGGCGGGACTGCAGCCCGCTCCGGCGCGGACGTGGCACGGCGCGCGCGCATCGTCGTGAGCTCGCTCCCCTCCTCCGCCGCGCTCGAGTCGGTGGCCGAAGAGATCGCGCGCGCGCAGCCGAAGGACCTGATCCTCATCGAGACCAGCACGCTGCCGCTCGACGTGAAGGAGGGCGCGCGGCGCCGCCTGCAGCAGGCCGGCGTGAGGATGCTCGACTGCCCGCTCTCTGGGACCGGCGCGCAGGCGCGCGCCAAGGATGTCGCGGTCTACGCGAGCGGGTCGCGGCCGGCGTATGCGGAGTGCGTGCCGGTGTTCGAGGGCTTTGCGCGCGCGCACTACTACGTCGGCGCCTTCGGCGCCGGCTCGAAGATGAAATACGTGGCCAATTTGCTGGTCGCCATCCACAACGTGGCCGCGGCCGAAGCAATGGTGCTTGCGATCAAGGCCGGGCTGGACCCGGCCCTGGTGCTGAAGGTGGTCGGCGACGGCGCGGGCAGCTCGCGCATGTTTCAAGTGCGCGGACCGATGATGGTCGCCAACGACTATTCGGACGCGACCATGAAAGTCGAGGTGTGGCAGAAGGACATGCACATCATCGGCGATTTCGCCACCAAGCTCGATTGCCCGACGCCGCTCTTCGCGACTTGCGCGCCGCTCTATACCGCGGCGATGGCGTCGGGGCACGCGACGGACGACACCGGCGCCGTGTGCGCCGTGCTCGCCGCAATGGCGGGGGTGAGGCGGACGGCGCCCGCGCGCCGGCGCCGGCGTTGAAGCGGGCACGCGCGCGAAGCGCTACTCCGGCTCCACGCCGGCCGCAGCGGTGCGAGGGGGCGCGGCCTCTTAGTCGACGCGGATGCCGGCGTCCTTGATCAGTTTCGCGTACTTCGCCGTCTCGGCCTGGATGAACTGT
>Ga0187846_10000683_pt1 | contig 19249 bp, 20 predicted proteins | sample TC_taG_FD_161473 | JGI IMG/M metagenome (GOLD analysis project Ga0187846, IMG submission 161473) | Biofilm microbial communities from the roof of an iron ore cave, State of Minas Gerais, Brazil - TC_06 Biofilm (v2) | ecosystem: Environmental > Terrestrial > Deep subsurface > Cave > Wall biofilm...
CTGGCCAACTGGCGCGGTCTGCTGTTCGCCGGCCCGCGCGATCCGAACCGGGACCTGGCGGATTTCCCGCTGGCGGCCGATTACGACTGGAGCGGGTACGTGTTCGACCGCATGATCGTGGACGAATGTCCGTTCAACTGGAAGACGTTCCTGGAGATCTTCCTGGAGCTGTATCACGTGGAAGCGGCGCATCCCGGCCTGAAAAAATGGGTCGATGCCGGCAACTACGAATGGGGCTTCGGCGACCGCTGGAGCTACCAGACCCTGGGCGTGAACGATCAGTTGCGCGTGCAGACTTCCGGCAATTACGAGAAATACCGCGACGTCATCCTGCGCTACACCGACGGCCGGCTGCCGAAGTACGGCACCGTCTGGTCGATCCTGTACCCGAACGTGATGATCGAGTGGTACCCGTGCGCGCTGGTCGTCAGCACGCTGATCCCGCGCGGCCCCGAGCAAACGACCAACGTGGTCGAGTTCTACTATCCGGAGGAAATCCAGGCGTTCGAACGGCAGATCGTCGACGCGCACCAGGCGTCGTACGCCGAGTCAGCCGCCGAGGACGCGCAGATCTGCGTGCGGCTTCAACAAGGGCGCCGGGCGTTGTGGCTGGCGGGGGAAGACGACGTGGGCCCGTATCACACGCCGCATGAAGACGGCATGATCCACCTGCACGACTGGATACGCCGCGAGATGGGCCAGCGGCGCACCGCGGACTGATGCAGCTGCGGCCGGTCCTACCGATACACCACGACCGGAACGTCGCTGTGCGTCAGCACCTTCTGTGTTTCGCTGCCTAGCAGGATCGCCCTCAGGCCCCGGCGGCCGTGCGAGGCCATGAAGATTCCGTCGCAATGCTTGTGCCTGGCCGTATCGATGATCGCCTCGAACGGCAAGTACGACCGGGCGATCGTCGTCTCCACCGGGACTTCGGCCGCTTTGGCGTCGCTCTCGATGCCGCGTAACCGCTCCCGCGCGATCGCCTCCATGCGCTGTTCGTAATCGGCCGCGGGCTCCGGCCGGCACTCTGACAGCGTTGTGTACGGATAAGGCTCGATCACCGTCATTGCGACGATACGGGCGTTCAGGCGCCTGGCCATGTCGACCGCGCCGCGCGCCGCTTTGTCCGACAGATCGGAACCGTCGGTCGGCACCAGGATCTTGGTAAACATCCGGAAACCTCCTTGGCGGACTGCGTCCGAGTCCATCCTAAGGAGCCGCCGCCGGACCGCATTGATGAGTGTCAAGCCCGCGCGATCCGCTCCAGCGCGCACGCTGCCGCCGCGAACCCGAACGGCGCGGTGACGGTCACCGCGGAGCCGTACCCGGCACAGGCGAGGGTCGAGCGAAACTCGACTTCCGATGCTGCCGCCGCTTCCGACGGGTCAACCGGGCCCGGCGCCGCGGACGAGGGCGGCTGACCGGTCGACCCGGGCTTGCGCACCGGCTCGTCCGAAAAGATGGCGTCGACCCCGAAGGCGGGTCGCCGCGTACCCGACTCGCGCGCGAAGCCGTAGCGGCGCCGCAGCCGATAGCGCACCTTGGCCAGCAGCGGATCGCCCAGCGCGCGCGCCAGGTCGGCACAGCGGATCCGGGTCGGATCGGTCCGGCCGCCGGCAGCACCACAGGTGATCGCCCTGAGCCCGATCGCGCACGCGTGTGCGATCAGCGCGGCCTTGGCCGAAACCTGATCGATGCAGTCCAGCACCAGATCGAGGTCGCGCATCAGACCGGCCACGTTGTCCTCCGAGACGAACTCCTCGATGCAGATGACCTGCGCGCGCGGGTTGATCGACTCGATGCGCTGCGCCATCGCGACCACCTTGGCTTTGCCGAACTCGCCGCCGAGCGCCTGGATCTGCCGGTTCGCGTTGCTCTCGGCGACGTGATCCAGGTCGATCAGCGTGATTTTCTCCACGCCGCTGCGCGCCAGCGCTTCGGCCGCCCACGAGCCGACACCGCCGACGCCGACCACCGCGATCCGCGCCGCGCGCAAGCGCGCATGGGCCTCCGCGCCCAGCAAGCGGGTCACGCCCGCAAAGCGGCGCTCGACGTCGGCGTCGGGAACTGCCCCAGGTTCGACCTGCATCTGCCCATTCTAGTTTCGAGGTACCCTTGCCGAATGTCGATCCCGGACGTTCGGACCGAATACGGGCGCGGCGCGTTGAACGAGGACGGCGCGGCCGGCGATCCGATCGTGCAGTTCTCGCGCTGGTTCGACGAGGCAAAAGCGGCGGGTGTGCGCGAAATCAACGCGATGAGCCTGGCCACGGCCGCGCCGGATGGACATCCCGACAACCGGATCGTGCTGCTGAAGCAGTTCGACGCGTCGGGGTTCGTTTTCTACACGAATTACAACAGCCGCAAAGGACACGAACTGCTCGCCAACCCGCGTGCGTGCGCGCTGTTCTTCTGGATCGAACTGGAGCGGCAGGTGCGGATCGAGGGAACCGTGTCGCGCGTGTCGCCCCAGCAGTCAGACCGCTACTTTTCGGAGCGCCCGCTGGAAGCCCGCCTGGGTGCGTGGGCCTCGCCCCAAAGCGAACCGATCGCCAGCCGCGCCGAGCTGGAAGCGCGGATGGACGCCGTGCGGTCGCGATTTGCCGGGCAGGCCGAGCCGCCGCGGCCGCCAAACTGGGGTGGATACCGGATCGCCCCGCTGCAAATGGAGTTCTGGCAGGGGCGCGCCTCGCGCCTGCACGACCGGCTGCTGTACGTCCGCGAGGCCGGTGGCTGGCGCCGGAGCCGGCTGGCTCCGTGAGGGCCATCCGCCCGGGGCCGGCCGATTGAAGAATCTTCAGAATGGGGCGCAGTGCCCCCGGCCCCGAAAGCCCCACTTGCGTTAGGCCGTCCAAGGGGTCGTTGAATCACTCTTAACGGGCTAAAATGCCCCTACTTGTTGCACCCAGGATGCCCATGAGCGCCGACCAGATTTCGATCATCATTGTCGAAGACGAGCCGGAGTTCCGCCGACGCTTTGCCCAGATCATCGAAAACGAGCCCACGATGCGGCTGGCCGGCGTTGCGGCCAACAAGCGCGAGGCCCAGACGCTGATCGACCGCGAGGATTTCGACGTGATGCTGATCGACCTGGGGCTGCCCGACGGCACCGGCATCGACCTGATCCGCAGCGTCAGCCAGAGAAAGCCGGACGTCGACATCATGGTGGTCACCGTATTCGGCGACGAGCAGCACGTGGTGTCGTCGATCGAGGCCGGAGCCACCGGTTACATCCTGAAGGATTCGACCCCGGCGGACGTGATCTCCTGCATCCGCCTGCTGCGAGCCGGCGGCTCGCCGGTCAGCCCGGTGGTGGCGCGCAGCGTGCTGCGGGCGATCCGCTCGCGCATGGGCGGCAGCACCGGGCAGACGCTGCCGCCGCGCTCCAGCGCCAGCGACAACAACCCGCTGTCGGCGCGCGAGACCGAGATCCTCCAGCTGCTGGCCAAGGGCATGAGTTTCAACGAGATCGGCGAGATCCTCGGCATTTCGCCGCACACGGTTACTGCCCATATCAAGAAGATCTATCGCAAGCTCGCCGTCCACTCGCGCGGAGAGGCGGTGTACGAGGCGAGCCAGATGGGCCTGCTGAAGAGCTGACGTGCGTTTCACCTGAGGCCGCCCGCGTGGCTGGATCACGGCGCAAGCTGGTGTTTCTGCTGCTGCTGACGGCGGCCTCGGCGCTCCGGGCCCAGGTCGGCGACGTCGATCACATCCAGGTTATCCGCCAGGTCGAGTGGACCTCGTTCGAGGTCGGCAAGGCTCTCGCGCCGGACGCCGAATGGTCCCGCTTCGACATGCCGATGCGCTGGCCCGTCAAGGAGGGCGCGCCGCTGAAGCAGGTCGCCCTCAGGATGCACTTCACGGTGGCCTCGATCCCGACCGAGCCGCTCGCCGTGCTGCTGTCGGAAGCTACGGACGGCGGCCGGCTGACGATCAATGGGCACTTCGTGGCGCAGATGCACTCGGCGGACGCCGCCACCCATCTGCATTGGTGGCGGCCGCACATGGCGGTGATCGATCCGACCGACCTGGTCGTGGGCGACAACGTGCTCCTGCTCCAGGCGCCGTTCCGCTCCGGCGTACACGTGCTCTCGGGCGTCGAAGTCGGGCCGCTGAGCCAGGTGACGGCGCATTTCGACTGGGAGTACTTCCGCTCCCGCACCGTGTACTGGATCGGAGGCACGGTCGCGGCCATGATCACGCTGATCTTCGGCGTCCTGTGGCTGCGCCGGCGCGACCGGATGGTTGGCCTGCTCGCCTTGGTCTCGCTGATCTGGGTCACCTTCAGCGCCTACTACCTGATCGACTCGGTTCCGCTGGCGTGGCGCCTTCCGCTGGAGTGCGCGCATTACGCGAGTGCGGGGGCGTTTGCCGCGGTGATCAGCGTGATGCTGCTGCGGCTGTGCGGCCTGCGCTACCCGCGATGGGAATGGCTGATCGCCGCGTACGCCGCGGTCGGACCGCTGGCGCTGGTGGTGACGGCGCGGGCGGCGGCGCCTTATCTGGACCAGTTCTGGCTGCCGGGCCTGGTCGCGATCGCGATCGCGGCCACCGGTGTGACGATGTACCGCAGCGTCAATTCGCTGGAGGCGCCGCGCCCGATCGTGCTGATCGCCGCGCTGGCGGCGATCGGCGCCGCCCTGATCGACGTCCGGCTGGTGGTCGGGGCCGGAACCCTGAACGGCGCGTACGCGCTGGCGTGGGCCGGGCCGGTGCTGCTGTTTGCGATGGGCACGCCGCTGGTGGACCACTTCATCGATGTACTGCGCGAGGCCGAGAGCGCGCGCGCCGAGCTGGAAACCCGCGTGCGCGAGCGCGAGCAGCTGCTGAAGCGCAATTTCGAGCGGCTGCGCGAAAGCGAAAGAATCAAGGCGGAGGGACAGGAACGGCAGCGCATCATGCAGGACATGCACGACGGGCTGGGGTCGCAGCTGATATCCTCGCTGATGCTGGTCGAACGGGGCGCGCTGAGCAACGAGCAGGTGGCGCAGATCCTGCGCGAATCGATCGACGACATGCGGCTTGCGATCGACGCGCTCGCGGCTGAAGAGACCGACCTGGGCTCCGCGCTCGGCAATCTTCGTTACCGGATCGAGCCGCGCCTGAAGGCGGCCGGCATCGAGCTGGCGTGGGACGCGCGCAACCTGCCCGAGGAAGTGGGACTGCATCCGGACGCGGTGTTGCCGATCCTGCGCATCGTGCAGGAGGCGCTGAACAACGCACTCAAGCACAGCGGCGCACGCGTGGCCCGCGTGACCTTCGATACGTCCCGGGCCACCGACGCTCAGTACCTGGACATCCGGGTCGCCGATAACGGCCGCGGCATGTCGACCGAGGGGACCGGTGGGCGCGGCCTGCTGAACATGCGCAACCGCTCTCAGCGCATCGGTGCCCAGTTGAACGTGGTATCGGCGCCCGGTTCGGGCACCGTCGTGCATCTGCGCTGCAAACTCGACCCCACCCAGGTCACAAACACCAAGGAACCGCGCACCACGGCGTTGAATACGCAGGCTGTGATCGAACGCGCCCGCCAGCTGACCAGCCGTTGACGCCCCTTTGAGCGATTCTCTGTTCGACGACCCGGCGCAGGAGCTGCACGGGCCGATCGAGGCCGTCGCGGCGAGCGAAGAGCTGACTCGCCTCGGGCGGCGCCTGCCGCAACAGGTGTTCCTGGGAACATCGTCTTGGGCGTTTCCCGGCTGGCACGGCCTGATCTACGAGAACGAGTATCCGGAGTCGCGCCTGACGCGGGAGGGGCTGTCGGCGTACAGCCGGCATCCGGTTCTGCGCGCGGTCGGGGTGGACCGCGGCGCCTATCACGGGCTGGATGCGGCCGATTGGGGTCGCTACGCGAAGCAGGTTCCGGACGGCTTCCGGTTCATGGTTCCGGCCCCTTCGGTTGTCACCGAGGCCGTACCCCGGGGGCCGCGCCGCCCGCCGGCGCCGGCCGCGAGCAACCCGCGCTTCCTGGACGCGACCTACGCGACCGAACACTTCGTGATGCCGGCCCTGGAGGGGCTCGGTCACAGGACCGGACCGCTGCTGCTGCAGTTCTCCCCGATACCGTCCGAGCTGACGCGGGAGCCGCAGCCGCTGATCGACCGCATCGCCGGATTCCTGGCGAGGCTGCCCGATTCGCACTCGGGCGTGACGCCGCTGTACGCGGTGGAACTGCGCAATCCGGAGCTGCTGACGCCGCGCTTCGTGCACCGGTTGCGCGAAGCCGGCGCCCGCCTGTGCATCGGGATCCACGCCCGCATGCCTCCGGTAGCGCGTCAGGCCGCCGCTTTGAGATCGATGGATGCGGGCTCGCTCGACGCGAGCGACGCGCCGGAAGGCGGCTGGAGCCTGGCCGGACCGCTGGTGGTGCGCTGGAGCCTGCATGCCGGCATGACGACCGAGCAGGCGAGGAGCCGCTACGCGCCGTTCAGCCGGCTGGTCGATCCGGACCTGGTGACGCGCGGAACACTGGTCCACCTGATCCGGGTCGCGGTCCGCAGCCGGCAAAGCGCCTTCATCATTGTCGGCAACGAGGCCGAGGGCTGCGCTCCGCTGTCCTGCATCGAGCTGGCGCGCGCACTGGCCGATCGAAGCGAATCGGGCTGACGTCTGCCTATTTCAAAAGCGCCACGATGTCTCCGATGCCAATCGGAGCCTCCGCTCCCTTGGAGCGCTGCGATTGAAGGTATTGAGCGTACTGCAGCGGCGTGCGCCCATGCGCATCCCTGACTTTGACGTCCGCGTGATGCTCCAGCAAGAGCTTCACGATTTCCTTGTCGCCGGATTCCACCGCAAGGTGCAGGGCACTTCCCAGCTTTGGTTCATAGGCCGTAGGATCCGCGCCAAACGACAGGAAGAGCTGAACAACCTCGTATTTCTGCAAAGGTGTCAGCGGATCGTAATCCATCATCACGGCAAGAAGCGGGGGCGCGCCCCGAAAATCCTTTCCGTCGATCGGCGCGCCGTGCGCAAGAAGCCACCGCACCAGATCAAGATCTCCATAGGCGGCGGCCGTCACCAGAGGATCGTTCCGCTTGGGCGGAACCGCCTCCGCTCTATTCGTAAGCGGCGCGCCGTGTGCCAGCAAAGTCTCGGCAATCGGCACGGACGGTCTTGCCCGGAACCGATCGGGGCTTGCAGCCAGGACGTTCATCGCGATGTCGCCGCAGCCTCGATACCTCGGATCTGCGCCGGCGTCGATCAGGGCGTCGACAATCGCTTTGTTCCGTGTGACCAGCGCGTAATCCAGGAGCGAGATCCCATTGGGGCCGGATCGGGGAACATGTTTCAGCGTTCGGAGGATGGCCTTGGTGCCGCCGGCATCGTCGGATTGGATCGCTACGAGAAGCCGCTGCTCGGGCGTGTGTCCGCGGAACAGGTCAGAGCTTGGCCGTTCCGTGTCCGGTGCGCAGCTTTCGTTCGATTGGGCAGGCGTGCTGGTCGGAGCCCTCGAAAAGATCGCCTTCACCGCCTCCGGATGGAACAACAGCACCCCGGCTTCAGCCGCAACGGCCAGGCCGACGATGGTCCAGACAATCGGCCAGACGCTCTTCAATCTCGCGCCCTTCCTCGACACTTCGTTCGAGCGTGCTTACGACCCCGATCCCGCTAAATCACGCCTCAAAGATCGTATCAACCAGCATTCGCTCCCTGACCCCAGGACAGTGTCGCCCGCAGTAGTGCGATTCTGGAGTCGTGAGGCCTGAGGACCGTGCGCCGGACCGACCGATCCTTTCAGAGCGTGGCGACCCGCCGCTTGCGCGCGAACGTCTTGCGGAACTTCTCCACCTTCGGACTGATCACGGCCATGCAATAGCCCTGATCCGGGTTGCGCCGGAAGTACTCCTGGTGGTACTCCTCGGCCCGGAAGTAGGCGGGAGCCGCCTCGAGCTGCGTGACGATGTCCCGGCCCCAGGCCCGGCGCGCTTCCTCGATCACCTCCTGCGCGATGCGCTGCTGCTCGGCATCGTGGAAGAAGATCACCGAGCGGTATTGGGTGCCGATGTCGTTGCCCTGGCGGTTGAGGGTGGTCGGATCGTGCACGGCGAAGAACACTTCCAGGACCTCGCGATAGCTGATGCGCTCCGGGTCGAATTCGATCCGGACCACTTCGGCGTGACCGGTGTCGCCGCCGCACACCTGCCGGTAACCGGGGTTGTCGACGGTGCCGCCGCTGTAGCCCGATTCGACGTCGACCACGCCCTCGAGCTCCTCGAACACGGCCTCCAGGCACCAGAAGCATCCGCCGCCGAGCGTGGCGAATTGATGGCCGGCCGCAGGTTGCGCGCCCAGTGGTTTGCGTACCGACATGTTCGAATTCCTTTCAGTGGATGATGCAGTCGATGTTGTTGCTCTGATTGGTCGCGGCAGCGTCGAGCAAGCTTACGCGCAGCCGCTACAGCAGCACCGGCTGGTCGGGCAGCTCGTTGCCGCGGCTCTGTCCCGGTGCGAGCGGAAAGTGCTCGGCGAGCACCGCTCCGATCGCCTCGATCGCGGCAATCGCGCCAGCCTCCAGCCGGGTCTCGCGGAAGTGATCGCGCGCATGGTGGCAGATCGCCTGCCACTCGCCGCGCGGCACCTTGGGCGAGATGCCGCGGTCGGCGACGATTTCAACGGCGCGATCGGCCAGGTTCACGTACAGCAGCACGCCGTTGTTGTGCTCGGTGTCCCACACGCGCAGCTTCGAAAACACCATCAGTGCGCGCTCGCGCGGACGCGCATTGCGGCGCAGGTACGACCACGGCAGCGCCGCCTCGATCGCGAAGCGGATCTCGCCCTGGTGGCCGGCCTCGGCCTGGCGAATCGCCTGCGCGATACGCTCCAGCGCGGGCGCCGGCAGCGCGCGCCGCAGCGCGTGCGGCGAGCTGAAAAGGTGCCGCAGCGAGCGTCGCAGCCGGATGCTCCAGGTCATCTGCTACCAGCTCCCCGATGCGCCGCCGCCCGAGAAGTCTCCGCCTCCGCCGCTGCTGAATACGCCCCCACCGCCGCCACCACCGAACCCACCGCCGAAGGAACCGGGAAGAAACGGCCCGCCCACGGCACCCCCGTAGCGGGCAAAGGCGCCCAGCACCAGCGCGAACACCAGCACGACGATGCCGATCAGCGCGCCCAGCGCGATCGATGCCAGCGCCGTCGCCGCCAGCGCGCCGGCGCCCAGTCCCGCGATAACGGCCCCAATGGCGCCGGCCGCACGGCTCAGGCCCACGCCGATCAGCACCCCAAACACCAGCATCGGCAGCAACAGATGAAGATTGTGGGGGGCGGCCTGCTCCCGTGGCTTCGCTGGCCCGCCCAACCGCTCCTGCACGATGCGAGGCAGCAGGTCGTCCAGCGCGGCCGACAGCCCGCCGGCGTAGTCGCCCTTCACGAAGTGCGGGGCGAAGTCCTGCCGGACTGCGCGCGCGGCCACTGCGTCCGGGATCGCACCCTCGAGCGCCCGCGCCACCTCGATCCTCGCGCGGCGTTGCTGGGTCGACACCACCAGCAGCAGCCCGTCACCGATGCCGCGCCGCCCGATCTTCCAGGCCGAGCCGACCCGATTGGCGAAATCCTCGATCGGCTCCACGCCGGTGGTGGCCACGATCACGATGGCCACTTGGGTGCCGTGCTCGGACTCGAAACGGGCCAGCCGGGCTTCCAGCGCGGCTTTGTCGGCCGCCGCCAGCACACCCGGCTGATCGACGATCCGCTCCAGCGGCGGCACCAGCAGCAATCCATCCGGCCCCACCGTCGTGCTCGCGGTCGTCCGCGCCGAAGCCGGCGCGAATGCGAGCAATGGCGCCAACGCCAGCAGGGCAGGTACCAACCAGCGCCGCATCGACGACTCGAACATCGAAACAGGCGCCGCTACTTCGAACTGAAGTCGACCTTCGGCGCCTGCTTGACGGCCGCTTCGTTCTCGACGGTGAATTGAGCCTTCGGCTTGTATCCCATCACCATCGCGGTCACGTTCTGCGGCAGCTGGCGTATGTACACGTTGTAGTCCTGGACCGCCTTGATGTAGCGGTTCCGCGCGATCGCGATCCGATTCTCCGTGCCTTCGAGCTGCGCGCGCAGATCCTGGAAGCTCTGGTTGGACTTCAAGTTCGGATAGTTCTCACTGGCCACCAGCAGCCGGGTCAGGGCCGACGACAGCTCTCCCTGCGCCTGCTGGAATTTCTGCATGGCCGCCTGGTCGTTGATCAGTTCGGGCGTGACCTGGATCGACGTCGCCCTGGCGCGAGCGTCCACCACGCGGGTGAGCGTCTCCTGCTCGAAGTTCGCCTCGCCCTTGACCGTGTTGACCAGGTTCGGAACCAGGTCGGCCCGGCGCTGGTATTGCGACAGCACCTCGGCCCAGCCCGCCTTGACCGCCTCGTCGCGCGTCTGAATTTCGTTGTAACCGCAGCCGGCCAGAACAAACGCCGCAGCGGCCGCCAAGCCCAGGCGCCACCCACGCATCGGAAACCTCCCTCGCTGTGATTGTTCGGAACCCAAACGCGCTTTATATGGGGGTCCGAACGCCTTTCGCAAGCGGTTATGGCGGAAATCGACCGGAAAACTCGGTCTCCTTAAAGCCCATCCCCCGGTGCGCGCTGCCTAATATGACCGGGAGGCCAGGCGATGACGTTCATCAAACCCTACCTGATCCGGCTGTCGCACTGCGACCCGACCGGCTTCGTCTTTTATCCGAACTACTTCCACATCTTCAACGCGCTGGTGGAAGACTGGTTCTACGAAGCGCTCGAGATCCCGTTCGACAAGTTCCTGATGGAGCGCCGCCTGTCCCTGCCCACCGTGCGGCTGGAAACCACCTTCAGCAAGCCAACCCGGATGGGCGAAACGGTCGACTTCTGGCTGACCGCGACCCACATCGGGCGCACTTCGCTGCGACTGACCGTTGGAGTCGACAAGAACGGCGAACAGCGGGTGCGGATGAACCGGGTCGCCGTGTGCATCAGTCAGGAAACGGACCGCCCGGTCGACATCCCGGACGACGTGCGCGAGAAGATCAGCGAGTTCATGCGCGGCTGAACTCGCGCACCCTGCGCGGCCGCGCCGGCGTTGAACTTTCCCCGCCTTTGAACTTTCCCGTCTGAACCCCGCGGCTGAAGCCGCAGTCGAGCCTAGTGCCGGTCCTTGCGCAGGCGCGAAACTTCGGCTTCGTAGGCGCGCGAGAAGGCGCTGTTGAACACCTCGTGCGCGCCGCCCGCGCCGCCTTTGCCTTCCGACTTGCCGGCCGGGCGCGTCGCATCGACCGAACCGTGCGTCTTGCGGTACAGGTCCCACAGCCGGGCCTTGCGCCGCATCGGCAGCAACTCATCGAGGAACAGTGACGTTTGGAGCTGTTCCTCCACCGCGGAAGGCGCCAGCCGGGCCTCGGTCTGCTCGACCGTTGCGCTGACCGCGGTGCGCATCGCGGCCAGGCGCGCCCCCAGGTCGTCGATCAGCTCCTGCACCTTGGCCTGCGCCTTGGGAGACCCGACCACCGCCGGTTTGAGCACGTCGGCCAGCGCGCGCGCTTCCTCGGCAGCGGCCCGCACCGGATCGACGTTGCGCGACTGCGGGCGGGCTTTGTCCGGTGAGGTTTCCTCGCGCAGCCGCATCCGTTGGGAGGCCAGCCGATGCAGCCCTCCGACCAGCATCCGCAGTATCAATCCCATCGATCTCATGAACTCGGGTTGCAGCCCCGCCGGCAGTTCGAGGTGCACTCCAGCACCTTCCTGCAGCGCGTTCACCAGCGCGTTTTCCGAACTGGATCGGGGTCCGCCGAAGCCGACGATCCGCGTGGAGTCGTCGTACTCGTCCTCGGCACCCGCCATCGCTCCGTTGACCTGGGCCGGGGGCAAGGCCGGGTCGACGAAATCGACCTCGATCGTGAAGTGCCCGATTCGAACCTGATCACCTTTGCGCAGCGGTTCGCGATTGCCGGCTTTCAGCGCCTTGCCGTTGACGGTGGCCGCATTGCGGCTGCCCATCTCTTCCAGGTAGAACGTGTCGTCGCTGCAGCTGACGTGCGCGTGGAACCGGGACACGGTCCGGGTCGAATCGGGCAATGACAGCCGGGCCGTCTCGGCGCGGCCGATCAGACCTCCGCCGGCATCGAAGCGCGCTTGCATACCGCGCCAACTGCCCTCGCTCGGCCCATCGATGACTCTCAGCAGCATGTCCATTTACGTTCGTACTCGCCTCGCGGTCAGGCGCCCTGCGCAGAAACGGCACCCAATCCGCGTCCAATTCTCCGGATTCAGGGTAGGCCGACGCCGTGGCGGCGGCCGGCGTGTAGTTCTAACAGCATTGCCCCAAGTTCATTCCGACGAAATGAGGCACGGGGCACCCCTGTCACCCGCTAGTCGGCGATCTTAGCAACTCCCGCGCTTTTGGGTGGTCCATAGCGATCGGAGTGCCGCTGCAGGCGCCTCCGTAAAATCAGGGACGGTGACCGCGAGCAAATGGAGGATTCGGCGATGCAGCCGCGCCTGTCGCGCTTCTGGATGTCGTTGCAATGACCGTTTCGGAGACGATCGGCTTCGTGGCCGGTACGTTGACCACGATCTCGTTCATTCCGCAGGCGTGGTTGAGCTGGAAGACGCGGCGCACCGGCGGGTTGTCGCTCGGGATGTATGCCATCTTCGCGCTGGGAGTGGCGTTGTGGCTCAGCTACGGCCTGCTGATCGGGGCCTGGCCGATCATCGTTGCCAACACGATCACGCTGGTGCTCGCCCTGTTCATCCTGGCACTGCGGCTGCGCTACGGATCCGGTTAGACCGGCGCGCCGCCCATCTCAGTCGGCGTCGTCGAAGCGCCCGGTGAAAGCGGCGGCCGCGCGCTCGAGGCGATCGCGTACCGCGGCCCACTGCGCCTGTGCCGGAGGCCGCTGCACCAGCAGGCGCTGCGCCCCGCTGGCATCCATCTGATGCAGCACGTCGTACAGCCGGTGCGCATACGACGGCGCATCGGCGGCAGCGGTCCACCAGCGCGTCACCGCCGGCAGTTGCGGCGCCGGCGCCAATACGGCCACCTGCTCTGCGCCCAGCTGGCGCACCCGGCCAGCCAGATCCGCTTCCTCGATCAATTCGAGCGGCCGGCGCGGCGCATAGTGGCGCTGCAGCCGCCCCGGGGCGCGCGGCGCCGAAATATCGTCGAGGGCGGCCGCGGCCACCTCGCATCCGAGCACCTGCTCGATCTGCGCCTGCGTGACCGCGCCCGGTCGCAGCAGTCGTGGCGCCCCGGCGCTCAGATCGACAATGGTCGATTCGATCCCGACCTCGCACGATCCGCCGTCCAGGATCAGGTCGACCGCACCGTCCGGCTTCTGTCCCAGGTCGGCATGCACGTGCTCGGCCCGGGTCGGACTGATGTGCCCGAAGCGGTTCGCGCTCGGTGCCGCAATGGCGCGATACGGGTCCTGGGTCTGCAAGCACAGTGCCTGCAGCAGCGCCCGTGCCCAGGGGTGCGCCGGACAGCGCAACCCGACCGACGCTTGCGAGCCGGTCAGCGCATCGTGTGCGCGCGCTGCGCGCGGCACCACCAGCGTCAGCGGGCCCGGCCAGAAGCGATCGGCCAGCAGGCGCGCCGCCGGAGCGAGTTCGCCGGCCCAGGCCGCGGCGCTTGTGGGGTTCGGCAGGTGAACGATCAGCGGATGATCGACCGGCCGGCCCTTGGCCGCGAAGATGGCGCGGACGGCCGGCACGTTGTCGGCGTCGGCACCGAGTCCGTACACCGTCTCGGTCGGAAAGGCGACCAGTTTTCCCTGTTGCAGCAGGCGCGCCGCGCGCGCAATCGCGCCGGCATCGAGCGGCGCTGCATTCACCGCGGCAGCTCCAGGCCGAGCGCCGCGGCGACCTCGCCGGCGCGCTGCAGCGCGTCCTGCGGCGACGTGCCGAGCACGGTCACGTGGCCCATCTTGCGGCCGGCCCTTGCGTCCCGCTTGCCGTACAGATGCGGGCAGGCGCCGGCGATCGCCGCCACCCGGTCCAGCGCGGGGGGACGCGGCCGCCCGTCCTCGAACCACAACTCACCGAGCAGGTTCAGCATCACGGCCGGCGCCAGTTGCCGTACCTCGCCCAGCGGCAACTGCGCCAGGATGCGGGCCTGCTGATCGAACTGGCTGCTGGTGCAGGCATCGATCGTGTAATGGCCGCTGTTATGCGGCCGCGGCGCCATCTCGTTGAACAGCAGCCGCCCGTCCTGCAGCACGAAGAACTCGATGCACAGCACACCGACGTAATCGAGCCGCTGTGCCAGCGTGGTCGCCGCCGCGCGAGCCTGTAGCGCCAGCCTCGCCTCGATGCGTGCCGGCACGATCGTCACCGCCAGAATGCCGTCGCGGTGCTGGTTCTCGGCCACCGGAAAAGTCGCGGCCAGGCCGTCGGCCCCGCGGCACACGATCACCGACACCTCGCAGGCGAGCGGCAGCCACTGCTCCAGCACCGCGGGAACCCGAGCCAGGTCTTCCCACGCGCGCCGCAGGCCGTCGGCACGCTCGACACGGATCTGACCCTTGCCGTCATACCCGAGCCGGGCCGATTTCAGCACGCCCGGCAGCAATCCCGGATCAACGCCGACCAGGTCGGCCGCCTGCTCGATCGCGCGATGGGGAGCCACGGCCACGCCGCAGTCCTGAGCGAAGCGCTTTTCCAGACGTCGATCCTGCGAGACCGCCACCGCGGCCGCGCGCGGGCTGACCGTGCAATCGCGCCCCAAGCGCTCCAGGCTCTGCGCCGGCACGTTTTCGAACTCCGTGGTCACGGCCCGGCATAGCGCGGCCAGTTCGGCCAGCGCGGCTTCGTCGGTGTAGTCGGCGCGGATGTGCCGATCGGCCACTGCGCCGGCCGGGCTGTCCTCGGCCGGATCCAGCACGCACACCCGGTAGCCCAGCGTCTGCGCGGCCATGCAGAACATGCGGCCGAGCTGGCCGCCGCCCAGCACGCCGAGCCATTCGCCGGGCGGGATCACAAAGGCAGCGTCATGTTGCGCGCCTTTTCGGTCTGCGTGGCCCGGTACTGCGCCAGCTTGCGCGCCAGCGCCGCATCGGTCGAGGCGAGCACCGACACCGCGAACAGGGCCGCGTTGGCCGCGCCGGCCTCACCGATCGCGAAGGTCGCCACCGGAACGCCCTTGGGCATCTGCACGATCGACAGCAGGCTGTCCTCGCCGCGCAGGTATTTCGACGGCACCGGCACTCCGAGCACCGGAATGACCGACTTGGAGGCCAGCATGCCGGGCAGATGCGCGGCCCCGCCGGCGCCGGCGATGATCATCCGCAGGCCGCGCTCGCGCGCCGAATCCGCGTACTCGAACATCTCATCCGGCGTGCGATGCGCCGAGACCACTTTCGCTTCGAACGCGATCCCGAATTCCTTCAGCACCTCGCAAGCGTGCTGCATCGTCTCCCAGTCGGAGTCCGATCCCATCACAACGCCGATCGTCGGCTGCGTGCGAGCGGTCATGGTCGGCTCGGGGACCCTGCGCGGATCCGAAATGGCTCAAGCATCCATCGTATCAGTGAGGCGCGTGAGCGCTTCGCGATACTTGCGGGCGGTCTTTTCGATGATCTCGCGTGGCAACGCGGGCGGCGGCGGCGACTTGTTCCAGGGTTGCGCCTGCAGCCAGTCGCGCACGAACTGCTTGTCGAAGCTGGGTGGAGACTCGCCCGCGCGGTACTGGTCCAGCGGCCAGAAGCGCGACGAATCGGGCGTCAGAACCTCGTCCATCAGCCGCAGGGTGCCACTGCCATCCAGGCCGAATTCGAACTTGGTGTCCGCGATCAGGATGCCGCGGCGCTGCGCGTAGGCGAATGCCTCGCGATACAGCGCCAGCGCGGTGGCACGCACCTGCTCGGCCAGCTCGGCTCCGATCATGTCGCGCGCCTGCGCGAGCGAGATGTTCTGATCGTGCGCGCCCTTCTCGGCCTTGATGGCCGGCGTGAAGATCGGCTCCGGCAGGCGTGATGCGAGCATCAGGCCGGCCGGCAACTCGATCCCGCACACGCCGCCCGTCGATTGGTAATCGGTCCAGCCCGATCCGATCAGGTAGCCGCGCACGACCGCTTCGATCGGCAGGGGCTTCAGGCGGATGGCGACCACCGCGCGCCCGCGTACCTGATCGATCTCGTCGGGCTCGACCACGGACTCGGGCCCGATGCCGGTCAGATGGTTGGGCACCGCGCGGGCCAGGCGCCCGAACCAGAAGTTCGACATCGCGTTCAGCACGTGTCCCTTGCCGGGGATCGGCTCGTTCATCACGACGTCGAACGCGGACAGCCGATCGGTCGTGATGATCAGCAGGCGGTCCGGCCCGATCGCGTAGGTGTCGCGCACCTTGCCGCGGTAAGCGAGCGGCAGCGAGTGCAGCCGCGACTGCAGCATCGGCGGCGCGCCACCCGCGTCGGATGGCGCAGCGGGCTCGGAACGTGTCATCCGGGCGATGGCGCGAGGCGGGATCCGCAGGTCAGCGGGCGAAGGTCGCCCACAGGATCGAGGCCCACACCCCGCCCGCCAGAATCAGCGACAACATGACCGCAGCGCTGCCCAGGTCCTTGGCGCGCTTGGCGAGCGGATTGATCTCGAAGCTCTGGCGGTCGATGGCCACCTCGATGGCCGTGTTCAGGATTTCGCAGATCAGTACCAGGAACACGACGCTGACCAGCAGGATGCGTTCGACCAGCGTCACCGGCAGCACCAGCGCGGTCGGCACCATCACCGCCGCCAGGATCAGCTCCTGGCGGAACGCGTCCTCGTGGTGCCAGGCGGCCGCGAATCCCTCGGTCGAATAGCGGAAGGCGTTCAGGATGCGCAGCAGCCCGCGCTTGCCCTTCAGCCTGCGGCTGTCGCTCGATGCCAGCGCCCCCTCCTGGACTTGCCGGATGCTCATCTCCTCGATGATAGCGAAGGGGCGCCGCGCGCGCAGCGTCAATGAACGCGCTGGCTCAACTCGCCCGCCCGATAGCGGCGTGCCATCGTTTCCAGCCCGATCGGCGCCAGCCGGGACGCCTGCCCGGCGCAACCGAACTGCTGATAGCGCTGCTGGCAGACCAGGCGCGCGGCCTCGCGCGCCGGTTTCAGGAACTCGCGCGGATCGAACTTGGAAGGGTTCTCGGACAGGAATTTGCGCACCGCTGCGGTCATCGCCAGCCGTATATCGGTATCGATGTTGATCTTGCGCACGCCGTGCCGGATCGCCTCCTGGATCTCCTCGACCGGCACCCCGTAGGTCTCCTTCATCTGTCCACCGTAGTGGCGGATCTGCTCGAGCAGATCCTGTGGAACGCTGGAGGAGCCGTGCATCACCAGGTGCGTGTTCGGGATGCGGCGGTGGATCTCCTTGATCCGGTCGATGGCCAGGATGTCGCCGGTCGGCTTGCGCGAGAACTTGTAGGCGCCGTGCGAGGTGCCGATCGCGATCGCCAGCGCATCGAGCTGGGTGCGCCGGACGAAATCGGCCGCCTGATCCGGATCGGTCAGCAGCATCTCGCGCGTCATGCCGCCTTCGGCCCCGTGCCCGTCCTCCTTGTCTCCTTTCATCGTCTCCAGCGAACCCAGGCAGCCGAGCTCACCCTCGACGCTGACGCCGACGCCGTGCGCCAGATCGACCACCTTCTTCGTGACCTGCCAGTTGTAGTCGTAGTCGGCCACCGTCTTGCCGTCCTCCTTCAGCGATCCGTCCATCATCACGGACGAAAAGCCCAGCCGGATCGCCGACTCGCACACCTGCGGCGACTGGCCGTGATCCTGGTGCATCGCCACCGGGATCTTTGGATAGGTTTCGACGGCCGCTTCGATCAGGTGCCTGAGAAATTTCTCGCCGGCGTATTTGCGCGCACCGGCCGACGCCTGCATGATCACCGGCGCATCCACCTCGAGGGCCGCTTCCATGATCGCCTGCACCTGTTCGAGGTTGTTGACGTTGAACGCCGGCACGCCGTAGACGTTCTCGGCCGCGTGGTCCAGCAGCTGCCGCATCGAAACCAGAGCCATCTTCGATCTCCTGTGCGAACCCGGTTATTTTAAATTGCCGCGCGCGCCCGCTCTTGCAGAATTGCGACCGCCGGCAGTGTCTTGCCTTCCAGGAACTCGAGAAACGCCCCCCCGCCGGTCGAGATGTAGCTGATGCGATCGGCCATCCGGTAACGGGCGATGGCGGCCAGCGTGTCGCCGCCGCCGGCGATCGAGAATGCGCCGCGCGCGGTCGCGCTGGCCACCGCCAGCGCCAGATCGTGCGTGCCCTGCGCGAAGGCTTCGATCTCGAACATGCCGAGCGGCCCGTTCCAGATGATCGTTCCGGCTTCGTTGATGACGTGCGCCAGCGCCTGCGAGGTGGCCGGGCCCACGTCCAGGATCATTTCGTCCGGCCGCACATCATCGGCCCGCCGCAGGGTCGGCTGCGCCCGTGCCGTCGATTCGGTCGCGGTGACGACATCGATCGGAAGCGGCAGCGTGGCTTTCTTGGCGGCCAGCGTCTGCAGCACCTTGCGGCACTCGGGCACCAGATCGCGTTCGGCCAGCGACCGGCCGATCGGAAATCCTTCGGCCATCAGGAAGGTGTTGGCGATGCCGCCGCCGACGATCAAGCGGTCAACCTTGCCGGCCAGATTGTTCAGGATCGTCAGCTTGGTCGAGACTTTCGATCCGGCCACGATCGCAACCAGCGGGCGCTTCGGTTCGACCAGTGCGCGCCCGAGCGCCTGCAACTCGGCTGCCAGCAACGGCCCGGCGCACGCCAGCGGGACGAAGCGCGCCATGCCGTGGGTGGTTGCCTCGGCGCGGTGTGCAGTGCCGAACGCGTCGTTCACGTACACGTCGCACAGCGCCGCCATCCGGCGCGACAAAGCCTCGTCGTCTTTCTTCTCGCCGCGGTTGACGCGGCAGTTCTCCAGCAGCACGACCCGCCCCGGCTCGACTGCCACCCCGTCGACCCAGTCGCGCGCCAGCGGAACCGGCGCGCCCATCAGTTCCGACAGGCGCGCCGCCATCGGCGCCAGCGAATCTTCGGGCTTCAACTCGCCCTCGACCGGCCGGCCCAGGTGCGAAGTCACCATCACGGCGGCCCAGGCATCGAGCGCCATCCGGATTGCCGGCACCGAAGCGCGGATGCGGGTGTCGTCGGTGACGGCACCGGTTCCATCCTGCGGCACGTTCAGATCCGAGCGAATGAAAACGCGCTGGTTGTGCAATGCTCCGCGCCGGCACAGCTCGTCGAGGGTGAGAATCATCGTGTTAATACGAGGCGGGTCGCGACTCAAAGCGCACCGCGTGCTCTCTGTCAT
>Ga0187846_10000684_pt1 | contig 19217 bp, 17 predicted proteins | sample TC_taG_FD_161473 | JGI IMG/M metagenome (GOLD analysis project Ga0187846, IMG submission 161473) | Biofilm microbial communities from the roof of an iron ore cave, State of Minas Gerais, Brazil - TC_06 Biofilm (v2) | ecosystem: Environmental > Terrestrial > Deep subsurface > Cave > Wall biofilm...
CGCAGTTCCGGTGAGCCTGGATCAGCCGCTGCGCGAAGCACGCGACCAGTTCGAACGCGTCTATTTCGAATACCACCTCGCGCGCGAGAACTTCAGCATGACGCGGGTGGCCGACCGCGCCGGCCTCGAGCGCACCCACCTGTATCGCAAACTGAAGCAGCTGGGCGTGGAGCTGTCACGCGGCCCGCGCCGCTCCGAGCGCTCCCCCCCCGAGCGCCCGCAGCCGCCCGGACACGAGACCGACACCGGTCCGCTGACCGACTGAGCCGGCTGAGGGCGACTGAGCCGACGTAGCGGCCCGGCCGCCTCGCGCGGACGTCCCGCCCGGCTTACGCACGCGAGGACGCTCGCGGCGCTACACTGATCGGTTCGCCTCACAATCGGCACAATCGGCCCCCGATGGACCGCATCGAGGTGCGCGGCGCGCGCACCCACAACCTGAAAAACGTCGACCTGGACCTGCCGCGCAACCGGCTGATGGTGATCACCGGCCTGTCCGGCTCCGGCAAGAGCTCGCTCGCGTTCGACACGCTGTACGCCGAGGGGCAGCGCCGTTACGTCGAATCGCTGTCGGCCTACGCGCGCCAGTTCCTGCAGTTGATGCAGCGGCCCGATGTGGACCGGATCGACGGTTTGTCGCCGGCGATCGCGATCGACCAGAAGTCGGGCGGCCACAATCCTCGATCGACCGTCGGCACGGTGACCGAGGTCCACGACTACTTGCGTCTGCTGTTCGCGCGCGCCGGCCGGCCGCATTGTCCGGACCACCCCGAGCAGGCGCTGGGAGCGCACAGCGTGTCGCAGATGGTCGACTGGACACTCTCGCGCCCGCACGATGCGCGCGTGATCGTGCTGGCGCCATTGGTGCGGGAGCGCAAGGGCGAATTCGCCGAGTTGCTGGACGATCTGCGTGCGCGCGGTTTTGTGCGCTTCCGCATCGACGGCGCCATCGTCGAGGCCGAGGAGGTCCCATTGCTCGCGCGAGGCGGGCACCACTCGATCGACGTGGTGATCGACCGCCTGCGGGTGCGGCCGGACGCGCGCACGCGCCTGGCCGAGTCGTTCGAGACGGCATTAAAGCTCGCCGAAGGGCGCGCACTGCTGCTGGACCTGGACAACGGCGAGGAAACCCAGTTTTCGAGCCGCTTCGCCTGTCCGGTGTGCGGATACGCGGCTCCCGAGCTGGAGCCGCGCCTGTTCTCTTTCAACAACCCGCTGGGTGCCTGCCCGGCCTGCGACGGCCTCGGAATCAACGAGTATTTCGACGAATCGCGCGTCGTGGCGCACCCCGAACTGACGCTGGCGGCCGGCGCCCTGCATGGGTGGGACTCGCGCAACCGCCAGGCGTTCGGGATCCTGGAGGCGCTCGCGCGTCACCGGAGCGTCGACATCGACGTTCCGTGGGAAAAACTGGATCCCAAGTTCCGCTCTGAGGTTCTGCACGGAAGCGGTGGCGAGCCGATTCCGCCTTTGGCGACCAGCGAGCGCGGCAGGCGGTCAGCTCGCCCGCAGCCGTTCGAGGGCGTTATCCCGCATCTGGAGCGGCGCTGGCGCGAGACCGATTCGCCGGCGGTGCGAGAGGAGCTCGCGAAGCTGCGTAGCGTGCGCCCGTGTCCGTCGTGCGAGGGCACCCGGCTGCGGCGCGAGGCGCGCCACGTCTTCATCGGCGAGGGCTCCGAGCGGCGTGCGATCTTCCAGATCGAGCGGCAGAACCTGGCGCAGGCCCAGCACTACTTGGAGGGGCTGCAGCTGGAGGGAGCGCGCCGCGAGGTCGGCCGCCGAATCGTCGACGAGATCGTCGCCCGGTTGCGCTTCCTCAACGACGTCGGCCTGAGCTATCTTGCGCTGGAGCGCGCTGCCGATACGTTGTCCGGCGGCGAAGCGCAGCGCATCCGGCTCGCTTCGCAGATCGGCTCCGGGCTGACCGGTGTGCTGTACGTACTCGACGAGCCTTCGATCGGTCTGCATCCGCGCGACAACCAGCGGCTGATCGAAACGCTGAAGCGACTGCGCGACCTTGGCAATACGCTGATCGTGGTCGAGCACGACGAAGAGACGATTCGCTCAGCCGACCACGTGGTGGACATGGGGCCGGGCGCGGGCGAACACGGCGGCCAGGTGGTGGCGCAGGGCATGCCGGAGCAGATCGCGCGCCAGGCTGCTTCGCTTACCGGAGCGTACCTGTCGGGGCGAGTATGCATTGCTGTGCCGCCGGCGCGGGTGCCACCGGGGCTGCTCTGGCTGGAGCTGTCGGGCGCCCGTGGCAACAACTTGCAGCAAGTGAATCTGCGCGTTCCGGTAGGGCTGCTCACTTGCGTGACCGGCGTGTCGGGTTCGGGAAAATCGACGCTGGTCAACGACACACTGGCGGCCGCCATCGCGCGCCACCTGTACGGATCGACCGTGCAGCCGGCGCTGTTCGATTCGATGGCCGGGGTGGAACACTTCGACAAGCTGGTATCCGTCGACCAGGCGCCGATCGGGCGTACGCCGCGCAGCAACCCGGCTACTTATACCGGCCTGTTCGCACCGATCCGGGAGCTTTTCGCGGGAACACCGGTGGCCCGCGAGCGAGGCTACGAGGCGGGGCGGTTTTCGTTCAACGTGAAGGGTGGTCGCTGCGAGGCGTGCGAGGGCGACGGTCTGATCCGTGTGGAGATGCACTTCCTGCCCGACGTGTACGTGCCGTGCGACGTTTGCCATGGGCGACGCTACAACCGCGAGACGCTGGAGGTGCGCTACCGAGGCTTGAACATCGCGGAAGTGCTGGACCTGACGGTCGAGCAGGCGCTCGAGATGTTCCAGCCGGTACCGGCGCTGCATCGGCGGCTGCAGACGCTGGCCGAGGTCGGCCTGGGTTACGTGCGGCTGGGACAGAGTGCGACGACCTTGTCCGGCGGCGAGGCCCAGCGAATCAAGCTTGCGCTGGAGCTGTCCAAGCGCGACACCGGCCGTACGTTGTACGTGCTGGACGAACCGACCACCGGACTGCATTTCCACGACGTGGCGCTGCTGCTGAAGGTGCTGCACCGGTTGCGCGACGCCGGCAACACGGTGATCGTCATCGAGCACAACCTGGAAGTCATCAAGACAGCAGACTGGGTGGTCGACCTCGGCCCCGACGGCGGACAGGACGGCGGGCGCATTGTCGCCGCGGGGACGCCCGAGCAGATCGCCGCCGAGCCGGCGAGCCACACGGGCCGCTGCCTGAGGCGCGTGCTGGCTCCGCGGGTGGAAGCCGTCAAAGCGGCGTGAGCGCTTCTATCTCGGCTCCTTCGGTCCCCTCGACTCCCTCTATATATAGAAAGTCGGCACTCTGCCCCCAGACTTGAGCAAGGCAATGCGGCCGTGCGATGGGAGTTCGACTCCGACGGGAGCACAATTGGACCCGGCCATGGAACCGTCGACTCCCGCGAGCGTGGTCCGGACCGTGCCGGACCCCTTCCTCGCCGCCACCCACGAGGTCGTCAACCAGCCGACCGAGTTGGCCGGATACAACCTGTATGCGTGCGACCGTGCGCTGCGCGAAGCGGTGGCGCGCGAGGGCGCGGCGGCGTCCGAAGCGAGCCTGCTCGAATTCGGTGCGCGCGTCGGCACTCCAGAGTACCTGGAGCTCGGGCTGCTGGCCAACCGCTATCCGCCTGAATTCGATCCGCACGACCACTTCGGCCATCGAATCGACCTGGTCCGTTTCCACCCCGCCTACCACGCGCTGATGCGAACGGCGATCGCCGAGGGGCTGCACTCCTCGCCGTGGACCGCGCCGGGCCCCGGCGCGCACACGGCCCGCGCGGCGCGCTACTACTTGCACTCGCAGGTGGAGGCTGGGCACGGATGCCCGATCACGATGACGTTCGCGGCGGTCCCCAGCCTGAGGCTGCAGCCGGACCTGGCGGCAACATGGGAGGCGCGCATCACCGCGCGCGTGTACGACCCTGCCAACTGCCCCGCGCACGAGAAAACCGGGGTGACCGTGGGCATGGCGATGACGGAGAAGCAGGGCGGCTCGGACGTTCGCGCCAACACGACGCGCGCCTACCCGATGGCGAGTCCAGGTCCAGGTCAGCCGTACGAACTGGTCGGCCACAAGTTCTTCGTGTCGGCCCCGATGTGCGATCTGTTCCTGGTGCTGGCGCAGGCGTCCGGCGGCCTGAGCTGCTTCCTGCTGCCTCGCTGGCGCCCCGACGGCAGCAAGAACCCGATGCAGCTGCAGCGCCTGAAGCGCAAGATGGGCAACGTCTCGAACGCGTCCGCCGAAACCGAGTTGCGGGGCGCCCTTGCCTGGATGGTGGGCGAGGAGGGCCGCGGGGTGCGAACGATCATCGAGATGGTGGCGATGACGCGTTTCGACTGCATGATCGGCTCCAGCGCCGGGATGCGGATGGCGGTCTCGCAGGCACTGCACCACTGCTCGCAGCGCAGCGCCTTCGGGCACCTGCTGATCGAGCAACCGCTGATGAAGAATGTTCTGGCGGACCTGGCGCTCGAATCGGAGGCGGCGCTGGCGATGACGATGCGAATCGCAGGCAGCCTGGACCGGCGCGCCGACGAGCACGAGGATCTTCTTGCGCGGCTGTGCACCGCTATCGGCAAGTACTGGATCTGCAAGCGCGTTGCGCCGCACGCGGCCGAGGCGATGGAATGCATCGGCGGCAGCGGCGTGATGGAAGATTCCCCAATGCCGCGCCTGTACCGCGAAGCGCCGGTCAACGCGATCTGGGAAGGCAGCGGCAACATCCAGTGCCTGGACGCGCTGCGCGCGATGGGCAAAACGCCGGCGGTGGTGCAGGCCTACTTCGACGAGGTGATGCGCTCGCGCGGCGCCCACCCCTCGCTCGACAGTGCTGTCGAGCGATTGCACACGCAGTTGCGGGACAGCGCCGACGTCGAGTGCCGCGCGCGCGCACTGGTCGATCGCATGGCGGTGATCCTGCAGGCCGCGCTGCTGGCGCGCCACGCGCCGCAAGGGATCGCCGACGCGTTCTGCCGCTCCCGCCTGGACGGCGAAGGGCATCACCAGTTCGGCGCGCTGCCGGCCGACGTCGACTTCGACCGCGTAATCGAGCGCGCGATGCCGCGCGTTTGAGAAGCAGGCTTGGCTACTGGCCTTCGAACAGGTCCTTGAACGCCGCGTAGGTCGACAGCACCATCAACGGCCACAGCACCAGCCAGCCCAGGCCCGCCGGGATGCTGGCGATGATCGCGAACGCGATCCACAGCAGCCCATAGACGGTCAGCGCACCCATGTTGGCCCAGCACGCCGACAGGCTTGCTTTCAGCGCCTCCACGGGCGGCTGCTTGCGCACGACGATCAGCGCGGGCGCAAGCCAGGATGCCATTCCGATCGGGACCAGCAGCACCAGCGCCGCGAGCAACACGAGCAGCGCAGTGCCGCCCAGGCTCGCGAGTACCGCGATGTTCCCCGCTAGGCCACCGAGCAAGCCGCCGGCGAGGGCCCCGATCCCAGTGACCGAAGCTGCGGCCACGACCAACAGTACTGCGATCACCAGCAGGGCGCCGCCGATCGCCAGGGGTCCGAGCGATTCGCCGAATCCGGCGAACACATCTCCGATCGCTGGCGTAGTTCCTTCATCGGTCTTGCGCGCCGCCAGCATCAGGCCGCCGCCGAACATGAAGAGCGCGATCTGCGCCGCGATCGACCCCAGCAGCGGTACCACGTGCAGCACGAAGAAAATGGCCATCGCGATCACGCACATCACGATCCACACCGCCGTCGCACCCCGGTGGAACAGCCACTGCCAGGCCGTGCTCCACCATTGGATGCCGTGGCCCGAATCCACGTGACGGAACGCGGGTACCGCCATCGGCAGCGAGGGTTCTTGCATGGCTCTACCTCCCAATCCATCAACGTCCGATTATTGCCCCAGGAGCCGCGCTTCCGCCAGTTCGATCGCCTCTGCGGTGCCGTGCAGGACGACCACGTCGCCCGGCTCCAGCACCAGCGAATCGCTGGGGTCGTCGCCCCGGATCCCGCGCCGGCGCACCGCCTTGACCTCGGCTCCGATCGCCGCCAGCTCAAGGGCCCCAAGCGCCCTGCCCGCTGCGGCCGAGCCGGCGTCGATCGGCACCGAGTGCAGCCGCACGTGCTGCTCCTGGTCGATCGCATCTTCGGCGTCGTCGGCGCCGCGGAAGTACCCGCGCAACAGGCGGTAGCGCGTGTCGCGCGCATGACGCACGCGCCGCACGACGTGCGCGAGCGGCACTCCCAGCAGCACCAGTGCGTGCGAGCCGAGCATCAGGCTGCCCTCGAATACCTCCGGCACCACCTCGGTGGCGCCGGCCTGCAGCAGCTTGTCCAACGCCGAATCGTCCTGCGTGCGAACGATAATGGGCAGGCGCGGGTTGAGCTCGTGCGCGAAGTGGATCACGCGCAGCGCCGATGGCACGTTGTTGTAGCTGACCACCAGCGCTGCCGCGCGTGATACTCCGGCCGCCGCCAGCGTTTCACGGCGCGCCGCGTCGCCGTAGACGACCGACGCCCCGGCAGCCGCGGCCTCGCGAACACGATCCGGGTCCAGGTCGAGCGCGACGTATCCGATGCCTTCTTCCTCCAGCATCTGTGCCAGGTGCTGGCCGCTGCGCCCGAAGCCGCAGATCACGACGTGGTCCTGGTTGGCGATCGAGCGGGTCGCGATCCGGTGCAGCTGCAGAGCCTGCTGCATCCATTCGGCTCCGGACCAGCGCAGCGCGATCGGGTGGCTGTACTGGACCAGCAGCGGAGTGGCCAGCATCGAAAGGACCATTGCGGCAAGCACGATCTGCATCAGCGTCGGCGACAGCAAGTTCAGCTGTCCAGCCTGATTCAGGATCACGAAAGCGAACTCGCCGGCGGTGGCGAGCGGCATCGCGACCTTGATCGCCGTTCCGGTGGTTGCTCCGTGTCGTCGCACCAGTAGCATGATCAGCGCGAACTTGCAGGCAACCGGCACCGTCAACGCCGCCAGCACCCAGCCGAAATGCGCGACGACTGCGCGAACATCGAGCAGCATCCCGATCGTGACGAAGAACAGCCCCAGCAGCACGTCGCGGAACGGCTTGATGTCCTCCTCGACCTGGTGGCGGAACTCGGTCTCTGAAATCAGCATTCCGGCGACGAAAGCCCCCAGCGCCGGCGAAAGCCCGGCACGCGATGTCAGCCATGCCAGCCCCAGCGTGATCAGCAGCAGATTCAGCGTGAAAAGCTCGCGCGATCGCCGCCGTGCGACGGCGGTCAGCCAGCGGCGCAGCAGCCACTGGCCGCCCGCCAGCAACAGCGCCAGCAGTACTGCGGCGCGGACGGCAGCCCAGGCCAGTTCCATCATCGGATCGCCGTGCCGCTCGGCCAGTGCAGGAAGGATGACCAGCAGCGGTACGACCACCACGTCCTGCAGCAGCAGCACCCCGACGACGATGCGGCCCTGATCGGTATCCAATTCGAGGCGCTCGGCCAGCAGCTTCAAAACGATCGCGGTCGACGACATCGCCAGCGCTGCGCCTAGCGCGAACGCGCCCGGCATGCTGACCCCGATGCGCGCTCCCACCACCACGCCAAGCGCTACCACGGCGGCCAGCGTGACCAGCACCTGCGGCAGCCCGACTCGCAGCACGATCGCGCGCAGGCTGCGCAAACGCGGCAGCGAGAACTCCAGGCCGATCGAGAACATCAGGAACACGACGCCGAATTCGGCCAGCTCGTACGTGTCGGCGCTATCCGGTGCCAGCGCTAGCGCGTGCGGTCCGATCGCGATTCCGACCAGCAGATAGCCGGGCACGGCGGGCAAGTTCAGCGCCCGCAGCAGTCCTACCGCGACCACAGAGGAGGCGAGCAGCAGGAGCGTCAATTCGAGGGCGGAAGGCATCGAGATGGCGCAGCAAGTCCTGTGCCAGGGTCGAAGCCGCAGAGTATCATCGGACAAGTGTGGCTCTGCTGCGAGGAGGCGCTGCGGGCTGCCGTCCGTCACGGAACTCCACGCCTCAGGAACCTCCTTGAGCCCTGTCGATAAATCGAAGACGCCGAGTGCGACGTTGCAAGCGCGCGCCGGTGCCCTGGCGCTTGCACGCGAGGTGCTGAACACCGAATCGCAAGCGGTGGCAGCGCTGGCAGACCGCCTCGACGGGCGATTCGTGCGCGCCGTGGAGCTGGTGCTCGGCTGCCGCGGGCGCGTGGTGGTGAGCGGCGTCGGCAAGAGCGGCCATATCGCCCGCAAGATCGCGGCGACGCTCGCCTCGACCGGGACTCCGGCCCTGTTCGTCCACGCGGCCGAGGCGGCGCACGGCGATCTGGGGATGGTGACGGTGCGCGACGTGTTCATCGCGCTGTCGTATTCGGGCGAGACGGACGAACTGCTGACGATCGTCCCGATCCTGAAGCGAGGCGGGACCCCGCTGATAGCGTTCACCGGAAATCCGTCCTCTTCGTTGGCCGGCCACGCCGACGTGCACCTGGACTGCCGGGTCGAGCGCGAGGCCTGCCCTCTGAACCTGGCGCCGACCTCTTCGACCACCGCGATGCTCGCGCTGGGCGACGCGCTTGCAGTGGCGTGCCTGGATGCACGCGGTTTCGGGCCGGACGATTTCGCGCGCTCGCACCCGGGCGGTGCGCTGGGCCGGCGCCTGCTGACGCGGGTGTCCGACGTGATGCGAACCGGAGATGCGATCCCGGTCGTACCCGCCGAGGCCACCGTGATGGAAGCGCTGCGCGAGATCTCCGTCAAGCGGATGGGAATGACCGCCGTGCAAAACGGCGACGGCACGCTCGCGGGAATTTTCACCGACGGCGACCTGCGCCGGCTGCTGGAGCGCGGAGGCGATGCCCGTTCGACGCGCGCGCGCGATGTGATGACGCCGACCCCGCTGACGGTCGCACCCCATGCTTTGGCGGTGGAAGCGGCGCAGCTGCTGGACAGCGGGCGCAAGAACCAGCTGCTGGTGGTCGACGGGCAAGGCCGCCTGGTCGGTGCGTTGCATATGCACGACCTGATGGCCGCGCGGGTGATCTAGTGGTCGGTCCCCGTCGAGTCGGCTGCTACGGGCCGCCTGGAATCGGGTAGACCAGGTGGCGTCCCCCAGGAAGCTGCCCGCAAGGCGCGCCTCCGGGCGCACGGCCCAGGCCGCATTGCGCGCTTCGCGCGTGCGGCTGGTGGTACTCGACGTGGACGGCGTGCTGACGGACGGCAGGCTGTACTTCGGCCCGGACGGCGAGGCGCTCAAGGTATTCGACGCTCGCGATGGCCACGGCGTGCGCCTGCTGCGCGAAGCGGGCGTGCGAGTTGCGGTGCTGTCTTCGCGCGAATCGCCGATGGTCGAGCGGCGCGCCAGCGAACTCGACATCGCGCCGGTGCTGCAGGGCGAGCGCGACAAGCTGGCGGCGCTGCAGCGCCTGCTGGACGCTACCGGCGTTGCGGCGGCGGAATGCGCGTATATGGGCGACGACTGGCCCGACCTGTCGGTGATGGCGAGCGTCGGCTTCGCCGCCGCGGTCGCCGACGCCGCTCCCGAAGTCCGGCGTGCGGCCCACTGGACCGCGCGCTTCGGCGGCGGGCGGGGCGCCGTGCGCGCGTTGGCCGAGTATGTGCTGCAATGCCGGCGGCAGCATGCCGCCGCCGCAGGGCGCCGCGATGCGTGACCGGATCGCCTCGCTGATCGCGATCGTGCTGCTGGCGCTCGTGGCGGCCACCAGCTACTGGTATTCGCGCTCGCTGCGAAGTAGCCCGGAGCCCGAGGCCGCGCGGCCGCCCGTCGACGCCGACGCCGACCAGGTCACGCTGATCCAGTTCGATTCCGAGGGGCGGGCGAAATACAAGCTCTTCGCCGACCGGATGACGCACTACGCGCGCACCGACGATATGGACCTGGTGAACCCGCGCCTCGTGAGCCTGCGGCCGGACGAGCCCCGCATCGAAGCGGTTTCGCGCGACGCGCACACCGACAACGGCGGCGAGCGCATCCGCATGTCGGGCGACGTCGTCCTGACACGGGCGTCGCCCGCCGGCGAGCCGCCGCTGCGGCTAAGCACCGAGCTGCTGCTGGCGCAGCCGGACGAGGATCGTTACTGGACCGACCGGCCGGTGCGGGTCGATCGCGGGGCGGACTCGATCCAGGCGCACGGCATGCAACTCGACAGCGTCGCGCGGCACGTCGAGTTCATGTCCGACGTTGTCGATACGATCCAACCGCAGCACAAATGACCGTGGACGTCCGTCGAACTCGTGTCGGCCCTGGCATCCGCGCGCTTCTCGCGCTCGCGGCATTTCTTGCGCCCGCGCTGGCGGGCGCCGAGAAAGCCGATCGCGACAAAGCAACGCTGATCGTTGCCGACCACCAGACCGTCGACGACTTGAAGCAGATTTCGATCTTCACGGGCCACGTGATCCTGACCAAGGGCACGATCCGCGTCACGGGTGACCGGATGGAGTACCGCGAAGATCCGGAGGGATACCAGTTTGCGGTCGTCACCGGCAGCAGCGATTCGCTTGCCACGTTCCACGAGCGGCGCGATCCGACCAAGCCCGGGGTGGAGGAGACGTTCGACGGCGTGGCCGAGCGGATCGAGTACGACAACCGCAACGACACGGTGAAACTGTTCACGCACGCGGTGGTGCGACGGTACGAAAACGGCGTGCTGCGCGATGAATTCACCGGCGACCAGATCACCTACGACGCTCGCACATCGCACTACGATCTGCAAGCCGGTTCCAACGGCCGCGTGACCGCGCGCATCGCGCCGCGCGTGAGCGAAGCGGCTCCCGCTCCCGCCCCAGCGCCCGCGCCCGGCACACAGGGGACCGCGGGGCGCGGCAGCTCGCAATGAACGCCGCCAGCGCTCTGCCGGCCGAGCGGCCGCCTGGACAGGAGCGGCCGGCGCCCGGGCGGGAGCGGCCCGCGCCCGAGGTGGACGCACAGGCTGCTGCGCCAGGCCTCGTCGTAGAAAAGCTCGCCAAGCGCTACGGCGGCCGGCTGGTGGTCAAGGACGTGTCGCTGTCGGTCGAGCCCGGCGCGGTCGTGGGTCTGCTGGGGCCGAACGGCGCGGGCAAAACGACTTGCTTCTACATGGTGGTGGGGCTGGTGCCGCTCGACAGCGGCCTGATTCGCCTCGACGCCCGTTCGATCGCGCACCTGCCGATCCATCGCCGCGCACGCCTCGGGCTGTCCTATCTGCCGCAGGAGGCATCGGTGTTCCGGCGCCTGACGGTCGAGCAGAACGTGCGCGCGGTGCTGGAGCTGCAGCGCGACGAGGACAAGCGGCCGCTCGAGGAAGAGGCGATCGAGCAGCGCTTGGTCGAGCTGCTGCGGGATCTGCAGATCGAAGACATCCGCACCAACACGGCGGTGAGCCTGTCCGGCGGCGAACGCCGCAGGGTGGAGATTGCGCGCGCTCTGGCCGCACGGCCCAAATACGTGCTGTTGGACGAGCCGTTCGCCGGCGTCGATCCGATCGCCGTGATCGAGATCCAGCGCATCGTGCGCTTCCTGAAGCAGCGCGGGATCGGCGTGCTGATCACCGATCACAATGTGCGCGAGACGCTCGGCATTTGCGACCACGCCTACATCATCAGCGAAGGCAGCGTGCTGGCCGAAGGCCGGCCGGACGAGATCGTCGAAAACGAGTCGGTTCGGCGCGTCTATCTCGGCGAACACTTCAGGATGTAGCGCGGATGCTGGAGCGCAGGAGCAACCACCCTGTGCGCATTTGCGACGGCTGTAAAGGCCGCTTCTCCGCATGAAAGCTTCTTTGCAGCTGCGGCTGGGACAGCATCTGGCGCTGACGCCCCAGCTGCAGCAGTCGATCCGCTTGCTGCAGCTGTCGACAATGGAGCTGAACCAGGAGCTGGAACAGGCGCTGATCGACAATCCGCTGCTGGAGCGCGACGACGATCCGCTGGCGGGGCACGCCCGCCTTGCCGCCGACGGCGCGATCCTGCAGGACTGGAGCGGCGCCGAGCAGCCTGCCGACAGCGGTGAACATGGCGAGGCGGGAGCTGCTACACCGGATGCGGATGCGGCTGCACCGGAACGGGCGGCGTCCGACCATGCGGCAGCGGCGGCGGACGAATCCGATCTGCCGGCGAGCGCTCTCGATTGGGGTGGCGCGCGCGAGTCGCGCGATGAGGACGACGAGCCGCAGGCGCTGGCGTGGGCGGCGGCCGAGACGACGCTGCGGGATCATTTGCGCCAGCAGCTCGCTTCCACCAAAGCCTCCAAGCGTGACCGCGCGCTGGTCAGCCTTCTGATCGAGGCGGTGGAGGAAGACGGCTACCTTCGGGCCTCGCTCGACGAGATTCATGCGCTCTGTCCGCCTGGCGAAGCGGTCGAGGCCGACGAGCTGTCCGCTGCACTGCGCCTGTTGCAGAGCTTCGATCCGGTGGGTGTTGCGGCGCGGTCGCTGCAGGAATGTCTTTTGCTGCAGATCGACGCGCACCTGCTGTCGCTGCGGCGGTCGAGCGGCGTGCAGACTGCGGTCGACGAACAGCGGCGCGATCTGACCCTTGCAAGAAGGATCGTGAGTGAACACCTGCTCCTGTTTGCCAACCGCGATTTCGCGAAGCTGAAAAAGCTTGTAGGAGCGGAGGACGAAGAGCTGCGCGCAGTGCACCGACTAGTCCATGGACTGAACCCGCGGCCAGGATTAGGCTTTGCTACGACGGCTCCGGACTATGTGGTACCCGACATCCTAGTGCGGCGACAAAAAGGCCGCTGGACCGCACAGCTGAATCCGGACGTGATGCCTCGTCTGCGAGTGAACCAGGCCTACGCGACGATCTTCAAGCGCGAACGGGGAACGCCGTCGCACGCTTCCTGGGCTGCCAGATTGCAGGAGGCGCGCTGGCTGATCCGCAACCTGCGCCAGCGGTTCCAGACGATCCAGCGCGTCGCGCAGGCGATCGTCGAGCGCCAAAGCCACTTCTTTTCCCACGGCGCGATCGCCATGCGCCCTCTCGTGCTGCGCGAGATCGCCGATGCGGTCGGTCTGCACGAATCGACTGTATCGCGGGTGACCGCGAACAAGTACATGGCTACGCCGTTCGGCGTGTTCGAACTGCGCTACTTCTTCGGAAGCCACGTCGCCACCGACGCAGGTGGCGCAGCATCGAGCACCGCAATCCGGGCGCTGATCGGACAATTGGTCGCAGCGGAGGATTCGGGCAGACCTATGTCGGACAGCCGCATTGCGGAACTACTCGGCGAACAGGGAATCGTCGTAGCGCGCCGTACCGTCGCCAAGTACCGCGAACTGCTTCATATCCCGCCAGTGGCGCTGCGCAAGACCCTGTGACTTCATGACCTCGTGACCTCGTCCACGCATCCTCACCGAAAGGGCGCTGCATGAACCTGAACATCCACGGCCATCACCTCGAGGTGACTCCGGCGCTGCACAGCTACGTGGTGGACAAGCTTGCACGCATCCGAAGGCATTTCGACCATGTGATCGACGTCGATGTTGTGCTGTCGGTGGACAAGCTGTGCCAAAAGGCCGAGATCACGCTGCGGGTGCGAGGTTCGGCATTGCACGCCGCGTCGGTCGAACCGGATTTGTATGCCTCGATCGACGTGATGATGGACAGGCTCGATCGGCAGATCCTGCGCTACAAGGATCGGGTGAAGAACCACGCTCGCACGCCGTTGAAGCATCAGTCGGAGGCAGGGCCGCAGTAGGATAAAAAGCGGTTGCGCCTGTTGCCGCAGCGCAACGAGACCCGCAGCCACTCGCGCGGCGCGTATACTGCAGCGCGATCCGATCGTTAGATGTATACAACAAGCCGATCAGTGTAAGCAGTCACTGTCTCGTCGGGCCATGAATCGGCAGTATCGGCAGTGAGAGGGGTAAAAACGGTTGCCCAAACAGGGTAAACGCGGTCCCAGGCGCCGGTAGGCTCTGCCGGTCGACTGCAACCGGCCCGACTCTGGGGCGTTAAACGCCCGATGAATTCACTTTCGAACCTCCTGTCGCTGCCGAACGTCGTGCTGGACGTCGAAGCGCACGGCAAGCGCGAAGCGTTGCAACGGGCTGCTGCCGTATTCGCAGGCAGTTCCCGCGCGAGCGAGGCGCAGATCCTGGAATGCTTCATCGCTCGCGAGCAACTCGGATCCACGGGACTCGGCAAGGGGGTGGCGATTCCGCACGGCCGTCTGCACGGCTTGAAGCGCGCGGCGGCAGCGATCATCCGACTGAGGGATCCGATCGAATTCGGCGCACCGGACGGTCAGCCGGTGCGGTTGCTGGTCGCGCTGCTGGTCCCGGAGAACGCTACCCAGCAACATCTGCAGATGCTGTCGGAGCTGGCCCAGATGCTGTCGGAGCCGTCGATGCGCGAGCACCTGGAGACGGTCTCCCAGCCGGCCGCGCTGCTTGCGCTGGTGGCCGCATGGGAGCCGATCCGCCCCGCGGCCTGACATGCTGACGTTCGAATCGCTGCTCGAAGACAACGCAGCGGCACTCGATCTGCACTGGATCGGCGAGCCGGCCGCCGGCCAGCGCGTACTTCCGGATGTCAGTGGCATCAGCGTGCAAGCGGCCGATCTGGTCGGACACCTGAACCTGATCCATCCCACGCGAATTCACGTGCTCGGAGGCACCGAGGTCGACTACGTCAACCGGATTCCGCCGGGGCGGCGCGAGCAGGTGTTGCGCGAACTGATACAGGGCGGCCCGCTCGGGCTGATTGTCGGCGAGGGCAGATCGCTGCCGCCGGAACTGGTCGCGATCGCCGGAGCGGCGGGATTGCCGATGTTCGCGAGCTCGCGCGATGCGGCCGAGGTGATCGACGTGCTGCGGATCTATCTGGCCAAGCAGCTCGCCAAGCACTGCTCGATCCACGGCGTGTTCATGGACGTGTTCGGCATGGGCGTGCTGATCGCGGGGCAGTCCGGTCTGGGCAAGAGCGAACTTGCGCTGGAGCTGATCAGCCGCGGCCACGGTCTCGTGGCCGACGATGTGGTCGACTTCGCGCGCGTGGCCCCCGACACGATCGAGGGACGCTGCCCGCCGCTGCTTGCCAATCTACTGGAGGTGCGTGGCCTGGGCCTGCTGGACATCCGGGCAATTTTCGGCGAGACGGCGGTGCGCCGGAAGATGAAGTTGCGCTTGATCGTTGAGCTGATGCGGCGCAGTGCCGCCGACAGTCTGGAACGACTTCCGCTCGCGGGCACCACACAGGAAGTGCTCGGCCTGCCCATTCACAAGGTCGTGATCCCGGTGGCGGCCGGCCGCAACCTGGCGGTTCTGCTGGAAGCGGCGGTGCGCAACACGATCCTGAAGCTGCGCGGCATCGATACGATGCTCGACTTCCAGCAGCGCCAGCGCGAAGCGATGGAAAGCCAGGACGAATCGTAGGACGACCGCAGCTACCAGCACCGGCGAAGCACGCCGGCTCGCCGTGTGGTGCAATCGCAGTTTGGCGTTCGCAAGCTACAAAAGGAGAAACCGATGTTCCAGCGAATCCTGATCGCGGCGATGCTGGCCGCGCCGCTGTGCACGTTCGCCGCGGCGGACAAAGCCAGGACTCCCCAGCAGGAGAAAATGGCCAAGTGCAACAAGGATGCTGGCGAAAAGGCGCTGAAGGGCGACGAACGCAAGAAGTTCATGTCCGAGTGCCTGTCTGCCGGCAAGTCCGAAGCCAGGACGGCGCAGCAGGAGAAGATGGCCAGGTGCAACAAGGAGGCTGGCGAAAAGGCGCTCAAGGGCGACGAACGCAAGAAATTCATGTCGCAGTGCCTGAAAGGCCCGGCCAAGAGCTGACGGCCGCTCCGGTCGAAAGCGAGGCTCTTCGTCCCGCCTCGGGAGCGGCTGTCAGGGGCGGCGGCAGTGGCGTGCAACAATGGGCGGTGCTGCGCCGTTGAGTTGCCATGCGCCTTGTCCTCGTCTCCGGAATGTCCGGCTCCGGCAAGTCGGTCGCGATCCGCCTGCTCGAAGACCTGGGCTACTACTGCATCGACAACCTGCCCTCGCAATTCCTCGCCGACGTCTGCGCCTTCCTTTCGGCCAACGGCCACCTGGAAGTCGCCGTGTCGGTCGATGCCAGGTCCCAAGGGCCGATCGCGCAGCTGCCCGGAATGCTGAGCGTGCTGCGCTCGCTCGGCTACGACGTGCGGATGTTGTTTCTGACCGCGTCGACCGACGCGCTGGTACAGCGGTTCTCGGAGACGCGCCGCCGCCATCCGCTGTCGCGCTCGCTGTCGGTGGCAGGGCGCGAAGCGACGCTGGAGGAGTCGATCGCGCAGGAGCGCGAGCGCCTGGCGCCAATCGATGCCCTCGGTCACGTGATCGACACCAGCGGTCTGCCGCCGGCGACGCTGCGGCAGTGGGTGCGCAGCTTCGTCGATGGCCCGCGCAGCGACCTGACGCTCGCGTTCGAATCGTTTGCCTACAAGAACGGCATACCCGTGGCGGCGGACCTGGTATTCGACGTCCGCAACCTGCCCAACCCGCACTACGATCCCAGGCTGCGACCCTTGACTGGGTTGGACGCGCCGGTGGCCGACATGCTCTCCAGCGTGCCGGAAGCGCGGGCGATGATCGACGATATCGCCGGTTTCATCACGCGTTGGTTGCCTGGTTACGTCCAGGATGGGCGAAACTACCTGACGGTCGCCGTCGGTTGCACCGGTGGCCAGCACCGTTCGCCCTACGTGGTCGAACAACTCGCGCACCGCTTCGGCGGCAAGGAGCGCGTGCTGGTGCGCCACCGCGTGCTCGAGTCGGTGACGGGCCGCTGACGCCCCTGCCTGCGCGTCCGGGCGGTCTGCAACGGGAGGCAGCGACATGCAACGCCGGATCGTCCTTGCAGGCTGGTTGATCGCGTGTGGTGTGGAATTCGCCAATCCAGGAGGATTCGCAATGGCCGAGTCGATAAAGCTCGTGTCCGGCGCCTTCGAACACGGCGCGGGGATCCCGCGGCGCTACACGTGCGAGGGCGATGATCTGTCGCCGCCGCTCGCCTGGTCCGGAGTGCCGGCGGGCACGCGCAGCCTGGCGCTGATCGTCGACGATCCGGATGCTCCCGATCCGGCCGCCCCGAGGATGACCTGGGTGCACTGGGTGCTGTACAACCTGCCGCCTGCAACGACGCAACTGGCGCAGGGGGTCGCGCCGGCGGAGCTGCCAGCGGGGACGCTGCAGGGCAAGAACGACTGGAAACGTACCGGCTACGGCGGCCCGTGCCCCCCGATCGGGCGCCACCGCTACTTTCACAAGCTGTACGCGCTGGACACGACCCTTCCGGACCTGAAGCAACCGACCAAGGACGAGCTTCTCAAAGCAATGCAGGGGCACGTGCTCGCGCTGGCGGAGCTGGTCGGGACCTATCAAAAGGAGAAGGCGGCAGGCCGTTGACGCTTGAGTCGGACCAGTCCGGACGCCCGCAGGTCCGTGTCATCCCGATCCGGATCTACCCGCGCAGTTCGTCGCGCAATTCGCGCACCAGCTCGCGGTGAGGAGCGGGCAGACCGGCGCTGCCGATCCGATCGAGGCAGACCCACTGCCATTGCGCATCACGGCCGGCACCCTGAACGGCCGCGCGGATGATCGCGACGTGGGGCTGCAGCGCGAGTGTCAAGTGCGTCAGCGCGTGCATGCGCGGCGCGGGTGAAATGCGCGGCTGTAGTGCAGCGCCGAGCGCGCTCGCGCTGCGCAGCAGCGCGGCTTTCGATTCGAACTGCGGAAAGCACAGCAACCCGCCCCAGATGCCGCCCGCGGGCCGCCGCTGCAGCGCTACCTTGCGTTGTGCGAGCGCCAGCAGCACGTGAACCCTTCGCACCGGCCGCTCGCCGCGCGGGCGGACGGCCGGAAGCTCGCCGATGCGCCCCTCGCGATTCGCCCGGCATGTCGAGCCCACCGGGCAGAGGGCGCAAGCCGGCTGCACCTTCGTGCAGACACTGGCTCCCAGATCCATGATCGCCTGCGTGTAGTCGGCCATGCGGCGCGCTTCCGGCAGCTCGATGCACGCACGCTCCAGCAGGCGTTCATGCGCCGGCCCCCGCGACAAGTCGCCCGCAATCGCCCAGTGCCGCGCCAGCACGCGCCGAGCGTTGGCGTCGAGCACCGCGGCGCGCTCGTTGAAACAGAATGCGGCGATGGCTGCCGCGGTCGATGCGCCGAGGCCCGGCAGCTGCGCCAGCTCCTGCGCGGTGCGCGGAAAGCGCCCCGCGTGCCGTTGCACCACGACACGCGCGCACGCGTGCAGGTTGCGCGCGCGGGCGTAATAGCCCAGGCCTGCCCAGGTTGCCATCACGTCGCCGGCGCGCGCGGCTGCGAGCGATCGCACATCGGGAAAGCGAGTGAGGAAGCGGCGAAAGTACGGCAGCACCGTCGCAACGCGCGTCTGCTGCAACATCACTTCGCTGAGGCAGACGCGATACGGATCGCGCTCTCCTACCCACGGAAGATCGTGGCGGCCGTGCTTGTGGTACCAGCGCAGCAGTCGGCGCGCGAAGGCGCCGCCGCCATCGGCTGCGGCCGGCGCGCGATTGTCACGCGGCCGAGCGACTTCGCCTCTAGACACGCAGGTACGCCGGCGCGCCGCGTGCTTCGGCGCGCGCCGGCTCGGACCCACCCCTGATGGCCGCGGGCTGCGTCGTCACGATCGACTCCGAAACCCTCTTGAGCTCGTCCATCAGCGCCTGCACGTCCTGCAGCGCGTCCTCCAGCTGGCCGATGCGCGCGTCGAGGGATTCCTGTGCATCCCTGATGCGCATCGCTGCATCGGTGCGCTTCTTCAGCTGCTGGCGCTGCTCGCGCACCTGCGTCTCGAGCGGAGGCAGCAGCGAGCGGATCCACGCCTCGGTATCGCGCTCGGCTGCCGAGAAAATGGTGCGCGACCTGCCGACCACGGTCTCGAAGAACCGTTCGATCAGCGACCACTTGTCGCGCGTGAGCACGGAAAGGGTGCCGAAATGCCCCTCGTACGCCTGCTCGACGCGGTCGATCTCGGCAAGGTAGGTGTCGAGCGCGAACGTCATCGGCGCCGGCATGCTCCACCCGGTCTCCTCCGCGAAGCGCCGCTGCACGCCCAGCACCATCCGCTCGATCTCGGCCAGTGTCGCGTTGGCGCGCCGGATCATCTCGCGCAGCGCGCCGAAGTACGCCCGCACGGCGGTCATGAACTGGGGAGTAAGGCGCACTTTGCGCATCCGCTCGCGCGTGGCCAGCACAAGGCTGCGCAACGCCTGCAGCCGCAGGCTGGAGTACGTCTCTTCGGACAGCCGCGCCAGCACGGCTCGCG
>Ga0187846_10000685_pt1 | contig 19217 bp, 20 predicted proteins | sample TC_taG_FD_161473 | JGI IMG/M metagenome (GOLD analysis project Ga0187846, IMG submission 161473) | Biofilm microbial communities from the roof of an iron ore cave, State of Minas Gerais, Brazil - TC_06 Biofilm (v2) | ecosystem: Environmental > Terrestrial > Deep subsurface > Cave > Wall biofilm...
TGAGATAGCTTGGCGTCATTGGGAGCTGATAACCAATCAGACAGAGAGCCGCGCAGCGCGAGAACTTGTGCTTCGGTGGATCGCAACGGTTGGCAACTACGATTACATTTTCGATTGGACTTTTCAGCAGGACGGCACGATCAGAGTGGCGGTCGGCTCGACTGGGATTGACGAAGTAAAGGGTGTCGCCAGCAAGAATTCCCTCAGCCGGCGCGGCCGTGATGGCGACTATGGAACTTTCATCGCAGACAACTTGATTGGCGTGAATCACGACCACTTCTTTTGCTTCAAACTCGATCTCGACGTCGATGGACCGAAAAATAGTTTCGAAACGGTTCGGCTTAAAAGAATTCGGCCGGGAATTCAGAGCCCGCGAAAGAGCCTATGGATCGCGCAACCGAAAATCGCCGAAGTGGAATCTGAGGCCAAGCTCAACCAGGATATGCACGAGCCAGCTCTGTGGCGGGTAATCAACCCCAATGTGAGTAATGCGATGGGTGATCCGGTCAGCTACGAGTTAACGCCAGAACACAACATCAGCGATCTACTTGATGCTGACGACTATCCCCGAAAGCGCGCAGGCTTCGCCGATTACCAACTTTGGGTCACGCCATATACGCGCGAGCAAGCAGCCGCAGGGGTCTATCCAAACCAGAGCCGGGGCGGTGGTGGTTTGCCGGCATGGACGAAAGAGAACCGCTCGATTGGAAACACGGACCTGGTGCTCTGGTATACGCTGGGCTTCCATCATACGCCGGTTTCGGAGGATTGGCCGGTATTGCCGACGATGTGGCATGAGTTCTATCTGCGACCGCGCGGATTTTTCTCCCGCAGTCCGGTCCTCGATCTGCCGGCGCCTAAGTAGCACAGCGAGCAGCTCGTCGGCGCGAATTCGCGATATTCCACCCGTTCATTGGCTTTCTTTTCAGTAGCGGGGGCTTTCCAGCCTGTGATCTTAAGTGGCCACAGGCTTCAGCCTGTGTCTTTTTTCTGGGAAGAATCACAGGCTAAAGCCTGTGCCCACTGACAGGCTCCGGAGTGTGCGATCGGCCCCGGCAATCAGCACAGGGGGCGTCAGATCACTTCTGCGTCCCGCATCGCGCTTATTTCCTCCCAGGTGTAGCCAGCTTCGAGCATTATCTCTTCAGTGTGCTGGCCGTGCTCGGCCACCGGTTTGGCCTGGCGAGTAATCTCGCCATTGAGCGTAATCGGGCAGCCGGTCACTGTCATTCTGCCGACGAGCGGATGATCGAGATCCATCAGATAGCCATTGAAGCGAGCTTGCTCGCTCGCCAGTACCTGCTGATGAGAAGCAACTTCAGTAACCAGGATGTCCGCGTCGTTCAATTCTTTTAGCCATTCGGCCGTGGATTTTTTGGCAAAAACCTCGTCGAGGATGGCCTCGATTCGATTTCCGTGGAAATTGTGGGTTGCGTTGTCATCGCATTCGGGATCATTCTGCGCATGTTCAATGCCCAGTATTTTGCAGAAGCGCGGCCATCGCTGATCGTCGACTCCAGCAATGCATATGTAGCTGTCGCTGGTACGAAACGCGCCCCAGACGCCATGCAAAAATGGATGGCCAGGCCGGCGCGCTCAGGCTCCTCGCCAGTCATCGAAGCGTAGTTCAACTCGAACCCCTGCATGGCGATCATCGTGCCGTAAATCGAGGCATCGACCCGCTGCCCCTCTCCAGTACGTTCGCGTGCGTACAACGCGGCGAGCACGCCGCCCGCCAGCGTCAGCGCGCCAGCCTGGTCAGCAACTGCGGCTCCGGCTGCTAGCGGAGGATCACCCGGCATCCCGGTCTTCGACATCAGCCCGCTGGCCGCCTGCGCAAGAGTGTCGCGGCTCGGGCGCGTCGTCCACGGTCCTTTCGGGCCCCATGAACTCGCCTGCGCGTAAATGAGCCGTGGATTGATCTGGTGCAGTTCCTCGAAGCCGAGGCCAAGCCGCTGGAGGACCCCCGGCCGGTAATTCGTCAACAACACGTCATGGGTTTTGACCAGGCGGCGCACGACCTCAATCGCGAGGGCTTTTTTCAGATCGAGTGTGATACTGCGCTTACCGCGGTTCATCGCAATGTAGTAGTGAGAGACCTTCGCGTTCTTCACGTTAGGTCCGCCGATAAGTTCGGCGGTCAGCCAGCGGCTCAAATCGCCGGTCTCACGGTTTTCGATTTTGGTGATTTCGGCACCAAGGTCGCCAAGAAGGAGCGAAGCAAACGGCCCCTATTTCCTGAGCGATTTCAATAATCTTGATTCCTTCAAGCGGCTTGGTCATTCGTCGCACTCCTGACAGATCGGTCTCACTCCTGCGGGGATCGTGGTCTCTATCGCTGGGTCGAGTTCGCCTTCATCCTGCTGTCCATTTGGGATTGTTGATAGCTAATGCGTTAGCTAACGATTCTCTGAGATGAGCCCGGAGCCTCGGGTCATCCAAATCCATCTGTTCGGTACGAATCAGATCGCAGAGTTCCTCGTTGAGCGTGTCTACTGGCCGGTTATGACCGATTAGCGCGGTGAGTCGCTCGCGTTCTGCGGATTCGTTCACGTCGCCAAGGTCGAGTTCGCGCCGAACTATATTCAGTACGTTGACCGTGACCCTGGTCTGAAAGCGATGATAGCCGGCTAGGTTGGGCATCAACTCTTCTTCGAGGTATTTCACCGCAACGCCTAGCAGTGTCGATACGTCGGGTATACTTCGTGGCATATCTCCTCTCCGCAGCGCTGGCTCATGTGCACCATGATTGCACCGAAACGATTTTTCTGCGGTCCCTCACCTGGCGCTTCGCGCCACCCTCTCCCGATAGGGAGAGGGATTTTAGGCGAAAGATCTATCAGGCTGTTGAAAAAGATTTTCACAGCCTGCTTCCCTCACTGTTAATCTCTCCCAGAGGGAGAGAACTAAAGGAAAGCAGCCAGCTTTTTCGCAGGGTGTTTGACAATGTTGATCTCTTGAAAGCGAAAAAATAGTTCTCAACACCCTGCTAAATAGTACCTTCGATCAAATTAAAGAAATCCCATAATGGCTCTTCGATTCGGCGGCCGATGGCAGAACGTTCAATGCTCGCTTCTTCGATTCCACGCGTCCCAAGCCGCAAACAATCGATTGCCCATTTGACGTTGCCAAACGCTTCCCAGAACCTGGCGTGACTACGGTCAATTGCGTAACCGCTGGCTTCCTCATAAGCGGCATATAGATCGTCGCGCGAGCCGAAGCCTCCCACTGGCGCCGCACCACCGAAGCGCCAGGTCCGAATGCAGAGCCAGCCGAGATCCTGCATTGGGTCGCCGGTTTGCGCCAGTTCCCAGTCCAGTACGCAGCGGATTCCTTCCTCACCGGTGATGAGGTTGCCAGTGCGGAAATCCCCATGCACCACGGTATGTCGCTGTCGCTGGGGCACATTTCGCTCGGCCCAGCGCAATGCGAGTTCGAGCGCCGGCAGCCGAAAGGCATAGTGGTCAACAATACGGCGATGCGCCGCGACATGAGCTGCTGCATCCTGGCTCATGAGAAACGGCACGTCGGTTGGCGGGATCCGATGAATTGCGGCAAGAATCTCACCGCATTGGCGTGCCATTATTTTGCGGGCGGCGGCGAACCGTTCATCGCGGATTATGCGCGACCCGAGCGTTTCTCCTGCCACACGCTCGGCGATATAACCCTGTCCGAGCGCGTCTCCCGGCTCGATGATCGCCAGCACCTTCGGTGCAGGCGCCCCAGCACGTTGCGCCGCGATCATCAGCCGAGCCTGATTGACTGTATTGACTTCGGGTGTCACGCCCGCGACTGGGTCCGTGACTTCGGCACTGAGTTGGACAACCAGTTCTAGACGCCGTTCTCGCACATCAGCATCGAAGGAGATGGTGGTGCGATTGGCGCCGCCGGTCAGCCGCTGGAGGTTATGGATCGTCCCTGGTTCGCCGATATGGTGGCTGACCACGGCCTGCAGCCGGGTTAAGAGTTCGGCATTGGTCATTTGTTCAAATTTTTGTGGAGAGGACCTGCCCACTCTAATCGCGGCTGCCGAAGCCGAACATTATCTGCGCTACTCGGCGCATCTGAATTTCTTCAGCACCCTCCGTAATACGGTAGCGGCGATGATGCCGATAAATGTGCTCGAAGGGCTTGTGCCGCGAATAGCCGATTCCGCCATGCACCTGCATAGCACGATCCGCGGCGTCGCAAATCAAGCGGTTCGCCCGGTAGTTGCACATCGCCACCTTATCTGACAGTTTCCTTGCTACCTCCGGTTTCGACATCCGATCCATCTCCCAGGCAGTTTTGTGAATTAATGCCCGCACCATCGCCGCCTCGGTCTGCAACTCAACCAGGGGCCATTGGATTGCCTGGTTCAAGGCCAGCTGCCGCCCAAACGGCTTGCGCTCCTTGGCATACGCCACGCTCTCATTGATGCAGTATTGCGCGGCGCCCAGCGAAGATGCGGCCTGGCGGATTCGGTTCTCATGAACGAAATGCTGAGCAACAGCGAGCCCATCCTCAGGGTCGCCCAGGATTGCGTCGCCAGGAACGTATACATCGGTGAGCGAAACCCGTGGATGGTCAGTCGGCATATTGAAGGTCCATAGATACTCCTCGATTCTGAACCCATCGCTCCCGGTTGGAACGATAAAGCAGGTTATACCTCTCGCGCCACCGTCGCGTCCGCTGGTGCGGGCGAAGACGAAATCGTGGGTCGCTACGTGCAGGCCCGTGTTCCAAATCTTGGCGCCGTTGATGCGCCAACCGTCGCCGTCGCGCACAGCCCGCGTCTCCATCCAGGTCGCGTCCGAGCCGTGATTTGGCTCAGTCAAGCCGAAAGCGACGCTGATCGAACCGTCCAGGATTCCGGGAATGAAGTTATCCTTCTGCTGGTTGGTGCCGAAATCCCGAAACATCAACACGGTCGGCAGATTGCCTACGATTGAGCTTTCGTTTTGTAAATCGTTGTGCAAACCGAGACCTTTGGCGGCGAGATGCTCTCGGATTATTGCCATTGCGAGATTGGAGCCATCCTTGCCGCCATATTCTTTGGGCAGGGCATAGCGGTAATGGCCGGCGCGATCGGCGCGCCGGCGCATTTCCGCCAGCAGCGCCTCCCATTCATGGCGCGGCAGTCCGCCACGCTCGAAATCGGTGCGGGCCCATTCTCGCCGATGGTCGAAGAAGCGAATGTTGTCGTTTTGACGCTCGAGCGGCTTTATTTCGCGCTCGATGAATTCATCCAGTTCACCAAGATAGGCCTCGATCTCAGAGGGAATATTGAAGTCCAAAGTGGTTCTCCTGACTGAGCTAAAGCTCCGCGTCAGACTCGGATCAACGCCAGAGGATTGCAAGTGGCCGTCGCCATAGCCTGGCGAAGGGAACCGACCCAGGTGGCGTCACTTTCGCCATTCAGGATCCGGATCGCTAAGCTTGGTTGAAATGGACCCGAGCATCTATAAATTTCCCCATATTTTCCGTTGCGTCCATATGGAGGCGCCTGGCGACATCGCGCGGGAGGTCCGCTTTCTCCAGGAAGTCTGGCGCCACCACTTGAAGCGGCCGGTCCGGCGGGTGCTAGATATCGCCTGCGGCAATTCACCTCATGGTCAAATCCTTGCGCGGGCGTCAATAGAGGTAGCCGGAATCGATAGGTCGCCGACAATGATCGCGGCCGGGCGCGCCGAGGCGGCAGGATTGAAAGGTCTACGCTTCTATCGGAGGCGCATCGAACAGTTTCAACTTCCCGAAAAACCATTCGACACCGCATTTTTCATGTCGGAGACCTTCCCGATAATGACCCGTAATCGTGACATAATTACGCATCTCGAATCAGTCGCGGCATTGCTTAAGAGGGGAGGACTTTACTGCATCGATATCGACCGTCAAGGCGGGGTCGAACTGGTTAGTCAGCGTACACTTTGGCGAGAGCGGACAGTGCAGGCCGGCGATGCGCAGGTAGAAGTACGTGAGTATCATCGCCCGATTGAATGGCATGAGGCGATACATTCGATTTACGAACTCGAATGCACTATTGATTTTGGAGATCGTTCGGTCACCACCCGTGACGTGATCCCGGTGCGTTACATCACGCCGCCGCTGATGGACTTGATCGCACGGGCGTCAAGAAAATTTGAGATGCTCGCGGCCTATGCCGACCTTTCGATTACCCGGCCAATCGCGCAATGCTACGGACGGTGGCTCGCCGTCTTGCGCCGGGTATGAGCGGCACCATGAGGGTCTTTGAATTGGCCGTCGCGCGGGAGCGCTTTAATGCCCCCGTGTCAGAGACTCTCGATTCCTATGAGCCAAGAGAAAGGATCGGGATTCCTCGCGCGGCAGCCACGCGCGGGAATGACAGAAGAGGCGCGTATTCTCTTAGTTTGTCATTCTCGCGCGCGTGGCTGCCGCGCGTGAAGAATCCCGGGCTCTCTCCGGCTCATGATCCACACAAAGAAAGCCTCATCAAGAGGGATTAAAGACCAGCGTATTCGCACCAACTATGCAAATTTGAGCAAATTACTATTAACCAGTTGAAGGGGAAGCGAGACTTTAGCAGGAGACATGCAATGTTGGTTGAGTCACGAGACCTAGGCGACGGGGTTCGAATATTAATGTTAAATCGGCCGCCGGCGAATGCGATCAATGCCGAGTTCCTGACCGCTTTGGGCGCACAATGCAAAGCTGCGCTTGAGGATGAAAATGTGCGGGCGGTAATCGTTGAGGGCAACGGCAAATTTTTTCTCCGGCGGCCTCGATCTCAAAGAGGCCTCCAGCGGGGTCAGTCGGGTCGGCAATCTGGCTGGTTCGCAAGACGATGGTCTGTTTATGCTGTGGACACTGCCGAAGCCGACGGTCGCGATGGTCAATGGCCATGCTATCGCGGGCGGCGTGATCATCGCACTGGCGTGCGATTTTCGCGTCACTTATGCCGGCAGCCAGCGTTTCGGCCTTAACGAAGTGGCGATCGGGTTGGCCTTTCCGCGCGGCGCGTTCGAAATCGCACGGCTCGCGCTTAACAATGAACAGCTTCGACATACAACGCTCGAAGCGGGATTGTTCGATGTTGACCGCGCCCGGGAGATGGGAATTGTTGACGAGGTTGTCGAACCGGCGCGGCTGGAGGCCCGCTGCATCGAACTTGCGAAGCGCCTGGGCGCCAATGGGCGCTTAGCCTATGCGCATACCAAGCGGCGAATCCAGGCTGAGGCGGTCGCGCGGGTGCTGCACCAGGATATCGAAGAAGCGCGGGAGGTTGCGCGCATTACACAGTCTGAGGAAACCCGGGCATTGATCGCTGCGCAAGTAAACGCACTGTCGCGTCGATAATATGAATGCGGTCAGCTTTTACCGTTGACGGCTGCCTCGCTCTTCTTGTTCGCGTCTTCTCGGAGCGCAGGCATAATCCGGCTCGCCTTCCAGACCGCCTCCCTGAGCCGCGCAAAATCCTGGGCGCCGGGCCCTATCGCGACGAAGACAGTGGTGGCTCGGGTGGCGACACCATGCGGATTGGACTTAACGGCTAAGTGATCAAGTACCTGCGAATATGCACGAGCGAATTCCGCTGCCGCGGCCGGATCGTGAAAGGCGATGAGCCAGAGCAGCGTCAGCTGTTTGCCTTTTTGTAGGGTGATTATCCGGTCGCCCGCCCATTCTGGAAGAGTACGGAAAGCCGATGCATGCGGCGGTAAGTTTCGTTCAAAGATCAGCTTCAGTAGCAATTCCCCGTAGGTGTCGTCATCGACCTTCTTCCAGTCCGAAAGCAAACTTTCATATCCGGTTAATTCGATCCGCACCGGCGGGGTAGGGCGGTCGAAGTAGAGCTCTGGTTGCATGATTTGCTGGCTCGAACGAGGCGGATTGCGATAAAGCTGGTCGACCGCACTCCAGCCGCCGCGCCGCCAAGCCTCGGCTACGAAGCGCGAGCCGCCCGAATACTCGAACAGCATCGGAACCGTGATCGCGAGCGGTATATCATGCCCTTGGGAGGCAGAACTTGCGGGTAGCGCCGAGAGCTGGTTGACCAACGATTCGACATTGGCCGGCTCCATGCGGCCTGCGACATAGGCAAACCCTGAGAGTGTAGCGTCGCCTTCCGCAACGCACTTGAGAGCCAGGGTTTGATCATCGTTGTCTTTTACCTGTTTGAGCATTTTCTCGATGGCAAAATGCTGGTCCTGCAGCGCATGAGTAAGTTCATGAGCAAGCACCATCGTACCCATACTCGCCCCCAATCTTCGAACCTCAGACGACGAGTCGCTGCGCGGCCGTTGGACCATCACCATTTGCCTGGTGTCCGGGTTATAAAAGCCAATTATTTCATTTCGTAGAAGCTCAACAGTCTGGCGCTTCAGGTTGATATTGGGGGGATAAAGCCCGGTCATCACTCCACTTTCGCCGCCGATCCTTAAATCTTCATCACTGTGGTCGCGGGCGATTTGGGTGGTGATAGCCTGCTGAGCTTGATCCGGAGTGTTAACCACCACCGGAACTTGTTGAGTGAAGTCGAGCTGACGGATGCGGCCTACACCGGCCTCGACAGAGACCGCTTGCTTGCTATCAACGCGGGCGCCATGGATCAGGGAATATCCGCATCCGGCGAAGACCAATGCGGTGAGGACGAATGCGCGTGAACGATAAAGGCACGCGCACCACATTTCGACTGCTGTTTTAGGCACGCTCTTCGATGCCTGCTCCCGACAACGTTAACTATACGATTAAGCTTCGAGTGGGGGCGAGAGCTGATGCGCCTATTCGGTGATGATTATGGGATGCATGCCGATTCGCGAGACGGTCAGCGCCCGTTGCTCAGCGCTGGCGCGGTCCGCGAACATACCCATCCGCACTCGATAATACCGATTAGCCTCCCAAATAGCTTCGATTATGCGGACGTCATCATAGTAGCGCCCCAGTCGTTCTCCAAGCCGCTCCGCATCGGCCAGGTCGGTGAATGATCCGACTTGGACGAAATAACGTGGACCAAACACCGGTCCGCCCGGCGGCGTCCTCAGAACATCCATCCGCACGCGCGCCGTGCCCGGTTTGACGATACCCAGAACTAAGGCGGCGCGATGAGAAAGATCCAAATCTCGGCCATTGACGTAAGGACCGTGATCGTTCACCAGAACTTCGACTGAATGCCCATTCGCGAGGTTCGTCACCATTAGTTGGGTGCCAAGCGGAAAGAGCGTAGAGGCCGCCGAAAGATCCTCTTGGTCATAAATCGAACCGCTCGAAGTGCGGCGGCCGTCAAACCCGGGGCCGTACCACGAGGCGATGCCGGTTGCCGAGCGCCCGGGGTTGGGGACAGCGGGCGACGAACGCGGCGGTAACCGCTGAGCAAAACAGCCCTCGACGAGCAAGCCCATCACAATCAGTGCCAATAGACGCTCAGACACGTAAATCGTCGCCATTGTCACTCCACCACCAAGAGGTATTATATTCTGCGTAGCCTGGCTAAGAACAGCTGACAAAGTGTTTTCCACACGGCCGGCGCCTTTTGTTGAAACACACGTAAAGTCGATCTTCAGGTGCTCCTTATGGCCGTGCTTAAATACTGTTTAGCAGCTCGGACCAAGATCTAACCTGTTACTTAAACTTAATTGATTCGGCGCACAGGAGTCGCCCGAGTAATTAGCCGATGTTGCGAATGAGAGAAGAGTGGGAGCAAGTCGAAGCGCAAACGCTGGCGCCGTATGCGATGCGCTCGTCCGACAGCCGCGGCCGGCGCTTCCCCGAATCGTCCCATCCGATGCGCACGGTCTTTCAGCGCGACCGCGACCGCATAATCCATTCCGCCGCCTTTCGACGGCTGGAATACAAGACCCAGGTATTCGTCAATCACGAGGGCGACTACTATCGCACTCGACTGACTCATACGCTCGAAACCGCCCAGATTACGCGCACGGCGGCCCGCATTTTAGGACTCAACGTTGACCTTGCGGAGGCGGTCGCGCTGGCGCATGACTTGGGCCATCCGCCGTTTGGCCATGCCGGCGAGAAAATGTTGAATGAGCTGATGCGCGTGCATGGTGGATTCGACCATAACGCGCAAAGCCTGCGAACAGTCGACTGGATTGAGGTGCGCTATCCGGATTTCCGCGGCTTGAATCTTACCTATGAGGTTCGCGAAGGCATCATCAAACATTCAGCCTTCAAAGGGCGCCCCGCTGCGCAGGAATTCGACCCGACTCTGTACCCGTGCCTTGAGGCGCAAATCGTCGATATTGCCGACGAAATCGCTTACCTGGCTCACGATGTCGACGATGGGGTCAAGGCGCAGATGCTCACCCAGGCTGATTTGGACGGTTCGCAGCTTTATTGTGAAGCCCGTTCAGCAGCAATCGCCGCCCATCGGGCGGATGACGAGCGAATTGTCCGCTATCAGACCGTCAGCCGGATGATCAACCGGATGGTGACCGACTTTGTCACGAACGTGAACGGCGAACTGACCACGGACCGGATTTCGAGTGTCGAACAGATTCGGCGCGCGGGTAGACCCTTCGCTGGGTTTGGTCCCGACGTTAACGAACGAGTCAAAGAATTGAGACAGATCATGCGTGACCGGCTTTATCGTCATTACCGCGTGAGCCGCATGACCGAGAAGGCGGGTAGGGTGCTGGCGCGGCTGTTCGAAACTTATATGGGCGAGCCGCGCCAGATTCCGGAGCATATTTTGGCGCTTGGCAAAGACGAATCGCTAGCCCGCGTAATTGCCGATTATATCGCAGGAATGACAGACCGATTCGCGCTCGACGAATACCGCAAATTGTTCGACCCCGACGAGCGGGTGTAGAATCTACCATCACAGGGGCAGAGTGGGGCAGGGGGTGGCGCTTTGACGTGGCTCAAGTATCGACGCCGAATGGTGTTGCTGCGCGATGACCATATCGGCGATGCGGTCGGCGCGATCTTTCTTAATCCTTCGCCTGAAGATGGCGAGGCGGTAATCTCCCGCCTGCGCGATTATCTTGGGAAACGCATTCGCGTAATCAACGCGGAGTTAACCTCTGAGCGCGTCGAAGTGGAAGTCGAGGTGCGGGCCCTCGCCGAGGAAGCAAACCGTCTGGCCACTGCAGCCGGCGACCTCAGCCGCAAGGGTGGCCGGCGCAACGCGATCGCGCTGTTTCGACAGGCACTGGAATTGGATCCGCTTAACCGCGACGCTCGTCAGGGGCTTGGGCTGCTGCTGGCCGATTTGAACTGTTGTAACGAAGCCCTGGCGGTGCTCAGACTGGCGCGCGAAAGTGGGCCTGAAACAGTCGAGCTGTTACACGCCCTGGGCCGCGTCTGTATGCAGGCCGATCGCACGGCGAGCGCGATAAGTTATCTGCAGAAGGGATTTGAACTCGATCCCAGCCATTTTGGAGTTCGGCGTGCGCTTGACCAATTGGGCCTCAAACCCAAACTCCCCCAACGGCCGCACAATAATGCGCTGTCGTCGGTCTCGGCCAAGTCCAGGCTCAAGAAGTCCTGACGCTTGGGAAACGTTGCTCTCTGTGAGTGAGGCCGGCTTTCCAGGCTGTCGTCTTCTTTTGCCGATCAATCAGAAAACGACAGGCTGGACAGCCTGTCCTACTGAAGAAACCCAGACCATCCGGTGCTCCTGAGCAATTAAACAAGCAGTGGCGGAGTGACTGAACCACCTTTATTATGAGGCTCGCTATGAATTGGAAACCCCTCGCGGTGACGTCAGTGGTGATAGTCGGGTTGCTCATGACCATTAATTTCTGGTCAACCGCTAGAGAGCGAATCCTGAGCGCAGTCGAGCGAATATCGGCCAGTTTGGATGTAGGGGCGAGCCTCGAACTTCGCATAAGAGATATTATGTCAACTTGGCGCCCAGCGCAGGCGCTAGCTGCGGCGGATTCACCCATTATGCCTGCAACCTCTCCAAGTGGTAGCGATACGAGGCTCAAAGCGGCGTTGCAAAAACGATTGTTAGTTCCCAATCAGGCGGACCTGTCACTTGGACCGCCATCGCCGGCGCCGCTTCCCGGTATCACTCAGCGAACGATCACCGTTAACGGCGCCGAGGGACAAAAATTCCAAGTGGAACTGTTCACCGATTCAACGGGTAACAAGGGGATTCTGGCGCAGCGCTTTGCGCCCTTCAGTATCGCCGACCCGTGGGAACGGACCGACATGAAGTTGTTGCATCTCGGCGACCGCCCTACCCTCGGCACCGCTGACTCTCCGGTAATGATTGTAGAATTCGCCGACTTTGAGTGCCCGTATTGTGCCAAGGCCTTTAATGAAATCGAGACTCTGGTCAACACGACCTACAAGGGACAGGTGCGGCTGGTCTGGAAGGCCTTCCCGCTGCAGGGGCATACCTGGGCAGAACAAGCGGCAATTGCGGCCGAATGCATCAGGCAGCAGAATCCGCAAGCATTTTGGACTGTCGCCGCCAATTTCTACCGAGACCAGAATGAGATCACTCCGCAGAATCTGCGGGACCATATCTACAGCTATGCTAATTCCCTGGGCATCGATGCCAAGGCACTTAACGCCTGTATTCTCGGCTCGGCCGCCGAGGCACGCGTTGACCAGGACAAAAAAGACGGCGCCGCAGTGCACGTAATGTCAACGCCGACATTCCTGGTAAACGGTGTGCCGGTGGTGGGTCTACCCAGCAGCAATGTTTTCGATTTTGTGATTACGTCGCAACTACAATCGCGCCACGCATCACGTTAGGCGGTGAGTCCGCCTCGGGTTCCCTCTCCCTCTTCTGGGAGAGGGTGGCGCGAAGCGCCAGGTGAGCGACACTATTCAGCGCGGCTGTCGCGCGATTCAGAAGTTTTGTATTGCTGCACCCGCTCCAAGCCAGCTTTGTCGTTGTGCTCTGACGGCCTTTGACGTGATAATCGGGTCTACGTAAGTGCGTATGGAACGCAAGCTTACTACGATTCTCTGCGCCGACGTCTACGGCTATAGCCGTCTCATGGGTGAGAACGAAGAGGCGACGCTTCGGACACTGTCTGCCTACCGCAAGATTACTGACTCGCTGATCGAACGACACCATGGCAGATTCGTCAACTCGGCCGGTGACAGCGTACTTGCGGAATTCGCCAGCGTGGTCGAGGCAGTCACCTGCGCAGTTGCGATTCAGACCGCGTGTAGGGCCGAGAACACGCAATTCCCTTTGCATCGTCGGATGCACTTCCGCATCGGCGTCAATCTTGGCGACGTGATGGTCGAGGGCGAACAGATCTACGGTGACGGCGTGAATGTCGCAGCGCGGCTGCAGAGTCTCGCCGAGCCGGGCGGGATCTGCATATCAGGCACCGTTCACGACCAGGTTAGATACAAGCTCCCTCTCCTGCGAAGATATCGGCGAACAGACCGTCAAGAACATCGCACATCCAGTGCGAGTGTGGCGTGTGTTGCACGACGAAGCTGCCCCCGCGGAGATTCGTCGCAGTACGCTTTGGTACTGGCGGGGTGGTGTGTTGTCGCTGGCGGGCGTTGTGATCATTGTCGGCACCATCATTCTCGTGCAGCACGTGTCGCTTAAGTCGCCGCACACCTCGGCCTCGATCCCGCCTGCGCAAAAGCCGGCGCTCCCGTTACCTGACAAACCTTCGATTGCCGTGTTGCCTTTCATCAATATGAGCGGCGATCGCGACCAGGAATATTTCAGCGACGGCATCACCGATGACCTGATTACTGATTTGTCGCGGGTGCCCAAACTCTTCGTTATCGCCCGTACCTCCAGTTTCACCTACAAAGCCAAGGCCGAAAAAGCGCAGAGCATCGGGCGCGAGTCGGGCGTGAAATACCTGCTCGAAGGCAGCGCACGGAGAGCCGGCAACCAGGTCAGAATCGATGTTCAACTGGTCGATGCTGCGACCGGTAATGAAGTCTGGGCGCACCGCTACGATCGGGAGATGCGGGATATTTTTAAGCTCCAGGACGAGATCGTGAAGAGCCTCAGTACCACGCTCGGGCTGCAGTTATCGATGTTCGAAAAGGGAATAGTCATTCCTCAGCGAACGGGCAACCTGGAAGCTTATGACTATTTTCTGCGCGGGCTTGAAGAACTTATCACTCAAACCCCCGGCGCATTTGCCCGCGCGCGCGAGATGTTTGAGAAGGCGATCAAGCTCGACCCCGGTTAGGCGGATGCTTACGCGTGGCTGGGTTTTCTGCGTTCTGTGGGATGGGCTTTGCCGTGGGATAGCGATCCAGATGCACTCGCTCGTGCCGCAGAACTGGCTCGGAAGGCGATTTTCCTGGACGATTCAAACTCGACCGCTTATGCGATCCTCGCGTGGGTGTCCGTCATCAGAATCCACCCGGAACAGGTCATAACTCAGGCCGTGGCTAACGCGGAGCGGGCGATCGCGCTCGACCCCAACAATGCGTTTGCGTATCTTGCCTTATCTCATATCTGGGGGGTCGCTGGTTCTGCCTCGAACGGACCGACGAGTAGAGAGAAATTTGAAGCACAACTTGCATATGCGCAGAAGGGAATGCGGCTCGATCCCAGCCACCCTGACCATTACCTGTATGAAATCGGCTACGCGTGCCTCGGTATGAAACGTGTTACACAACAACTCCCCCGGCTTACCGGGAAGCTGCCGATGCCTTGCGCGGGGATCGAACGGGTGACCCCTGGACCCACGTCATGCTGATTGAGGTATATACGAGGCTCGGGCGCGAGCAGGATGCGAAGGCGGAGGCGGCAGAAGCCGTCCGCCTGGCACCGAAATTGTCGCTAGACGTGGTTAAAAGGATAGCCCAGGGAGATACTAATACGCCGGATTGGCGCCAGTTTTTCGACGATCTGCGCAAGGCCGGCCTCAAGTAAGGAACCAATCGCACGAGTTCCAATCAGGGGGACGACATTGCGCGCAATACGGGCTTAACCTAGCGAAGGCCGAAATTTCGGCCAAGTAGAGCGTCAAACCCATGGCCGGCCCGGTTTTGTGTCGAAAAGCTCGTAAGCGAATACTATGGGTGTTTACCGGGGAACTGTTTGGAATCGCGTGGTTTATCGATATCGTTCGTATCGCGAATGGAACCTTCCGCGATAAAGGCGGGCTGCTCGTGCTCGAGTGGGATTGATTTTCGATTCACGCTAGGACGATGTCCCATTAATAAAATACAATTCGTACACCGAAGGGCTCGAAACCTGCGGACCCAAAGCGGGCTCCACTGACCGAGTATGAAGCCCAGTGCAACACTGTAGTGAAAGAAAGCGCAGGTCGTAGCGGAAGTCGCGCAGGGCGGCGGGCAGTAGATCGTCGCGCGTTGAAGTAGACCCGCTCGAGTGAGAGGATCGATGGCTGCGAACGAAGATATCATATGTCCGGTGCATGCGGATTTCGATCCGCTATCACCGGACTTCCTGGCCGATCCCTTCTCGGTACTTGCATCCCTGCCGCACGACGCGCCGGTCTTTTACGCACCGTCGATCGGCTATTACGTCGTCACTCGCTATGCCGAGATCGAAGCGGTTTTCCTCGACCATCAGACCTATTCGGCCGCGGCCGCCCAACTTCCGCTGGTGGCGCTTGAATCGGGCGCGGCACGGATCCTGAGCGCCGGCGGTACGGCTCCGCAACCATCGATGGTGAGTCTGGATCCACCGGCGCATACCCGGCTTCGTGCGCCGACGGTGCGCGCGTTCACCCCGCAACGGGTCGCCCAGATGGAGCCGAGAATCCGCTCGATTGTGAATCAGCTGCTGGACGCGATTGATCCCGGCGCGCCGTTCGACCTCGTCGCCTGCCTGACGTTCCCGTTACCGGCAAGCGTGATCTTCAGTTTTCTGGGTATTCCTGAGCGCGACTGGCAGCAGCTAAAGCAATGGTGCGGCGATCGCGCCACTCTCACCTTCGGACGGCCGACCCCGGACGAACAAGTACGCCACGCCGAGAATATGGCGGCGTATCGCGGATATCTGCGGGCCTTTGTCGCGAGCAAGGCGTCCGCACCTGATGGCTGTTTCACCAGCGCCTTGCTGGAGCTCCACGCCAGCGACCCCGAGGAGCTGACGCGAGAAGAGATAACCTCGATCCTGTACTCGCTAACTTTCGCCGGGCACGAGACCACCAACTACCTCATCGGCAACATGGTGCGGCGCTTGCTTGAAGAGCCCACGCGGTGGGACGCTGTTGTCGCGAATCCCAACTTGATTGCCAGCGCGGTGGACGAAACCTTGCGGTTCGACACTTCGGTTCCGATTTGGCGACGCATAGCCAAGCGTCCCGCAAAATTGGGAGGAGTCGAATTGCCGGCGGGTGCGAAGCTGATGCTATGGGTGGCCGCCTCGGGCCGCGACGGCGCCGCGTTTCCCGAGCCCGAGAGATTTGACCTCTGGCGCGCGAGCGGCTCCAAAACTCTCGCCTTCGGCAAGGGCATCCACTATTGCATTGGCGCGGCGTTGAGCAAGCTGGAAGCGCAACTCGCACTTGAGGCCCTCACGCATCGCTTTCCCCGACTGCGACTAGTCGAAGGCCAGACACTTGAGTTCCATCCGAACATTTCATTCCGCGGGCCACAGGTGCTCTGGGTGCGGACGACATAGCTGGCTCGTGCTGATTCCTTCTATTGGCAGAGATCGCTCTCACCAAGTGATAAGCCCCTGGTAGCGCTACTGTCTCTCTCCGAGTGCCCGAAGGTAGTTTTCCCCGAGGGCCCGCAGGCTGGTCTCGGCGTAGATCTGCGTGGTCGAAAGATTCAGGTGTCCCAAAAACTTCTGCACCTGGTCGATGGGTACGAGCCCGGAATCAAGCAGGATGGTGGCGATGGAATGCCGGAGTAGGTGCGGATAGACACGTTTCTTTATGCCAGCGGTACGAGCACAGGTCGTTACGATCGATTGTACCGTGCGGGTCGAATAGCGGGTCTGCCGGTTGCTCTCAAATAAGAATCCAGTTTGGCGCCCCTGGAGATGAGTGCGAAGTTCATCGGCCAGCGCCGGCAGTATTGGCACGTAGCGATCGGCCCCGCGCTTGGCATGAACAACATGAATCTGTGGCGGGTCACCATCTAACAGTAGGTCCTCGACCCGGATGTGCACGAATTCGTCGACCCTGGCGCCGGTCTGGAACAGCGTCTTGATCATCAGCCCGTATTTGCTCCGGCTCCGGTAGGTGGTCTGAATCAGGCGTTGGACTTCGCTTTGCTCCAAACGCGCGACCGTGCGGCTGCGGGTACGCGGGGGTTGTAGCGTCAACCGACGGCGCACCCGCTCCACGACATATTTGGTCTGATCGTAACCGAGATGATGCTTGCGCCAGAGCCGGAAGGTGTCCCGGATGACTTCATCGAGGGTGTGCGGGATCGGCTTTTGACCACGCAGTTTACGCCCAGGCAAACGTTTCGCGGTGGCCATGATAACCCCGAATGGGCGGATTATTGCGCAGTAACTCCATTCTGCGCAGTTGTGGATTTATCTCCTGGATCGCGCTCGGACGAAGTTGAGGCCGGTTTAACGGCCGTGGATTCTATACTGGTCGCCGCCACGGAGGAGCCAGTGTCCGAACAATCCACGCCCAAAGTCAACTGGCAGCCCATCAGCGCGCTGCCGCTGATCGCTTCCCTGATCGATGGCTTGCTGGACGAAGCGGAACAACAATACGAAAATCTTCAGTCCTGCCGGAAACCGCACGTGCTCGACGATTACACCGTCGGCCGGGTCATCAAGGTCTATACCGAGCAGGCTGGCGATGTTGGGCTCTATGCCGAGCAGCTCTCGCGCTGGAGCGGCTTGAACCTGACACCATCGCAGCGCCGGGAAGTGGCCCGGCTGTCGGAGCAGATCCCAAGAATTCGGGAGCGCATCAGCGCCATCCTGGCTTTGGCCGAAGAGTTGGAGGGCGGCACGATCGAGACCGTACTGGGCAAGAGCGATCTTGAGGTGGGTCTCGAATTCCTATTCGGGAAGCGAAGGCCGTAGCCTCGGCAGCCTCCGCCGCCGCTTATTCCGATGAAGCAGGACTGGCACTCGGACGAGCTCGGCCAACACTGGACGCTCGCTCCTGACGAGCGTGAACTGCTCGGCAACAAAACGGGCGCCGCCCGGCTCAGCTTCGCCGTCCTGCTTAAGGCCTTCCAGTTCGACGGACGCTTCCCCGATCAACGCGAGGATGTTGCCAACAGGGTCGTGGTGCATCTTGCCAGCCAGACCGGAGTGCCGCCCCAGGCATATTCCGAAGGGGAGTGGAGCGAACGGACCCAGCGCCGACAGCGCGCTCGGATTCGCAAACACTGCGGTTTCCGCGTCTTCCGAGCCGAGGATGAATCCGCCTTGGTCAGATGGTTAAGCGAACGCGTCGCGTCCCCTAACCCGGAGGCGGAAGCCTTCAAAGCCTCCGCGTATAGCCATTTGCGCTCCCAACAGATTGAGCCACCTGCAACGGAGCGGTTGCGGCGCTTGCTGCACATGGCTGTGACACAACGTGAGCAGCGGCTGGTGACCGAGACCGCCGCGAAACTGTCGGCGCCGAGCCGCGCTGCTCTGGACACGCTCGTGAAGACCCACATGCTAGAGAACGACGGCGATGGGGACCAGATAATGTTGTTCCCCATGCGCTCCGAACTAGCCGCAGTGAAGGAAGGTGCCGGCGCAGTAAAGGTTGAGACGGTGCTGGACGAAATCGTCAAGCTCAGGCAGCTGCGTGCGCTGGGCTTGCCCGAGAGGCTCTTCCGCGACGTGCCTGCCAAGCTTGTGACCCACTATCGGCAACGCGCCGCGAGCGAACCACCCCGTGAATTACGGCGTCATCCGCCTGAGGTGCGCTACACGATGCTGGCTGCGCTGTGCTGGCAACGGGAGCAGGAAATCACGGACAACCTGGTCGAGTTGCTAATTCACATCGCGCATCGCGTGGGAATTCGAGCCGAGGCGAAGGTCGAGCTCGAACTGATGAAATACGCCACGAAGGTCCTCGGTAAAGCCCGGCTGCTATACCAACTCGCCAAAGCGGCCACGGGACAGCCCGACGGCGTGGTCAGAGACGTCATCTATCCCGTGGTCGGCGAGAAAACCCTGGAAGACATAATTCACGAGGCTGAGGCGGCCGAAAACTACGAGCACCGGGTAAAGTGGGTGACGCGCGCTTCCTACAGTCATCACTATCGCCGCATCGTGCCCGCCCTGCTGGAGGTGTTGTCCTTCCGGTGCAACAACGATGTCCACCGTCCTGTGATGGATGCACTGGCATTGTTGGAAAAGTACCGCGATCGCAGGACCACGGTGTTTCCCGCCAGCGCAAAGGTTC
>Ga0187846_10000686_pt1 | contig 19183 bp, 20 predicted proteins | sample TC_taG_FD_161473 | JGI IMG/M metagenome (GOLD analysis project Ga0187846, IMG submission 161473) | Biofilm microbial communities from the roof of an iron ore cave, State of Minas Gerais, Brazil - TC_06 Biofilm (v2) | ecosystem: Environmental > Terrestrial > Deep subsurface > Cave > Wall biofilm...
CCCGCGCATCCTGAAACACCGCGACGGTTGCGATCAGGCACAGAATGAGAACGAGCAGTGCGGCAATCGGCACAGCTTCTCTCCCCCCAGGAGTGCCGGTATGCTTCGGCGAATATCTCCGGAGCCCTGCGTGAGGTGACCCTTCGTGTCGCATGTCTCTTTCTACCGAAAGTGGCGGCCGCAGACGTTCGAGGACGTGATCGGCCAGGACCGCGTCACCCGGACGCTGCAGAATGCGATCGCCGCCAACCGGATCGTGCACGCCTACCTGTTCAGCGGGCACCGCGGGACGGGGAAAACCACGACCGCCCGGATTTTGGCCAAGGCCCTCAACTGTGAGCGGGGACCGACCCCTACGCCGGACAACGTGTGCTCGGTCTGCGTCGCCATCAACAACGGGACGTCGCTGGACGTGATCGAGATCGACGCCGCGAGCAACCGGGGGATCGATGAGATCCGGGATCTGCGGGAGAAGGTGAAGCTCATCCCGGTTGAGGGTCGATACAAGGTATACATCATCGACGAGGCGCACATGCTGACGGCGGAAGCGGCGAATGCCCTGCTCAAGACGCTGGAGGAGCCACCGTCGCACGCGGTGTTTGTCTTGGTGACGACCGAGCCCCACCGGCTGCCGACGACGATCACGTCCCGGACCCAGCGGTTTGATTTCAAGCGGATCCCCTTGGCGGCGATCGTCGATCGCCTGCGGATGATCGCCGCGAGCGAGGGCGTCGACGTCGACGATGCGGCGCTGCACCTCATCGCTCGAAGTGCGGACGGAGCCCTGCGGGACGCGGAGAGCGTCCTCGACCAGCTCAGCGCGTTCTGCCAGGGCCGGATTACGCGCGCCGACGTGCTCACGGTGTTGGGGTTGATCGAAGAGGAGGTGGCCGAAGAGGTCGCAGACGCGGTGATCGCCGGGGATGCGGCGGCGTGCCTTGAGATCGCCAACCGCGTGATCGAAGAAGGGCGGGACATCCGGCAGATCTTGCGCACCCTGGTGGAGCACTTCCGCGATCTGCTCGTCGTGGCGGTGGTCCACGATGCGCAGGACATCATCGAGACCACGGACGACCGGCTCGCCGCCCTCCGCGCCCAGAGCGCCCGTCTCTCGCCCGGGGCCATCTTGCAGAAGATCCGGATCCTGACCGCCGCGGAGGCGGACGCGCGGTTCGCCACCCAGCCCCGGGTGGTGTTGGAGATGGCGCTGTTGAAGTTGAGCCGTCCGGAAATGGACGCCTCGCTCGAGGCGCTGGCCGCGCGGCTGGACGCGCTGGAACGCCAGCTCGGGCTTTTCCCGACCACGCATCCGGCCGGGCCCGATCATCAACCGGCGCCCGAGAAGCCCGAGGTCGCCTCCTCCCGTGCGGGCCCGCCGCACCCGGAGGGCACGGTCGAGGCTCCCGCACACGCCCCGACGAAGCCAGGGGCACGGCGAACTCCCCGGGACCGCGCGGCCGAGGGCGATGCTGCTTCCACGGAGGCCGTTCCCCCACCCGGCGCGCCGCGCAAGGCCGCCGGCGAGGCCAGTTCCGCCGCGCCTGCGGCGGCGTCACCGCGGGAAGGTCCGGCCGAGGCAATGGACATCGACGACGTCCGCGCCCGATGGGGTCGGATCATGGACGAGGTGAAGCAGCGGACCCGTTCGGTCCACGCGTTTCTCCTTGAGAGCGCTCCGCAGGCCGTGGAGGGGCCGGATCTTGTGCTCGCCGTCCGGCACCGGTTTCATTTGGAGAACCTCGAAGGAGCCAAGAACCGGGGGATCGTCGAGGACGTGCTCGCCCGTGTGCTGGGCGCCCCGGTGCGCCTGCGCTTGATCCTCGGCGATGTCGCCCTCCCGCAGACTCCGGCGCACGCCGCCCCCGAGCAGGAAGCGGCAGGCACGGACACGCTCGTGGACGAGGCCGTGCGCCGGTTCGGCAATCCCGTCCAGGAAGTCCGGCACCCCTACTAACCTTGGGCGGCCGTCGTGCGCGCCCCTGGAGCTGAGCGTCCATGTTCAACATGCAGAAAATGCTGAAGCAGGTGCAGAAGATGCAGGAGGAGATGGCCCGGGTGCAGGACGAGCTGTCTCGGGAGCGCGTGGAAGCCAGCGCCGGCGGCGGCGTCGTCCGTGCCGTCGCGAGCGGCCACGGAGACCTGATCGAGATCACGATCGATCCCAGCGTCGTGGACCCGGCCGACGTGACGTTGCTCCAGGACCTGGTCATTGCGGCCGCCGGGGAGGCGATCCGGAAGGCGCGGGATCAGGCCGCCGAGCGAATGAAGGCGGTGACCGGAGGCCTGCAGCTGCCTCCCGGGCTGCCCGGCCTGGGGACCTGAAGCCGGAATGTTCTCGTACGCGCCCCCCCTCGCGCGGCTGATCGAGGAGTTGAGCAAGCTGCCCACGGTCGGGCCGAAGACCGCGCAGCGCCTGGCCTTCCACATGCTCTCGATGGATCCCGCGGATGCCGAGGCCCTGGCGGCGGCGATCCTCGAGGCGAAGCAGCGAATCCGCTACTGCTCGGTGTGCGCGAACATCACCGAGGCCGATCCGTGCGAGCTGTGCACGAACGCGCAGCGCGACCGCACCGTGATCTGCGTCGTCGAGAACCCCCGCGACGTCGCGGCGATGGAGCGCACGCGCGAGTTTCGGGGGCTCTACCACGTGCTGCAGGGTGCGATCTCTCCGCTCGATGGGATCGGACCCGACGATCTCCGCATCGCGGAGTTGCTGCGGCGGCTCGCAAACGGGGAGGTGCGCGAGGTGATCGTCGCCACCAATCCCCGCGTGGAGGGCGAGGCCACGGCCCTCTACTTGTCCAAGGTCATTAAGCCGCTCGGGGTCAAAGTCACGCGGATCGCGCACGGACTGCCGGTCGGCGGAGACCTCGAGTACGCCGACGAGGTGACGCTCGCGCGCGCCCTGGAGGGCCGCCGGGAGTTGTAGCCGCCCCTCCCGCGGGGGGTGCCGCCTGCGGAACGGAATCGGCGGCATCGAGGGCGCCGCGCGCTCGAGCAACTGGTGGCTCGAGGCGGCAACGACGCCGTCACCTCGGACGCAGGGTCAGGCGGACGCGTCCCGCATCATCCTCGTGGCAATCTTTTGATCTGACTCACCGGTGCTGCCGGCTACCGCTGACAGCGTTCGCAGTAGTAGCTGGTCCGGCCGCCGACGGATGCCATGCGAAGCGCGCGCCCGCAGCGGGGGCAGATCCCACCCTTCTCGCGAGACGCCAGTAAACCGCCGACCGCTTCGTCTCCGCGGGAGAGGCGTTCCACCGCCCGGTGCAAGACGGTCCGGATCTGCCGATAGAGCCCCCGTACTTCCGCCGGACGCAACGAGGTGACCCGGCGGAGCGGGCTCAGCCGGGCCTGGAAGAGAATCTCGTCTGCATAGATGTTCCCGATCCCGGCGACGAGATCCTGACGCAGCAGCAGCGGCTTGAGGGCGCCGCGCCGCCCGGTGAGGATCTCCCGAAAGCGTGCGCTCGTGAACGCGGGATCCAGCGGCTCGGCTCCGAGGCGCCGTTCCCGCACCCACTCGGCCATGCGGCCCGGCCGCGTGAGATCGATCAGGTCCATATGGCCGAACCGCCGCTGATCGATGAAGCGCAACTCGCGACCGTTGAGACGAAAGGCGACCCGCGTGTGCGGGGGGTCTGGCGTGCCCGCGCGCGCGACCGCAAAGTCGCCCGTCATCCGCAGGTGGGCGATCAGCATCGCGCGCCCGTCCAGATCGATGAGCAGGTACTTGCCGCGGCGCCCCACGGCGCGGATCCTCCGCCCGCGGACCTTTCGGGCGAACGCGCCGGGGGCGGGGGAACGGATCGTTGACGGCGAGAGAATTCTGACGCCGCGGATCCGCAGGCCTTTAGCGCGGCGGCGAAGCGTTCGCACGACGGCCTCGACATCGGGGAGTTCGGGCATACTCCGTTCTTGGATGCCCCGTCTCTCGGATCCTGTGCACGGAACGCGTGCATTCCTTCTACGTTGCGCCTCCGCCTTGCTCAGCCGCAGCCGCTTTGGGTATACTTGGGGCTAGGAGGATTTATGGAGTTCATCAGCCCGACTCACGGCAAGCTGACCTTCGAACGGATGTTCCAACAAATCGTGGGCTACATGAAGGAAGAGCCCACGCTAAACTACAACCTCATCATCGGCACGGACTCCTTGCTCGGCGACGACACCTGCTTCGTGACCGCCGTCATCATCCACCGCGTCGGGCACGGCGGCCGGTACTTCTACCATAAGTTCCGCAACCGCAAGATCGAAAGCCTCCGCCAGCGCATCCTGTTCGAGACCTCCCTCAGCCTGGAGACGGCGAGCAAGGTCAGCGCGCAGCTCGCCAAGAACGGCCTCAGCAGGCTCCCGGTTGAGATCCACCTCGACGTCGGGGATCGGGGGGAGACCAAGCGGATCATACGCGAGGTCGTCGGCATGGTGCAGGGCAGCGGGTACGCGGCGATTACGAAGCCAGACAGCTACGGCGCCAGCAAAGTGGCGGATCGTGAAACTGGCAAACTGCGCGTGGGGGAGCGGGTCCGCCAGCCAAAGCCGGAAGGGTCATGACGCCGAGAACCCTGATCGACAAAATCTGGGATGCGCACGGCGTGCGCCGCCACTCGGGGGAGCCCGACCTGCTGTACGCCGACCTGCACCTGGTCCACGAGGTCACTTCCCCGCAGGCGTTCGAGGGCCTCAGGCTGCACGACCGGCGGGTCCGGCGGCCGGACTTAACGTTCGCGACGCTGGACCACAACGTGCCCACCTGGCCCCGGACCCAACCGGTCACGGATCCGATCAGCAAGCAGCAGATCGAGGCGCTCGAGCGGAACTGCCGAGAGTTCGGCATCCACCTCGAAGGGCTCCTCAGCCAGCGGCAGGGGATCGTCCACATCATCGGGCCCGAGCTGGGGCTGACCCAGCCGGGCATGCTCATCGTGTGCGGCGACAGCCACACGGCAACCCATGGGGCCCTCGGCGCGCTGGCGTTCGGGATCGGGACGTCCGAGGTGGAGCACGTGCTGGCGACCCAGATCCTCCCGCAGCGGCGCCCCAAGACGATGGAGATCCGCGTCGACGGCGAGCTGCCGCTCGGCACGACCCCGAAGGATCTGATCCTGGGGATTATTCGGCACATCGGGGTGGGCGGCGGGATCGGCCACATCGTCGAATACGCCGGTTCGACGATTCGCGGGCTCTCCATGGAAGGGCGGCTCACGGTCTGCAACATGACCATCGAGGGCGGTGCGCGGGCCGGGCTGATCGCCCCCGACGAGACCACGTTCGCCTACCTGCGCGGAAGGCCCTACGCTCCCCGAGGCGAGGCCTGGGAGGAGGCGGTCGCGTACTGGAAGACCCTGCCCACGGACGCCGGCGCCACTTATGACCGGACCGTGGCGTTGGACGCCGGCACGATCGAGCCGTTCGTGACCTGGGGCACGAACCCCGCGCAGTCCGAGCCGGTCACCGGCCGCGTTCCCGACCCTGAGGCGCAACGAGATCCGCAGGCGCGGGCGGCGATCGAGCGCGCGCTCCGGTACCAGGCGCTCCGTCCCGGCACCCCCATCCGGGACATCGCCGTGGATAGGGTCTTCATCGGATCGTGCACGAACGCCCGCCTCGAGGATCTGCGGATCGCCGCCCGCGTTGTGGCGGGCCGGAAGGTTCATCCCAGCGTGCGGGCGATGGTCGTCCCCGGCTCACAGCAGGTCAAGACCGCCGCCGAGCGGGAAGGACTGGATCGCGTCTTCGTGAGCGCCGGGTTTGAGTGGCGCGAGGCCGGGTGCTCGATGTGCCTCGGGATGAACCCGGACATCCTCGGGCCTGGCGAGCGTTGCGCGTCGACCTCCAACCGAAACTTCGAAGGGCGCCAGGGGCCGGGAGGCCGCACGCATTTGGTGAGCCCCCCGATGGCCGCGGCGGCGGCGATCGCGGGACATTTCGTCGATATCCGGGAATGGAGCGTGGCACGCTGATGCAGCCGTTCACGAAGCACTCCGGGGTGGCCGTGCCGTTCGACCAGACCGACCTGGATACGGAGGTCATCGTTCCAGCTCGATTTCTCAAGCGCATCGAACGCACCGGGTACGGGGACGCCCTGTTCCACAGCAAGCGGTTCCTTCCCGACGGCACCGCGGATCCGGACTTCGTCTTGAACAAGCCCGCGTACCGCGAGGGCACCGTCCTCGTGACCGGCCATAACTTTGGGTGCGGCTCGTCGCGCGAGCACGCGGTCTGGGCGCTTCAGGACTACGGGTTCAAGGTGATCCTTGCACCCTCGTTCGCCGACATCTTCACCAACAACGCCGCGCAGGCGGGGCTCTTGACCATCGTCCTGCCCGAAGCGCGGATTCGCCAGATGCTCGACACCGCGGCCACGCGGGAGGGCTATCAGGTGATCGTCGACCTGGAGCAGCAGACGGTCACCGATGGGTTCGGGCACACGGACACCTTCGAGATCGACCCGTTCAAGAAGCACTCCCTCCTGCACGGGCTGGACGCGATCGGGCTCACCCTCCAGCACGAGCGGGAGATCGCCCGCTTCGAGGCCGGCCGGCCTGGGTGGATGCCTCGGGTGACCGCTTAAATGAAGGGGTGCGGCGAACGGAGGCGGGCATGCGTCTAGGGTTCGCTTTGCCCCAGATTGGCCCCGCGGCGAGCCCGCAGGCCATCGTGCACGTGGCCCAACGGGCCGAGGCGCTAGACTATGACGGCGTCTGGGTCACGGAGCGATTGCTGTATCCGGTCAAGCCGCAGACCCCGTACGGCGGATCCCCGGATGGGTCGCTTCCCGAGGCGTACAAGTACGTCCTTGATCCGCTCGAGGCCCTGACGTTTGCGGGCGCCAACACCCGGCGCGTGTCGCTCGGCACGAGCGTGCTCGATATGCCCTTCTACAATCCCGTGCTCCTGGCTCGCCGGCTGACGACCCTGGATGTCTTCTCGGGGGGGCGCCTCCGGGTGGGGTTCGGCCAGGGCTGGTCCAAGGACGAATACGAGTGCGCCGGGGTTTCGCCCAACCACCTGGGCCGCCGCGCGGACGAATTCTTGAAAGCGCTCATCACGATCTGGACCACCGATCCGGTAGAGTTTCACGGCCAGTACTTTCAGATCCCCAAGTCCATCATCCAGCCAAAGCCGGTTCAGAAGCCCCACCCGCCCATTTACCTGGCGGCGTTCTCGCCAAGCGCCCTCCGGCGCGCGGCGACGCTGGCCAACGGCTGGAACCCGGTCGGGCTGCCCCCAGATGTCTTGAAGCAGATGATGACGGGCTTGAAGAGCATGGCGCAGGCCGCCAAGCGTGATCCCTCGACGGTCGAGGTGGTGGTTCGGGCGAACCTTTCGCTCGCCTCCAAACCACTGGGGGCCGGACGGCAAATTTTCTCCGGTACCCCTGAGGAAATCAAGGAAGACATCGCCGCCGTTCGCGCGTCGGGCGTGAACGAGGTGCTCTTCGATCCTACGTTTTCGCCGGGTACGAAATCCGAGGAGGATTTTCTCCGGATCATGGAGATGATCCGCAAGCTGGCGTGAATTTGGACGCCGGGACCGCATCGCAGAGAGTCCCCGCAAGGACTCGACGCACGTACCACCACGGATGAGCGAGCACCTGTCGCGCCCGCCGGCGATCGGGGAGACGCGTTTCTCCTTCTGGTCAGACGGGCTGTACCGCCATTGGGCGGGGCGACGACGGTGCAGGGCGCAATGACCCCGCGGCGGTTTCCGTCGGGATTTTGGTGGGGGACGGCAACCAGCAGCCACCAGGTGGAAGGAGACAACACGCGCAACGACTGGTGGCTGTTCGAGCAGCAGCCCGGCCGTATCCGTAACGGCGACCGCTCCGGATCGGCCTGCGGCTGGTGGCGGGACGCGGAGGCCGACTTTGACCGCATCGCCGGCTTGCACCAAAATGCGCATCGTCTGTCGGTGGAGTGGAGCCGCCTCGAGCCCGAAGAAGGCCGCTGGGACGATGCCGCGGCCGCGCGCTACCGCCGCATGCTCACCGGGCTCCGCGCGCGAGGGATCGCCCCGATGCTGACGCTGCACCACTTCACCCTGCCGCAGTGGGTCGCCGCGTCTGGGGGGTGGGCGGACGCTCACATCGTCGGGCGGTTCGCCCGCTACGCCCGGCGTTGCGTGGAGTGGTTTGGAGAGCTCGTGGACGCCTGGGTCCCGATCAACGAGCCCAATGTGATTACCGGCCTCGGCTACCTGCTCGGCCATCACCCTCCCGGGTTGCGCAATCCGCTGGTGGCGCGGCGCACCGTTCCTCACCTGCTTCGGGCGCACGCCGTCGCTTATCACGCCATCCACGATGCGCTGCCCCACGCGGCCGTCGGCACCGCGCACAACATCCGCCTGTGCGACCCCGCGCGGCCGTCGTCGGGACCCGACCGGTGGATCGCGGACGCGCACTCCCGCTTCATCAACTGGTTCTGGCTGGACGTGCTCGACCGGGGGATCGGGGGCTCGTTTCTTTGGAGCGGCCGACTCGAGGAATGCGCCGGCACGATGGATTTCGTCGGGATCAACTACTATACGCGCGATCGACTGCGGATCGCCCCGTGGCTCCCGCAGCGGGGGTTTGCGCGCGCCGTTCACCAGCGGGGCGAGGTGATCAGTGATTACGGGTACGGCGAGGTCTACCCCGACGGCCTGCGGCGCGCGCTTCTTGAAGCCTGGCAGCGGTACCGCCGCCCCCTCTACGTCACGGAGAACGGGCTTCCCGACGACGATGACGACATTCGCCCGCAGTTCCTCTACGGTCACCTGGCGGCCCTGTGCGATGCCCTCGACGCCGGAGCCCCCGTCCGAGGATACTTTCACTGGTCCCTCCTGGACAACTTCGAGTGGGCGGAGGGGTGGGCGATGAAGTTCGGCCTGATCGCGGTCGACCCCGCCACGCAGCGCCGGACGGAACGCCCGAGCGCGAGGCTGTACGCGGAGGCCTGCCGGTCGGGAGAGCTCCCGGATCCGACCTCGGTGCCGGAGTTGTTGGCCGGACCGGCCCGCCCAGGTTCTGGAACGGCGGGAGGCGGATGAGAAGCATGCTGGGAGCAGCCCGGTGGAAGTTCGATGCGTAGCGGAGCGGCAGCGTGCACGCGCCCCTAGTTTTTTTGCTGGCGAACCTGGCCCTGGCCTTCTACAACGTCGGGATCATCTGGGCGCATGAAATCGACATCTTTCGCTCCTGGCGCCTGCTGACCCCTGAGACGTTCCGGGCCGTGCAGGCGGCCCATTGGAAGAAGCTACCCTACTGGGTCTTTGCCCCCGTCGTGGCGAGCCTCGCGGGATCGGTCGCGCTCATCTGGTATCATCCAGTCGGCTCACCCGCGTGGGCGATTTGGGGCAACCTGGGGTGCCAACTGCTGTCGCATCTCTTGACGGCGATGACGTGGGGGAGGTGGCAGGCGGCGCTGAGCGTCGACCCGTCGGGACCCCGCAGCGTGTTCCTGGACAAGATCCTGAGCACCCACTGGATCCGCACTGCGCTCATCAACGCCTACGCGTTGATTCTGTTCGTCTGGATGGCGGAAGTGTTGCCTTAATTGGAGCTAGAGTGGAGGGCGGGTCATGCAAATGACACGGCGTGGTCTTCTGCAGGGGGTCACCGCGGCGATTGCGCTTGCACACCCGGTAGGAGCGCGAGCCGCATCCATGGACATGTCGGCCGCGTGTGTAGACAATACCCCGCATCGGATCAGACGGGTTGGGGTCGCCCCTGACGTCGAGCTGGAGGTGCTAGACTGGGGCGGCTCGGGAACGGCGATGGTGTTGCTCACGGGGCTGGGGGACAACGCGCACGTATTTGATCAGTTCGCATTCCAGTTTACTGATGACTTCCACGTCATCGGGATTACTCGCCGGGGATTCCTGCCCTCGAGCCAGCCCGAAGATGGCTACGACGTCGGGACCCGGGCGGCTGACGATATTGCGGTCCTTGATGCGTTGGAGATCGACAAGGCGGTCTTTGTCGGCCATTCCATCGCCGGATCAGAACTGAGTAAGATTGGCGAGACGTATAAGAATCGTGTGGATAGATTGGTGTATCTGGATGCGGCTGACTTAGCAGAACGCTTCGCGCCCTCGCGCCGCGAGCCGCCCGGATCCGACTCTCTTTATACGAGCGCTACCACCAAGTCATTGTGGGCTTTTGAAGCCGCCCAAGCGAGGTTTGAAGCGCTCCGTAGACCGGACCCGGCAGTCTGCAGAGGACTGCAGTTTGACGCAAACGGAGCGATTACAGGCTCCACGACACCGGATTGGGTCAGCGCGAAGATACTTGGGGGCGTCGCGGGATCGGTCAATCCACCAGTGAACTGGACCAACATTGCTGCGCCGAGGCTCGGCATTTTTGCTCTGTTCACACTGGCAGCGAAGCAACCCTGGTATTGGTACTTGACTCCAGCTGAGCGGGCAAAGTTTGATGAAGCGTGGCCACCCATTGTGGCGTGGCACGAACGCACAGTTGGGAAATTCGCTAATGGAAATCCGGTTCGCCCACTGATGCTTCCTGGTGCTCCACATTATGTGTACCTGGATAATGAGGCTAAGGTCGTACGCGCGATGCGGACGTTCTTGGGGATGCCGGTTGGCGGCACTCGGTAAGAGGGGCATCAGCCCTTAGACTGCTACGGCCTTTCGACGTAAACCGATTGTCCTCGGTGCCAGGCGTGCCCAGGGCCGTCCACCCGTCCGGTCATGTTGCGTTCATCCGCGTGGAGATGTTCTGAGCGCCTGGCAGTCGCTTTTGAGACGCCAGGAGTTGGCCAGCCGCCGGCGAACCCTCGCTCTAGTGCGATCTCACGCGCACGCGGAGGCTCCGGTTCGTGAACCACGCGGAGGGAGACTGCGATGCATGAGCACGATGCCCCGGGTCATGACCACGGCCACGATCATCAGGTGGTGCCATCGGATCCCGCGCTCCGGGTCAAATCGCTCGAATCTTTGCTGGTCGAGAAAGGACTGGTGGATCCGGCGGCGCTCGATGCGCTGATCGATATGTACGAGCACAAGATCGGCCCGCGCAACGGCGCCCGGGTCGTGGCCCGGGCCTGGGTCGACCCCGCGTACAAGGCGCGCCTGCTGGCCGACGGCACCGCGGCGATCGCGGAGCTTGGCTACGGCGGGACGCAGGGCGAGCATATGGTGGTCGTGGAGAATACGCCTAAGGTGCACAATCTGATCGTCTGCACGCTGTGCTCGTGCTATCCGTGGCCGGTCCTCGGGCTTCCGCCCGTGTGGTACAAGTCCGCGCCCTATCGATCGCGGGCGGTGATCGATCCGCGGGGGATGCTATGCGAGTTCGGGCTCGAACTGCCCGACGACGTCGAGGTACGCGTGTGGGACAGCACGGCGGAGCTTCGGTATCTCGTGCTGCCCGAACGGCCGGCCGGCAGCGCGGGGCTGAGCGAAGAAGCGCTCGCCGCGCTGGTCTCTCGAAACGCGATGGTCGGCGTCGCGAAGGTCACGCTGCCGCGAGCGGGAGCCCGCGCATGAACGGCGTGCATGACATGGGCGGCATGCATGGCATGGGGCCGATCCAACACGAAAAGGACGAACCCGTGTTCCACGCGCGGTGGGAGGGCCGGATTTTTGCGTTGACCCAAGCGATGCGCGCCTGGGGTAAGTGGAACATCGACGCCAGCCGGTACGAACGGGAGCTCATCCCCCCGGCCGAGTATTTGCGCATGAGCTATTACGAGAGGAACGTTCCCAGGCTGATTGGGCTCCTCGTGAAGACTGGCATGGTCACCCTCGCCGAACTCGAGACCGGCCGCCCCGCCCCGCGCTCGCCCAAGGCCGCGTCCGCCCTCACCGCCGAAGGGGTGCCTTCGACGGTCCGCAGCGGGAGCCCAACGAGTCGGAACGCGGCCGTGGCCCCGCGCTTCAAGGCGGGCCAGCGGGTCCGCGCCCGGAACATGCATCCGACGGGGCACACGCGCCTGCCTCGCTATACCCGCGGCAAGCTCGGGACGATCGAGCGTGACCACGGGGTCTACGTCTTTCCGGACACTAACGCCCGGTTCGCCGGCGAGAACCCCCAGCACGTGTACTCCGTGCGCTTCGCCGCGCGCGAGCTGTGGGGGGAGCAGGCCTCGGTGCGGGATGCCGTGTACGTGGATTTGTGGGACGACTACCTTGAGCCGGCCTGACGGGAAGACCGACCCCGAGCATCTCCCCTCGCTGCCGCGCGACATGGGCGGGCCGGTGTTCGCCGAGCCATGGGAGGCTCAAGCGTTTGCGCTCGCGGTCAAGCTCTCCGAGCGGGGGTACTTTACCTGGAAGGAGTGGACGGACGCCTTGGCCGATGAACTCAAGGGGGCCGCCGCGCGCGGAGAACCCGACGACGGCTCGCGCTACTATCATTATTGGCTGTCCGCGCTCGAACGACTGGTCACGGCCAAGGGGTTGACCGATCGAGGGGCCCTGGTCGCGCGGAAGGAGGCCTGGGCCGAAGCCTACCGCCATACCCCCCACGGCAAACCGGTTCTGCTGCCCGGAACCAGCCGCGAGTAGGGCCAGGCCGGCTGTTTGGTCGGAGCCACGAGGATTTTCCTGGCGTTGTTTGTCGTTAAGCCATGCAGAGATGCCCGCAGAAGACTCTTACTATTGTCTAGTGGCTTATTATTTGTTATAATAGTTGATGTGCAGGAGTCCAGGCCCTAGTATGGACGCTGGCAGGCGGGTCTGCCCCCGTTACCACAAGGCCATCGAGCTCATCGGGCGGCGGTGGACGGGGGCGATCATTGGCGCCTTGATGGACGGCCCCCGCCGATTCACCGAGATTCTCGGTTCGATTGGAGGCCTGCACGACCGCCTGCTGTCTGAGCGGCTCAAGGAACTGGAGATTGAGGGGATCGTTGAACGGAAAGTATATCCGGAGATCCCCGTCCGAATCGAGTACGGCCTGACGGAAAAGGGAAAGGATCTGGAGCGGGTGGTCTCTGAGGTGCAGCGGTGGGCGGATTCGTGGTCGACGGCGCCCACCCAGGTACTGCAGTAGGCGATGCGGTCTTGAGTAGAACGCGGGATTGATCTGATGTCTTTTCTTCTGCGGGGTCATTGATCATGTCGAATCGGCACACGCGCACGGCTTCAGCGGTCGACGAGGGGCGAGTCACCCGGCGGGCGGTGCACGACAAGGAGCCCGAGGTCGGGGACGCGTCGCTCGCGGACCCCGTGCGCCTGTACATGCGGGAGATCGGGAGGGTCCCCCTCCTGAAGGCCCAGGAGGAGATCGACCTGGCCCGGCGCATCGAGCGCGGCGACGCGGACGCCAAGCGCCACCTGATCGAGGCGAACCTGCGCCTGGTAGTGTCTATCGCGAAGCGTTACGCCGGACGAGGCGTCGATCTCCTGGACCTGTTTCAGGAGGGCAACCGGGGCCTGATCCGGGCCGTTGAGAAGTTCGACTGGCGGCGGGGCTACAAGTTCAGCACGTACGCGACGTGGTGGATTCGGCAGGCAATCACGCGGGCGCTCGCCGATCAGGCGCACACGATCCGGATCCCGGTTCACATGCACGAGACGATCAACAAGCTCGTCCGGATCTCCCGCCGACTCGAGCAACAGCTCGGGCGGGAGCCGACGGCCGGCGAGATCGGGAAGCGGATGCGGCTGCCCGCATCTCGGATCCGCGAGATCCGCGAAGTCATCCGCACGGCCGGGGACCCGACGTCACTGGAGATCCCGGTGGGTGCCGAGGAGGATGTGGCGCTGGGCGAGCTGCTTGAGGATAAGGAAGCTCCCAAGCCGGAGGAGACAGTCCTCAGCAAGACCCTCAAAGACGAGCTGGAGGGCGTTCTCCGGACCCTCTCTCCGAGGGAGCGACAGGTGTTGCAGCTGCGGTTCGGACTTCAGGACGGCCGCTCCCGGACGCTCGAGGAGGTCGGCCGCGTCCTGGGGGTCACCCGCGAGCGGATCCGCCAGATTGAAGGCAAGGCGTTGAAAGAGCTTCGACGGTCGGGCCTTGCGGATCGTCTGAAGGAATTCGCCGCCTAGCGTCCGTCGATCCGGCGGGGCGGAAGCCTAGTCCGGCCCTCGCTCGGTCCGCGTAGGAAGACAAACATCCCCCCCGGTGAACCCGGGGGGGATGAATTTACTCGGGTACGAGCGACGATCCACCGGCGCGGTTGCGCGGGAGACCGGCTCCCGGATCTCCCCGCCCACGCCGTTGTTATTCGGGCAGTTCCCTCGGTTAAGCGGTTCGTGCCGCGCGTCGTGCGCCGCGTGCGGCCCGGCGAGTGGTGCGGCGTACCCCCCGTACAGTTCTCCGAACGGTGCGGCGGGCGACACGAGCAGTGCGGCGAGCGCCCCGCGCCGTCCGGCGGGCGGTGCGGCGGACGGTCCGTTTGGCACGACGTACGGTGCGGCGCGCGACCCGCGTGGCGCGAGGTGCCATCTCCTCCATAGCCTCTCCGCTTTCCATCATCGTTATCCCCCCGGAGCCGAATTTTGTGCGTTTTGCCCTTCGGTGGTTCTCCGCACGTTTCCTTCCCGAGGGCGCGCAGTACGGCGTTTCGTCTGCTTCATTGAAGAATCGGGACTCGATCATTGCGCGGATCGGGGCCGCCGTCACGCCCAGAATCAGGAAGATCAGCGCGGTGGGAGCGGTGACCGGTCATCTAGGGGGACATTGGGTATTGACGCGTCCGGGCCATGGCGGGCGCCGGCGGTGGCCCGGATGTACGCAAGCCGTTGAGCGCCCGGCTTAGCTCGCTCGGCGGGCTTCCGCGTCGGAGAGCTCGGTGGGATAGGTGTCCACCGCCCGCGACTCCGCCCCGCGAAGCACGCGTACCGCGAACCGCTCGCCGATCGCGTGGTGGCCGAGCGCCAGCAGCAGGTCATCCAAGGACCCCACGGGCCGCTCGCCCGCCATGATGATGACGTCTCCCGTCCGAAGCCCGGCTGTTGACGCGGGGGTGCCTTCGTGCACCTCGGTGATCCGGACCGCGGTCGGTGCGCCGATGCGGTGCCGGACCACGATGCGTCGATCCAGCGCGATCGTCCGGGCGGCCAGGCCGAGGTACGCGCGCCGGACTCGCCCCGTACGGATGAGCTGAGACGCCACCCACTGCGCCGTGCTCGCGGGAATCGCAAAGCAGATCCCCTGCGATCCCATGATGACCGCGGTATTGATGCCGATGACGGCCCCGCGGGAGTCGGTTAACGGCCCGCCGGAGTTGCCGGGGTTAAGCGCCGCATCGGTCTGAATGACGTTCTCGATCAGCCGCCCGGTCTCCGCCCGCAGGGTCCGCCCGAGCGCGCTGATGACGCCCGCGGTCACGGTCGCCTGGAATCCGAGGGGGTTGCCGATGGCGATGACCAGCTGGCCGACCCGCAGGCCGGAGGAATCCCCCAGCCCCGCCACGGGAAGACCCCCCTCCGGCATCCGGATCACCGCGAGATCGGTGTAGGGATCGTCGCCCACAACCTCGGCGGGCAAGGCGCGCCCGTCCGGCAGCCGGGCCTCGATCTTGTGCGCGGCCCGCACCACGTGACTGTTCGTGAGGGCGTACCCGTCAGGGGTGATGATGACCCCGCTCCCCGCTCCGTGCAGCTCCGAGACGCCACGGCGCTGCAGGCGCTCCGGAGCCGGGTGGGCGGTCCCGAGGCTGACGACGGCCGGACCCACGCGCTCGACGGCGCCGATGACCGCCTTCGAGTAGGCGTCAAAGGCGGGCCCTTCGACCGCCGCCTCGGCCGGTGCGCCCTGCGCGTCGATTTCTGACAAGACCTCTTCCAATTTCATTCCATTGCCACTTACGGTGTCGTTCATCGGTGGATGGGGCCTTCGGGCCCTTCCTCCGTTCTCGTTACCTGGCGAGAGCCGGCGTCGCGGCCACCGCCTCCACTTCCAGGGTAAATTTTACGTCCTCTCCAACGAGCAGCGCCCCGAACTCCAGGGTCTGGTTCCAGGTGAGACCCCAATCCTTCCGGTTGATCTTGCCGGTGCCGCTGGCCGCCGCGCGCAGATTTCCCCACGGGTCGGTCACCGGCGATGTGGTGTCCACCTCGAAGGTCAGCGGGCGAGTCTGCCCGTGGATGTGGAGATCTCCGCTGACGGCGTAGCGCCCGTTCCCCTGGGACCGGACCGCGGTGCTCTGAAACGTCATCTCGGGATAGCGCTCGACGTCGAAGAAGTCCGCCGACCGCAGGTGCTCGTCCCGCTTCGGATCCCCGGTATCGATGCTGGCTGGGTCGACCGTCACCTGCACGGACTTCAGGGTGCCGTCTTCGGCCGTGTCGATCGTGCCGCCGAGCTTCTTGAACCGGCCTCGGACGGTCGAGATGCCCAAATGGCGGACCGCGAACTCAAGGCCTGTATGGCTGGGGTCGATGCTCCATTTCTTCACGCGAAATCCCTCCCTTTTTGGTGGTGCGTTGGTGCCCCCTCAGAACGCCGGGTCCCCGACGCCCATCGGGCGCGTTCATATAATATATACGATATATCAGTATGATTTATTCCCATACTTGATCTGGTGAAGCGAAAGGGGTATCATGGGGGTGAGGTGATCGAAATGGACGGGGAGACGGGGTTCTGCCCGGTTCACGCATTCATCGATGTGCTTCAGGAGAAGTGGACCCTTCACATCGTCCGGAACCTGCTCGACGGTCCCCGCGGCTTCAACGAGCTCGGCCGGGGCATTGGGGGGTGCAATCCGGCCACGCTGGCCCAGCGCCTCGAGCACCTCGAAAAACTCGGGATCGTCGAGAAGACGGTGCACTCGGTGATGCCGCCGCGGACCGCCTATGAGCTGTCCCAGTCCGGGAGGGCGCTCCAGGGGGTCATCGGGGCGATCGATCAGTGGGCCCGCCGGTTCCTCCCCACGCCGGTTGATGCTTCCGGAGAGACATCAGGCCCCCGTCCTCGCGCCGCCGCGGGGCGAGCCCGGAGACATCCCTCGGGGTCGCGGAGGCGGCCTTCCTCAGCGTCGGCCCGCGCCTGAGGCCTTCGGCTTTCTGCGGGAGGGCCGTGCCTGTACGACTCCCCGCCGGCCGTTGACGAGCCACGCAGGATCCTCGGCCTGGAGGCGTTGCACCACTCCCTCGCCCAGCCCCACGATCAGCTCGGCCTTGAGAGTCCGCAGAGCCCCAAGCGGCGCCGGAAAGTAGGCGGTGGCCCGGGCAAACGGGGTCGTCGGCGGCCAGTAGGCGTCTCCCAGGAGCCGCCGGTAATTGGCGTCGCCCTTGAACAGCACGAGGTCGGCCGCCGCCAGCTCCCGCGCGAGATCCCGAGGCAGCCGAAAATAGAACAGGCTCGTCGTGTAGAACCAGTGGGTCATCAGGCGGAGGCGTTTCCCGTCCAGGTGCCCGCGAATCCGGCCGGCCAGTTCCGACGTGCGGTCCCCGCCTGCACCCAGCGCGGCCACCGCCGCACTGACGTCCGAGATCATGGCGTCGGAGACGAAGAACGGGTGGTCTTTCAGGTGCAGGACCACCTGGGCGGCCAGCCCGCACGTGAGCAGAAAGTCCGCGACTAAGAGGTCGGTGAGGAGTTCGGTGCCTGCGTTGTCGGCCACGATCGCCACCCGGCCTCTCCGCCGGCCGGTGAGATACTCCCAGAGCGATTCCGTGTCGTCGACCAGCAGGTTATCCCGCTCGCTCCGGCCCTGTTTGGCAGGGCCCCACGCCACCGCCTCGGGCTGGCTCAGGTCGATGCGGTTCCCCCACAGGCTCGTGTACATCAGGGTCTGAAACCGCTCGCGGGGACCGGCGGGGAGGCCCTGGGCGACCTGCTCGATGTAATGCGGCCCGGCGTCGGGGGCCAGTTCCGCCTGCTTCTTTACGCCGAACGGATCGTAGCCCCGCCAGGGTCCGGGCTGAAAGTACCTGGTGGCCTCGAGCAGCCGGCGGTAGAAGAACGACTCGGCCCAGTACCAGGGTACGTCCATCCAGCTGCGGCCGACGTACGGCCGGGCGAGGGCGTCCCAGTGCTTTCTGTCCCGGGTGGGCTCGTCCAGGCCACGGATCGACCCGCCCCGGACCTCCCGCCGCAGCTCCCCCAGCGCTCTGCGGATCTCAGGAGGAAACGGGTTGAGCTCGATCGCCTCGTCGAGGATCCGCGGGATCCGGACTTTGAGCGTCCGTTCTGCGAACGATCCAGGATCCGAGGTCAGGATCGGCGGCGGGCGCCGTTCCGGCCGGGGCCGGGCGCCGCGGTCCGCCTGCCGCGCCTCATCGCCGCGGCGCAGTCTGTCGCTCCCGCAGCTCCGTGCGCCCTCCCATGTACGGGACGAGCGGCGGCGGGATGCGGACGCTCCCATCCCGCAGCTGGAAGTTCTCGAGGATCGCCACGATCGTGCGTGCGCACGCGACCGCGGTGCCGTTGAGCGTGTGGACGAACTCCATTCCGCCCCGGTCGCCTTCGCGAAATCGCACGTTCATACGCCGGGCCTGAAAATCCGTGCAGTTGCTGCATGACTGCGTCTCCGCGTAGGCCCCGCGGCCGGGCATCCAGGTTTCGATGTCGTATTTGCGCGCCGCCGGATCGCCGAGATCCCCGCTCGCGATATTCACCACCCGGTAAGGGAGGCCGAGCTCTTGCCACAGCTCCTCCTGCACCCCCACGAGGTACTCGTGCTCGTCCCACGACCGGTCGGGGTGGGTGAACGAGAACATCTCCACCTTGTCGAATTGGTGCACGCGAAAGATCCCGCGCGTGTCCTTGCCGTGCGCCCCCGCCTCCCGGCGGAAGCAGGTGGAGATCCCGCAGAGGCGCAGCGGCAGGTCTCCGGCGTTCAGGACCTCTCCGGCCAGCATCGCGCCGAGGGGAATCTCCGAGGTCCCCACGAGGGCGAGATCCTCCCCCTCGATCCGGTAGACGATCTGTTCGTCGAGCACGGCCCCTCCCATCATCCCGATCACGTTGTCGCGCTTGACCAGCACCGGGGGGATCGTGGGCGTGAAGCCCTTCTCCACCAGCCGGTCGACCGCGTACCGGATGAGCGCCAGCTGGAGCATAGCCCCCTCATTCTTGAGGAAGTAGAATCGCGAGCCGGACACCTTGGCGCTCCGCTCCACGTCGAGGAGGTCGAGACGCGTGCCCAGTTCGACGTGGTCGCGCGGCGGGAAGTCGAACGTGGGCCGGGCCCCCACTTCGCGGAGCGTGACGCCGTCCTCGGGTCCTCCCTCCGGAACCGACGGGTGGGGCGGGTTTGGGATGCGCAGGAGCAGGTCGGTGAGGGCCGCCTCG
>Ga0187846_10000687_pt1 | contig 19183 bp, 13 predicted proteins | sample TC_taG_FD_161473 | JGI IMG/M metagenome (GOLD analysis project Ga0187846, IMG submission 161473) | Biofilm microbial communities from the roof of an iron ore cave, State of Minas Gerais, Brazil - TC_06 Biofilm (v2) | ecosystem: Environmental > Terrestrial > Deep subsurface > Cave > Wall biofilm...
ATGGGCTACCAGAGCGCACGCCTGCCGTACGTGATCGAACGCAACGTCCTGCAGAACCCCGCCTGGTACACCGCGTACACACCGTACCAGGCCGAGATCGCGCAAGGTCGTCTCGAAGGAATGTTGAACTTCCAGACGATGGTGTGCGACCTGACCGCACTGCCGGTGGCCAACGCGTCCTTGCTGGACGAGGCCACGGCGGCGGCCGAGGCGATGATGATGTGCCGGCGCGCCAGCAGCAGCACCTCGGCCTGCTTCTTCGTCTCGTCGCGCTGCCACCCGCAGACGATCGCCGTGCTGCAAACCAGGGCGCAGGCCGCCGGCATCGAGCTGCGCGTCGGCGAGGAGGAGACGGCGCCGGACGCGGGCGCATTCGGGATCCTGCTGCAAGTTCCGGCCTCCACCGGCGAGATTACCTGGGAAAGCGTTCCGCAGCTGCAGCGGCTGGTGAACGCCGCGCACGGCAAGCACGCGCTGGTGGTCGTCGCGGCCGATCCAATGGCGCTCGTGCTGCTGGCGCCGCCCGGCGAGTGGGGTGCCGACATCGCGATCGGCTCGGCGCAGCGCTTCGGGCTGCCGCTCGGTTTCGGTGGGCCGCACGCGGCGTTTCTGGCGTGCCGAGAGGCGCTGAAGCGGTCGCTGCCTGGCCGCGTCGTCGGGGTGTCGATCGACGCCCAGGGCGGGCCGGCATTGCGCCTTGCGCTGCAGACGCGCGAGCAGCACATCCGCCGCGAAAGGGCCACTTCGAACATCTGCACTTCGCAGGCGCTGCTGGCAGTGATCGCGGGCTTCTACGCCGCCTACCACGGCCCGCACGGCCTGCGGCGCATCGCGCATCGCATTCACCGGCAGGCGGCGGTGCTGGCGGCCGGGCTGCGCTCTGCCGGGCTGCGCGTCGGCTCGTCGTTCTTCGACACCATCACGGTGGCGGGCAGGGGCTTTGACGCGGCTGCGATCCATTCGGCCGCGCGCGCGCGCGGAATCAACCTGCGCGAGCTCGGGTCCGATCGCGTCGCAATCGCGCTGGACGAGACCGTCGAGACGAGTGACGTCGAGGCGCTGTGGTCACTGTTCGGCGTGGCACCCGATCCGGCGCGCTTGCAGGCGCTCGATTCGCAGACTGCGGATGCGATCCCGACCGGCCTGGTGCGCAGCTCCCCCATCCTGTCGCATCCGGTCTTCAACTCGTACCACTCCGAGACGGCAATGCTGCGCTACCTGCGGAGGCTTGCCGATCGCGACCTGGCGCTCGACCGCACGATGATCCCGCTCGGCTCCTGCACGATGAAGCTGAACGCGACCGCCGAAATGATTCCGATCAGCTGGCCGCAGTTCGCCGACATTCATCCATACGCGCCGCAGGACCAGGTACAGGGATACCGGCAGCTGACCGATTCGCTGGAGCGATGGCTGGCCGAATGCTCCGGCTACGATGCAGTCAGCCTGCAGCCGAATGCCGGCTCGCAGGGCGAGCTGGCGGGGCTGCTGGCGATCCGGGCATGGCACCGCACGCGCGGCCAAGGGGAGCGCGACATTTGCCTGATCCCGGAAAGCGCGCACGGCACCAACCCGGCCTCAGCCCACCTGGCTGGGTTGCAAGTGGTGGTGGTGGCGTGCGATTCGGGCGGTAACGTCGACCTGGACGACCTGCGGGCCAAGGCGAGCCAACACGCGGATCGGCTCGCCGCGCTGATGGTCACGTACCCGTCCACGCACGGCGTGTTTGAAGAGGCGATCGGGCCCATCTGCGAGATTGTGCACAAGCACGGTGGGCAGGTATATGTCGACGGCGCCAACCTGAACGCGCTGGTGGGACTGGCGGCGCCGGGGCGGTTCGGCGGCGACGTGTCGCACCTGAACCTGCACAAGACGTTCTGTATTCCGCACGGCGGAGGCGGACCTGGCGTGGGGCCGGTGGCGGTGAAGGCGCACCTTGCGCCGTTCCTGCCGGGGCGGCCCGGCGTGCCGTCGCCCGTCGGTCCGGTCAGTGCCGCCCCGTATGGCTCGGCCGGGATCCTGCCGATCGTTTGGATGTACGTGACGATGATGGGCGGGCGGGGGCTGCAACGCGCAACGGAGGTGGCGCTGCTGAGCGCGAACTACGTGGCGCGGCGCCTGGAGCCGCACTACCCGATCCTGTACGCGGGGCGCAATGGTTTCGTTGCGCACGAATGCATCATCGACCTGAGGCCGCTGAAGGAAACCAGCGGAGTGACCGCGGAGGATGTCGCCAAGCGGCTGATGGACTACGGCCTGCACGCGCCGACCGTGTCGTTCCCTGTGGCCGGCACCTTGATGATCGAACCGACCGAGTCTGAACCGAAGTCCGAACTGGAGCGCTTCATCGATGCGATGGTCGCGATCCGCAGCGAGATTCGCGACATCGAGCAGGGGCGGATGGACCGCGTCGACAACCCGCTGAAGAATGCGCCGCATACGGCCTCGATGATCGCCGCCGACGCGTGGCCGCACTCGTACTCGCGCCGCGTGGCGGCGTTTCCGCCCGGGGTCGACGCGCACGCCAAGGTGTGGCCGGCCGTAGCACGCATCGACAACGTGTACGGCGACCGCAACCTGATGTGCACCTGCCCGCCGTTGTCGGCGTATGAAACGGCCGCGGCGGGGTAAGCCGGTAAGCTTCGCGCTTTTTGCGATCAGGGCACGACATGCAGTACGTCTACACCATGCGGCGCGTCAGCAAGACGGTGCCGCCCAAGCGCCAGATCCTGAAGAACATCTCGCTGTCGTTCTTTCCCGGCGCCAAGATCGGCGTGCTGGGGCTCAATGGCTCGGGCAAATCGAGCCTGATGCGGATCATGGCCGGCGAAGATCACAACTTCGACGGCGAGGCGGTGCCGATGCCGAACATGAAGATCGGGTACCTGCCGCAGGAGCCGCAGCTGGACCCGAACCGCACGGTGCGCGAGTGCGTCGAGGAGGGCCTGGGAGAGCTGTTCGAAGCGCGCACACGGCTCGAGAAGATCTACGCCGCCTATTCGGAACCCGACGCCGACTTCGACAAGCTCGCCTCCGAACAGGCGCACTTTGAAGGAATCCTGGCGGCGGGCGGCAGCGATGTTGAGCACCAGCTCGAGATCGCCGCCGACGCGCTGCGGCTGCCGCCGTGGGAGGCGCGCATCGAGACGCTATCGGGCGGGGAGAAACGCCGGGTGGCGCTGTGCCGCCTGTTGCTGTCCAAGCCCGACATGCTGCTGCTGGACGAGCCGACCAACCACCTGGACGCGGAAAGCGTCGAATGGCTGGAACAGTTTCTGCTGCGCTTCCCCGGCACGGTGGTCGGAATCACCCACGACCGCTACTTCCTCGACAACGCCTGCCAGTGGATCCTGGAGCTGGATCGCGGCCACGGAATTCCGTGGCAGGGCAACTACAGTTCGTGGCTGGAGCAAAAGGAGCAGCGGCTGGAGGTCGAGGCCAAGCAGGAGGCCGCGCGTATCCGCGCGATGAAGCAGGAGCTCGAGTGGGTGCGGCAGAACGCTAAGGGACGGCAGGCCAAGAGCAAGGCGCGGCTGGCGCGCTTCGAGGAGCTGAGCTCGGTCGAATACCAGAAGCGCAACGAGACGCAGGAGATCTTCATTCCGGTGGCCGAGCGCCTCGGCAACGAGGTGATCGAGTTCGTCGACGTCAGCAAGGGGTACGGTGACCGCCTGCTGATCGACCGGCTGTCGTTCAAGGTGCCGCCTGGGGCGATCGTCGGCATCATCGGTCCGAACGGTGCAGGCAAGTCGACGCTGTTCCGGATGATCAACGGCCGTGACATAACCGACCAGGGCGAGATCCGGATCGGCCCGACGGTACGGCTGGCGTTCGTTGACCAGACGCGCGAGGCATTGGGTGCCGACAAGACGGTGTGGGAGGAAATCTCCGGCGGGCAGGACGTGCTGACGGTGGGCAGGTTCGAAATGCCGTCGCGCGCGTACATCGGCCGCTTCAACTTCCGTGGCGCCGACCAGCAGAAGAACGTGGGGCAGCTCTCAGGAGGCGAGCGCGGCCGCCTGCACATGGCCAAGACGCTGATCGCCGGCGGCAACGTGCTGCTGTTGGACGAGCCTTCGAACGACCTGGACGTGGAGACGCTGCGCGCGCTGGAGGAGGCGCTGCTGGAATTCGCCGGCAGCGTGCTGGTGATCTCGCACGACCGCTGGTTCCTAGACCGCATCGCCACCCACATCCTGGCGTGCGAGGGCGATTCGCAGTGGGTCTTTTACGCTGGCAACTACCAGGACTACGAGCAGGACAAGCGGCGGCGCCTGGGCGAGGAGGGCGCGCAACCGCACCGGCTGCGCTTCAAGCCGTTGAAGTAGACCCGCCCTTCGGACCGCCGCGGACCGAAGGTCTGACCCTTGTGGCATTTCTCGATCCGGCCACTACTGCTCCCGGTAGGTCGCGAGTGAACCTAGGAAATCCATCCCTAGAGGCGTGTTACCTTGCCGTGTGAAAGTCACGCGGTACTTCGAGGCGATCCGAAATCGTCCCGACAGGGCGGCGATTCAGGATGCATGGATCGAACGCGCAATCCACGAACCAATTCGGGAGGCAGTGCAGGCAGACGGTAGAATTCGACGCTGGGTGCAGATCCCGGAAGCTGAAGATCGGTATTTGCGGGTTGTCTTGCTCGAGGATGAGGAGACAGTCCACAACGTGTTCTTCGATCGAGGGTTCGTGCCATGAGAGTTCGATACTTCGAACAAACGGACACGCTGCTGATCGAGTTCCGCCAGGCGCAAGTGGCCGAGACGCGCGACCTCGACGAGAACACTGTTCTAGATCTCGATAAAGATGGCAACATCTGCGCGATCACGGTCGAGCATGCGTCGGAGCGCACCGACATCCCACGCTTCTCGTACGAGCGGGTTGTCGCTTGATGGGCAGTAGCTCCAATGGGTAGGCTCGCAACTGCGTTCGTTGCTGCGAATCGACTATTCGGGGCATTTACAGCTGCGTCTGGCTCGCTGATCCTCGTAGCTAAACTCCCGCTACGGCCATCCCCCCGAACGCAAGTCCGATCACCGCGACGGCGTACACGCCGATCAGCAGCCAGTTGCGGCGCGTCAGCAGCGCGATGGCCGACAGCGCGATCGCGATCTGCATGGCCGTGGCCGCGAGCGCCCAGCGGTGGTGCACGTGCATCTGCTCGTCGCTGCGCTGGTTCCATTCCTTGTACTCTGCCTCGAGCTTGTCGCCGGCTTGCTTCAGCTCGGCCTCCTTCTTGTCGTAGCGCTCCACCTCGGTGCGGTAAAACTCGATCTTGTCCGGTTGAGACGCAACCGTCGCCGCGAACGCAGACAGGTTCTTCTTGACGCCCTTGGCCTGATAATCGGTCCACAGATCGTTGGCCTCGGTCTTCCTGATCGTTGCCTCGTTCTTGTACAGCTGCGCCTTCGCCTGTGTGTCGCCGCCCGCGAACGACATCAGCGCTCCCAGCGTGGCCAGGATCGCGGTGGTGACCGCGATGCGCCCCGCGAAGCTGTCGTCGCTTCCGTGCGCGGCCGCGTGTTCCAGGTGATGGTCGTGCGCGCCGTGGACATGAAACTCCTCATGTGGCATTTCCTCGCTCCCCCTAAAGGTCGGATGCTGTCTTCTGCGATTCCATCTTTGCGGATTCGAGTGTGACGAAATCGATTCCGAACAGGCGATCCGGTGCCGGCGCCAGGCGCTCGCGCGCGGTTTCGCGCCATGCTTCACGCTCGATCGGCGGAAAGTACGTGTCGCCGCCGAAATCCGCATCGATCTCGGTCACGAACATGCGCTGCGCCCGCGGCAGCGCCTCGGCGAACAGGCGCGATCCGCCGATCACGAACACCTCGGCCTCGCCCTGGCACAGCGCGAGCGCCTGCGCCAGGCTCGCGGCCCGTTCGCATCCGGGCGCACTCCAATGCAGGTTGCTCGTGACGACGATGTTGCGTCGGCCCGGCAGCGCCCGTCCGATCGACTCCCAGGTCCTGCGCCCCATCACGATCGGATGCCCCATCGTGATGCGCCGGAAGTGGCGCAGGTCCTCGGGCAGGTGCCACGGCAGTGTGCCGCCGCGGCCGATTGCGCGGCCACGGTCCAACGCGACGATCAGGTTCAGCCGAGGTGGCACACGCGGTACCGCTTGTGCGAAGGCGCCGCGGGCACGGCTCAAACGGCCACCGGCGCCGCGATCGGCGGGTGTGCCTGGTAGTTCAGGATCTGGAAGTCCTCGAACACATAGTCCGAGATCGACGGCGGCCGCCGCACGATATGCAGCTGCGGATACGGATAGGGTTTGCGCGAGAGCTGCTCGCGCACTTGTTCGAAGTGGTTGCGGTAGATGTGGCAGTCGCCACCGGTCCACACGAAGTCGCCCGGCGCCAGGTCGCACTGCTGCGCGACCATGTGCGTGAGCAGGCTGTAGCTGGCGATGTTAAACGGCACGCCGAGGAAGATGTCGCAGCTGCGCTGGTACAGCTGGCAGCTCAAGCGCCCCGCCGTGACGTTGAACTGGAACAGCAGGTGGCAGGGCGGCAGGTTCATCTTCGGGATGTCGCTCACGTTCCAGGCCGACACGATCAGGCGGCGCGAGTCGGGATCGGCGCGGATGCGGGCGATCACCTGCTCGATCTGGTCGATCGGGCCGTCGGGCGAAGGCCATGCACGCCATTGCACGCCGTACACGGGTCCGAGCTCGCCATCGGCGTCGGCCCATTCGTCCCAGATCGTCACGCCGTTGCGGCGCAGGTATTCGACGTCGCTGCTGCCCTTCAGGAACCACAGCAGCTCGTGCACGATCGAGCGCAGGTGCAGCTTCTTCGTCGTTACCAGCGGGAACCCCTCGCCCAGGTCAAAGCGCATCTGGTAGCCGAACACCGAGCGCGCACCGGTGCCGGTGCGGTCGTTCTTGTCGACGCCGTGCTCCAGCACGTGCCGCATGAAAGTTTCGTACTCGTGCATGGCTTGCATTCTATGGCTACAAGGCGAACTGCAACGCCGCCAGCCTTCGGTACAGGCCCGCGCGCGCAACCAGCTCGGCGTGCGTGCCGCTGTCGACCATTGCGCCGTGGTCCAGCACGAAGATGCGCTCGGCGCGCTGCACCGTGGCCAGCCGGTGCGCGATCACGATTGTGGTGCGCCCCCGCATCGCGGCCTGCAGCGCCAGCTGCACCACCCGTTCGCTTTCCGCGTCCAGGCTGCTGGTGGCCTCGTCCAGCAGCAGCAGCGGCGCGTCCTTCAGGATCGCGCGTGCGATGGCGATGCGCTGGCGCTGCCCGCCCGACAGGCGCAGGCCGCGCTCGCCGACAAAGGTGTCGTAGCGCTGCGGCAGGTGCGCGATGAACTCCTCCACGTGGGCGGCTCGCGCTGCGGCCAGCGCCTCCTCCATGCTCGCGCCGGCGCGGCCGTACAGGATGTTGTCCAGGATCGTTCCGGAGAAGATCACCGGTTCCTGCGGAACGACGGCGATGTGCCCGCGCAGATCGGCCAGGCGCAGCTCGCGCACGTCGATTCCGCCCACCGCCACGCGGCCGGCGGATACGTCGTAGAAGCGCTGCAGCAGCTGGAACACGGTCGATTTGCCTGCGCCGGAAGGCCCTACCAGCGCCACCGACTGGCCGGCCTCGATCGTCATGGATAGTTGGTCGATCGCGTATCGGCCCGGGCGCGACGGGTACGCGAAGCAGACCTGGCGCAATTCGACCGGCAGGCCGCCCGCCTTCGCGCCTGACTCGCCCTCCGAAGCGCGCAGCGCGAAGGAGGGCGGCGCTCCGTTGGGCAGGCCCGCTGTAGCCGCGTTAGCGGCGAAGGCGGGATCGGCGATGTGGGGAAGCGTGGTCAGCAGCTCGGACAGACGCTCCGTTGCGGCGGCGGCACGCAGCAGGTCGCCCCACACCTCCGCCAGCACCGCCACGCTGGAAGCGGCCAGCGTGATGTACAGCGCGATCTGGCTTAACTGGCCGGCGGTGATGCGGCCGCTGAGCACCCCCTGCACGCCCGTCTGCAGTCCGTACAGCAACGAGCCGAACACTCCGACGATGACGAATGCAGTGAGCAGGGCGCGCACGCGGGTGCGCCGCACCGAAGTGGCGAACGCGGCCTCGTTGGCCAGATGAAAGCGCTGCGCCTCGGCTTGCTCCTGGGTGAAGCTCTGCACCACCGGAATCGCGTTGAGCACCTCGCCCGCGATTCCGCTGGTATCGGCGATCCGGTCCTGGCTGGCGCGCGAGAGCCTGCGAACGCGCCGGCCGATCAGCATCGACGGCACCACCACCAGCGCAATCACCCCGGCCACTGTCAGCATCAGTCCCGGGCTGGCCGCGATCAGCATCGCCAGCGAACCGACGAACAGCACCGAATTGCGCAGCCCCATCGAGACGCTCGAGCCCACCGCGTTCTGGATCACCGTGGTGTCGGTGGTCAGGCGCGACAGCACTTCGCCCGTCTTCAGCGTCTCGAAGAACTGCGGACTCTGCCGCAGCACGTGCGCATACACCGCCTGGCGCAGGTCGGTCGTCACGCGCTCTCCGATCCAGGTCACCATGTAGAAGCGGCCCGCCGTGAAGGCCGCCAGCGCGACCGCATTGACGAACAGCCACCCGAACTCGTCCCGGATCGCGACCAGCCGCTCGCCGACGCCGACGCTGGAGGGCAGCGCCAGCCCGCGATCGACCAGCAGTCGCACCGCGTACGGCAGCACCAGCGTGGTCAACGCCGCAAGCAACAGGAACAGCGCTGCAGCGCCCACCTGCCGCCAGTAGGGCGCGATAAAAGGCAGCAGCGCCCGCAACGTGCCCAGCCGGCGTGTCGGCGCTGGCCCTGAGATCTGGGTTGTCTGCGTCTTCACTTCCATGTATGCGTCGATTCGGCCGAAATGCGCGACCCATGGATCCCATCGCACATCCGTGGCCACGTCATAGTTTTGGTCAGTCGAATACCGTTTGGGAGGTTCATGGAGTAGGGGGAGGCCTACAGCGTGTAAGGCTATCCTTCCGGCAAAGTGCGCACCCGGAAGGGCGGCTGCGGGGTAATGCTACCGTTGGCCGACCCATTCCACCGACCCGCCGTGCCACCGCCGATTCCCGACCGCCTTGCGGGCCTGAGGCCCACGCTCGAGGACATCCGGGAGGCGGCGCAACGCATCGCCGGCCAGGTCGAAGCCACCCCATTTTTGCACTCGCGCACGCTGTCGCAGATCGTACAGGCCGACGTCTGGCTCAAGTTCGAGAACCTGCAGTTCACCGCCAGCTTCAAGGAGCGCGGGGCCCTGAACCGCCTCAGCAAGCTCACTGCGGACGAACGTGCGCGCGGCGTGGTCGCGATGTCGGCCGGCAATCACGCCCAGGGGGTTGCCTTCCACGCGCAGAGGATGGGCATTCCGACCGTGATCGTGATGCCGCGCTTTTCACCCTCGGTGAAGGTCGAGCGCACGCGCGGATTCGGCGCTGAGGTGATCCTGGCCGGCGAGTCGTTCGATGACGCCCGCTGGCAGGCTGTCGAGCTGGCGCGCTCGCGCGGGCTGACGATGGTGCACCCGTACGATGACCTGGACGTAATTGCCGGCCAGGGCACGGTCGGCCTGGAGATGCTGACGGCGCGGCCGGATCTGCAGTGTGTGTGCGTGGCGGTGGGCGGTGGCGGGCTGATCTCCGGGGTGGCGATCGCGGCCCGCTCGCTGAGGCCCGACATCGAGATCGTCGGCGTGCAGACCGACCGCTTTCCTGCGATGTACGCGGGTTTCAAGGGTGTGACGATGCCGTGCGCCGGAGCCACGCTCGCCGAAGGCATCGCGGTGGAGTCCCCCGGCACCATCACGGGCGCGGTCGTGCGCCGCCTGGTGGACGACGTCGTGCTGGTGCGCGAGGGCGACATCGAGCACGCGATCGTTCTGCTGCTGGAGATCGAAAAGACGCTGGTCGAGGGCGCGGGCGCGGTGAGCCTGGCGGCGCTGATCCGCCACCCCGAGCGCTTCCGCGGGCGCAGCGTCGGCCTGATCCTGAGCGGCGGCAATATCGAGCCGCTGGTGCTGGCCGACATCATCGAGCGGGGAATGGTGCGCGCCGGGCGCCTGGCGAGGATCCGCGTGACAATCCGCGACGTCCCCGGCGAGCTTGCCCGTGCGGCCGCCATCGTTGGCCAGGCGGGCGCCAACATCGACGAGGTGGCCCACCAGCGCGCCTTCACGACGCTGTCGGCCAAGAACGCGCAGCTGGAGATGCAGCTGCAGACCCGCGGGCCCGAGCACATCGAGCAGGTGCTGCAAGCGCTTCGGTCGGCAGGCTTGCCTGCGGATCTGTACGCCGCGTAGGCGGAACCGTACGCAAACCAACTCGGCGCGACCGCATCGCCCCAGGCGCGTCGTCCCTTCGGCTAGCGTTTGTCCTGGACGGGATGCTTCCCGAAGTTGCAGTTGCCCGCTACTCTCGTTAACGACTGGTTGCAGCGAAGGGCGAAACGCCTGCAGCACGGCGCGCGATGCGTGCCCAACCAGCCGAAGAGAATGCGATGCGTCGGAGCCGATCAGCTGCGAGGCATCGGAAACACAGAAGGTGTGCCTGGCGCGAATGAGAACTGGCAGCCGGGCGCGTGGAGAGGATGCCTCGAATGCGATGGTCTACGCCGATCGACGTGCGCGCTTCGTGCGCGGCATCGCGCGGTACGACGTTCAGCGAGGCAACGGCCGCTATAACGGCCGCTGGCTCGCAAAATGATTCCTGCCCGGGTGCGGGATCAGAACGCGATTGCGCCGGTGCCGCCACCGACCAACAACAGTTGCGCCTCGCTCAGTTCCGTGACTGCTTCGGCTTGCGTGCTGGCGACAGCTTCGCTGGTTTGCTCTTCGACGATTGCGAAATCGGCATTGATCTGGTTCATCGCATTCTCCGGCCCGTAACGCGTTTTGAATTGCCCGCTTGTTTCGCGGGTCGTGCACATATTGATCGATCTTTTGGAGGATTTCAATTGCCGGAGCGCGCGGCGCGCCGCTTTGCACGAAGACGGGATGAGTGGGATCGGCGACGATGTTAGAGCGAATCGATGATGCGCGCGTGATAGCCGAATCGCAGGATCCTGAGCCGGCCGATTCTGCGCCGACTCTCGCCGAGTTCGCCCGCCTGCTCGATCCCGAGCGCACGGTGCCATCGGCCCGCAGCCCGCACATCTTCGCGCGTGCGCTGGAATGGACGGCTCGGCTGAAGGCCGAGCCGGCGGGATCGGAACTGAGCGAGTGCCTGCTGTCGATTGCAAGATACGCCTATGTATCGGGCCATGCGCTGAAGGGCTTGAGTTCGGCGCTGAGAGCGGTTGAGCTCAGTCGGCGTTCGGGTTCACCCCCTATCTTGCTCAAGGCTTTGTCCACGAGCGGCGCATTGCTGGCGGATACCGGCAATCTGCCGGTCGCAATCGAAAGTTACGCCGAAGCCCTGGAGATGGCGCTCGCGCTGGGAGATGCGGTTGCGGAGGCGAAGGTTTGCAACAATCTGGCGGTCGCGTTCATTTACGCGGCGATGTACGAGGACGCCATTTCCTGCCTGGAGCGTGTCGTCAAGTTGAGCGACGGCAATCCGACGCTGCATTCTGTCCATGGCAAGGCGCTCACCAACCTCGCGCTCGCCTACCTCCATCTGGAGGACTACGGGCGCGGACTGCGTGCTGCCAAGGAAGCGGTCGAGCTGCAGGAAGCACCTGCAAGCGCGAACGAACGCTTGACCCGGGTATTGGCGGAGACCCACTACACGCGTCTCCTTCTGGAGGTCGACGCCCCGCAGATGGCGCGCGAGCGCTGCGAGATCGCCAAGCAGATCGCGCATGAATCGGGGCTGGAGCGGGCCGAGCTGCTGGCCGGGATGGCCGAAGGCCTGTGCGAGGTGCACTCCGGCCGGATCGACGTCGGCCTGTCGCGGCTGTCCAAGGTGCTGGAGCGCGCAAGAGTGTTGAAGGGCACCCTGCGCGACGCGTTGATCTCGATGGTTCGGGCCAACGAGCTTGCCGGCCGCAACGACGTCGCACTCGTGTATCTGCGCGAGCTGATGATGCACACGAAGGAGGTGCACCAGGAGAACGCGCTGCTGCACCACCGGCTGCACGTGGAGCAGCTGGAGCGCGAACAGGTGGACACGGCGCCCAGGACGACGCCCGAGATCCTGATGGTTCAGCGCGAGAGCAAGCTGCGCGAGGGGCTGGCCGACCAGGTCGCGCGCCAGGAGCTGCTGCGGTCGCGCATCGAGATGCTCGAGCGCCTGGCGGTGACCGCCGAGCTGCGCGACGACACCACCGGCGAGCATTCCTATCGGGTCGGGCGGCTGGCATCGCTGCTGGCGCAGGAATACGGCTGCGACGACGACACCGTCTTCATGATCGACCTGGCCGCGCGCCTGCACGACATCGGCAAGATCGGCATCCCGGACGGCATCCTGCTGAAAGTGGGGCGGCTGAACGATACCGAGATGAAGCTGATGCAGACGCACGCGATGATCGGCTCCGAGATCCTGGCGCAGAGCAACGTGCCGCACATGAAGATGGCCGAGGAGATCGCGCGCTTCCACCACGAGCACTGGAACGGCGGCGGCTATCCGTTCGGCATCGGCGAGACGGCAATCCCGCTGTGCGCCCGCATCACCGCGCTGGCGGACGTGTTCGATGCCCTGACGCACCGCCGCCCCTACAAGGAAGCGTGGTCGATCGATAGCGCCCTGGATGCGATGCTCACGCTCAAGGGCCGCCAGTTCGATCCGGACCTGACCGACAAGTTCCTGGTGCTGGTCAAGCGCTTGCGCGTCGAGCACAGCGATCTGGACGCGTTCCTGGGCCAGGCCGCGCGCGAGTCACGCTTCATTCAGGCTCGCCACAAGATCGCCGAGGCGCTGAAGCAGTACAACGGCGAGCCTCGCGGCGCCCCGCGTTAGTCCAACGCTCTGTCCCTCAGCTCGCCGCCGTCAGCAGCGCTTGCGGCATCTGCCCCACGTGCACGATGCGGTCGACGTTGCGCACCGTCTCCGGTCGGTGGCTGACGATCACCAGGCCGACGCCGAGGTGTTTCAACCGCCCCGTGATTTCGCGCTCCAGCGCCAGATCCAGCTGATCGAACGCCTCATCCAGGAACACGATGTGCGGCTTGCGGTACAGCGCGCGCGCCAGCAGCACGCGCTGCTTCTGCCCGCCCGATAACGCCGTACCGAGGCTGCCGACGATCGTGTTGTACTGCATCGGCATCGACAGGATTTCGTCGTCGATCCCGGCCATTGCCGAGGCCGCCCGCACCAGGTTCGGGTTGTACTGGGGATCGAAGAAGCTGATGTTGTCCTCCAGCGTACCGACGAAGAGTTGGTCGTCCTGCATCACCACCCCGATCCGGGACCGGTAGGCGGAGCGGTCCCAGTCGCGCAGGTCGCGCCCATTCGCTTCGACGATGCCTTCGGTGCGGTCCAGAAGCCCCACCAGCACTTTCACCACCGTCGTCTTGCCGCTTCCCGAAGGCCCGACGATCGCGACCGTCTCGCCCGGCTGCACCGAGAAGTCGACGTTGCGGAACGCGAAACCCTCCACGCCGTAGGCAAAGCCGAGCTGGTGCGCGCGGATCTGCAGCGGCGCTTCCGGTGCCTGCATCGCCGCTGCGGGTACCGACTCCGGCTCGGCCAGCGCGATGTCGGCGATGCGCTCGGCGTGCAGGTCGAGCATGCGGAAGTCGATCGCCTTGTCGACCAGGTTGTTAACGCGTGTCAGAAACAGCAGCTTGAACGACAGGAAGCCGAACAGCATCCCGACCGAGAACTGGCCGTCCATCACCAGCACGGTGCCGAGCCAGATGACGGTGACGTTCTCCAATCCGAAGATCAGGCCGTTGGCGGCCCGGTGCACGATCGTCAGGTTCTGCACCGTCACTCCGGCGTTGACCTGCTCGACCACCAGGTTCTGGTAGGCGGCCTGTCGAGCGGTCTCGCGCAGGTTCAGCTTGATCGCCATCATTCCGCGCAGCGTCTCGATGAAGTGCGTGGCCGAACGGCCCTCGTGCACCAGCTGCTCGTCCAGCGCCCGGCGCTGCGGTCCGTAGAAGATCCAGCGCGCCAGGCCGTACAGCGCTGCCGCCGCCAGCACGATCGCCGCCAGCAGCGGGCTGTACCACAGCATCACGATCACCGTCAGCACCACCATGGCGCCGTCGATCACCGATTCCAGGAACGCCAGCGTCAGGGTGCGCTGGATCGCGTCGACGCTGCGGAAGCGCGACACGATGTCGCCGATGTGGCGTTTCTCGAACCACACCAGCGGCAGCCGCAGCAGCTGCCCGAACAGCGAATCGAGCAGGCGCGTGTTCAGGGAGGTGGACAAGTACACCCCGAGCCAGCCGCGCACCGCGGTGGTGGCCACCTGCATCACCACCAGCAGCGAGAAACCCAGACCCAGCAGCGTGAGCAGATCCTCGTCGCGGCCGACCACGACACGGTCGACGACGATCTGCACGAAGAAGGGAGAAGCGATCGCGAACACCTCGAGCACGAGCGACAGCATGATCACCTGCCCGATCGTTCCCTGCAGGCCGCGCAGGCTGCCCATCAGGTGCCAGGCGGTGATGTTCTGGCGCTCGTCGCGCGTGGCGAAGCCTTCGTTCGGCAGCAGCTCGGCAGCGACGCCGGTGTAGTGGCGCGAGGCCTCCGACAGCGGCAGTACGCGCTTGCCGCGCGCCGGGTCGTGCACGGTGATGCGGTTGGCGTCGGCCGCGGTGAGCACGACGAAGTGGTTCATGTCCCAGTGCAGGATCGCGGGCATCCGCAGCCGCCCCAGGCTCTCCAGCGGCGCCTGCACGCCCCGCAGCGACATCTTCATCGTGCCGGCGATGGCGGCGATGTGCTGCAGCGTGACCCCCTTCATCGAGGGCGACAGGCGCATCCGCATCGCCGACAGGTCGGTGCGGAAGCCGTGGTAGCCGGCGACCATCGCCACGCAGGCGATTCCGCACTCGGGCGCTTCGCTCTGCAGGATCAGCGGAACGCGCCGCTTGAACGGGTTCAGCATGCCGTCATCGCAGCCGTTCGCGCAGTGCCAGCACGGGCTCGAACACCCACTCGAAGACGGTCCTCTTCTCCAGCAGGATGTCGGCGCTCGCCAGCATGCCGGGGCGCAGCGCGAACTGCCTGCCGCCGTTGCTGACGCTCTGGCGGTCCAGTTTCACGTCGACCCGGTACACCGGTTCGTGCGCCGTGAGCGGGCCGATCTTCTCGCCGGCCGACCAGACGGTGCCGCTGACGCTGGTAATGGTGCCGCGGTACTGGCCGAAGCGCTGGAACGGGAACGCATCGTAGCGCAGCACCACCGCATTGCCCGGTGCGATGAAGCCGATCGCGCGAGTCGGCACCAGCAGCTGCGCGTGCAGCCCGGTGCCGGTGGGCAGCACGGTGGCCAGCAGCGAATTGGACGCCACCGAGTCCCCCTGGCTGGGGACGATGTTGGTGACGACGCCCGCGATGGTGGCGGTGACCTCGATCTCCTGCTTGGCCTTGGTCTGCACCAGGTCCTGTTCGATCTCGCTCTTCTGCTGCTCCAACTGCTGCACCTGGCTGCGTGCACGCAGCTCGATCAGCGGCAGCTCGGTCTGCCCGCTGCGCAGCTCGCGCTCGGCGGTCGAAGCAGCCCGGTTCAGGCTCTCCAGCTTCGCCTGCTGGTCGAGCATGTCGTTGCGGTGCTCGCGCACCATCGCCTCCGACGCGAAACCGTCCTTGGCGAGCTTCTCGAAGCGGTGCATCTCCTGCTCGGCCGAGGTGGTTCGCGCCTGCTGCACCTGCACCCCGGCGCGGGCCTGCTCGAGCTCCTTGGTCAGGTCGTCGATGCGCTTGCGCTGCTGCACGAGCTGCTGCTCGCCGATCATGCGCGCCTGCGTCTGCTCGCTCTCGACCCCGTGCTCGCGGTTCTGCAGTTGCTGCTCCACCGCCTCCAAGGTGCTGCCGCCGCCCAGCTGGCTGCGCTCGAGCTTCAGCCGGGCGATCGTGGCGTTCTTCTCGACCTCGTCGCCTTCCTTGACCATCAAGTCGGTCACGACGCCGGAGTCCGGCGCGAGGATGCGAGCGGCCCCCACATCGCCGACAACAAAGCCTTCTACCCGCTCGCGCCGCGTGTACTCGCCCACGAATGCGAAGGTCAGGAATACTGCAGCGAACGATGCTGCCAGCAGCGTGAAGATCCACAACGGGACGGGGCGTGCGGCCGAGAGTTCGCCCAGCAGCTTCTCGCGCTGCGCGTCGATCGCCTCCTGGCGGAACAGGGATCGCGGGCGCGGCGCCTGGGGGGGCTGCGTCTTTTCGGGCGCGTTCATGCCGCGCCCATTATCCATGAGAGTGAGCGGGTTGAGCGCCTCAGGCGATCATGCCGGCCGAGACGGTATGGAAGCCGGCGTCGACGAACGTGACCTCGCCCGTGACGGCGGCGGCGAGGTCCGACAGCAGGAATGCGGCGACGTTGCCGACATCGTCGATCGTCACGTTGCGCCGCAACGGGGCGTTTTGCTCGACGAACTGAAGAATCCGTCCGAAGTCCTTGATGCCGGACGCCGCCAGCGTCTTGATAGGTCCGGCCGAAATGGCATTTACGCGGATCCCTTTCGGCCCGAGCGAGGACGCCAGGTAGCGCACCGAGGCCTCCAGGGCCGCCTTCGCCAGCCCCATCGTGTTGTAGTTCGGCACCACCCGCTCGGACCCCAGATAGGTGAGCGTGAGCATGGCGCCGCGCCGGTTCTGCATCAGCGGCAGCGCCGCCTTCGCTAGTGCCGGGAAGCTGTACGCGGAGATGTCGTGCGCGATCCGGAAACCCTCTCGTGACAGGCCTTCCAGGAAGTCGCCGGCGATCACCTCGCGCGGGGCGAAGCCGATCGCGTGCACCAGCCCGTCCAAGCCGTCCCAGTGGCGCGCCAGGCCCTCGAACGTGGCGGCGATCTGCGCGTCGCTCGCCACGTCGCAGTCGAACGTCAGCTCCGAGCCGAACTCGCGCGCGAATTCGCCGATCCGCTCGCGGAACCGCTCGCCGACATACGTGAAGGCAAGCTCGGCGCCCTCGCGCCGGCACGCGCGCGCGATGCCATAGGCGATCGAACGGTTGGAAAGCACGCCGGTGATCAGGATGCGCTTGCCGGACAGGAAGGCCATGACGTGGCGGTCCGAAGACGGGAAATGGGCTGGTGAGGGGTAAATCGGCCAGGGGCCGTAACAGCCGCGGATGTTACATGCCACTTGGCGCGGCGCCTGCGCCGCGCAGGTCTCAGTGCTGCGCGGCCGCGTTGCGCGCCACGGTGGTGGTCTTCTGGCCGGAGCTGTGCGACGGCTTCTTGCGCGGCGGCGCATAGGCCACCGTCAGGCTCAGCCGCTGGCCGGCGAACAGGGTCGTCGAGCGCAGGTCGTTCCACGCCACGATCTCATCCTCGCTCACGTGCCAGCGGCGTGCGATCGAGGCGAGCGATTGGCCCCGCCGTACCCGCACCGTGATCTTGTGCAGCCCGGCCTTCTCCGGCACCAGCGCGACCGAGCCGTCCAGCATGTCGCTCGGGACATCCTCGTCGGTGGCCTCGTCGCGCGGAATCAGGATCGTCGAACCCGAAGCGGCCACGTAGCGCGGCGGCACGTGGTTGGCGCTGCGCAGCTGCGCCTCGCTGACGCCGACGCGCTGCGCCACCGCAGCGAGCGTCTCGCCGCCTTTCAGGCGATACGCGGTCCAGCTTGCGAGCGGCTGGCCGGTGGCTTCCCAGGCGGCCAAATTGGCGCTGAACGTTTCGCCGCGATCGGCCGGCAGCAGGATCATGGGCGCCGTTGCACCAACGATCAGCGGGCGGTTGAACGCGGGATTGAGCGCCCGGAAGTCCTCCAGCGGCATGTCGGCCAGGCGCGCGGCCGTGGCCACATCGATATCACGCGAGCCGGTCACGGTGACGAAATACGGCTCGTCGCGGATCGCCGGCAGCTCGATGCCGTAATGCTGCGGGTCCAGCACGATGTTCTTGATGGCCTGCAGCTTCGGTACGTAGTACTGCGTCTCGCGCGGCAGCCGCAGGCTCTCGTAGTTGAGCGGGCGGTGGTGCTTGCGGTTGTTCGCCAGCGCCTTTTCGACTCCCGCTTCGCCGTAGTTGTACGCGGCCAGCGCCAGCTGCCAGCTTCCGAACTCGGCGTACAGCTTCTCCAGGTAGTCGAGCGCAGCGCGGGTCGACTCGACCACGCCGAAACGTTCGTCCTTCCACAGGTTCTGTTCCAGCGAATACACCTTGCCGGTGGACGGAATGAATTGCCACAAGCCGGCCGCCTTGGCGCTGGAGACCGCCTGCGGCTGCATCGCGCTTTCGACGAACGGCAGCAGCGCCAGCTCGGTCGGCATGTCGCGCTTCTCGATTTCCTGGACGATGTAGTACAGGTACAGGCTGCTTCGCTCGGCCATCCTGCCGATGTAATCGGGTCGCTCCGCGTACCAGCGGGTACTGGCCGTGGCCCTCTTGTTGGTCAGGTCCGGCATCGCGAAGCCCTTGCGGATGCGTTCCCACAAGTCGCCGCCCGGCCCCTGCATCGCGCTGGCGGCCTGCTGCGAGCTCTCGCTTGCGCTGGGCGCCGAGGCAGGAGCCGATTGCGCCGCGTCAGGCTGCGTGGAAGCGGGTTCCGCTCCGGAAACCGGTGTCGCTGGGTTGCTTGCTGCGGGGGCCGCGCCTGGCGTGGCAGCACTGGCGCCAGGTCCGGGGCTACCGGCCTGGCCAGGCGGCTCGGTCGCCGTCAGCGGAATGATCTGTGCCGGCGACGCGGACGGGACATCATCGACAGCCGCGCCCCACGCGCTGGCCGCCAGTCCAAGAGTTCCCGTACATAGGATCGCCAGATACCGTCGCACTATTCACCCTGACTGACCGTCCCGGAGGAAGGTCTTCACAAGCTGGACCACCGCCCGAGTGTAGGTGGCCGCTTCGGCAGGCGCAAGATTTCGACCAGGTCGAATTCGACCGTCCGAGCGGCTTAACTCTGGGGTTTTCACCTGAGCCGGGGAGACGCCTGACTCTCAAGAAACAAAATTGAAGGCGGCCGTATTCATGCGGTCGCCTCCGCCGGCGTGACGTGGAAGCCGAGCGCGGCGGCGCGTCGCTTCAAGGCGGCGATGCTGCGCTGACGCTGCTGCTCTTCGTAGCGCTGCTGCCCCTGGTCGACGAAGCGTTCGCCGCGGGTCAGCATGAAGTAGACCATGCGCGCCAGCTTGT
>Ga0187846_10000688_pt1 | contig 19179 bp, 17 predicted proteins | sample TC_taG_FD_161473 | JGI IMG/M metagenome (GOLD analysis project Ga0187846, IMG submission 161473) | Biofilm microbial communities from the roof of an iron ore cave, State of Minas Gerais, Brazil - TC_06 Biofilm (v2) | ecosystem: Environmental > Terrestrial > Deep subsurface > Cave > Wall biofilm...
ACGTACACGGGCAGGATCAGTCCCACGGGGGAGCGCGCCTTTTACATCGAGTCCAAGCGTTTCGCCGAAGCACTGACCATGGCCTACCATCGGTCCTATGGTCTCCGAACGAACATTGCGGTCATTTTCAATACCTACGGTCCCCGAATGAATCCCGAGGACGGAAGACTTATTCCGGCCTCGATCTCGCGGGCGCTTCGGGCTCTGCCTCTCGCCATCTCGGGTGACGGACTTCAGAAGCGGAGCTTCTGTTTCGTTACGGATCTGGTGGACGGTCTTTATCGGCTGATCTTGTCCGAGGAGCGTCTCCCGACGAATCTGGGGCATCCTCGCGAGACGACGGTGCTGGAACTAGCTAATCTCATCCGGGTGCTGACCGGCGCTTCAGTGCCCGTGGTGTTCAGCCCGTCTGCGGCAGATCAGCAGCGGTGCCAACCCGATATAACCAAGGCGGGAAGGGTACTCGGTTGGTCGCCAAAGGTCGACCTGCTGGAGGGGCTGCCGCCAACGATTTCCGCCCTTCGAGCGGGTCTACGGTCAGCTCCAACCGAGACGTGGGAAGCTCGAATCCCGGAGCCTGTCGATGTCCAGCCCTAAGACGGTCCGGAGCACCCGCCATGAGGATTGGATAGTTCTTATTGGAGGCCGGCCGCCATTTGGGTGGGCTGGAAGTCTAGCTGCTGTTCCTCCCCTCTTCGTGCCGGCCAGTGTGGGTAGTTCGGCGCCGGATCTCAGAACGCCAACCCAATCCTCTACAGACCGGAGCGATGGTCTCGATGCGCGTTGGAAGCCTGAGCCTGGCGCCGGCAGTCTTCGTATACTCGCAATTCCTCGTCCGAGGCCCAATTATTTAGGATACACCTGAAGGTGTCGAAAACCACCTTCAGGTCGCTCAGGGCGCTTCGCCGGGCGAGGTAGTCGAGTTGGCGGCGGACCTTCACCCGCATCAGCGCGCGGTACTGATCGGGCCCTTCGAGGTGGTCTTGCTCGTGGCGAAAGAGGATTTGGACAGGGTCTGTAAGACCCGGCCTCGCTCGCAGGACTCGCCGCTCCTCAGGCGAGTACTGGGCGACCCAGTCCAAAACTTCCGGGCGGGGGCCGACGAAGGTCATCTGGCCGAGGAAGACATGGATCAATTGGGGGAGTTCGTCTATTTTGTACTTTCGCAGCAGTCTGCCGACAGGGGTGATGCGTGGATCTTCGCGCAGCGTCAGGGGGCCGCCGGCTTCGGCATCAGGGCTCATGGTGCGGAATTTGAACATCTTGAACGGCCGGCCATGCTGCCCTCCACGGTACTGCCCATAGAAAATGGGCTGACCCATGGTTAATAAGACGGCGACTGAGACGATCAGAAAGACCGGGAACAGCGTCACGAGCAGAAATGCCGAAAGGACGCAATCAACGGCTCGCCGCACCAGACCCTCTTTTGACCCTCCCATGGTATTGCTGCCGGACCCTTTCCTCGCGGTGATGTTGCGTGGAGTCTTATGAACGTCGCCGAACCAAAGGCACCGCCTCCTGAAAGATCGACTCCGACCGTTCCCTTTGTGCGGCCCTACTTTGAGGTCGACGATGACCTGCTGATGTCCATCCGCATGATACTGGAAAGCGGGAAGGTAACCAACAACGGTGTCTTCGCTCGGAGGTTTGAGGCTGCCGTAGCCGAGTATCTGGGAGTGCCCGACGCCGTAGCGGTCGCCAGTGGAGCCGCAGGTCTGTTCATCTCGCTGCGGGCCATGGGGCTGACTCGGCGGAAGGTGGTGCTCCCTGCCTATACGTTCATCGCCACCCTCAACGCGGCTCTCGATAACGGCCTGCAACCGGTATGGTGCGACATCGATCCGGAGACCTTCACCATGAGTCCGCAACATCTTCGCCGGATCGTTGAGAACGAATCCGATATCGGTTGCGTTATTCCCGTGAATGTCTTCGGTACCCCACCGCCTCTAGAGATAATTCGTTCCACCGCCGAGTGGTGCGGCGCAGCAGTCCTTTATGACGACGCACACGGGTTTGGCACCGAGACGGACGGTCGGCGGTTCTCCCCCCATGCCGATGCCGAGGTGTTCAGCTTTCACGCCAGCAAGGTAATGCCTGCCGTCGAGGGTGGCGCGATCATCGCCAAAGACCACAGCCTTTTATGGAAGTCGCGGCAGTTGCGCAATCACGGCTTGGCCAGGCACCTTTTGGATTCCCTTCCCGGCACGAATGGCAAGCTGGACGAGGTCCGCGCCGCCATAGGTGCGCGCAACCTTCAAACCTTTCCATCCGCTCTGGCCCGAAGACGGCAGTACGGCGGATGGCTGCGCGGACGGGTTCTCAGGCACTCCGAGGTGTTCCTGACCCAGGGAGTTCCGGAAGCTGTCCGTACCAACTATCAGAACTTTGCCTTGCGGTGCAGGGTCACGTCGGAAGCCGGGCCTGATACGCTGATCGCTGCGTTCGCGCGGGAGGGTGTCGAAGTCCGGTCGTACTTCAATCCGCCTCTCAACCGGTTAACATGCTGGCCCCGGGTTGAAGAACTCCCCAACACGGAAGCCGTTTGGAGGTCCACCGTATGCTTACCCCTGCACAGCCGGATGAGCGAGTTGGAGCTCGGAACAGTCGACCAAGCATTGAGCGCCGTCTCGCGACAGTTGGTGTGAGTTCGACCACGCAGGAAAAGATAACGAAAACGATAGAAAGGAACGACCCCATGCCGAGGGGAATCTAGAAGCGGGCCCACGGAGAAACAATGTCGAGCGTCATATTAATACCGGAATCGGGGGAAGCAACGATTCCTAGCTTTCGAGTTTTGGGCGTGCGGATGCACGCGGTGCAGATTCCAGACGTCCTCCGGATTATCGACCACTGGATTCATGAGCGCCGGGGTGTCCACTGTGTCTGCCAGACGGGCATGCATGGTGCATCGGTGACGATCAACGACCCCAGACTCAGGGAGATGCTGAATGCCGCGGACCTGAATAATCTGGACAGCGCATCTATGAAATGGGTGGCGCGCATGCACGGTTTTAAGTACGTGAAACAGCGGGCGTGCGGAACTGACGTGATGAGTACGTTGCTCCGGGAGACGGGTCCGAAGTATAAGCACTTCTTCTACGGAAACCGGGTGTCGGAAGCGCTAGCCGAGTTGTGCGCGAAAAAATATGGGACACGGGTGGTTGGCATTTATCCCCTGCCTATCTGGCCTTTACCCGAAGCTGAGAAAGAAAAGATTGCCAAGGCAATCGAGTCGGTCTCGCCGGATATTGTGTGGGTGGGGCTGGGCACGCTAAGGCAGGAGCCATGGATGGATGAATTCCGGAACCGGCTGACGGTGCCCGTCCTGATCGGAGTGGGAGCGGCGTTCGATTTCCACGCGGGCAAACTGAAGCGGGCGCCAGTCTGGATGCAGGAGGCTGGATTGGAATGGTTCTATCGGTTGGCGCATGAGCCGACGCGTTTGTGGCGGCGTTACCTGGTGAACGCTCCAATTTTCTGGTGGAATGTCGGATTGGAGTTGGCCGGCCTGAAGAAGTTCGACTGACGAGGGTTTTTCAGACAAGGCTGAAGTTGCAGGGCCATACAATCTTTCCGACAACTCGCGAGCCACTAGCTTATCGATACTCCGCTCGATATCTCTGATTGAAGTAATACTTTCATCGGTACTTGAAGGTCGATTGGACATTTTATATCCTGCCCGGCATTTGGGGTGACGCAGGGTCAAAATGCTCCGTTGCGCGAGTACACCGATAGACGGGTAGCCACGGTCAGCGCTTGTTTTGCTGACCGTGGGCTTTCCGGCCCAAGAACCCACGGTCAGAAAGAGCCTGACCGTGGCTACCAGTTCGGAGCCATTTTCATGAAGTTTCGCGGGTCGAGGGCCCTAATTGACAGGGTTGAAAGTTGTTATGAATAGATTTCCCGTCGCTCTCGGAAACGGCGATGAAGTGATCACCTTTGACCTGGGTGGCACGTCGTTTCGGACCGCACTTCTGAATCGCGAGGGACGGTTGACACACGTCCAGCGGATTCCGTCCATAAATTTTCGCTCAATGCCCGGCAGATCGGCCGCTGACATCGTGGACGAAATTGCGGCATACGTTGCCAAGACCGTGAAATCTTTTTGGCATTCCCAGGTCTTGGCGGGCCGACACCCAGCGATCGCGATATCGATGGGCGCCGCTCTGAACGCGCACACGGGAAAGATCCTCGGATCAGGACCAATTCTTGGACAGGACTCCACCTCTTTCGATTTAGAGCGGGCAATAAGACTGCACCTTCAGGATGGCGACAGCATCACGATAGTTAATGATGTGACAGCGAGCCTTATTGCCCACTCTCGGCTAGCCAGTCTCCGCCACGCCCGTCGACTTGCCCTGATCACTGTAAGCACTGGAATCGCGTCGCGAGTTTTGAATTGCTCCGTTCCCCACGTGCCGGTCGATCCGATCCTCGGCACTCAGGGCGAGATTGGCCATCACCGCGTTGCCTTCTCGCTTGAAGGGCGTTCACTGTCTTTGGAATGCGATTGCGGCGGTATAGACCATGTGAATGCTTTCGCGTCAGGCCAAGGCATCAAACGTGTGCTCGACCGGGCTCGCGCCATCTTCCCCCAGGAATTTCGTACCTCGAATCTGAATAAGGGCGATCTGGCGTCAGATATTTCCCTGGATGTGCTCGCCGATGGTTTAGTGAATGGTGATACGCTGTCTAAAAAGCTGCTCAAGGCGACTACCCAACCCATTGCGGAGGCGATCAAGTGGCATTTTATGCTGGACCCTGAGATCGACAAGCTCATCCTCACGGGTGGCGTGTGTTTCTTGCTTGGTGACTTCTATCTTTCGTCTGTTCTTGAAAATCTGACTGCCTTGCGCTTCTATCCGTTGACATCCGATGCAGCATCCTTTTGGGCCGACCGCGTCATTTTGGGCCCTGTTTCCGATGATGCCGGTCTCATTGGCGCAGCTTATGTGGCGCGCGAATCGCCCAACATTCATCGTCGGGAGAGTTTGACGTCGGAGCCTCCGTATCGAGTATCACGACAGAACGTCGTTGACTATCCCATTCACCTGGTTCAGGGTATCTTCCAGAATGAGGCGTTTCCTGAATATCTTTTGCACCCTTTCGACCGCATCGTTCTAGTTGCCGACGCCACTGTTAATGAAATCTATGGTGACGCACTTCGGGGCCTGCTCGCCGCACCGCATCGACACCTGGACACTATCGTTCTTCGAGCTTCGGAGAAGCAAAAAGACCTGTTCGCCGTCACCGAGGTGGTGTCGTCCTTCGAAAATTTAGGAGTCCGCAGACGAAAAGATCTCGTGGTGGCGGCCGGTGGCGGAATCACCCTTGATGTCGTCGGCTTCTCTACCAATATATTTAGACGCGGTATTCCATGCCTGCGACTTCCGACTACCCTCGTCGCTGAGATAGATGCTGGTATTGGCATCAAGAACGCAGTCAATTTCCGCCAAAGCAAAAGCAGGCTGGGTACGTTTTCGGCTCCCTATGCCGTTGTGGTCGATCCCTGCTTCCTTTCCACACTGTCCGATCGCCAGATACGGAATGGTTTGTCCGAGGCCCTCAAAATTGCTTTGGTGGCAGATCGTCCGCTGTTCAGGTTGATCGAAGAGCATGGAGTCGACTTGGTCCGTACAAAGCTTCAGTGTGCGCAAGGGGCGGAGCTCATTGGTAGAGCCATTAGGGCGATGCTCTTGGAACTTTCTCCAAACCTTCATGAGCGGACTCTGGATCGGTTTCCGGATTATGGGCACACGTTCAGTCCCATCTTCGAGTTCGAGTTGAGTGACCTTGAGCACGGAGAAGCCGTTGCTCTTGATATGGCCATAGCAACAGCATTGGCGGTGGTGTTGGGTATTCTTGATATCGAGGACGCAAAGCGGATCTTCGGCACCCAGCACGCTTTGGGGCTGCCCATCGATCGAGCCGGATTGACCCTGGAGATGCTCTTGCGAGGTGCGCATGAGGCCGAAAGACATCGCGGTGGACATCTTAGAATGCCCATCCTCCGCGGAATTGGCGAAGCGATGTTCATCGACGAGATCAGCGATCTCCAATTGGAGGAGGCGCTCGCACTTATCCGATCCTGGTCAAGCGGAAGGATACCCGAGGCGCGCAAGAGTGCTTAGGGTACCGGCACATTCAGTCGTCTCGCGCCTATCCAATCAAAACAATCTCACTGTTAAGCAGCAACACTCCGAACGCCTCCGTGAGTCCGTCATCGTCATTAAGATGCTGTCGGCTGGAGTTTGTGGCACAGATCTCGCGATACTCTCCGGGACTCGATCCGGTCGAGCTGAAGTGCTTGGTCACGAAGGAGTGGGACTTGTCCTCCACGCTCCAAAAGATGCCAGCGTGTCAAAAGGCGCTCGCGTGATCATTAATCCCGTCCATCGTAAGCATCCTCATAGCGTAATTGGTCACACTCGTGATGGTATATTTCGTGAACTTTTTTGTGTAGATGCCGCTGACTCCGTCGAGGGGGGTCTTTTAGTCTCGTGTCCAAGGGAGTGTTCCCTTGGAGATGTAGAGCTTGTTCTTGCCGAACCGCTCGGATCCGTGTTGTACAGCTTAGAGCTACTTCAGGCGCAATGCAGCGCCACCTCACTCCTGATACGCGGGTCCGGAACCGTGGGCGTTTTGGCGGCCAAGTTATGGTCAATATTGACGGGATCTCCGGCGGTTCTGGTCTCGAAATCGGAAGCACATGCGCGCTGGCTGCGAGAGTCCGTCCGCTGGCCGGCGAATGTCCGCGTCTGCGGCGGCACTACGCTGACGAGCGCGATTCGTGAGTGCTCTGGGGGCGCTGGGTTAAATGCGGCCATCCTCTGCTGCTCACGTGAAAGCGCTCCGGAGGGTCTACGCTCGTTACTGGATCTCGTGCCGGAAGGCGCGACTATAGATTTTATGGCTGGCTTTCCGGCAGACTACCGGGAGGCCCGCCTCGGCGGCACAAACCTGGATGCTATTCGATGGAAGAATATCTGCGGCCTTGGTGGCTCGCCCCCCGCAGCCGTTGTAGATGGCTGTAACAGTAAAACAGTTTATCTTATCGGTCATCGCGGCACAGCCGAGCGCCACATTCTCCAAGCCATCGAGTTGCTGTCTCGCGGGATTATTTCAATGGCCGATATTCCGCATCGTCTGCTTACATTAGAGCAGCTTCCAGGCGCAGTGAACAAGATGCTGTCGACCAAGACTCGTCACACTACAAGATGGGTCAAGGCAATCGTGACCTTTTCGCGAGAGGACCGTGGAGAACCAACTGTCGGCTGGTGACATGACGGCTCGCGTGCTGTTGACTGGCGCATCGCAGGGGATCGGAAGGGCGATTCTTCTGGCACTTGCTCGCAGTAGACATTTTGTTCTGGGTGTCTCTCGCACGAAGCCGGAGGAACTGGCTGATCCCGCACGATCCTTAGAGTCCGACCATCTCGCTTGGAGGCCGCTAGACCTGTCGAATGCCGCTGACGTGGCACAATGTGCTTCATCGCTGGAACCATTAGCAATTCGAGCGTTGATTCTGTGTGCCGCAGATTATGGCGCGAGTGAACGACATCCGGCATCGGCGACCTCCACTCAAGAATGGCAACAGGTTATCGCGACAAATTGCGTGGGCCACTGCCTTCTTGTTTCACGCCTATTGCCAAAGCTTATTACAAATTCTCCAGGCATCATCATCAACCTGTCGTCGGACGTGGCTCTTTTGCCGGGACCCGGGCGAGCTGCATACGCTGCTTCGAAGGCGGGACTGCATGCCATGCTGCGTGCTATCGCCGCGGAACACTCTGTTGAGTGCCTGCGGGTTTATCAACTAATTCCCACATTTCAATTGATAACCAAAGGCATTCGCCGCCGCCGTCCGATCGGGTTTGACTTCTCTTCCTATGCTGACCCGGCTCTCATCGCCCAAACAGTGGATCAAATTCTATCTCCATCCGGCAGCTCAATGGCGCCCGGAACGTACTTGGTTCGTCGGGATGGCACGATGGACCGATACCCTGAGATCACCCACCTATGAGGTCGGAAAATGGCCAAGCATATAGTTGCCCTAACGGGGATTACATATCGAAGTGACAGCAGCCGCTGTAGCGCCGGTGTCCCCACCGGCGATTTTCGGCGCTGAGGACAGCGCCGCTACAGCGCTGCCCGTCATTATGTTTTGTAATCCTCGGTAATTCGCGACTGGCAGTGTCGAACATGAGAGTTCTTCTCGTCCACAGTGCTTATCAGCAGTTTGGGGGCGAAGACGCGGTTGTCCAGGCCGAGACGGAATTGCTCGAGCGGCATGGCGATCAGGTGTTCCTCTACACCAGGCACAACGACGAGATCAAGCATTTCACTGTCGCACAACAGGCCCTGTTTTTTCCGCAGACTGTTTATTCGTGGAAAACCAGCAGCGAAATCGAAGATGCGGTTCAGCGGTTCAAGCCCGACGTGGCCTTTATCCATAATGTTTATCCCCTGATTTCGCCCGCGGCTTATCACAAGCTGCATAAGCTGGGCGTGCCCATGGTGCAGGTGCTCCACGGCTTTCGTCCTTATTGCCCCAACGGCTTCTTCTACACCCAAGGAAGAATTTGCGAAGCCTGCAAGGCCGGTAATTATTTGAATGCGGTAGCCAAGCGCTGTTACAAAGACAGCTATGCTCTTAGCGCCCTGTACGCGCTAACCTTGGGTCTGAACCGGCTCGGCGGGATGGTAAACAAAATATCCGGGTTTATCTGCCTGACCGAGTTCAGCAAAGCCAAGATGCGGGAAGTCGGAGTTCCGGAATCCAAGCTGTTTGTGAGGCCGAATTTTATCTGTCCTCCGTCCTTCCTTTCAGACCAAACCGGAGGCAACGGTTATGTGCTTTTCATGGGCCGCTTGGTCCCTGAGAAAGGATGCTGGACTCTGGTACGTGCTTTTGAACAGCTCCGTCATGTGCCGCTGAAAATCCTTGGGACGGGGCCGATAGAGCGGGAGCTAAGGCAGTATGTCCGCGAAAAGTGCATTCCCAATATCGAGTTGCTGGGATTCAAGAGCGGCGCAGAAAAATGGGATACCCTGCGCAACTGCTTGTGCCTGGTCCTGCCTTCAGAGTGGTACGAGAGCTTCCCGCTAACGGCGCTGGAGGCTTACGCAGCGCGTAAACCAGTAATTGCTTCGCGCTTGGGCGGGTTGCCCTATGTCGTGGAAGAAGGGAAGTCGGGTCTTTTATTTGAGGCTGGTCAGGCGGAAGAATTGGCACAAAAAATTCGATATCTTGTGGATCATCCCGACGACGCCAAGCGTATGGGCGAATGCGGACGCCGCTTGAGCGAAACAAAATATAGCCCCGAACAAGGCTATAGCAATCTCATGAGAATCTTCTCGCAGGTCGCGCAAGGTATCCGTCAGCCGACGGATTGATAAGTGAGACATGCCTCTGTGGACCGTTAGTTCGCCAAACGGAAGGGGAAGCAGGACGACGGTCAGGGAGAACCATTTAGCTCATTCGGCGATTCCATACTATTCGATAAGATTAGAGTTGACCGGGCCGGCGCCCCATGAACTATGATGCATTAATCTCCCTAGGGCTCGGGTCCGTGGGCGTTGCTCGCGGCTTAAGGTATGTATCCGCTTCGCGGAACAGCTATGCCGGTATGGGGACCCACTCGAAGCTTGGCGCCACGTTGTGAACTCGCGGCCAACCACGGTTTTGTATCAGGTCACGGCTTTAAGCCGTGCTACTGGAGCGAGTGGTAGCCACGGTCAGGGTTTTTCTGACCGTGGGTTCGTGGACCGGGGAAAACCACAGGACCTGACCTGACCGAAAGTCCACGGTCAGGGAAACATTGACCGTGGCTACCCATCCCTCACCCCGGTGCGCCGTCGGGTGCTTAGTACAGCAAGTATTTTGCCCGCGTTTTGCGGAAGGCGGAGAGAGCGTCCTGCTCCCAGTGGTAGGCGATGCGGCGCGGGTCTTGGTTACCCTTGATGCCGTCGAGCACCGCGCGCGACCCGACCAGAGCCAGCGTGTCATCAAGCTGGAAGTCCTTGGGGAAGAGCTTGTAGAGCGCGGCCGCAATCTCCACCCCCATCTCGGGCGCGTCGAGGGCCTGACGATCGAGCAGATTGATCTGGACGCCGCGGCAGACCTTGCCCGCGAAGCGGTCGTCTCGCGGCGTGAAGTCGGCGGGTAGAAAGCGGACGCCCTGAATCTTTCGCTCGCTCAGGTATTCCGCCAGCTTCTTCCCCTCCATCCACGGCGCGCCGAGAACTTCAAAGGGAGTATCCGTTCCGCGGCCCACGCTGACGTTCGCGCCTTCAACCAAGGCCACACCGGGATAGAGTGTGACTTCTGCCATGTTGCGGAGGTTCGGCGAGGGATTGATCCACGGGAGGCCCGTCTCATCGTACCAGTCCGAGCGTCGCCAGTCTTTCATCTTGATGACCTGCAGTTTCACGCCCAGGTGGTTTTCGGCGTTGAACATTTGCGCCAGCTCACCCACCGTCATGCCATGGCGCACCGGCAGGGGGAAGTAAGCTACGAACGAGAGGAGGTCCCGGTCGACCATCGGGCCTTCCACCGGAATGCCGCTGATGGGGTTCGGCCTATCGAGCACATAGAAGGCGAGGCCCTTGCGCGCCGCCGCCTCCATCGAGTAGCCCAACGTCGTGATGTAAGTGTAAAAGCGCGCGCCAACGTCCTGGATGTCGAACACCACAGCATCCAGTCCCTCAAGCATGCGGTCGGTGGGTCGCTCGGTCTCACCATACAGGCTGTAAACGGGCAGGCCGGTGTCCGGGTCGGTGGTTGAGGACACGCGCTCGTCGGCCTTGCCCCAGAGGCCATGCTCGGGGCTGAAGATGGCCTTGAGCTTCACCCCCCGCGCTCGATACAGCAGATCGATGGTGCGCCGGCCGGCAGCGTCACACCCGGAGTGATTGGTGATCAGACCCAGGCGCAGTCCCGCGAGCCTCGCGAACTGTTCGCCCTCGAGCACGTCCACCCCTGCCTGCACTTTGCCGTTGCGCATCGGTTCTTCGCGGTAGCTGTACATCAGCTCGTAATAACCGGTGGATGAAAGCCGCTTCGCCACCTCCTCCGCCGCCGGCACACGGGCATACACCGCAGCGACAATGTTCGCCACCTGGGCGCGCAGCGGGATCACGTTGCCTTGGCCGGCCGGGTGCACGGAGTTCGAGAGGAGGATGACATAAGTCTGTGAAAAGGGATCAATCCAGATCGACGTACCCGTAAAGCCGGTATGACCAAATGATCCGATAGGAAAGAGGTCACCGCGGTTGGAAGAATAGGGCGAGTCAATGTCCCACCCGAGACCCCGCACTGCCATCTTGCCGAACGGGGTCTCGGCTGTCGTCATCTTGTCCACACTCGGCGGGCTCAGAATGCGCGCACCCTGCCACGTTCCGCCGTTGAGGAGCATCTGAATAAATACCGACAGGTCGCTGGCCGTCGAGAACACACCGGCGTGCCCTGCTACGCCCCCCATGTTGTAAGCCGTTGGATCGTGTACCTCGCCCCAGAGCATTTTGTCTTTAGTGCCATTCTGATACTGAGTGGGCGCAATGCGGTCCCGCAGGCTGGCCGGGGGCCTGAATAGGGTATCGCGCATTCCCAACGGCCCGAAAATATGTCGAGCGCAGTAGACATCAAGCGGCTCACCCGATACGCGTCGCACCAATTCCCCAAGCGCCTCATAGTTAATATCGCTGTAAATGAAGCGGGTGCCTGGCGGGACGATGGGCGACTCGGCGACAATCATTTTCATGGCCGTGTCATAGCCCGACCATGCCGGCTTCAGGTCCAGGTCAGGCCTCAAGCCGGAATAATGCGTCATCAGCTCGCGGACGGTGATCTGCTCCTTTCCGTTCGCCTTAAACTCGGGCCAGTAGTCAGCCACAGGCTGTTCCAGCCGGATCTTCCCTTGCTCCACCAGTTGCATCGCTGCCGTCGTGGTGGCGACGACCTTTGTGAGCGAGGCGAGATCGAAGAGCGTGGACTCGGTCATCGGTAGTTTGTGCGGGACCAAGGCCCGACAGCCAAAGGCTTTGAGGTAGACAACTTGCCCTTGGTGGCCCACGAGCACGACAGCCCCTGGGGCTTTGCCCTCCCGAATCGCAGTCATCACAACGCCGGCAATAGGGGCGAGACCGGCCGACCCAGCATTGCTGCGCGAAGCGCCAGCCTGTTCGTTGTTGCGCCTAGCGGACGCAGGCGCGGAGGCGGGAAGCGCAGCGAAACTCAACAGAATGGCACACCCGAGCCGAGTGAACCGACTTCGAACTTGGTTGAAGAATTCAGCTCCGAAGGAGCGCGATAACTTAGCCCACGGCGCAAGCCGTGGGTCGAACGCGCCCTGCCTTTGCCCATTCCCCTCTCCCGCCTGTTTCGAAAATAGCTGGCTGGACCCCCTCACCCGGCTCGCTACGCTCGCCACCCTCTCCCCCAAGGGGGCGAGGGCCGGTGTCCTGATTCTCATGGTTGGAAGTGGATGCAGTCCAATGGCGAACCGTGCGGGAGAGGGGTGTCCGTCAGCTGACGGACGGGGTGAGGGCCGGCGAACCCAGGGCTCGCGCCCTGGGCTAAGATATTCCGCCGCTTCGCGGCTCTCGCACCGAGCCCTTGGAGCGGAGGAATTCATAAATGAACGGCGGTCACAGGACACTAGGATCCCTCATCGAATTCGTTCGTTGTCTTTCCTTAGGTCTTTGGATGCGGGCCCGATGGGCCGCAACCGCCTACAGTGGCCACGCCGAACCGACTCATCAAGACAGGCGTTTCGAACAACCGTCTTCATGCTATATACTGAGCGCGCTGTTTCTGTCAAACGCCAACTCTAACGTTGAGGTCCCGTGAAAATCACCCTGGCAGATTGGCTAGTTGTCGCCGCCTATTTCCTTGTTAACCTCCTGATTGGCCTTTACTACCGGAAGAAGGCGAGCGCCAGTACCGATGACTTCTTCGTGTCCGGTCGCGAGGTGAGCTGGTGGCTGGCGGGTACCTCCATGGTGGCCACGACGTTCGCCGCCGACACGCCGCTAGCGGTGACGGGTCTCGTGGCCACGCGCGGCATCGCCGGCAACTGGCTGTGGTGGAGCTTCCTGTTCAGCGGCATGATGACGGTGTTCTTCTTCGCCCGCCTTTGGCGACGGGCCGAAATCATCACTGACGTGGAGCTGGTAGAGTTGCGTTACGCCGGTAAGGCGGCCGCCTTTCTGCGCGGCTTTCGCGCTTTATACTTCGGCGTTCTCATGAACTGCCTCATCGTTGGCTGGGTGAACCTCGCCATGGAGAAGATCCTGGGCACGGCTCTGGGGCTCACCCGGCTCCAGGCGATCGCAGTGATCTTCGGCATTATCGCGCTCACCAGCTTCTACACGTTCATCTCCGGGCTGTGGGGCGTGCTCTGGACCGATATGGTGCAGTTTGCACTCAAGATGAGCATGGTCATCGCTCTCGCCTATTACGGCGTGCGCGCGGTCGGCGGGATCGAGGCCTTGAAGGACAAGCTGGCCGTAACCGACGCGGCGCGTCGCAGCGCCCAGGGCGGTAGCGGCTCTATTCTCTCCTTCATTCCCGACCTGAATTCCGCCTGGATGCCGATTATGGCCTTTGGCGTATATCTCGGCGTGCAGTGGTGGGCCAACTGGTACCCCGGGGCCGAGCCTGGCGGCGGAGGCTACGTCGCACAGCGGATCTTCTGCGCCCGGGACGAAAAGAATTCCCTCTGGGCAACCCTGTGGTTCAACCTCGCCCACTACGCCCTCCGCCCCTGGCCCTGGATTCTAACCGCTCTGGCGTCCGTGGTACTCTACCCGGCACTGAAGGACCCGGAGATCGGCTACATCAAGGTCTGGGTGGATTACCTGCCTGGCGCGCTGCGTGGGCTTATGCTGGCCGCTTTTGCCGCGGCTTACATGTCAACCATCGCCACCCAGCTCAACTGGGGCTCGTCCTATATTGTCAACGATTTTTACCGCCGTTTCCTGGTACACGATCGCGACGAGGGCCACTATGTAACCGTCTCCAAGTGGGCTACAGCCTTCCTGGCAGTCTTAGGAGCCGCAGTTTCACTGGTGATGCAATCGGTTTCCGGAGCCTGGGAATTCCTACTCGGCGTGGGCGCCGGCACCGGGGCCGTCTATCTGTTACGGTGGTACTGGTGGCGCATCAACGCCTGGTCGGAGGTGTCGGCTATGACCGCCGCGGCCGTAATGACGGTCGTGCTCCGCACCACAGTACACTTTTCCGGCTCACAGGCGATCGTTTTCGCCAAGTCTATTCTGATCACCGTCGCGGTCACAAGCCTCGTGTGGTTAGTGGTGACCTTCCTCACCAGGCCGGAGCCCGATTCAAAATTGCTGGAATTCTATCGACGCGTGCGGCCCTCGGCGGCGGGCTGGAAGCACGTCGCCGCCCTCGCCCCCGAAATCCCCGCCGCATGCGACGGTTGGTACAACCTGATGGACTGGCTGCTCGGCTGCCTGATGGTTTACATGGCACTGTTCGGAATCGGTAAGCTGGTATTGGGATCGGTTGGGCTCGGCCTTCTGTTCCTGGTCATCTCTGCCGCCTCCGGCTACCTCATTTACTGGGATTTCTCACGGCGAGGATGGCAAACACTGTCCAAGTAAGTTCTGAAAAAGGGTGCGCCTGGGACTCGGAGCTGCCTTGCTGATGCACGCGGTGCGCGCGTTCCCTTTTGCTTTCGTACGCGACGCTGTATTCTAGTTCTGCGGCTTTTCCGCAGGGGAGATCCAGACTTGAAGATTAAGGTCGTGGTCCACGAGGCCGAAGAAGGCGGCTATTGGGCTGAAGTTCCCGCGATTCCGGGCTGTGCAACTCAGGGTGAGACATTCGAAGAGTTGCTGAAGAACCTTTACGAGGCGGTAGAGGGGTGCCTTTCCGTGGATATCGACCCGCCTAAGTCCACGAGCAAAGACAAGGTGCTGGAAATCGCCGTATGAAGTCGGTTTCTGGCAAAGAGTTCACCCGCCTCCTCGAACGACACGGCTGGACGCTCTTCCGCATTCACGGCAGCCATCACATTTACGGAAAGCCACAAAGCGTAGTTCGCATTTCGGTTCCTGTGCATGGCAACAGGTCTCTGAAGACCGGGCTGCTCAGGCACCTAATGAAGACGGCGGGCCTTGAAGAAAGCGATTTGCAATAACTGGACTCAAAGCTCTATTGTGCCGTGACCTTGAAAGCTCGCATCACTGAAAGAGCGAACCCCGCCTCGGCCTCTCTCGACACGAAATCGACGCGCGAGATTCTGCGCATCATCAATCGCCAAGATCACAAGGTTGCGCCCGCCGTGGCGAGAGTCATCCCGCAAATCGCCCGCGCCGTGGACCTGATCGTCGAATCCCTCGCGCAGGGCGGCCGGCTCATCTATTTAGGAGCGGGTACCAGCGGGCGCCTGGGGGTGCTCGACGCTGCTGAGTGCATCCCGACGTTCGGCACTGACCAGGTAATTGGCCTGATGGCCGGCGCGCCGGAAGCGATGTTCAGGCCAACCGAGGCCTCCGAAGACAACCCGCGCCTGGCCGTTCGTGACTTGCGTCGCGTCAAGCTGAGCCGCCGGGACGTGCTAGTGGGGATTTCCGCCAGCGGCCGCACCCCTTATGTGCTCGGCGGAATGCAATACGCGCGCAGGATGGGCGTCAGAACCATCGGCCTTACCTGCAATCCCCATGCGCCACTTAAGCGGCTCGCCGACGTTCCCGTTATTCCCGTTGTGGGTCCTGAGGTCATTGCCGGCTCCAGCCGCATGAAGGCCGGCACCGCGCAGAAACTCGTGCTCAACATGCTCTCCACAGCCAGCATGGTACGCCTGGGCCGCGTCTATTCGAACCTCATGGTCAACGTTCAACTGAATAACCAGAAGCTCCACCAGCGCGGGCTGAACATCCTGGTAAGAGCCACCGGGGCGTCATCTGTCGCAGCCAGCAAAGCCCTGAAAGACTCGAGGGGCCAACTGCCGGTGGCCCTCCTGATGCTGGCCAAGGGTATCCCCAAGGCCGAAGCCCTCCGCCTTCTTGCCGGCGGCCAAAACGCCTCGAGGGTCCTGCGCTCCGCCGGGCTTAAGTTGTAGTGCCGGCTTTAATCGCAGCGCCATAAGTAGCTGGGCATTTTATAAGGCGGTACTCGTCAGGGCACTGTTTCACAGGCTGCAGAAAAAATGCATCGAGTGGTTAGGGGGGCACGCCCACCCGCTGCGACACGCTTTTCGATTATTAGAGTTGGATTCTATTATAAGGCCTGCAGCTCAGGATTCAGGGTTGGTGGCAAGGAGGGCAGCCAGAAGTTCATGCTTTGGCGTTGAAAAGGGATTCGTGACGGTTACTCCCTTCCAGGTGAAGCCCTCCTGCAGGTCTTCCGACAGAAGCAGACGGCATCCCGCTTCTGCGGCGGCCGAGAGAACCACCGCATCCCAGATACGGAGCTGATGATCGGTCGCAAGATCGGCTGCCGCGACCATGACCTCAGCGGACGTCTCGATCACAGGAAAAGCATCCCGCCAGCTGAGAATCGCAGTACGCGCCTTGGTTCGGGCTCGGCCTGCCTTCCGCGCCAGCAAGTTAAACAGCTCTCCTAACGTCTGCACCGGCAACAGCACCGCACTTTCAGGGAGCTTTTGCACCAATTCGAGTGCAGCCCGCTTCATGACAGCGCCATTTACTCCTTCGGCGTATGCCAGAATATTCGTATCCAGCGCTACTCTCACGGCTCATCCTCGTAAAGCTCGTCCCGGCTCCAACGACCTACGTCGACCACGGGCTCAGACTGCAGTCTCTTGACGAGAGCGTTGCGGGCGCCGCGTGTCACGCTGCCGTTTTTCTCGAGGGGCACAATCTTAGCGACCGCTTTGCCGTGTGACGTCACGATATAGCTGTGCCCCTCGCGGACCGTACGCAGGAGCTTGGAGAACTTCCGGTTTGCATCGGCGGCAGAAACAGCTTTTTCCACCGTATCTCCCCAATGTAGTGATATTACGTACTATGCCACAAAGGCCCGAGGGGTGCAATAAATGAACCTAGACCGCAAAGCCGATGAAGAGCCGCAGGGGCCTCGACGGTGCTGTACTTCCAGACCCGGCTGTGATTTTAGACCGCGTGGGTAATCTTTACGGCACCACCGTGGACGGCAACCACGCCTTCGATTACGGTCTGGTGTTCGAGATCACGCGGGTAGCAGCGGTAGACGGTAAAGAGCAGTAGACGGTAGACAGTAGACGGTAGACAGGTAGCGATGGTCTGCACCGGGTGGCGCAGACAATGGTTTGTGATGTCTGCGATTCTTCTAAGCGGGCGATCTGAGATAGACTGGGAAACCCGACTCCGAGCGGGGTAGGAGCGCAGACATGCTGAGGAGCGCATGTCTGCGCCACCCGAGCTTATGTGCGTCACGGAGTACTAGCTCCTACCGAATTGCGCGTCCCACTCCCGGATCTTCTCCACCGTGTAGTCCACTTCGTCTGCAGTGAGCTCGGCAAACATCGGCAACGACAGACACTCGGCGGCGTTCCGCTCGCTCTCTGGAACGCGGGGCTCGAGCTCCGCGGGCATGCCCCACGGATATCCTTCCTGCTGGTGGATGGCGATAGGGTAGTGCATTTTCACGTCGATGCCGGCATCGCGCAGGAATCGGTCAAGGTGGTCGCGCTCGGGATGCTCGACGACGTAGAGGTGATACACGTGCCGATACCCGGGAGTCTCGTAAGGGAGCTTGAGACTGGTGGCCTTCAGGCCTTCGGTGTAGCGCCTGGCCCAGGCGCGACGCTGGTCGGTCCACCGGGTGATGTGTTTAAGCTTCACGCTCAGGATGCCGGCGTGAAGATCGTCCAGCCGGCTGTTGAATCCGAAGCTGTGGACAGAACGCTTCAGCGAGCCGTGGTTGCGCAGCCGCCGGACGGCGCTGTCAATGTCGGGCCGATCGGTCACTACCGCTCCCCCGTCGCCGAACGTGCCCAGATTCTTCTGGGTGATGAAGCTTGTGCAAACGGCATCGCTGAGTTCGCCCTGCCTGAATCCGTCACCGTGCCCATCGATGGCTTGCGCATTGTCCTCCACCACCCACAAGTTGTGCTTCCCGGCAATAGCGCTTACGGCCGTCATGTCCGCGCACTGACCATAAAGGTGCACGGGGACAATGCCTACCGTGCGCGCGGTGATGGCGGCTTCAATTTGGGCCTGATCAATGTTGACCGTCTTGCGGTCAGTATCGACGAACACCGGCTTGCCCCCGGCGATCCAAATGGCCTCGGCGGTGGCGAAGAACGTGTTCGCCGTGGTAATCACCTCGTCTCCACGCTTGATGCCGAGGGCCATAAACACGAGCCACAGCGCATCCGTGCCGGAGTTCACCCCCACGGCGTGTTTCATGCCGAAGTACTGGGCCAACTCCCGTTCAAAACGAGCCAGGGTGGGACCCATAACGTAGGCTTCACTCTCCAGGACCGAGCAAATGGATTGATCGATCTCGTCTTTGATGGAGTGATACTGCCGGGCGTGGCCGTAAAACGGTACTCTTATGTCGGGCATTCTAACCCCCGCGGATCCTGTTCACATAGATACTTAACGAGGCTTCGCCTCACACCGACGAGCCATGACCCCTCACCCGGATCTCCCGCTTCGTGGGATCGCCACCCCCTCCCCAGGGGAGAGGGCAAAAAAAACCTAAGAAACCTCTCCCCCAAGGAGAGGGCAAAAACCTAGAAACTCCACCCCTCTCCCAAGGGGAGAGGGTGTCCCGACTTGTCGGGACGGGTGAGGGGTCTCTTGCAGGCAATCTTGCCAAAGAAAATTGACTTATGAAGTCAAGTTCCAAACCTCAAGCCTACTAGGTCGGCCTCAATCAACAATGTGTATGTATAACACAACCTACCAGTCTTGGACGCTGCCGTCGCGGCGGCGGGCGGTGGGCAAGTAGGCCCGGCGGTAGGGGTATTTCTTGGCGGCTTCCTCATTGATATCGGTTCCCAGGCCAAGTGCGTCGCTCACGTTCATGTAACCGTCTTTAAACTCCGGTCCGCCCGGCAGCACCTCGCGCGCCACCTCCGGGAAGAAGACCATCTCCTGAATGCCGAAATTGGGAATGGAGATATCGACGTGAACGTTGGCGGCGTGGGTAGGCGGAGCGATATCGCCCGGGCCGTGCCACGCCGTCTTCACCTGGAATAG
>Ga0187846_10000689_pt1 | contig 19167 bp, 17 predicted proteins | sample TC_taG_FD_161473 | JGI IMG/M metagenome (GOLD analysis project Ga0187846, IMG submission 161473) | Biofilm microbial communities from the roof of an iron ore cave, State of Minas Gerais, Brazil - TC_06 Biofilm (v2) | ecosystem: Environmental > Terrestrial > Deep subsurface > Cave > Wall biofilm...
TCATGATACAGCGACGGTAACAAATGTGTTCCCTCGACCAGCAGTGAAGTCCCTTCGCGTCGCGCGCGTTCAATGCATGCGATGATGGCCGGTCTCAGCCGTTGCGCTTGGGCGACAATGTTCGCAACTGGTTGCTCCGAACGGAAAGTAAAGCCGTGTAGTTCGAGGCAGTCCTCCTTGCGGTGCTGGCTCTTGACGATTTCGCGGATGAATCCTGTACCAATGCGATGGTCGAGACCCAGGCGCCATGATAATTCGCTGGCCAGCGTGGTTTTGCCGGTTCCGGCGGTGCCCCCAATAAGGATGATCGGCTTGGTGTTGTTCACAGATTTGTCGACTATGCGTTGCTAACCTGATGCGAAGCGTCGCCCCCGGCGCAAGCAATGCGACTCCAACGTCGCATACTGCCCAAGATGCTGTCGAGCGCCCGCAAAGGCCCGCTACTTTCCTCGGCCGCCTCATTCTTTTCTTCTTCATAGCGGGCGGCGGCCGATTGAGTAATATCTGAATTCCAGCGCTTTCATCAGCACCGGATCGTATAGGTTGCGACCATCGAAAATTACCGGTTGCTTCAACTCGGCCTTGATCCGTTGGAAATTCGGATGGCGGAACTCGTTCCATTCAGTGAGAATGATGAGGGCGTCGGCATGCGAGAGCGCTTCGTAATTGGTGCGGTGATAGCTCACGCGCTCGCCAAAAATCCGCCGTGCGTTCTCCAGCGCTTCAGGATCATGCACCTGCACCCGTGCTTGTGCTTTTAGCAGTTCATCGATCACGATCAGTGATGGCGCTTCGCGCATGTCATCAGTGCGTGGCTTGAACGCAAGACCCCAGATAGCGATGGTACGTCCACTCAAATCACGACCGAAATGCCGCTTAACACGCTCGACTATCAACCGCTTCTGCTGAGAATTAACCTCATCGGTCGCCTTCAGCATCGTGAAGTCGAGCTGATGCTCGGCAGCGCTATACATCAGCGCCTGCACGTCTTTGGGGAAACACGAACCACCGTAACCCACCCCCGGAAACAGGAATTGTGAACCGATTCGCCGGTCGGCACCCATCCCTCGCCGGACGTCGTTGATTTCCGCGCCGACGGCTTCGCACAGGTTCGCCATTTGATTGATAAATGAAATACGCAGCGCGAGCATCGCGTTGGAAGCGTACTTGGTCAACTCAGCCGAGCGTGGATGCATCACCAGGATCGGATTATCGGTGCGCACGAACGGAGCATGAATTTCGTGCAGAATGGCGGTGGCCTGCTCGCTGGAGCTGCCTATTACTACCCGGTCCGGCCGCATGAAGTCTTCGACGGCGGAACCTTCCTTGAGGAATTCCGGCACCGAGCAGACATCGATGCGCGAGTTAGCTATCCCCCGCACGCGCGCACTCACCCGGTCGTTGGTCCCGACCGGCACGGTGCTCTTGATCGCGATGATATGGTAACCGATGGCGGCACGCGCGATCTCCTCCGACACGCTCATCACACCGCTCAGATCGGCAGCTCCGTTTGCACTCATCGGCGTGCCTACCGTGACGAATGAGACCATCGATTGCGCCACGGCCGCACCGAGATCGCAGGTAAAGTTGAGCCGGCGCTCCTTCACATTCCGGCTTACCAGCTCTCCCAAACCGGGTTCGTAGAACGGGATGGTGCCGCCTGTGAGCGCCTCGATTCGTGCGCGGTCAATATCGACGCAGACAACCTCGTTTCCGCTTTCAGCGAAGCAAGTCCCACTCACCAACCCCACATACCCGATGCCAACGACCGCGATGTTCATGAAAGACCCCCTTCACTACACCTCTCAATAAGGTGCACAAGCAGGGGGACTTGCCCTGCTGGACCCTTCGCCTTGCTCAAGATCTTCAGAACTCCTCCTTGACCACGTAGATCGGCTTCCCTTGAGATTCGTGATAGGTGCGTGCGAGCATTTCACCAATCAAGCCAATACTCACAAGTTGCACTCCCACTACCACCAGCAGAATGGCGAGCAGGAGCGCGGGCCGGCGGCTCAAGGAATAGCCCAACACCACTTTTTCGAACACGAGTATAGCTGTCCATAGCGTGCCAATCCCCCCCAATAGCAGGCCGATCAAGCCAAACACCTGAATTGGCCGAGTCGAGTAGCCGGTCAGAAACTTGACCGTCATCAAGTCCAAAAGTGTTCGGACGATACGTCCCGGCCCGTATTTCGAGCTTCCCGCCCGCCGCGGGCGAAAGTTGACGGTGACCTCGACGATACGTGCACCCTGTTCGGCCGCAATCGCCGGCACGAAGCGATGCATTTCGCCGTACAACATCAGGCGCCGGGCAAGATCGCCACGATACGCTTTGAGCGTACAGCCGTAGTCATGCAATTCGACGCCGGTCATCCATGAGATGAGGGCGTTAGCCGCAATCGACGGGAGGCGGCGGCTGAGCGCGGCCGACTTCCACCGTTCTGTGCGCCAGCCGCTGGCGAGGTCGTAGCCCTCATCAATCTCGGCGATCAGACGCGGTATGTCGGCAGGGTCATTCTCGCCGTCGCCGTCGATAGCGACCACGATCGAGCCGGTGGCATGGTGTAAGCCGCAGGCCAAAGCCGCGGTCTGACCCGAATTGCGCGCCAGCCGCATCACGCGGACGTGACGGTCCCGTGCTTTGATATCGCGCAACACTTGCACGCCGCCGTCGGTACTGCCGTCGTCGACGAAGATTAACTCGTAGGAGCGGTTCAGCCGCTGCATCACCTGGTTGAGTTCATCATGCAGCGGAGCCAGGTTGTCCCGTTCGTTGAAGAGCGGAACAACTATTGAGACATCCATCGCGAATAATGTGAATCAGTCAATTCGATGAAGGCCCGGTAGCGGCGCTCGATGTCCTCCCAAGTGAGAGCCAGCAGCCGGTCTATTGAAAACTTCTCAACCACGAACGACCCCATCACACTGCCATAAATCACCGCGGTACGCAGGATGGATTCATTCATCCGGCCGCTGCGTGCCAGCCATCCCATCACCCCGGCGGCAAAAGCATCACCTGCTCCAGTCGGATCCAACACTTCTTCGAGCGGCCACGCCGGCACAGCAAACATCGAATCGGGGCTGAACTGCAGAACGCCATATTCGCCGCGCTTCACGAGGGCGATCTGAGCGCCCATTTTTAGGATTGCGCGGCCCGCCTTAACCAGGTTGTGCTCGCCGCTGAGCAACCGCGCTTCTTCATCATTAACTGTGAGAATATGAATCCGCGGCATCAGGCGAACGAAGCCTGGGAGGTCGTTTTCGATCCAGAATTTGATCGTATCGGCGGCCACAATGCGCGGGCTGAATACCTGCGAGAGCACGTGCTCCTGCAACTGCGGTGAGATGTTGGCGAGAAACACGAAGTCCGCCCGGCGCTGGTCGGGCAGCAGGTCGGGCATGAAATCTCCGAACACGCCCAATTCGGTTACCAACGAATCGCGTATGTTCATGTCCTCGTGGTAACGGCCATGCCAGTGGAAGGTTTTGCCAGGGCATGGGAGTAGCCCGCGCGTGTCGATGCCGCGTTCGACGAACAGACGCCGGTCCTCTTCACGGAAATCCTCGCCGACCGCAGCCACAATACTCACCGGACCAAAAAAGCGCGCGCCCAAGGCAAAATAGCTCAGCGAGCCACCGAGCGCGCCGGTGACAGTGCCATGCGGAGTCTCAATTGTGTCGTACGCGACGGCGCCGACTGCGACAATACTCATTTTTTCCGACAAGTTCCTCTCAGAGGTTGTTGCAACATTTTATTCGCACCTCGTAGACTCGTTTGCTCGCTCCGCCTCGGAAGGCTCCGCTAGTGTTACGCGTACCTCGCAGACTGGTTACCCTTCGCCCGAGCTCAGAGCAGCTCCGAGCCTTCCCTTACTCGCTTCCCCTTTAAAGGCCGCGCTCCGCTACGCCTGGTGTTTGTCTTCAGCTCAGGTATTTGCCGACAATCGGCCGCAAGCGGGCGACTGTTTCCGGTGCAATACTCGCACGCTCGGTAATAATCGCACCCTTCAGGGCCTCGGCACATCCGCACTGGCGCTGCCGGTTCGGCAGCAACCGTGCCAGGTTCCCAATAGATTGCTGTGCGACCGCAACATTGAGCTTCATTACTCGCAAAATCTCACCGATATCGACCGCTCCCACACTCTCATGCCAGCAATCATAATCAGTCACCAGCGCCAGCACCGAATAACAAAGCTCAGCTTCACGTGCCAGCCGCGCCTCCTGCATCGCAGTCATACTGATAACGTCAACCCCCCAACTGCGATAGAGGTTCGATTCTGCCCGAGTGGAGAACTGCGGTCCCTCGATGCAAAGATAGATCGCATTCTCATGGACCCTCGCACCAGCCGACCGGGCGGCGTCGGCGAGGTCACAGCTCAGGCGGGCGCAGACCGGATCCGCAAGTGAGACATGGGCGACTATCCCATCCCCGAAGAAGCTTGGGCGGCGTAGGTAGGTGTGATCCACGAACTGGCTGACTACGGCGAGATCTCCCGGCGCGATATGTTCTTTCATGCTACCCGCGGTACTCACCGAAACCAGTTGCTCGACCCCAAGCTGTTTCATCCCGTAGATATTGGCCCGGTAGTTCAGCTCGCTCGGTAGAATTCGATGGCCACGCCCGTGACGCGAGAGGAAGATGACCTCGGTATCGCCCAGCTGACCACGATAATAGGCATCAGACGGCGCTCCGAATGGCGTGGTCAAGTCGACCTCCTCGACCTTTTCCAGCCCGTCGATTTGATAGAAGCCGCTGCCGCCGATAACTCCGAGTGTATTTTTCACCGATCTAGCATGCGCTGCAGCTCGGTTGTCACTGCTCGCCCTCGCCGTCTCGAACGTAGATTACAACACCTGGGCATTTGCCCCGCAGCTGCGAAGGAACGGGAGTCACTGGTGAAATCCCTCAGGTCTCCCTCCGGTCGCCGCTCGTTTCTCAGCATAGAGTTGGCCGCAAGCTGCGGCTATATCCAACCCCCGGCTCTCACGAATCGTGGCCGTCAAATTACCTCGAAGCAATATCGTTTGAAAATCCTCGACTCGCTCGCGCCGACTCGGCTTGAAGGGCGCTCCGGGGAAAGGATTAAAGAAAATCAGGTTCACTTTGGATTTGAGCGGCGCGAGCATCGCGCGCAGGCGATGGGCATCTTCGGGCGAATCGTTGATCCCGCTCAACATCACGTATTCGAAAGTGATCCGCTTGCGGCGGCTCAGCGGAAGCCGGCGGCATGCGTCCAGCAATTCCGCCAACCGGTAGCGGCGATTGATTGGCGCCAGCCGGTCGCGCAATGCGTCCGACGTGGCATGCAGGGAAACTGCCAGATTCACCGGGAAATCGGTCAGCAACCGCTCCATCATCGGGACCAGTCCGACGGTCGATACGGTGATACGCCTGGGAGAGATCGCTAGCCCCCAGTCGGCCGTCATTATGGTCAAGGCACGGGAAAGCCTGGTGTAATTCGCCAACGGCTCACCCATTCCCATAAAGACGTAGTTCGTCAGGCGCTCTGTATCGGCGCATTCGGGCTTCGCTGAAACAATCTGGCCAAGAATCTCGCTCGCAGAAAGGTTGCGACGAAGCCCCATGCGAGCGGTCGCGCAAAATTGACAAGCCATCGCGCACCCAGCCTGACTGGAGATGCATAGAGTAGTGCGGTCGTCTGCCGGGATGATGACACTTTCGATTTCTGCGCCGTCGTCGAGCCGAAGCAGGAGTTTGCGAGTGCCATCTGCAGAACGCACCACTGACGACACCGCCAACCGGCTGATAGCAAAGTGTTGCTTGAGGTATTGACGGAGACGCGTCGGGACCTCGAGCATCGCGTCCGCCGATAAGGCGTCATGCACCCATAACCAGCGCATTACTTGGCGCGCGCGATAGGGAGATTCGCCCGCGTCCGCGATTACTTGCTCCAATTCGCCGAGGGTCATTTCGCGAAGGTCCCGCAAGCGCGTGAAGCTCTCAATGTTAGCGGCTGCTGACACGGGCGTCTGATTCTAACAGGAGTAGCAGCTCACCGCTAAACGCGCTCCGTCGCAAAGAAGTTTGCGGCTTCGGTAGAATGGCCGAGGCGCACCCAAAATGCGGGAGAGATGAAGGGGGGCGCTGAAGTTAAATCAGGCCTTAGCTTGACCACAAGCTGCGCGTGCGCAGGTACAAAACGAAGAGCAGCTCATATGCGAAATACGCAAAAATACAGAGCAAAACCATCTCGTCGAGCAGCAGGACAGCCCGCTTCATTAAGCTATCTTGCAACATTCGTCTAATCAGCCATCCGACCAACCAGAACAGTACGACGGCGGCGACGACCGCGCTCGTATGATGGCTGAGGAGCCGAATCGCCTCGAGGTTAATCCAACCTTCGATGCCCGGAGGCGTCTCCTGAGCGCCAGCCGCGTACTCAAATGAAATCAAAGCCGGATTTTGACTAGTGAGTCCACGTCACAGAAAACTGTCCAACCACCGCCGACCCAGTGATGTTATCCAATGACACCGATTCGGAGCCGAGGCTCGATGCTACCGGCGAATCTTGTCTCCAGCTCTTCATTCGTCACTCTGGATTTCGACTGCGCCGAAGAAAAACGGGATCTCAACCGCGGCTGTCTCGGGAGCATCAGAACCGTGCACGGCGTTCTTCTCGACGTCGACGCCGAGATCCTTGCGAATGGTGCCGGGAGATGCCTTGAGCGGATCAGTCGCGCCCATCAACTCCCGCCAATGCATAATCGCATCTTCCCCCTCCAGTACCCCAACCGTGACCGGTCCAGACGACATGTAGGAGCAGAGTGAGGCATAGAATGGCCTCGCCTTATGAACCTGGTAAAACATCTCGGCTTGGGCGTACGTCAAGCGCATCAACTTGAGCGCGCAGATTCGCAAGCCGGACGCCTCAATTCGTTTAAGAATTTCCCCGGTCAAATCACGGCTGACGGCGTCGGGCTTTATAATTGCCAGAGTACGTTCTTTTGCCACTTAAAACATTGCTTGTTACAGGAGTCAGAGTTGAGGGTCCCGCCTACCCGGGCAACTGCACGAACCGCACTTACGCTGAAGCGTTGTCGAGCGTGCTCTTCATGGTGATGCCGAGCTCTGCCGGGCTCATAGCCACCTCGATGCCCGCAGCCTTCAACGCCGCGATTTTATCCGCTGCGGTTCCACGTCCGCCGGAGATAATCGCGCCGGCATGACCCATCCGGCGCCCTTTGGGCGCAGTCTGCCCGGCAATAAATGCGACGACGGGTTTACTCATATTATGCTTGACGAACTCGGCGGTTTCTTCTTCAGCCGTCCCACCGATTTCTCCGATCATGATGACCGCTCTGGTGCCCGGGTCCTGGTTGAACAGCCTGAGCACGTCGATAAAGCCGGTCCCGATAATCGGGTCACCGCCGATGCCGACGCAGCTCGATTGTCCAATTCCAAGCTGAGTTAATTGGTAAACGGCCTCGTAGGTCAGGGTGCCCGAGCGAGAAACGACGCCGATATCACCGGGCTTGTGGATGTAACCCGGCATGATTCCAATCTTGCATTCGCCGGGCGTGATCACCCCCGGACAGTTGGGACCAATAAGGCGGCTTGGGCTGTCGCGGATATAGCGTTTCACCTTAACCATGTCGAGGACCGGCACACCTTCAGTGATGCAGATCACCAATTCGATTCCGGCAGCGACGGCTTCCAAAATCGCATCGGCAGCAAACGGCGGCGGCACATAGATTACGGACGCATTCGCGCCGGTCGTTTTGCGCGCCTGCTCAACTGTGTCGAAGATCGGGATGCCCTCAAATTCGGTACCGCCCTTGCCCGGCACTACGCCGCCGACCATCTGCGTCCCGTACTGCTTGCAGGCGCGGGTGTGGATCTGCCCGGTTGCGCCGGTGATCCCCTGTGTCAGAACACGAGTGTTCTTATTTACGAGAATACTCATTTTATTTTACGCGTTTATTATGGCCACTATCGCGAAGCCCCCATCGCACGAGCGCCAGCGGAACCTGGTCGGCAGGTCTCAACAACGTGCCGGAGTTTCGCTACCGCGTGGCGTCGATCTGTCATTCCCGCGCGTGTGCCTGCCGCGCGCGAGGAATCCCGCGTCTTCGCCTCCTCTCTGCCAAAGCAGTCATAGCCAGTTTTATCGATAGAGCAGTGCAACTCCCCGGACGTTCCGGGCTTCTTCGCGCGCCAGACACGCGCGAGAATGACAAATCCCGGACCGTGTCCCTCTCGTTTATTCTAAGCGGGCCGGCTTACGCCGATAGCTTCAACCACGCGCCTCGCCGCATCGGCCATGTCGCTCGCCGCGATTACCTTGATGCCGGAATCCTTGAGGATTTGTTTGCCTTTCTCGACGTTGGTCCCTTCCATTCGAACTACCAGCGGTACTTCAAGCTTAACCTCGTTGGCCGCGTCGACCACTCCTTGTGCCAGTACGTCGCACAACATGATGCCGCCGAAGATATTGATTAAGACGGCGCGCACGCGCTCATCAGAAAGCAAAATCCGAAAGGCGGCAGCAACCTTTTGTGAATTCGCCCCACCGCCGACATCGAGAAAATTCGCTGGCTCGGCGCCGTAATACTTCACGATGTCCATCGTCGCCATCGCCAGCCCTGCGCCATTCACCATGCATCCAATGTTGCCGTCGAGATGGACATAGCTGAGGTCGAATTTGGCCGCCTCGGTTTCGGCTGGATCTTCTTCATTCGGATCGCGCAATTCGCGAATGTCGGGATGCCGAAACAGTGCGTTGTCATCAAACGACAATTTCGCATCCAGGCAAATCACGTTGCCTTCTTTGGTGATTACCAGGGGATTTATTTCGATCAGTGACGCGTCGGTTTCGATGAAAGCGCGGTAGAGCGAATTCAGCATTGTGGCAAATTGCCCCACCTGCTTGTCGCGCAGCCCCAGTGCGAAGGCGAGCTTGCGGCTCTGAAAACCGGCCAGACCGATAACCGGATCAATTGCTTCGGTCAATATCTTGTCGGGCGTTTTGGCGGCTACCTCTTCAATTTCCATCCCGCCTTCGGTGCTGGCGATAAACGCAACCCGTTCGGCTTTGCGGTCGACCACCATTCCTAGATAAAGCTCGCGGGCGACGTCACTCGCCTGCTCGACATAAACTCGCCGGACGACGCGTCCTTGCGGACCGGTCTGATGAGTGACCAAAGGCTTGCCGAGTAATTTGCCGGCAAACTCGCTCGCCTCAACCGCACTCGACACCAGCTTAACCCCTCCAGCCTTGCCCCGTCCTCCCGCATGAATCTGGGCTTTCACCACCGCCTTAGGCGCTCCCAAGGATGTGAACACCTGCGCCGCCTCGGCTGCAGTCGAGGCGGGCTGGCCTTTGGGAACGGCCACACCGAAACGAGCAAGAGCCTGTTTAGCTTGGAATTCGTGGATATTCATCTATTAACCAAGGTGAAAGAAAATGAGCAAAGAGCAGTGAGGAGTGATCTTTTCTCATTTCTCGCTACTCGTTTCTCTCTTCAGGCGGCCAGCACTTTGTCCATCGCATCTACCAGTTCACGCACGTGGGCCACCGACGATTCGAAGGCCTGTTTTTCGGCCGTGGTCAGCTCGATCTGAATAATCTTCTCGACGCCTCCGGCCCCGATTACGACTGGCACTCCGGCGTAAAGGCCGTTTACGCCATACTCGCCTTCCAGATAGGCTGCGCACGGCAGCACTTCTTTTTTGTCGAGCAGGTAAGCTTCGACCATCCGGAAAACCGCGGTACCGGCCGCATAGTAAGACGAGGTCTTCATCAATTCGACTATCTCGCCGCCGCCGTTGCGCGTGCGCTGTTCAATCTCGTCGAGCCGGCTTCGATTAATCACCCGCTCGATAGGAACGCCCCCACAAGTGGTGTAGCTGCGCACCGGCACCATATCGTCGCCATGACCACCTAAAACCATCGCGTTAACACTGTCCACCGACACGCCCAACTCGCGCGCCAGAAACGTCCGGTAGCGGGCGGAGTCGAGTACGCCGGCCTGGCCGACCACGCAATTTTTGGCAAACCCGGTGACGCGCTTGATCTGAGTCACCATTGCGTCAAGGGGATTGGTGACGACGATCGCGAACGCATTCGGCGCGACCTCGCGGATTGCCTTGCCGACCTCATTCATCACGCCGGCGTTGATCTTCAGCAGATCATCCCGGCTCATCCCCGGCTTTCGCGGCGACCCCGAAGTGATGATGCAGCAATCAGCACCTTCAATGGCTTGGATATTGGTCGAGCCGCTGACGTCAACGTCAATCCCCAGTACGGGGCCGGATTCGACCATATCCAGGGCTTTGCCTTGCGGCAGGCCGTCGATAATGTCGTACAGGACGATATCACCCAGGCTGCGCAGGAAGCACAAATGGGCACAAGTCGCACCGACATTGCCGGCGCCGATGAAAGCTATCTTCTTTCGCTTTGACATGGCGATTCTCGCAGGCTGCAATTAAATAGCAGTCAAATGTTCTGCTGTGAAGATGACAAAGGAGCGGCATGGTTCAAACTCTCGCGCCAGGAAAAGTCCAGCTTCGATGACTATTTGACCATGTGGACGGGAATTGTGGTAACAAACAATCGGGTTAAAGAAAAATCTGGAGGGTAAATCATGCCAACTGATCTCGAAGGGCGTGTCAAGGAACTCGAAGCCAAGGTCCAAGAATTAACCGATCGCGAAGCTATTCGCGATCTGCGCTACCGCTATCATGAGTACGTCAACGAAGGGAAATTTACCCAGATCCTCGGCCTATTCACGGAAGATGGCGAACTCGATTTTGCTCATCTCGGCAAGGCCAAAGGTCCAGACGAACTCAAACGCTTCTTTGGCGCATTAAATGAACCGCGTGCGGAGGCTGGTAACCGGCCGCGCATCACATGGGTCAAACAGTTCATCCACAACCATGTTGTTCATGTCCGCGGCGATACGGGCGACGGCTTTTCCTATCTCGAAGCCAAGCCGATTTTCAACGGCGAGGCGTTTTTGGTGGCGGCGCGCTATGACGACGAATACGTCAAGCGAAACGGTGAGTGGAAGTTCAAAAAAATGTCACTGGTACCGTATTTTATGGTTCCGTTCAAAGAGGGCTGGGCGCAGGAAGACCGAATCAAGATGCGCACCCGTTAGCGGCACGATGGAGGGGCAGGCGTCGGAGACGCCCGCCCCTGCGGCTAATACATTTTGAAGGCTTCGACGCTCTATGTGCGTGAGCGAAGTTGCGCAAATGGTGCGCTTATCCCCGTCTATCTGCGTTTATCCGCGGCACGGTGCGTCCGGAGATCCGCTGAGGCTTGCTTGGTGGCGAAGGGAGGGAACATACGCGAGTTGCGAAATGCGAAGACCGACTCGGGAAATTCACAAGTGGGTGGCTCTCGGCGGACATCTGGGATCCGTGGCTAACCGCGGTGAGCCGCGGACGCGCGCGGCCACGGTGGCGTCGAAAAACAGAATCAGCGGTCTTGGCCTTTTGTAAAGATACTTGCATGACACCATGCTAGAAGGGCCAGGCGCATAATTCGCGCATCAAGAGTTCAAACTCCCGTCATCACTCCCTAGCGCTCGTCTAGCAAAGTATAGTTTTAGCGCTTCCAACAGTACTGGCTACGGGTGACGAAGTCACTCTTGTGCGAGCGCAAGTTCGGGTGAAGCCGAGCCAGGCGGGCGTCGGAGACGCCAGCAAATGCTACGCGTGTTTTGTGCGCGCGTCGGGGGGACATCTTCAAGTAGCGCACCTCGTGGACTCGTTTCCATTCGATAGGCGCACGGCTTCGGCTCACCGGCTCCACTTCGATTCTCCTAGTGCCCTTCCTCGGACTCATGCTTTGGGCTCACCGGTCTCGCTCCGGGTTGTAATGCCGCTTGCGTGCTATCCAGCCTTCACCGGGAAATCGTTCAAACCGATGCGCTCAGCCGATTACATATTGTCAATTATCGCCTTTGCGAACTCTGAGCACTTGAGCAGTTTGGCGCCGCTCATCAGACGCTCAAAGTCATAGGTGACGGTTTTGTTGGCGATGGTCTTCTCGATACCGCGAATAATCCCGTCCGCCACCTCCTGCCATCCCAGATGCTCAAACATCAAGACACCCGACAGGATCACCGAACCGGGATTGACTTTATCCTGATTGGCGTATTTCGGAGCAGTGCCGTGTGTCGCCTCGAAGATCGCATGGCCGGTCACATAATTGATATTCGCCCCAGGCGCGATACCGATGCCGCCAACCTGAGCCGCCAACGCATCTGAGAGATAATCACCGTTCAGGTTCATCGTCGCAATGACGTCAAATTCGTCGGGACGGGTCAGGCACTGCTGAAATGTTATGTCCGCGATGTTGTCCTTGACCAGGAGCTGACCCTCTGGGGGATTGCCTCCGCAATCGTCCCATCCGATGGCTCTGCCCTTGTATTCGCGCCGGGTAAGTTCATAGCCCCAGTCGCGGAACGCCCCCTCGGTGAATTTCATGATATTGCCTTTGTGCACCAGGGTAACGCTCTTGCGTTTGTGCGAAATTGCATAATCCAGCGCAGCACGGATCAGACGCTCTGAGCCTTCGCGCGAGACGGGCTTGATGCCAATTCCGGAGGTCTTTGGAAAGCGGATCTTGGTGACGTCCATTTCCTTTTGGAGAAAATCGATGACCTTGCGGGCCTCCGGGCTCTCCGCCTGCCATTCGATGCCGGCGTAGATATCCTCAGAATTCTCGCGGAAAATCACCATATCGAGCTTTTCAGGCGTCTTGACCGGACTGGGCACGCCTTTGAAGTAGTGTATCGGACGCAGGCACACGTACAGATCGAGCAGTTGGCGCAGAGCGACATTGAGCGAACGGATTCCGCCGCCGACTGGGGTGGTCAGTGGCCCCTTGATCCCCACGAGGTACTCGCTGAACGCGTCGACGGTTTCGTCGGGCAACCAGGTGTTGAAGCTCTTGTAGGACTTCTCGCCCGCATGCACCTCCATCCAGGAGATTTTACGCTTGCCGCCGTAAGCTTTGTCGACCGCATGGTCGAAGACATATTGCGAAGCGCGCCAGATATCAGGACCGGTGCCATCGCCCACGATAAACGGGATTATCGGCCGTTCAGGCACCTGGAGCTTGCCATTGGCCATCGTGATCTTTTCGCCCTCGGACGGAACCTTGATGTGTTTGAACGCCATCTGCCTATACTCTCGCTTTTTTTCACCGACCTATCTTTATGCGCACCTCGCGGAAGGCGCCGTATCATACAACAAACGTTCGTTGTTAGCATCTGGCCGGCATCCGAATGATTTCGTCATTAGGTTACTCGGGCCCGAACTGATTGCTATAGTACAGCCTAGCGAAGTGCCGATTGTGGATCAGCACCTCAATAAGCCGTGACATAGGCACCCTTGTTGTTCTCTAGCGTTAGGCGAAGCAAAAAGATGAAGGAACTGACCTCATGGCGGCAGTCCACAAAAGAAAAAGTGACTGTACTGATTTGAAGGCTACCCCTGACATTGACCTATTGATTCGGCACGGCGAAACGGAGCCGCGACAGCGGAGCGGCGGCACATGCGACTAGCGGAGGCCGGTTCGGCCGCAGCGAGCAAACGAGTCCGCGAGGTGCGCATAAAACAGGTCGCTGAAAAAAATGGATTTTAGGTACACCCCCCAAGAGGATGCGTTTCGCGGCAAGCTACACTCGTGGCTAGAGCGGACCCGCACGGAAGTCTTCGGCCGCAGCGGCGAACCTGGCGGCTCGACTGCAAGCCTGCTTGATGTCGGTGACGATTCGCGATGGAAACGTCTACTCGAATATCATCGGCGGCTCTACGATGCTGGTTATGTCGCGCTGCATTGGCCCAAGGAGTACGGCGGCGGCGGCGCAACCTTGATGGAACAAGCGATCTATCAGGACGAAGTGCTGAGCTTTGGACTACCGTTGTATGGCGCCAACCAGCTTGCCATCGACCGAATCGGGCCCACTCTGATGTTCATGGGCACCAAAGATCAGAACGATCGCTATCTCCATAAGATGTTGACTGGCGAGGAAATCTGGTGCCAGGGCTATTCCGAGCCGAATGCGGGCTCGGACCTCGCGGGGTTGCAAACGCGCGCAGTGGTCGACGGCGACACTTTCGTCGTGAACGGGCAAAAGGTGTGGACCAGCCTGGCCCATCGCGCGGATATGCAAGTGCTGCTGGTGCGTACAGATCCCAATGCCCCCAAGCACAAGGGAATCTCGTACTTGCTGGTTGCCATGAAGAGCCCCGGAATCACTATCCGGCCGCTGGTTCAAATCACCGGTGAGGCCGGATTCAACGAAGTTTTCTACGATAATGTGCGCGTGCCGAAGGAAAACCTGGTTGGCGAGATCAACCAGGGATGGCAAGTCTCAATCGCGACCCTGATGTACGAGCGGGTATCCGGCGGCACGCGTCACCCGGTCCAGCGCACCATTACGGAATTGCTCAACCTCTCGCGCCATGTCGAATTCGAGGGGATGCCCGCCAACCGGCACCCATACATACGCCAAAGACTAGCGCAGTTCGCGGTAGAAGCCGAATGTTTGCGGCTCAGCCGATATCGCTCGCTCACATCGCAGTTGAAAGGAAAAATTCCAGGACCGGAGAGTTCCTTTGGCAAGCTTTTCGCCACCGAACTCAATTTGCGAGTTGCGATGTTCGCCGACGAGTTGCTTGGAGCGAACGGAACTATTGACAAAGGCTCACCGGGCTCGGTCGAGGGCGGGCACTGGATGCAGCGGGCGCTGGCCGCGCGCGGTTTGACGATTGCCGCTGGTTCGAGCGAGATCCAGCACAATATTATCGGCGAACGGGTGCTAAAACTGCCAAAGGGCTAGCAGAGAGAACTCTTCCCCTTATCCAATCGTCAGGGGCGTGAGCATGGAGTTTTCGCTCTCCTGAACAGACCAGTGCGAGGAAGAGAAGGCTCTCCTCCTAACTCAAACCAGCTAGCCGCCGAGATCATGCTCGCACATCCGGGAGTAACCAGTCTTTTACATCTAGTTGGGTCCCGATGGGTACTTGCGGCTACCGTGCTAGCCGGCTGGGTTATCGTCCTGCTGGGCCTGAAGCGCGCCCTTCTAGCGCTGTTCCGCCGCTTGATTCAGCGTTCTCAATTGCAGCATCTCACCTCGGTAATCGATTCGGTTTCCCCCGCGCTCACGATCGTGATCATGGTCAGCGGCGTCGAAATCGCTGCGCAGACCGCCCCATTATCGGAAGTCTGGCGGGCCGATGTCACGATCGTGACGATGGGCGGATGGGTGGCGGCTTTGGTCATCTTCGCCGACAGGATTTGCCGGCTATGGCTCCGGAGCGCTGCCACCCGTTACCCGTTGTTCGCCGGAGGCTACGACATCGTTACAGGCGCAGTCCGCGGGATTATCGTCGCGCTCGGCCTGCTGATGTTCCTCGAGACCGTCGGCATCTCGATTGGCCCGTTGCTGGCCTCACTTGGGATTGGCTCGCTGGCAATCGCGCTCGCCTTGCAGGAAACCGTCAAGAACATGTTCTCGGGGTTCTTTCTCATCGCCGATAAGCCTTTGGAAGTAGGTGATTATGTCAAGCTGCAAAGCGGGCAGGAGGGTCAGCTTTTCAAGTTGGGATGGCGCAGCAGCAAGTTCCGCATGCTCACCAACGAAGTTGTGGTGGTGCCTAACTCACAGTTAATTGACAGCATCGTCACCAACTACCGCGCGTCCGATGGGGACATCGCAGTCCCGATCGATTTGGCCGTTCTCAACTCCAACAACCCCGCGCATGTTGAACGAGTCGTCCAGGAAGTGGCGCGCGAAGTGATGGCTGCGGTTAGCCCCGACGGTTCCGGTCACGAGCCGCAGGTATTATTCCAAGGAATCACCGGTAATCTGATCAACTTGACGGCGCTGATCCACGCCCGTTCAGGCGATTCGATTGCTACTGTCCGCAACGAATTTATCAAACGCCTGCTGGCCCGCTTCGCGCGCGAAGAGATCAAATTGCCCGTTTAGCTATTTTTCTTAAGTCTCACAATAGCCCAGTTCCGGGGTTAACCAGGTTAGCGAGGCGGGGTCACAGCAATGAATTCGAACGGCGCGAATTACCTCTATCATGCCAATAATGCAACTGTAGAGTTGACTGTCGTGGGCGTTAGTTACAGCCCTGGAGGCGGTGGAGCACGCCTGGCATACACTATTGTGCCTTGGGAGCTCGGCCTTATTCTAATTGGCGCTACTACCCACGGAATATGCTGGCTCGGCATCCATGAATGCGCAGCTTATCTGGAATCGGAACTAAACGCAGATTTCCCACAAGCCAAAATCGTCCACGACGACGGTGCGCTACGCGAGCTGGCAGCAAGGGTGATTGCCTTTATCGGCAGTAATAGGGCATTCCTCTACCTTCCGGTCGATATTCGCGCGACTTCTTTTCAACTAGCGGTGTGGCGCGAGTTGTGCTTGATTCCTCCTGGTGCGACGCGCTCCTACAATGAGATAGCGCACCGGCTCGGAAAACGTGGTGGCGCGCGAGCGGTAGGCCGCGCGAATGGTTCGAATCCGCTCGCGGTCCTGATTCCCTGTCATCGGGCGGTCGGAGCGGATGGTAGACTCACCGGCTACCGCTGGGGCCTCGAATACAAGCGCCGACTGTTGGAGTACGAGCGCTCCTTTCCTAACTCACAGTCCACCCACCATCTATAATGAAAGGTGCGCCCGTGGCAAAAGATGAATCGTCGCTGGCCAGGAACAGCGCTACTTTGGCGATCTCCTCCGGCTCTGCCATCCGTCCAAGTACCGAAATTCGCTGGATTGCTTTAGGATTGGGCGGCTGCCCCTTACGAATCCGTTGCGCCATTGGGGTTTCGATAGCGCCGGGGCAAATTGCGTTGACGCGAATGTTGTAGCGGCCGTATTCGAGGGCTGCAACGCGGGTGAGCGCAATCACACCGGCCTTTGAGGCACAATAGCCAGCGCCGCCGCGCGCGGCCACCAGCCCAGCGATCGAGGCCTGATTGATAATCGAGCCGCCGCCTGCCTTGATCAGATGTGGCAGCGCGTACTTCATCCCTAGGAAAACTCCGCGCAGGTTGATTGAAATTACGCGGTCGAACTGCTCCTCGGTCATGTTCGAGAGAAAATTCGACTCACCTTCGATTCCTGCGTTGTTATAAATGATGTTGAGTGCGCCGAAGTGAGCGACCGTTTCGTCGATCATTTTCTGCACATCTTCTGATTTCGACACATCTGCGCGCAGCGCCAACGCCTGCCCGCCGGCCTTTACGATTTCGGACGCGGTCTGCTGCACCTGATTAGCGTCGATATCCACTGCAGCAATCTTCGCCCCCTCTTGGGCAAAAATGAGCGCCGCAGACTTCCCCATCCCGGATGCGGCGCCGGTAATCAGCGCGACTTTGTTAGTGAGTTTCATCCTTTTCACCGACCAGGCATGCGACGCCGCTCCGCTGTCGCGGCTCTACCCGGCATGAGCGGGGGTTGCACGGGTGCAACGGATAGCTCGGCGGCAAAATACATTAGGCACTTTTTGTGCTCCAGTTGATCCTCGCTACCCAATAGCATTGGCTAGAGGTATATGAAAGCCGAAAAGGACAGGCGAAGACTGCACGTTTTGGTCTTGATGGCAGCATTTATAGTGCTGTCATCCGCTCATGCGGGTGCCCAACCGCAATTTGACCTGCCGCAGCAATCGTCGCAGGGCCAGCCGCCGATTTATACTCCCGCTCCTGCCCCACTTGCGCACGGGCCGTCAGGCTCGGACGTTCGTACTTTGCCCCAGATTTCGCCGCAGCTTCCTGGGGCATCCCCGTCGCCCGCGGATCAGCCTCCGTTTTACCGGTCGCAGCCGCAACCGACACAACCACCCGCGCCAGCTTATCGAAGCCAGCCGGTACTGCCCGCGGTTTTTCGCGGTTGCTGGAAGGGGCGCGTCGAGTATCTTGATTCACTTGAGCGATTGCCGGGCGGTGCCAAGCTTGGGTTCTGGACGCCCAAGACTTACCGCTTATGTTACCGGCGCACGGGCACCGGGCCGTTCGTTCTGACTTTTACCGAAGCCGGTATCGAACAGAACGACCGAATCACCAATGCCGAAGGGCGAATGACGCTGCTCTCGTCGGACGGCCGCCACTATGCCTTGATGCGGTCGGACCTGGATTTTGATGAATACAGCACCCACGCCAGTTATTTCGGCAATAACACGTTCGCTGTCCGCGAAGCGGCGAATCTCAATTGTAGAATCGAACTGGACGGTATGCATGTGGAGGGTGATGTCACCGGATGGCGTAATGAGACCCCATGGTTCCGCGCTCGATGGCACACCGTCTTCATCCACGAAGGCCAACCGCCCCAACAGGTAGAGGCCCCGCCAGGCGGGATTCCGGAGTAGCGCGCACTATGCGCCCGAAGATTTAGGGCGCTTTCGGCACGTCCGGGTAATCGCGCTCGTTTCCCGCGAGTTTGATCAATGACGCAGGCGTCCGGCCAGGTCGACGCGGGTTCTCAAAACGTGCAGCTCTTCAGCGGTGGGCGGTTCGGTGGTTGGAACGGAATCGGGAATGACCAACTCAAAGCCGGTCGCTTCTTTTACGGTTTCGAGGCTGATTCCAGGATGGAGCGACTTGAGCTGCATCCGTTTCGAATCTTCGGCAAAGTCCATAATACATAATGGCGTAACGCAGTATTTCGGTCCGCCACCGGGGATGCCCCTTCGCGTGCGAGCATCAGCGCCGCCGCTGCCCCATCCATAGGCGCTGATATAGTCACATTTGCTGACAAACAGACGCGCGTTGTGATTATTGAGGACGATGTAATAGCGGCCGACGTGAGTGCTCAATGTCGCCGTGCCGACTGAGCCAGGTCCACGAAATTTAAGCCGCCGGTAGTCTGAACCGACGCCGATCAAATTCGTATTGCCGTAGGCATCGACTTGAATGCCGCCGATAAAAAATACGTTATTCGACCAATCTTTGACCCGGTCGAAGCGATGACCCGTATCACTGTACGATTCCGCCCACCGCACGACGCGGCTGTCCCACCCATAAGCCGGCATCGGAATCGTCTCCAGATGTGCGACATTCATCCGCACGCCCAGAAACACGAGTTCCATATTTGGGCCGTGAGTCAGGTGCGCCAGCCGCACTGCCGCCTCGGCCACTGGTGTCGCGACACCGACCCGCAGCACCTCGCCAT
>Ga0187846_10000690_pt1 | contig 19149 bp, 17 predicted proteins | sample TC_taG_FD_161473 | JGI IMG/M metagenome (GOLD analysis project Ga0187846, IMG submission 161473) | Biofilm microbial communities from the roof of an iron ore cave, State of Minas Gerais, Brazil - TC_06 Biofilm (v2) | ecosystem: Environmental > Terrestrial > Deep subsurface > Cave > Wall biofilm...
ACCATCCCATTGCTAAGCGTCTATAGAAAAGCACAGGTCGGCTGCGAGAGCAAATCCTCCGAGGGGACTACGGTGTCCGAGGGCTACTTCCGTCACGGTCAAGCCTAGAAAAAGAATTTGGCATTTCGCACTCGGTGATGAACCAGGTCATTCTCCAACTTCAAGGAGAAGGACTCATTACCGCCGGCAACGGGAACAGACGGCTCATGGCGACGCCTCCCAGGAAGCGTGTTCCCATGCGGGACACCCCTTTCACGCGCTTTTTACGAGATCAGGGTCTTGAACCTGTCATCGAGTACCTGGAAACACCCGAACGGCTCCCGATGGACGAGAATCTGGCGAAAGCCTTTGGTGTTCCGACTGGCACCCTGTAATACGCCGTGATGGAACCAAGTATATCCATTACCGGCTCACTAGTAAATACTTTCTGTCCGAACTGATTGATGATGACACCCTGGCAGGGATGCAAGCCAACGACCAGTATGACGCCATCCTAGGTATCTAGCGGAAAAAGGATATCTCCGCTAAGTTCATGATGGAGGATATCATTAGTCGTTTGCCTACTGCCGATGAACAGGAACGCTTAGGCATCGCACGGACTGCGCCCATAATGGAAGTGACACGCACCTGCTATGACCAGAAAGGCGGGCGTGTCATCTGGCTCAATCGCATCGAGGTCGTAGCTTCTCTCTTCGTCATGTACTATGAGTACGAGGGAGAAGCATTGTGGCAAGCATTGCAAGAAGAAGATGCGTTGTGGAAAGATGGAATATGACAACGTTTCGATCAAAGTTGGGCCATTTGACATAACTTGAACACGCCCGCATTCTCGCTATCGCACCTAATCTGCAAAAATGATATACTTTGACCGGTACTCGAAGTAGTATTTTTGTAATGTGTTGGCAAGTTACTGTACCTACTGGGCTATTAGCTGCCAAACCCTCTCAGGCCGGAACTAGGGAGTGAGCCTTTTTTGTCATCGTGGAAGAGTGCAAAACATGGCATCACGACGTCAGAGGTCACAATTCGATTTGCCGCAGAAGCACAGGCAGCCTCCTTGGGTGCTCTGGGCGGTTGTCAGCATGGTGTTCATTGCTATTTTTGCATTTGCTGTTGTTACTTTCTTGATACTGAAAAGTCAAGGAATTACTCAGGCGGGAGTCAATACCCTAACTATTATCTCCATCATTGTGAGTGCTGTCGTCGGATTTCTAGGGCTAATGATCTCGTTTCTCCAATGGCACCACCCCAAGTCATCTGGTGCCTCTGGACCAGACCCTGCTTCTCCCCTTCAAATGACTCCAGCTAGCACTCTTGAACGATCTCAATCCCCGATCTCTGCGGCTGGTCCATTGCAGGCGCAGGTCAAAAGTGGCGAGGATGCGACTACCTCCGCAGACCGTGATAGTCATCACGTTGACAGAGAAGAGGCTTCTCATGAGGAACCATCTGCTGATATTGTGAGAGGGATTCAAACCACCATCAAAGATCTAAATGTCCCTGCTGCTAAATCCGCCGAGTCTTTCCCGCACATCTGGAGCATCCCTTACCCTCGTAATCCCTACTTCACAGGCTGCGAGGACCTGCTCGCTGAGCTTGCGGATTCTCTCAAGACCAATCGGACTGCAGCCTTGGCACAACCCCGAGCGATAAGTGGGCTGGGCGGGATCGGCAAGACACAGATTGCAGTGGAGTACGCTTACCGCTATCACTCTGACTATCAAATGGTCTTCTGGGCAAGAGCTGAAACACGTGAGGCGCTCCTCTCGTCATTTGCTACGTGTGCGCAGCTGCTCAATCTACCAGGGAAGGCTTCATCCGACCAAGCAATCACCGTCGATGCCTTCATCCAGTGGATGAAAACGCACACGAAGTGGCTGCTGATCCTTGACAACAGTGACAACCTGGAAATGGTAAAAGAATTCCTTCCACCAACATTCGGAGGACACATCTTACTAACGACACGTGCACAAGCTATGGGCAGATTGGCTCAGCGCATCGAGGTGGAGATCATGGCTACAGAGATAGGGGCGCTCTTTTTCCTCCGTCGCGCAACGCTCATTGCTGCCAATGCTTCATTAGATCAGGCATCTGCAAGCGATCGCGAAGTGGCTTTGGAGATCGTACGAGTGCTGGGAGGACTTCCCCTCGCCCTAGATCAAGCGGGAGCGTATCTGGAGGAGACGGGGGCGAGTTTGCTGGACTACCTGCATTTGTACGAAAAACAGAAAACTGCCCTCCTGAACCGGCGAGGTGGGTTGATCTCCGACCATCCTGAACCGGTTACCACTACCTGGTCAATCTCTTTTCAACAGGTTGAACAGACAGATCCAGTTGCTGCCGACCTGTTGCGATTTTGTGCTTTCTTATATCCCGATATGATCCCAGAGGAGATTATCACGGAGGGATTGGGCTCCTTTGCGTCACCGCTTCATTCCGTCGTGAAGAATCCACTTGCTTTCAATGAGGCTCTCAAAGCACTAAGCGCTTACTCTTTCGTGCAACGTGATACAGCTAACCACGCTTTGAGCATGCACCGCCTCGTCCAGGTAATACTGAGAGATGAGATGAGTATGGAAATGTATCAGCAATGGGCAGAGCGAGCCATACGCGCCGTGAACGCGGTATTTCCCGATGTGGCGTTTACAACCTGGCCTCGATGCGAACGGTATTTGTCCAATGCGCAGGAGTGCGCAACGCTGATCGAGCAGAGCACCATGATCTTTCCTGAAGCAGCGCATTTACTCAACAAGATAGGGAGGTACCTGCACGAGCGAGGGCGGTACACAGAAGCTGAACAGCCTTTACAACAGGCACTAACCATTCGCGAACGGCAGTTAGGTCCGGAACATCCCGACACGGCGGCCAGTCTGAACAATCTGGGAGAGCTTTATTATGCGCAAGGAAAGTACGCAGAGACGAAAGCGTTGCACACGAGGGCGCTCTCCATTCGCGAGCGGCAGTTAGGTCCGGAACATCCCGACACAGCGGAGAGTCTGAACGATCTGGGAATGCTTTATTTTGTGCAAGGAAAATATACAGAGGCAGAACCTCTTTTACAGCAAGCGCTGACCATTCGAGAGCGTCAGTTAGGCTTAGAAGGCCTGGCTACAACTAGGAACCTGAACAACCTGGGACGGCTCTACCACAAACTGGGGAAGTATGCGGAGGCGGAAGCGCTCTTCATGCGGATACGAGCGATCCGAGAGCGATTCTTAGGCATCAACCACCCTGATACAGCCTCGGTCCTGAACAACCTCGGAATTCTTTATTACGCTCAAGGCAGGTATGCGGAAGCAGAACACCTCCTGCGGCAAGCACTGACAATTCGAGAGCAGCAGTTGGGCCTTGAACACCCGGACAGGGCGGTAAGTCTAGACAGTTTAGCGCGACTCTATGATCTACAAGGAAAGTATAGAGAGGCAGAAGCTCTGTATCTGCAGGCGCTGGCGGTTCAAGAAAGGCAACTGGAACCTAACCACCCCAACACAGCAATCAGTCTGAAGTATCTGGCAAAGCTCTACTACACGCAAGGAGATTATACCAGAGCTGAGCCCTTGTATGAACGAGCACTTGCTATTCAAGAGCAGCGGCTGGGCCCTGAACATCCCGACACAATCGAGACACTGAAAAACTATGCGCTGCTTTTACGAACGACGCAGAGAGAGGCAGAAGCAGAACTACTCGAAGCCAGGATACCGCCTATGCGCTAATCATCAGGATCGCACCTAGCACTGTTGCTCCAGCGTTAACCTCTATCATCTGTATAGTAGAGGAGAAGGGAAGAAAGGTGAGCTTATTATGATCATCGCACTTTACAGATTTTGAAAATAGTATATGATTCATCTGTACTCAATGAGCACAGCGCTTTTTCAAGGGGCATGATTAATGAAGATTTGGTTAGACAGAACTCCAACATCTCAACTTGGTGCTGCTGATGACTGTGGTGACTGCAGTGACCCCAGGGGGCAGGCTGTTCAGGATAATTTTCTAAGTATTGAAGATGACAGTCGCTACGTGCAAGCAAATACTTTCCAGCAGCCAACCGCACTTCACAAGCAAGCGTGTAGTGAAGATAGATGGCTTGTCTGCAATCCTCTTGGAACTGGACGAGTCGCTGTGCTAGACTCCCAGGCTTTTACCTTGCTGGAAAGATTCCACACGCCAGCAGCGTTATCAGATGTTCTGGATGTATCAGAATCGTCTCCCACCACTATCGGGAGAGTTATCGCTCTGTTTTACCGCTTGGGGCTCTTGCAAAACATGCATGGCCCCTCACACCCGTACAAGGATGATCAGCCGCAGATCTTATCGGCCTGGCTGCATGTTACGAATGCCTGCAATCTCCGCTGTCACTACTGCTATCTGGACAAGACCTCCGAGCATATGGCCGATGATACAGCGCGGCGAGCAGTGAACGCGATTATTCGCTCTGCGACAAAGCACGGCTTCAAGCAAATCAAGCTCAAATACGCGGGGGGGGAGGCAAGTCTCCAGCTGGGAAGGGTACTTGCAATTCATGACTACGCGACCGAGATAGCTCAACAACATGAACTCGGTTTGTCCGCCTACATCATTAGTAATGGCGTGGTCCTGGCGCAACTTGTAATCGAGCAGTTCAAGTCACGCCGCATCGGTATCACGATCTCTCTCGATGGCATCGGAGCCTCACACGATAGCCAGCGCCAGTTCCTTAATGGACAAGGCTCTTTCAAATACGTAGATCGTACCATTACACAACTATTGGGCAGCGGCTTCGTGCCTCACATCAACGTCACCATTTCTCAACGCAATTTGCATGGCCTGGCTGACCTGACGGAGTACATATTGGAGCGGGGGATGCCCTTTACATTCAGCTACTACCGAGACAACGACTGTTCATCTCATTTGCAGGATCTCAAGTATGCGGACGCGCAAATGATCGCTACAATGCGTTCAGTCTTCGGTGTGATTGAACAACATCTCCCGAAACGGTGTCTCTTGGGCTCTTTGATTGATAAAGCGAACTTGAATGCCCTGCACACTCACACGTGCGGTGTGGGTCGCAATTACTTAGTAATTGATCAGCACGGAGGGATCGCTAAGTGTCACTCGGATATTAAGCAAACCATTACGACGATAGACGATGACGATCCACTACAGCTGATCAGAGCTGACCTTCATGGCGTTCAAGGGCGTCCTGTCGACGATAAAGAGGGCTGTCGAAGCTGCGAGTGGCGCTACTGGTGTACCGGTGGATGCCCATTACTAACCTATCGGGTTACAGGAAGATTCGATGTTAAATCCCCCAACTGCAATATTTATAAAGCCCTTTTTCCTCAAGCCCTCCGCCTTGAAGCCATGCGGTTACTGAAGTATGAGTCGCCGCTAGTTCTGTAAACGTAGGGGAAATGGAGCTCTGTTGTAATAAAAAGCGCCAACAGCTTCACTCCTTGCTCTTGAGTATGAAAGGATGATCGATAATCCCACTCTTGATTAGCCCACGGGATGCGCACCAATGTGTCTACTTGTCAAGTGTTCTGTAGGAGGTGAGCCGTAGGCTCATCAAGCATCCTTGCGAGCTTGAGGCTTGGGAGAGGGTGCTGAAATGCCGGTTCCAGCCAGGAGCGTGGAACAAGCGATCCCGAGAGCAGCGACCCTTGACTGGGGTGGGAACACTGACAAAGCGAGAGCGAGCGGGAGATGGCAACGCTCTTCAATGCAGGACCCCGCTCGCTCTCGGCACCCAGCGCCCACCCACCCCAGTCAAGGGCGGGATCGCCCACGCTCCTGGCTGACAGAAAGGAGCCAGTGGTGCTGGCCAAGCACGTCTCAGGACCAAAAACAGCACACGCTCATCCTGCGTCAAGGCGCGTGAGTGGAGCGAAGCCACGTATCATCTCGCCTTGACGGAGAAGAGCACCAGCGAGAAACAGGGGTGGTCTGACGAACGCCCCTGATCATCCCTTGTGTTGTGTCGCTCGAAGCTGCTTCTGCCGCTCAGACAGCCGATAGGTTGAGCCGTGGTAGGTGACCTGCTCAACCTCTTCACTCAACCCAAGCTGGTCAAGATAGCCGTACAAGAGCAGGAGCCGGTCGCGTCTCTTGCCTGGAGTGGTTCCCGTCTGACTAATCCAGTGCAGCAATTTGCGGGTGACCGCCTCGACTTGTGCATGGCAATCTGCTTCCTGCTGGCTGAGGACATGCCAGATGACTACGAGCAATTTTCGCGCAATGGCCACAATCGCTTTCTGTTTGCCAATACGCGCGGCCAGGCGCTCAAACTGGGCTTTCCAGTGCGGATGATGCTCGACGGCAACCCAGGCCGCCTCAACCATGACCCCGCGCAGATCACTGCGCCCCTCCTTGGTGATGCGCCCCCCGCGATCGGTTTCCCCAGACTGGTGGACACTGGCTCCTCAGCCAGCATAGCCCACCAGATGCTTCGCTGAGGGAAAACGGGTGATCTCCCCAATGGCGGCCAGAATACGCAGAGCCGAGAGAACCCCCAGCCCAGGCAGCTGGACCAGAAACGGCACCTGTTTGATCCACGGGTCGCAGGTGGAAAGCCGACCGAGTTCTGCATCGCTCTCCTGAATCAGCGTGTCAAGCGTTTGGTATAGGCTCAGGTCCTGTTGGACTCGCAGTTTCTCGGCGAGCGGCAGATCCAACGTCAACCACCATTCCCGTTGGTGGACCGCAAACGGCATGCCTGGGGGTGGATCGACATTGTGTCGGTGCAACACGCTGTGCAGACGATTCGCGGCCTGCGTGCGTTGCTGGACCAGTCGGCTGCGGTGCGTCACCAGGGCACGCAATTCACGCACCGCTTGTGGTGGCACCCACACGGCGGGAATGAGGTTGGCGGAAAGCCTACTGGCCAGTTTAATCGTATCCCGCTTATCCGTCTTCACGCGTGCAGCGGCGATCAGCTTCACTGCTTGCGGATGAGCAACGACCACTTCTGCGACCAGGGGCTGTAATTGATCATACAGCAGCCACGCATTGGATGTCGCCTCAAGCACCACCGCATCTGCGTGGGTGAAATGGACTTGAGCCCACTCGGCAAAAGCCGCAAAGCCAAAGCGCCGAGGGGAGAGAACAACCTGTTGTTGGCTATCCACCGCGCCCACCATGAGGTATTGGCGATGGACATCTAGCGCCACGAAACGCGTGGCTGGCGAAGGTGTGAGTTCTGTGGGCATCTCTTGATCCTCCTCTCTCCACACTACGCAAACAATCCGGGTGGATGGGGCGCGTCATTTGGGCTTGTGGGAAATCACTCACCAATACGAGCTTGACCAAGCGGGTCATCTCAGTTCAGGTAATCGGGCGGGCAACCAAACAACGAGACGGGCTCAATGTCCCATGCGCATACGACGGTCAGCCCCGACACCACGCACCACAGCGGCGTCCCCGCCAGTGAACACTGGAAGGGTAGCACGCGGCGCACCCCATGACAACATCCTAACAACGAGATTATAGCAAACTATGGAGTGCAGAGGGACCCCACAAGTAATCTTGATCACATCGCTTGCTTGCTGGTGACGATGCTGAAGTTCCGCTTCAGTGCAGAAACCATAAATGCAACGAAGAACGGACTAGAGCCATTTTACTTGAGAGGTGCAACTCGTTGCTCATCCCGTGGGATTAGCAAGTTCGAAAAGTGCCTCAAGATCCTGATCAATTTATGTCAAATGGCCCAGTTTTGCACGAATCGTTGTCCTACCCCAAGATGTCTCAGAAGAAGTTGTGACGCCAAGGCGCGCTCTTCTTGTTAACGCATAGCGATAGTGGCAGATGATTAAGATCGATTTGAAGATACTGTGCTATCCTCTCTATCATTTCCAGAGTAGGAAACATACCCCGCTCAACTCCATTGGAGATCTTCCAATTGTAATCAGGGCAGTTATCACGCTTTCTTGCATTACAATCGTAACAAGCTGTAACACAGTTCTTAACGGTAGTCCCTCCGATTATTGCCCCGTATGGATGATACCTGTCTCTCAGAGATACTGGAATAAAGTGTTCCATTAGCTCGTATGGTTGTTCCTGCTGGACAAAGAGCGAGTTTGCTGTCTGCTCGCCTATATACTTTCCCGCAGAGTTGGCATTCCGTTTTCCGCACGTTAGCCTCTATTCTCTTCAGCAAATTACTTGGTGATGTTTAGCCCCTCGATACGATCTATGTCTATACTTCGGTCTAAATATTTTTCAAGGATTCGCACCAGTTTGACGACGGTAACCCTTGTTGTAGCTTTCCCATTGCCTATGCGAATAATGGTAGCCACATCAACCCCGCTCTGATCTGCTAGTTCTTTCTTTCTGAGTCCTGCCTCCGTAATGAGATCGTTGAGTGTTGCCATATTTCCCCTCCTGACAGTATACAAGTCCAATAAAGGCATGATTATTGTAACTAATGATATCAAATAGCTAGGTTTCTGTCAATAAAGGGCCGTTATTGCTAACGAATATATTAGAAAGTCATGGTAAACATTGACTTTTAATGACTCACATGATACTATTAGGTGTGTGTCATGAAATACGTACAGAGAAAGCTAAGTTGAGTGTTGCCATTGATACCCATTAGCAAAATCGAAGAGTTTTATGGCACACGGTTCAATGATGATTTTAATCTCTGTAGCGCATGTTTGTAGGTTGTCAAGCGTCAGAAAGTAGTTGTAGGGGCTTGCCGAAGCACATGGGTCAGATGTGCTTCGGCGGTGAGAGCCTCGTCGCTGTAAGCCCAACCGAGACTCTCGGTAGTAGTATTGCTGCACGAGAGCCACATGTCAAGCACAGAAGGAGCTTGAAGCATGTTGAACATTGCAAGCATTAGTACCAATGTCCCATTGATCGACATCCAGAGCGCAGAGTTCGCCAAGCAGTACGAACTTGGCAAATGGTGGAGTATGTATGGCGATGAACAAGGCCAGGGGCCGGTTCTCGCCAGCTACCTTGTGACCAACCTCAAATACTACGCCGAACAGGATTACTTCGGCACGAACGACCCCTACCATCTGCATCACCTCGGGTTCTTTCTCGGCATGTATCACGGTGGTATCCTCTTACCGCAAACAGGCCAGCGTCGCCCCGATGTGACGACATTGGCTCACCTGGATCACCGGGACGCCAAACGCGGGTACCGCGCGGGGAGAGAGTTCTACTTTGTCGATGCCGAACCCCATGAACGGAGGTATACTGAGCGTTCCCTGATTGAACGGCTCCGTGAGAGCGTCACCGAGATGGCCTCCTGGCGCGATGGGGATGACACCTGGTTCTTTGCTGTCGGGTGCTTACTCGGTGAACTCAGCGGGCAATGCTTCCCTATGACCCCGGCAGAGCAACGGGTGTACCTCCCACAACGCCAACGGCTAGAGGTAGTCCGACAACGGGGCAAAGCCGCTCAGCGAAGCGTGATGTTGCAGGAAGTGTAGACTGTGCGAGAAAGTGAACCGGTGGTACCGATGACAGCACGCGATAGCTCCGTCACCGTCCTGCATGAGATTGACCTGGGAGCACATCACCTCTTCATCATGAGCGATCAGAGCATCGACTTGCTGGCCAACGAGCAAGCGCCCTACGTGGCAGACAACATACTTAGCCTAGATGCCAGTGAGACCTACCGTCTTTTGATAAGCCTGCAAGAAGTCTTCAAGCAGGAAACGATTCAGTAGCGTGCATGGAGCGGGAGACCAAGAGTCTTGTCTCCCGCTCCATGCAAGGATGAGGGACGATGAAACAGCGCCAGCGTTACCAGAGGCAGGGCATATCACAACAGATCACCAAAGCGGTGACGCATATCCGCTTGATCGAGGTCAATCCCGGCAAACTCGCTGCACTGGATGCGCTGGCACCGGTCTATCTGGCACTCTGCCAGCAGTATGTCATTCTCTTTTGTACTGAGGAACAACCCGATAAATTTCATTCCCCTGTATTTCAGACACCTCTCTCTGAACGTTGGCATCGCGTGGCTATTCAACAAGCAGCAGGTATTGCGCAATCCTGGCGCACCAATCGCGCCCAGGCGTACCAGGACTACCTGGACGACCTGCTGGACTATCACAAACAAGAGGCAGAGGATACCCTGGAAGAAGGTGCGCAAGAACCAACCTGGAAGGAGTGGGACGTTCCCACGCTTCACCAGACCTGCATCCAGGCCAACGTCAACGTCGTTATACTCGAACCCTCACACGATTCCACCTTTGACTACTGGCTCAAAATCAGCACCCTTGAATTCCGCAAACAGTTGCTTGTCCCTGTCAAGCTGGCGGCGTACCACAAAGAACAGCTTACCGACCCAAAGACGGGAAAGATGAAGCAACTCAACACCAGCGTGCAGCTCAATAAGCGCGAGGACGGCGTGTGGTGGTTAACCCTTTCCTACGATGAGACCGTGAAGGTTCACACCGACCCCGATGCTCCGGTGATTGGGGTTGATGTCGGCGTTGCCAACTTCTTGACCACCTCTGATGGTAAGCACTACGGCACATTCAATGGCAAGTTGCGCGACCGACAAAAGCGCGACCGTGAGAAGCGCCGCCGTAAGGCCAAGTTGCGCAAATGCCTGGAAAAGAAAGGGGTGCAGCAGCTTCCCTCCACCAGCAGCAAGAGCGGACAACGCCTTATCCGCCATGTGCGCCAGGAGATCAACCGAGCCGTCAACGAGTGCTTTGCTGAGCATGAAGGCCGCCAGTTCGCCTATGAACAACTCTCAGTTGTCACGATGAAGCACAGGGCGCGTGCCATGAACGCCTATATGCGCGCCTCCAATTTGGCGCACATTCCCAAGCAGATCGCTTGGAATGCAGCGAAACGAGGGGTACAGGCCACATCGGTCAAGAGCGCCTATTCCTCGCAGGAGTGTAATGTGTGCCATTATGTAGACCGAACTAACCGGCCCGACCAGCAAACGTTTTGCTGTCAGGTCTGCGGCTACGAGGCACATGCTGATCTCAATGCCGCTATCAACATTGCACGGCGCGTGGGAGATATCGAATTGCAAGCATGCAAGGGCAAGCAAGCAGTCAAAGCCCTACTGTTGCAACGACACCAAGCATGGAAGGAAGCAAACGGTTGGCCGTAGTCCAACCGCCCGCCTAGTTCGTTCGTCAACAGGCGTAGGTGAAGGCTAGAGATGTGGATAGATGTCCATGTTTTTAGCAACTATGATATGATGACAGAAAACGGATAGGAGCAATTCTTTATGACACTTGCAATACAAGCGGTGATCTGGGACCTGGACGGCGTCATTATCGATAGTGCGGATGAACACCGCCGTGCCTGGCAGCGCCTGGCGCGTGAAGAAGGCATTGTGATGACCGATGCCGACTTCTGGTCGACGTTCGGGAGACGCAACGACGACATTTTCGCAACGATCTGGGGCGAGATGCCGCCTGAAAGAGCGAAAGAACTTGCAGATCGCAAAGAGATGTATTTCCGCGAACTCATCCGCGAGAGCGCAGCTCCTCTGCCTGGCTCTATAGAACTGATGCGTGGATTGCACGAGGCAGGTTTTTTGCAGGCACTGGCATCCTCTACACCGATTGAGAATATCCAACTCATCAGCGATATACTTGGGTTAAAACGCTATCTCACTGTGATTGTCTCAGGCGAGACTGTAGCACGAGGAAAACCTGCGCCTGATATCTTTCTTAAGGCGGCCAGTGAGCTACACATAGATCCAACAAAGTGCCTGGTGATCGAAGATGCCGTAGCAGGAGTGCAGGCAGCGCACGCAGCAGGAATGCGCTGTATCGCAGTAGCCGGCGACCGGGACTTGCCGGGTTTGCGCGAGGCCGAGTTGATGGTAAAAGACCTGACAGAAGTAAATGTACAGAGCGTGCGCGCACTTGGGTGACAGAGCCAGGCTTGACAAGAATACAGGCGAATGGCAAAATACAGCCACACGCTACAAGCATGGAGGTGTAGGGGCCCCGGTGGGTCTCACCGTCTTCAAAACGGCTGGGGGGTCGCTCGGCGCGGTCCCTGGTGGGTTCGACTCCCATACGCCTCTGCCAAATACCGCCAGGTTGTTGTTTGTGCCGTCCGCCATAACTTTAGAAAAACCAGAAATTCCGCAATAATTTTAGAAAAAGTCCTTAAAGAGGTTTGAAATATCCGCGCTAATTGTAGAATTTATTATTCCGTCACCAAACTGTTTACTTGGTTGATATCATCCAACTAACATTCGCAAGTAGGTTTAGACATATCTCTTCAGGAACATTTACTCCGCGCGGCTCGATCAATTCACATTCTTCTCCAAAGAGTAGTTATGCCCCAAGACACGTCAGCCCAGGTTTGATTCGTTGGTAGTATGCTGTGCCTGCATAGCGCTCTCAATAAGAACTCTGATTTTGGGATAGCGTGAACAGATGCTGGAAACATGCACGAGTTTCTCTACAGCTCGTTTCGTTATCTGTCTGTTTTGATCTCGTAATTGCTGCAAAGCGGCGACGACTTGCTGGGTCAGTTCTTTCTCCCGTGCCTGGAAACAACGTTCCTGGCGTTCTTGCTTGTCCTCATTGGCAGCTTGTGTCATTAATGCCCTCACCTGGGGATAACGAAGGAGCGTAGTGCGATTTACACCCACCATGCTGCTCAATTTCGCTTTCGTAATTGGTTGTCCACTGGCCTTGCATGCGTGGATAGCGTCTCTCACGAGATAGAGCAGTTCCTCTTCCCGTTCTGATCCTGGCTTTCGTTTTTTATACCCACCCTCCTCCAGGAGAAGTACCACCTGCGGATTTTGCATCAACACTTCCGGCTGAATTTTGACCTTACGCGCAACCTTGCGCCGTGTGATGTGCTCCCCACGATCAGACAGATCGATGATAGCTTCCTTTACCTGTTGCACAAGTTCTTCTTCCCCTGGTTGATTACGGCGTCGTTGATAGACGTGATGGAGGGTGACCTTTTGCTCAAGGAATGCATTGACACGTGGATACTTTCTTAGAGTTGAGCGGCGCTTCCCCACCTTTTCACACAGTTCGCGCTGAGTGAACGGCTTTCCCAGTGCTTCCAACTCTGTGATAGCGGCCTCCAGCTGGCAGAGCAGTTGCTCCTCACGGAGAGCAAACTGCTGCAATTGATAGAGATGGTGCGATTGCAACTGCTCGTCCACAAGCATTCTCACTCTAGGATAAGTCTTCAGCGTTTGAACAGATATCCCACCCATTTCGCGCGCAATTGCCATATAATTGACACTCGTGCTCCGCTCAGTTAACCGCGCAATAACGCGCTGTACTTCAGATAATACTTGCTCTTCGCTACGTCTGGCCCGCCCTCTTCTAGAACGAGGTGCACTCTTTCGTTGTTCAATGAGCGCATTGACGCGCGGATGGGTCTTTAACATGCCAGGGTTGACTCCTAACAACCCTCCCACTGATCCAAATGTCACAGATTTTCCCTCCGCCTCCAATTGGGCTAAGGGCCTTTTCGACACGGGGGATGAGAACCTCTTCCCGTTTCTCACGCTCTTTCATGGTATGAAGATAGCGCGAGTCCAGATGTTGTTCAACGAACGCTCTCACCTGGGCGTAGCGCAGCCAGGCAGAAGAAGAGATGCCGATTTTTTGACTGATGGCTTTGTATGTAACGGGTTGGTGATGTTCTTCCAGGTCCATTACCCCGATGCACACCTTTTCGAGAAGAGCCTGTTCGCATTCCTCGGTACGTCTTTGTTGTTGTAGCGCATAGTCAACGAACTGTCCTATAAACTTCTCGACCCGAGGATAAAGAACAATGGCCCGCCATGGTATACCCATGAGGGATCTTACCGCCTGGTAAGTGATGGGTTTTCCAGACTCAGAGAGTTCTTGGACAGCCTGCTGAGCCTCTTCAAGAAGCTGTTCCTCATACAGAGGATCTTGCACCGGAGGTATTTTGTGAAATAATATTTCTCCTAAAAATGTTTTTACTCGATCATGTTTGTATAGTCCTTTCTGAGAGATTCCTGTCGCAGCGCAGACTGCCTTTATAGTGAGACGCTGACCGGACATCTCCAGTTGTCTGGCCGCTTCTTGAACTCGTTCCATCACCCAATCTTCTGACGCAAGGAAATACTTGCCAGGCAAAGTCCTTATCCGTAGATCTTCTTCCTTTCTCTCTAGTGCATTGATGAAGATATGGCTCAAAGGAACCCCTAAAGAGCCGGCGTACTTGACATACCCGCGCAGTATTGCTCTACCGGAGCTATGCTGTCCAAGTTCAATGGCCTCCAAGGTTGCCATTGATAATGCTGTTTCAGCACAGACATCCATTCGTTTCACTTGTTTGGTGTAGCGAAGAAGCATGAATTCCTGCCCTAGCTTTTCTCGTAAGGCTGGTTCCGTGGTTTCCCATGGGTGCGGACTGAGGAGAAATTCGATTTCCCTGGATGCTGTGGTTACTCCCAATAACTCCACCTCGGTCAGACCTGAGGAAATGCATTTCCGCAAGTCCCCTCGACATGTAGAGCAAATGCCCATACGAAACGGAGGGGAGAAAATGGAAACTAGGCACCCACAATGACCACAGTGCTCCAGCAGACGACAAGCATGTTTGGGACATCCCATCAGCGGGAGGAATCTCCATGTCAGAGAGTAGTAGAAAGCTTCTTGTAAGCAAAGAGAACAATAACGCAAGGAAGAAGCGACAACGCCAGAAAGGAATCCAGCCAGCCAAGGGGAGTCATATACCCTCCCAAACTTCTTTCCGACATGATAGAACGTTGTCCTGAGCAGTTCAGATTCACTGCAGACGGTTATGTCTGGCAGCATCCCAAAAGAGCGGGGCGGGTAATCAGCAAAACTAGAAATTCTATGGTATTCTCCAAAGAACGGATTTAATTGCGAGTACCTTCGCATTCCATTTGCTTCTGCCACACGAGTAAGGTAACTTGTGAATGATTCAAAGGGCTGAAGCGGAGGGCGGAGACGTAGAGTATCAAAGCAATAATGTATCATGTTCATGCCGGCTCCTAGAATACGTGAATGGGGCAACTCCCAATGAGGAGAAAAGGCCTGAATTGGGGTAGATTGTTGTTAGCGAATTCACGCACACTGCACGATGAAAACTCATTGACAATCGTCATTCATCATCGGCATCTTGATTGTACTCTTTACCAAAGTTCGTCACTCTAGCCTCTTGAATGCCCTTCCACGTTTCCTCAAGCAACTTGGGGGATAAACAAGAAAGATCATTTTCAATGGCACGCTGGCTGGCATCTCTAATGAGGATCATGATGTCCCGAAGAATGCCACCCGTCCACTCCTGAATGAGCTTTGCAGGGCCATCTATCATATCGGTACCCGACTTCACCTGCGGGAGAGCCAGATTCGACGCTTGTGTAAATGGAAGCAAGATCTCGATAAAGACCAACAAGTCACTGAGCCGCTCGCCAAGAAACTGAGGCAATTCAAAGTAATCGTTCCAACGGCCAGCTACCTCGACATCGCCTATCGTCCAGTCCATTGGATTACACGATGCACAAATCATGGGGATACCCTGCGTCATGTTAGAGACATCTAACAAACGCCGCCGCATCTCTGGGCGCGAAATATGTTCCACCTCGTCCATAATGATCAACTCCGTGTCACACTGCTGGAGACATAAGTCTAATTGCATCAGAAGGTCTTCTTCGTCATCGCCTTTGAGATACGTCAGGCCGCATTCGAGAATCATTCGCCGTATCAGTGTTTTTGGCGCGGCATTGCTGACCGGTGCATCGACCTTAATAATAGGTACGCGATTACGAAGCTCTTCGACAACAGGAAGATTCAGAGCGCTCAGCAAATTGAGATATGTCGTTTTCCCCATACCTGAGTGTCCTCCAAGCAAGAAATTGCGTTGTTGCCCTAGCGAGTAGTATCCCAGGACTTTCTTCACCTTTTTGTGCAACTTCCACAAGTCTGGCGTCATGATAAAAAGAAAATTGTCTAACCACAACAGCCGATCTTCCTTAGATAAGCTTAGGAACTGCCTGGCCAGATTATCTTTGAGGAGTCGAAACGCCTCCTCGGTTTCTAATGATTTGGCAGCGATTTCTAGCGGCTCTCTCACTCGTCTCATCCTCAGACGTTTTCGAAAACGCCCAATTTGATTACCGAGCTGTCTATCCAAGGGTTTGTTGATATTGAGTGAACGCAGGCGTTCTCGCAGCTGTTCATCCTCTTTGGACCACTCAGCCCTCCATTCGCTCATTCGGCCTAAGTGACGACGAACATCAAACATCTCATCGATGATTACAGTGATTATATCGTTCATGGAAGAAGCTCTTCTCCTCTTGACTAATGAGTTGCAAAACCCACGAGATGCGCAACGAGCTACTGACTTGTAGCGAGCAGAGATAAACCTGTGCCTTCTTGAGAAGGAAGAAACAAACACTTTCTCTCAAGGAGGCACATTATGACCAGTATCGCCGATGGATCGGTATGTATCCAGACCTCTTCCGAAGCTGTTCCCGCACCGCCATCGTGGTTCGGCGAATCACACCCGACAAGAAACCCCACTGTTAGACCGAGTGTGTGGTGAGGTCACGGTCACCGACCCAGCCCATCCCCTCTATGGTCAAACCCTCCCGCAGCTCCCCATGCGCATCACGCATCATCCACTCCAGGTAATGGTGCTGCTGCCAAGTGGGCGGCGGCACCTGGTGCCACGAGCTGCCACCAATCTTGAATACCCGGAAGGGGCCATCTCGCCAGCTGTTCCCTTGCCTGTGATCTCGGTTCGGACTATCCTTCCTCTAGCACGCCTGGTGCAGCAACTCAAGCAGGCCAAGGAGGAAAGCCATGCCGAGCAGACCGCGTCAATCACCCATCCGACAGACCCCGGTGCCCCCAGTTCCCACGACAACCTTTCATCAACTTCCCCAGAGCCACCAGCAGCAACTCGCGCGCCTGATGGCCAATCTCATTCGGCGCATGCGCACCGCCGCACAAAGCAGGGAGGACGATCATGAACGTTGAGTGGTTGCCTCTCACGCCGACGACCGACCAGCGAGCCAAGATGGCCTATGTCTACATTCGTCAATCCTCGCTCATGCAAGTCACGCGTCACGCCGAAAGCACCGAACTCCAGTACTCGTTGGTGGAACGAGCTGTCAAATTGGGATGGCCTCGTGAGCGAGTGGAAGTCATCGATGAGGATCTGGGCAAATCAGGCGCTGATGCCTTTGCGCGTGGCGGTTTCCAGCATTTGCTCGCCGAGATTAGTCTGGCTCGCGCAGGTTTGGTGCTCAGCTTCGATGCCTCCCGCCTGGCGCGCAACAATCGCGATTGGTATCAACTACTGGAAGTCTGCTCGATTTTTGGCACCTTGATCGCCGACGGTGAACGTCTCTACGATCCTCGGCTCTACCACGATCGTCTGCTCTTAGGCTTGACTGGCATGCTCAGCGAAGCTGAATTGCATCAACTCAAGCAGCGCATGCAGGCAGGGGCACGACACAAAGCTGAACGGGGAGAACTGCGCCAGGGGCTGCCGGTGGGATTAGCTCGCGGGGCTGCCGGAGAAGTGATCTTGAACCCAGACGAAGAAGTGCAAGCGCGCATCCGGCTGGTCTTTGAGAAATTCCGGGAGATCCGCTCGGCAGGCGGCGTGATGCGGTCTCTCCGAGCAGCGCACTTGCCTCTGCCAGCTCGCCCCCGAGTTGGCCCTGCTCCCTATGAGGTGGTCTGGCAACCCGCCCGCACCTCAGCCATCCTCGATATGCTCCACAATCCCGCCTACGCGGGAGCCTATGTGTATGGGCGCAAGCTCTTTGACCCGGCCCGTCGTACCCCTGGGCATCCCAGTGGAGGGCGCATTCTCCAACCCATTGACAAGTGGGAGATTTGTTTACACAATAGATATCCAGCATATATTGCCTGGGACGAATTTGTAGCCAATCAGGCGCACCTACGCGCCAACAGCCTGAAGTATCGAGAGGAGCAGCCCGGGGTGGCTCGCAAAGGACAAGCGTTACTGCAAGGAATCGTGCGCTGTGGACGCTGTGGAGCGCTCTTCCATTTGCACTATTCGGGCAAGCAGGGCGAATGGCCCGAGTATCGGTGTAGTGCCGACCAGAGCCAGTTTGGAGGAACAGACTGCCAACGGGTGCGCGCGCTGGCTCTGGATGGACAGGTTGAACAGCGGTTCCTGCAGGCACTCCAGCCCGATCAAGTCACTCTCGCCCTGGCTGCCCTGGCACAATTGGAACAGGAGGAGCAAGCCGAAAGCAAGCAATGGGAGCTCCGGCTCGAGCGTGCGCGCTACCAGGCCAAGCGAGCCGAGCGGCAGTACCAGGCGGTGGAGCCGGAAAACCGGTTGGTAGCTCGCTCGCTGGAGAAGCAGTGGGAAGAGCAGCTCCGGGCCGTGGAAACTGTGGAAAAAGAATATCAGGTCTGGAAATCCAGCCGCTTTGGGACTTTCACACAGACAGACCGCGAGGCCATTGTGGCCCTGGGCAGCGATTTCCCCGCACTCTGGCAAGCACCTACAACTCCTAACGAGGAGCGCAAACAGATGCTTCGCCTGGTAATTCGAGAGGTGATCGTGGATAGCAAGCGGGTTGGCGGCCAAGTTTGGGTCCAAATCAATTGGCAAACGGGAGCCCAGGAACAGTTCTGGTATCAACGCCGGGTAAGCAGCTACGCCGTGTTTGCGGGAACGCAGGCACTTGAGCAACGCATACGGGAACTCAACGCAGCAGGGCTAATGGATGCGCAGATTGCCGCGACGTTGGAGGGTGAGGGATACCAAACCCCTGGGCTTGTTCACCCCATTACGAGCAAAATCGTCTGCCACTTACGTGCCAGGTGGAAGATCCCGACAGTGAAGCTGAACAACAACCAACAGAACCCTGCCCAATGGGAAGATGGCACGTACTCTGTAGAAGGTGCCGCCGCAAAGCTGGGTGTGGATCAGAGCACGATTTTCAATTGGCTGAAAACGGGCAAACTCAAAGGCGAGCACCTGGCCAGAAGCATGCCCTGGAAAATCACTTTGACCGAAGAAGATGAAAGACGGCTTCACGAATGGCTACGATGTCAAGGCCGACGTGCCAGACGATCAAAAAGGGAGGCAGTATGACGTATTCGAGGAAGTCGTGCTGCTGACAGCGCATCTTCGCACGCACGGGGTTCTCAATCAGATCAATGAGCAGGTGCGTTTTGCGCGGCGACGCTTCGGGCACTACGACGTGATCGA
>Ga0187846_10000691_pt1 | contig 19141 bp, 13 predicted proteins | sample TC_taG_FD_161473 | JGI IMG/M metagenome (GOLD analysis project Ga0187846, IMG submission 161473) | Biofilm microbial communities from the roof of an iron ore cave, State of Minas Gerais, Brazil - TC_06 Biofilm (v2) | ecosystem: Environmental > Terrestrial > Deep subsurface > Cave > Wall biofilm...
GATGATCAGCTCGCCCACCAGGTTGAGCACGTTGTCGATGCGGCCGGCGTCGACGCGCAGAATGTTGTCGGCCGAGACGCTTTGCGGCACGGTCGGCTCGGGCGCGGCCGGAGGTTCCGGGGAAAGCGAACTCGCCGCCGTCGCGCTTTCCGCAGCCGGCGGTGACGGAGCCGCGTCCGCATTTCCCTCGGCCGGCGGCTTCTTCGCCGAGATTTCGCTGACACTGACGTCCCCGGCGATGGTCGGGATGCGGCACTTGGCCGCAATCTGCTCGCCTCCGCTTCCGCTGGCGAAAACAAACTCCACCTGCTTGGACGCGGCGGGCGATTTTGCATCCGGCCGCACCACCACCACGTGGCCAATGCCGCTGATCGCGTTCTGGATGAGCTGCCGCCCGGCGATCGGCATGGTGCAGTGCGGGTCGATCTTCACCAGAATGTGATATACGGCCAGCCCGCTGGCCTGGGCCTGCGCCATCGCCTGCTTTTCCGCCTCCGTCCAGTCGTTGCCCTTGGCCGGGCCGCTGGCGGGCGCGGCCGCCTTCCTGCGCCGCGATTTCGTGGCCGCCGGGGTGGCCGTCAGTTCTTCAATCCGCTTGCGCAGGCTGGCGGTCGCCGGCAGCCGCGTCTGGTTGCGGTAGGCCTCGATCATCGCCGTGAAAACATCGGCGGCGGCGAAGGCAATCTCGGCCAGAGCGGCGTGCGACGCGGCGCTCTCCAGCGACAGCGCGTCCTCGAACTGGTGCGCCAGCTCGCTCAGTTCGCGCAGGCCGCAGGCCGCCGAGTCGCCCTTCAGGGTGTGCACCGTGCGCCGGATCGAGCGCACGATCTCCGGGTCGCCCGGCTTCTTCTCCAGCTTGAGCGCCTCTTCGTTCAGCGCCTGCAGCAGTTCCTGCGAGGTTTCATGAAACAGCTCGCGCAGTTCCGCTCCGCGCTCATCGGGGGGATGGGTCACTCTCGCACCTCAATACGGTGGTAGGCCGTCCCGCTGTCGCGGTGCACCATCTGGAACTTCTTGGTCAGCCCCAAAAGGCTCTCCGCGTGGCCCACGAACAGATAGCCGCCCGGGTTCAGGCAGCGGTAGAATTTTTCGATCAGCCGCTTCTGCTCCGCCTCGTCGAAGTACATCATCACGTTGCGGCAGAAGATCACGTCGTTGCGCTGCGGCAGGTACTCGGTCTTCAGGTTGTGAAAGTCGAAGTGCACCAGCTCCTTCAGCGCCTTTTTCACCGCGTAGCGCTCGCCCACCTTGTCGAAGTAGCGCAGGCGGTAGCTGTAGTCCACCGAAGTCATCTGGTTCTCGCTGTAAGCGCCTTCCTGCCCGTGGCGCAGCACCGGGTAACTGATGTCGCTGGCCAGGATCTCCACCCGCCACGGCGGCGGAATCAGCGGCTTGGGCAGCGCCATCTCGATGGGCAGCGGATTGCGCAGGTAGTAGTAGGCCAGCGCGTCGGCCACCAGCATGGCCAGCGTGTACGCTTCCTGCCCGGTCGAGCAGCCCGCGCTCCACACCCGGATCGAGTATTCCCGCCGCGCCTGCTTCTGCTTGAGCAGCTCCTCCAGCGTGTATTTCTGGAATAGGTCCAGCTGCGCCTTGTGCCGGAAGAAGCTGGTCTCGTTGACCGTCAGGTTCTCCAGCAGCCGGGCCAGCTCGTCCTTGCCTTCCGGGCTGATCAGCAGCCGGTAGTAGGCGTAGAACGAGTCGGCGCGGCATTCCCGCAATCTCCGCAGCAGGCGGTCCTGCAGAAAATGCGTGCGCCGCTCGTCGAAGTACATGCCGCACTCCTGGTAGACCAGCGCCTGCAGCAGCCGCAGTTCCGCTTCCGTCAGTAAGGGAGCTGGTGCCGCTCCGAATGAGCTCATGCCGTTCTCGTTCCCACCCTGTCTTTAATTTCGGTGCAGCAACCCAGTCCGCAAAACTCTCAACGGGCCCCGGCGCCCCGCGCCTCGGCCTTGCCCGGCTTCGCCTCGGGCTTCTCGCCCGCCGGCTGCTGCAGGCTGGCCGGCGCCAGCAGCTTGTTCATGTCGAGCAGCACCACCAGCCGTCCCTTCACTTTCCCCAGCCCGGTCACGCAGTTCAGCCCGCCTTCCTGAAACACCGCGGGCGGAGCTTCCACGTCGCCGGCGGGTATCTTCAGGACTTCCGAGGCCGAGTCCACGATCAGCCCCGCCAGCTTGCCCGCGTTCTCCACCACCAGAATCCGGTTCTGCTTCTTGACCGTGGCCTGCTTCTCCCCGAAGCGCTTGCGCAGGTCCATCACCGAGACGATCTTGCCCCGCAGGTTGATCACGCCCTCCAGATAGTCGGGCGCGTCGGGCACGGCCGTGATCTCGGGCACGCGCACGATCTCATGCAGCGACGTGATCGGAACGCCGTAGGTTTCGCGCCCCACCTGGAAGCCGACGATGTGCAGTTCGCGGTTCATGCCTGTCCTCAGGAAGCGCTGCCGGCCCGGGCCCGGCGCGCCTTCTCCTCGCTGGAGCCCAGCCGCGCCGACAATTCCTCCAGCGTGAACCGGTCCATGAAGTCCAGCAGGCCGCGCGACATCTTTGACATCTGCTCGGCCGAGGCTGCCAGTTCGGTCGATCCCGAAGTCGACTGCTGCACCAGTTCGCGCATCCGCTCCATGGCTTTCACCACCGCCTGCGCTCCCGATGCCTGCTCTTCCACCGCCGAGTTGATCTCGTGCGTGATTTCGTTCAGCCGCGTCGTGGCCCGCGCGATCTGCGACGAGCCGTGCGACTGCTCGTTGGTGGCCGCCCCGATCTCCTGCGCGAACTTGTACACCTCGGTGACCACGTTCGAGATTTTCTTCAGCGCGCCATTGAGTTCGCTGCCCAGTTCCAGGCCCTCGTTGACGATCGTGGTCGAGCGGTCCATGTTCTCCACCGCCTTGCGCGCTTCCTTCTGAATGCTCTGGATCAGCTCGGAAATTTCCTTGGTCGACTGCGCCGACTTCTCCGCCAGCTTGCGCACTTCGTCGGCCACCACCGCGAACCCCAGGCCGTGCTCGCCGGCGCGCGCCGCCTCGATGGCCGCGTTCAGCGCCAGCAGGTTGGTCTGCTCGGCCAGGTCGTCGATCACTTCGATGATCTTGCCGATGTCGTCGGCCCGCTGCCCCAGCGCCCCGATGATTTCCCCCGACGAGGTGATCGTGGTGTTGATGCGGGTCAGCCCGTCGGTCGCTTTTTCCATCGTGGAGATGCCGCTGTGGACCTCTTCGCGCGAGCGGTTGGAGATGTCAAGCAGCACCTTGGCGGTATCGGCCACGCGCTGGATCGAGGCCACCATCTGGTCGATCGACGCCGAGGTCTCGCTCACGCTCGACGCCTGCACCTGCGTGCTCTTCACCATGTTCTGCACGTTGACGCTCATCTCGTGCATGGTGCTGGTCACTTCGTCGATGGCGGAAGAGGCCTGCAACCCGATCTTGGCGGAATCGTCCGACGCTCCCGCCACCTGCCCGGAGGCGCTGGTCACCTGCGCCGCCGCGTCCCGCACGCTGCGCACCAGCCGCCCCAGCCCCTCGACCATGCGGGCGAAGGCGTTGCCCAGCGTGTCGTGGGTGGAGCGCGGTTTCACTTCCACCGTCAGGTCGCCCCCCGCGATGGACTCCGACACTCCGGCCATCTCCTTGAGGTAGGTCACCATCTTGGCGAAGGTGCGGGCCAGTTCGCCGATCTCGTCTTCGCGCTGCACGTCGATGGTGTGCTCCAGATCGCCGGTGTCGCCGATCTGCCGCGCCACTTTCATCAGGTTGGTCAGCGGTTCGGTGATGGTGTTGGCCGTGCGGAAGGCGATCACGATTCCCAGCCCCAGCGCGGCCAGCGTGCTGACCACCGCCGCCAGGATCGTCCACGAGCCCGCGGTTTCGTCCGACTTGCGCCGCGCCTCCACCAGCTTGCGGTTCTCTTCGTCGGCCACATCCAGCGCGTCGGTCGAGTTCTTCACCCACGAGGACGCGTCCTTCTGCAGGTAATAAATCTGCAGCTCCGCCACCGTGGCGTTGCCCGAGTCGACGTCCTTGCGCTTGTCGATCAGCGGCTGGGCAAATTCTTTGGCCCACGCCTGTTCCAGCTGCTGCACTTTGCCCAGAGCGGTCTTTTCCTGTTCCGAGTTGGCCAGGTTCTTGCCCGTCTCCAGCTTCTCGTTGAGCACCCGCAGGCCTTCGTTCATGCGGTCGACTTCGCGGGTGTCGCCGCTGAGCAGGTAGTTGCTCAGGTACAGCCGGTCCTGCATCATCTGGAAGCGCACCGCATTGGTCGTGTCCGCCAGTTCCAGCGAGGCCGTCGCCGCCGCCTTGGCGGCGTGCTCGCGCTGCACCGCCAGCAGGTTCACCAGGAACAGCACCACCACCATGCTGAGGATGATTCCGAAATTCACATACAGCTTCTTGCCGATTGTCATGCCCTAGCTCCTCGGGGCGGCTCCCGCCGCCTGGCCCTGCCCGCGCTTATTGATGAGGCTCAAACTTGAAATCCACGATGCCCGTGCTCTCCCCCGGAGCCGGCTCGAAGCGCCACTTCTTCACCGCGTCCAGCGCGGCCGTGGCCAGCAACGGATGGCCGCCCACCACCTTGGCGTCTTTCACCGTCCCATTCGGCGCCACTACCACCTCCACCTTCACCGTGCCCGTAATGTTCATCTTCCGCGCCAGTTCGGGATAGGCCGGCTGCACTCGAGTCTTCGCCCGCCGCACAATGTCGGAATCGCTCTGGGCCCGCACCCATCTCGAGCCCCCTCCCACGGATACTGCCAGGACCGCCAGCATCACTCCCGCTCTCCGCAAAGACACAGTTCCTCCTAGGCAACAATGGTGGTGATCCATTGGGAGCAAAGCCTCTGCCACCTGTCACATTCTGGAAAAACCAAAGTCACAAGCCCCAACTGGCTTGCGATGAACGACTTCGCAGGCAGAACATCTCGCCGCGCGAGCTCCAGCAGGATGAGAACCGTCTCACGCGCCCTCGCCGAGCCTCCCCCGTCTCACCATGAGAAGGCGCGCTCAGAGGAAACAACCGAAGTCGCGGATTCTCTCTGCGAACTCCCGATCCCCTGGCGTCCTTTGCGGTGCAAAGATCTTGTGCTCTTGCCAACTTCGCGAATCCCTGGAGCTTCTTGCGTTTCGGCTTTTCCCGGAACCCCGCGATCCTTCCTCGCACTTTGGTAACTTGCGTAATCCCGTAGCGGAATCTCATATTGATACCGAGTCGTGGACCTTCGGGCTCGGGCGCAACTGGCTGCATTTCCCACTTTGACACCCGTCTCCCCATTTCCCTTGACTCAAATTGAGATAGCAGGATAGTTTTCATTTAGTTTCAGTCACTTGTGGACACCAGCCGTCTCACCTCCACAAGTTCGGTGGCGCCGCTGACCATGGCCGGAAGCAATCCGATGCCGTCGCTGGGAGCCAGTCCCGCGCCCGGCTCCGACGAAGCTTTTCAAAAGCTTCTCCTTTCCATCGCTGCCAAGGCAGCCGAGCGCTCCGACCCCGCTGCCCTGATCCAGTTCTTCTGCCACAGCACGCGCCAGTTCTTTCAGGTCAGCGGAGTCTATTTCTGGCGCCGCAAAGACGATGACGAGTTCGTCGGCGAAGAAGCCGACGGCAAGATGGCCGACCAGTTCCGCGGACGCCGCCTTCGCCCCAACGAAAGCGCCGCCACGGCCGAAGCCGTTCGCCAGCAGCGCACCGTCTTCGTCAACCGCCTCAACCCCGCCGCCTATCCCGCCGCCGCGGAATTCGGCGCACGCTCGCTGATGGCTGCTCCGCTGGTGGTCTTCAAGGAAGTCATGGGCGCGGCCACGTTCCTGCACGACTCCGACACCGCCTTTTTCAACGACGATCTCGCGGCCAAAGCCACCATCCTCGCCGGACAACTGGGCAGCCTGCTGGAGGCCACTCGCCTCACCGAAGTCTCGCGCCAGGAGCACCGTCGCGCTGCCATCCTCGCCGACGTGGCCCAGGTGTTCCACGGAACGCCCGACGTTTCCGCCGTAATCGAGGCCCTCGCCGACCGCCTGCGCAGCCTGCTGGGCACGCGCCTGGTGTGCATTCTGCTTCGCCGCGAGGGGCCGTTCGAATTGCGCGCCGTCTCGGCGGAATCTCCGCAGCTGGCCCACGCCGTGCGCTCCCGCCACGACCGCCAGACCATCCGCTTCGCCGCCGACCTCGCCCAGCGCGCCGTCGCCGCCGGAGAGGCCGTCACGCTTTCGATCAGCAGCGACCAGCATTCCCTCGGCAGCGCCGTCGCCCCCGGCATGCTGATCGCCGCCCCCTTCCGCACCTCCCGCACCCAGGGAGCGATCCTGGTCTATCCCCGCCCGGAGGGCGTTTTCACCGCGGAAGAGAAGTCGCTGGTCTCCGCCATCGCCGGATTCGGCGCCGTCGCCGTCGCCCACGCCGAACTCTGCGCCACCGCCCAGGGCCAGGCGCATGAGCTTCACCAGTTGCTGGAAATCTCCTCCGAGCTCAGCTCCAGCGGCGACCTCGATCACTTCCTGCAGGCCTTCGTGGTGCGCGCCGCCGACTTTCTCGGCTTCGGACGCTGCTTCATCGCCCTGCTTGAAGACAACCGCTTCCGCGTGCACCACGGCGTCGAGAAAGGACAGCCGCGCCAGGTGGATCTGGTCTTTCCCGAAGGCATCGCCACCCGCGCCTTGCGCGCCAAGGAGGTCTATTGGACCGACGACGCGGGCACCGCCCCCGGCGCCAACCTCGAGGCCATCGCACAATACAAAATTCGCCAGCTGCTGTCGGTTCCGCTGCTCGCCACCGACGGCAAAGTCGCCGGCATGTTCACCGTCCTCGACCGCCTCGACGGCACCGGCATCTCGCTGGAGGACGTCCGCCGCGCCCGCGCCCTCGCCGCCCAGGTCTCTGTCGTGCTCGAAGTCGCCCACAACCTCCACGAATCGGAGATCCACCGCCGCCGCTCCGAAGTTCTGATTCAGCTCGCCCGCGAGATCGACGGACTGCTTCGCCTTCCTGATTTCGCCCGCAAATTCGTGCAGCGCGCCGTGGAATTAACCGCCGCCCGCGCCGGCGCCTTCGCCATCTTTCAGGATGGCCGCTTCCAGACCGTCGCCCACTACCCGACGCCGCAAATCCTGCTCCATCCCCGTCCCGCAGAACCGCCTCACCCCGCCGGCCATGCCGGCGACACCGTCGCCCCTGCGCGCGAACCCGAATCAGCCGCCGATCACTCTCGCGCCGACCTTCACCCCGAACCCCGCGCCGAGTCCCGTGCCGAAGATCGCGAGCGGGACCGCGCCTTCTCCCGGCGCTTCGGCCACGCCCTCATGGACTTGGTCTCCCGGCACGCCGACGCCATCGTCGCCGGCCCCGCCGCCGACCTGCTCGGCTCCGAACTCGCCACCACCCTCGCCTGGGACGATTGCACAGTAGTTCGCCTTCCCGGCTCCGACGGTACTCTCGCCGGCCTGCTCTGCCTCACCGGGCGCCCCGGCCCGCTCCAGGCTCGCGACCGCGATCTGCTCGAAGCCATCGCCGGCCATGCTTCCATGGCGCTCGAAAACGCCCGCCTGTTCACCCGCATCGAGCAGGCCAACCGCCACTGGCTGGAAATCTTCGACGCCATCACCGACTTCATCGTCGTCCACGATGAGACCGACAAAGTCCTGCGCGTGAACCGCTCGCTGGCCAACATGATCGGCGTCGCCCCGGCGGAACTGATCGGCGTCAACATGCGCGCTCTGCTCGCCCTCACCAGCGACCTGGCGCCCTACTCCTGCCCCTTCTGCCGCTCCCTGGGAGACGATGCCGACGAGTTCGTCCATCCCGTGCTCGAGCGCACCTACCTGATCTCCACTTCGCGCGTGCATGGCGCTTCCGGCGAGGGATTGCAGACCATCCACGTGCTCAAGGACATCACCGACCGCCGCGAAGCCGAGCGCCGCTACCGCGAATTGTTCGACAACATTCAGGAAGGCTTGTTCTTCAGCACTCCCGAGGGCCGCTTCGTCGAGGTCAACGACGCCCTGGTGCAGATGCTCGGCTACGCCAGCCGCGAGGAATTGCTCCAGGTCGACATCGCCACCGAAATCTACTTCTCGCCCGATCAGCGCAAGCGCCACTCCGAAGTCCTCGCCCAGGACGGCCATCTGCGCAACTTCGAAGCCACCTTGCGCCGCAAGAACGGCTCGCCCATCTACGTCCTGATCAACGCCTTCGGCATGTACGACAACCTGGGCCGCCTGCTGCAGATTCGCGGCCTCATGCTCGACGTCACCGGTCTGCACACCTACCAGTCGGAGCTGAAGCGCGAGCGCGATTTCTCCGGCAAGATTCTGAGCAACACCCAGAGCCTGATCCTGGTCTCCGACACCGCCGGCCTGATCAGCTATGCCAACCGCCGCTGGCACCAGGCCGGCTTCGAGCAGCGCGAACTGCTCGGGCGGCCTCTGCTCGAACTCGCCGCGCCCGGCTTCGTCCGCCCGCTCTCCGACGCTCTGCAGGCCACGCTGCACGGCGGCCAGGTCGACAACCTCGAGCTCGAGATCATCCGCGGCAAGGGCGGCGCGGGAAAATTCTCCGTCAACCTCAGCCCCATGCGCGACGAGCAGGGCAACATCAACAGCATCGTCGTTGTCATGACCGACATCACCGACTCCGCCGTCCTGCGCGACAAGCTGGTGCACGCCGAAAAAATGGCCGCCGTCGGCCAACTCGTCTCCGGCGTCGCCCACGAAGTCAACAATCCCCTCACCGCCATCCTCGGGTTCGCCGATCTGCTCATGGAAAGTCCCGCGCTCCCCGACTCCGCCCGCAAAGACCTGCGCGTCATCCTGCAGGAAGCCCAGCGCACCAAGCAGATCGTGCAGAACCTGCTCAGCTTTGCCCGCCAGATGCCGCCCCAGCGCAACGCCGTGCAGCTCAATGCCATCCTGCGCCGCACCGTGCAGTTGCGCTCCTACGACTTCAACAGCCACGGCGTCGAAATCGTCGAGCACCTCGACGAAGGCCTGCCCGAGATCATCGGCGACGCCCACCAGTTGCAGCAGGTCTTCCTCAACATCCTCAACAACGCCTACGACGCCGTGCACGAAGTCGGCCGGCCCGCCCGCATCGAGATCATGAGCACCAAGGCCGGACAGGGCGTCGAAGTCTCTTTCCGCGACAATGGCCCCGGCATCTCCGATTCCACCAGGATCTTCGATCCCTTCTTCACCACCAAGGAAGTCGGGAAGGGAACCGGCCTCGGCCTCAGCATCTGCTACGGCATCGTCAAGGAGCACGGCGGCGAGATTCTCTGCCACAACAATTCCGATGGACCGGGCGCCTCTTTCATCGTGCGCTTGCCCGCAACCTCCCACACCGCCTCGCTCGGTGTGGCTGCAGGAGTGATCCAGCCATGAGCCTCCCAGCCATCAAACCCGCTTTGCTGCCCGTCCTGCTCATCGAGGACGAGCCCGCCGTCATGGCCTACGTGCAGGCCGCGCTCGAACGCAGCGGCTACCCCGTCGTGTGCTGCGAATCCGGCGTCGACGCGCTCCGCCTGCTCGAGCACGGAGAGTTTCTCGGCATCGTCTCCGACATGCGCACCCCGGGCGGCGTCGACGGCGCCCAGGTGCACGCTTTTATCTCCCAAAACCGTCCCGACTTGAGCGGCAAGCTGGTGTTCATCACCGGCGACATCGCCAACGAAGAAACCGTCGCCATCCTGCGCGAAACCGGCGCTCCCTGCGTGGAGAAGCCCTTCCGCGTCCAGCAATTCATCGATGTCGTCTCGCGCACCATGGGGAAAGCGAAGTGACCGCTGCTTTGAGCAAAGAAGATCTCCGTATCCGGCTTCTGATCGTCGACGACGAGCAGAGCATCCGCAAACTCTGCGTCACCGTCGGCGAAGCCCTCGGCTTCGTCTGCCTCGAAGCCGACAGCGGCGAGTCCGCCCTCGCCCTGCTCGAAGAACAGCCCGTCCACATGATCCTCTCCGACATGGTCATGCCCCGCATGTCCGGACTGGAATTCCTCGAGAAGGTGAAAAAGCTTCTGCCTCGCACCGAAGTCGCGCTAATGACCGGTCACGGCTCCATCGAAACCGCCGTGCAGGCCATGAAACTCGGCGCCTACGACTACATCACCAAGCCCTTCTCCCCGCTGGAGGAACTGCGCCTCTTCCTGCGCCGCATGGCGGAAAAAATCCGCCTGGTCGAGGAAAACGAGTTCCTCCGCCAGCGCATGGACTCGGAAACCGCCGTCCACGGCATCGTCGGCTCCTCCGCCAAGATTCAGGAAGTCCTGCGTATGGTCTCGCGCCTCAAAGACACGCGCACCCCCGTGCTCATCTCCGGTGAGAGCGGCACCGGCAAGGAACTCGTGGCCCGCGCCATCCACTTCCGCGGAGCCTTCGCCGGCCGCCCCTTCGTCGCTGTCGACTGCGGATCCCTGGTCCCCACGCTGATCGAGAGCGAGTTGTTTGGCTACGAGAAAGGGGCCTTCACCGGCGCCCTGAAATCCAAGCAGGGACTGTTCCAATCCGCCGATGGCGGCGCCGTCTTCCTCGACGAAATCGGAGAGCTGCCGCTCGAACTGCAGGCCAAGCTGCTGCGCGTGCTGCAGGAAAAAGAAGTGCGCCCCGTGGGCTCGAACCAGCGCGTCAAGGTCGACGTGCGCATCATCGCCGCCACCAACCGCGACCTCGAAGCCGCCTACAAGGCCGGAACCTTCCGCAAGGATCTCTACTTCCGCCTCAACGTCGTGACCGTTCACGTGCCCGCGCTGCGCGAGCGCCGCAGCGACATTCCCATCCTGGTCAGCTGGTTCTGCGAGCGCTACGCCCCCGGCGCCGACCTGCGCGTCACCGGTTCCGCCCTGAAGGCCCTGATGAACTACGAGTGGCCGGGCAACGTGCGCGAGCTGGAAAACTGCGTGGAGCGCGCCGTCGCCCTCGGCAACGGACGCATGATCGACCTCTCCGACCTGCCCCCGGCCATCGCCGCCCTGACCCCGCCCCCCGGAATCGCCGCCGAGCCCGCATCCACGCTCGCCTCAGAAATCGCCGGCGCCGAAGCCGCCTCCGATTCGCCCGCCGCGCCCCTGTCTTCCACCGACCTCGAAGACATCGAGCGCGCCACCATCCAGCGTGTCTTCGAGCAGGTCAAAGGCGACAAAGCTCTCGCCGGACGTATGCTCGGCATCAGCCGCGCCACGCTTTATCGCAAGCTGAAGCGCTACAACATCAGCGGCGCCGGCGTAGCGTCCACTCACGCCCTGCAGTGAGATAACTGACAGAGGGATGTGGCGCGGGCGCCTCGCCCGCGATAGCCAGGGCCGAGCCCGCCCTTGCCTTCGCGAAAAGCGCGAAACGATGGCCTACCCACCTGATCCGGTGTACAATCTCTCCGCCCGAAGTCCGCGCCCACTCTGTCTTTCCCGGAGGTCCGCCCTCATGCCCTCACCGTTCCGCCGCGCCGCGGTCATCGTCTTCGCGCTCGCCCTCGCGTTCTCCGCCTTCGCCCAGGAGCAGACTCTTTACCGCTTCCACGGCGCCGGCGACGGCAGCAATCCCATCAGCGCCCTGATTGCCGACGGCGCGGGCAACCTTTACGGCACCACCGAATTCGGTGGCGCCAGCTTCTACGGCACTGTCTTTCAACTCGTCCCGCCGAAATCCGGCGGCGCCTGGACCGAGAACACCCTCTACAGCTTCTCCAACACCGGCGACGGCGCGCGCCCCACCGCAGGCCTCGTCTTCGACATCTCCGGCAACCTCTTCGGCACCACCAGCGACAGCGCTGCCGGCGGCTTCGGCGAAGTTTTCGAGCTCTCGCCCGCAAACGGCTCGTGGACCTACCAGGTCCTTTATTCCTTCCGCGGCGAAACCGACGGCTCCGGCGCCAACGGCCCGCTGCTCATCGATTCCGCGGGCAATCTGTTCGGCTCGACTGCCACCTCGGTCTATGAATTGAGCCCGCCCGCGTCCGGCGGCAACTGGACCTTCACCCTGCTGCACGGTTTTCATTGCTGCACGCATGACGGCTGGTCGGCCGTCGGAAACCTCGCCCGCGATTCGCAGGGCAATCTTTACGGCGCGACTCTCTGGGGCGGATACGAAGGCAATCCCAATTGCGGCTCGGTGGGCTGCGGCACCGTGTTTGCATTGAGTCCGCCCGCCAGGCAAGGCGATCCCTGGAGCGAAAAAGTGATTCACTACCTCGGTCTGGGCAAGGATGGCCTGAACCCGACCGGCGGAGTCAGCCTCGATTCGCAAGGCAATCTCTACGGAACCACGTATTCCGGCGGAACGAAGGGGGGCGGGACGGTCTGGAAGCTGGCGCCTCAGCCCGACGGCACCTGGGCCGAGACTGTGCTGCACAACTTCGACTACGGCTTCGGCGGCGGGGCGCCCCAGTCGACCCCGATTCTGGACTCCGCCGGCAACCTTTACGGAACAGCGACCTTCGGCGGCAACCGCTGCATCTACAACGGTACCGCCTACGGCTGCGGCGTGGTCTTCGAACTCTCTCCCGGCACAAACGGATCATGGACCGAAACCGATCTCTACCGCTTCCTCATCGGCATCGATACCCCCAAACAGCCGCAGGCCGGCCTGCTCTTCGACCAGCACGGCAATCTCTATGGAACGACGACCTGGGGAGGCTTTAACGCCTGCACCGGCGATGGCAGCAACGGCTGCGGCACCGTGTTCCGAATTCTGCGGTGAGGTGATCGTTCCCCGCTGTGAACTCTGACCCCCGAACCGGCCGAGGCGAAAGAGTTCAGGAATTCACTCCATAACTCTCCCGGCCGGCAATGCGGCGCGGGTCCTCGAACCAGCGCGCTGTCACCGCTCCCGGACCCTGAGACACTCGTCTCACCCTGAGACACGGGCGTCTCCCGCGCGCCTTCCGCGCCCCACGCGCTGCCTCTAACCCGCTGAAAATGCACCCACCTCGGTGCTAGTCCTTCGGTTCCCCATTGTGGTTGCTGTCGTGCATCGTTCTCCACGAACCGCGGATCGTAGCTCCCCAATGCTCTTCCTAACCGGGAAGAGGGGGAGCTGCGGCCGCATCTCCGTCTGTTCGCAAGACGCTGAACGCTCGGCGGTTCTTTAGCAACACTTGATTCGTGCGGCACTCCTTTCCGGCCTGCCGCAAGCAGTCGAGATCCGATGCGGCTTGAGCCGCTGCTGGAATCGCGACGAAGGATTCTGATCTTTGGCTTCGGAAGCCACAGCCACGGCCCGCACCATCCCAAGCACGGTCGCCGAACTGGCGCGTTTTTTTCCCGAGGCCACGCCGGTCCGCATCCCGGTGCAGTTCACTCGCGCCGGGCAGGACTCCAACCTCCCCGAGGGCACCGTCATCGAGTTCGGCACCGCCCGCGAAGTTCTGTTTGCCTCGGCCGCGCCGCTCGAGTTCGCCGACGTGCTCCGCCTGCGCAACGCCGATGGCTCGCTCGATATCGAAGCCTCGGTCGTGGCCGTGCAATATCACCCCGGCAAGACCGCGGTGGCCGCCCGCTTTCTCCGCGAAGTTCCCAACTGGATCGTGAAACCATGACTCCAACACCGCCAACTCCATCGCCGCTGAAGACCGAAGAGCTCACCGCACTGTGGGCGACCGCGCGCCGCCTTCATCCCATCTACTCGCAGTTGGGGCGCGAGTTCGTCATCGACGTCGCCCCCTGCGCCGATCTCGACGCCGACGTGCCCACCCCCGGCCGCGAGTCGGTCGAGCAGGCCCAGCGCTGGCTCAACGAGATGGATGAGCGCGTCCAGGTCCACCAGCTCCGCCAGTTCCTGCAGACCAGCGCCATGGTCGATCAGGACGGCATCCTCGGGCTGATCCAGTACTTCCTGGCGAAACCGGCCAAGACCGCGGCCATCCGCGACAAGATTGATTTCCTGCTGGTGCAGTACTTCAGCCAGGCCGCTCCCTCTGAACTCGAAGATGACCGCGTGGACCTCGCCTACGTGGCCCAGACGCTGGAGCCGGTGCTCGGCCAAGTGGACTTGAAGACTCCGGTGTGGCTGAACGCGCTGGACCGCGTGCTCGAGCACGCCCGCCGCGCCAAATCGCTCGACGAACTTCTGCACGGTGGCGTCCTCGAGCAGGGACGCAAGGCCAAGACTCAGGCCGGCGAGCTGTTTTACCTCCCCGTGGCTCTGACCGCCTTCACCCGCTTCGGATACCTCATGCGGCGCGTCTTCTTCCGCCTCATGCACGGCGACCTCAACACCATTCTCGACGGCCTCACTGAACTCGAAGAGCAGGGCATCGCCACCATCGATTGCCGCCGCGCCCAGTTCTCCGACAAGGAGCCGGTGATCCGCCTGCGCATGATCTGCCAGTCGTGGAAGGTGATGTTCCAGGCGGAATACTCTTCCGGACAGCCCCTGCGCATGCTCGTCGACCTGCGGGCGTCGGTTGAATACGCCCTGGGACGCGGCCCGGCGGATGCTCCACAGAAATCGCCCAAGGCTGCACCCGCCGCCCCGGCCAAGCCCAAGGCTCCGGCTTCAGCCAGGCCCGCGGCCTCGGCCGCGCCGAAAGCGCCGGCAACCGCAGCCCCCAAACCCAAGGCAAAATTTGCCGCCGCCGGTGGTGATTCCCCCGAATTTGAGGTGTCCTCGGGCTCGTCCGAGTGGGACGCCTCCGGTTCGTCCGCCAAGAACGAATAAGGAACGCACGTGGATCAGCCGACCGTAGTGATCATCTCCGACGACGCGGAATTCTCCCGGCGCATCACCGCGCACTGGCAGATGGAGCGCAACGTCCCTTCGTTCACCCTGTTGAGCGGAGCGCTCTGGCCGCGCCTGGTCGATGCTTTCGACGTGGCCATTGTCGGCACCCTGCGCCGCGAGGTGCTCTCCGTCGTCCTTGAACCCCTGCACTCGACCGCGCAGCCCATCTTCTGCGTCTGTGACGATGCCGCCATCGCCCAGTTGATTCGCGAGCGCTGGCCGCGCGCCTCGGTGCTCCGCCGTGACGAAAACTGGCTCGACGTTCTGGTGCTCGCCGCGGGCGAGGCCCTGCACCGCGCCCGCGCCGAAGCCCGCGCCCGCGCCGCCGAGCAGGCCTGTGCCACCCTCGAGCGCCAGGCCACCCTGGGCCGCTACATGATCGAAATGCGCCACAACCTGAACAACGCCCTTACTTCGGTGCTGGGCAATTCTGACCTCCTGCTGCTCGAACCGGGCACGCTCTCGGCGCCCTCGCGCGCGCAGGTGGAAACCATCCGCAACATGGCCTTGCGGATTCACGAGGTGATGCAGCGTTTTTCGTCGCTGGAAAAGGAAATGAACGTCGTCGCTCAGCAGGCCGAGCGGGACTCAGGCCGATCTCTGGCCGCCGCCGGAAACTAGAAACTGACAACCGAGAACCGAGAACCGGGAACTGAGAACTGAGAACCGAGAACCGGGAACTGAGAGAACCGAGAACTGAGAACTGAGAACCGAGAAGTGAGAACCGAGAACTGAGAACTGAGAACCGAGAACTGAGAACTGAGAACTGAGAACCGATAAGTGAGAACCGAGAACTGAGAACTGAGAACCGAGAACTGAGAACTGAGAACTGAACTGATCCTCCCCTGGAAAATGGCCGATCTTACTCTGTTCGGCGGTTGTGCGGCAGTCACGCAACGCCAAGGGATGGCTCATGCACAAGCTGATGGCAGCGAGCACGGTACTGGAACACGAACTATCTGAGATCCGGCTGCTGATCGAGCGTCAGGCGGGAATCGTCCTCGACTGCCCAAACAGCGCGCTGGCCGCCCACGTCGCCGAATTGATCGAGAACCAGGGTCTGGGATCGTCCACCACCGTGCTCGAGCAACTCCGTTCCGGCGAATCCGACGCCGGCAGTCTTGCCCAGGTTCTCGACGGCCTGATCAACACCAGCAGCGGATTCTTCCGCCATCCCGGCGCGCTCAACACGCTCACCCGCGTGGTGCTGTCGCAGCTTTACGCCCGAAAATCCGCCGACGGGCCGACCCCGCTGCGCATCTGGAGCGCCGGCTGCTCCACGGGAGAAGAGACGTACTCGATCGCGATGGCGGTCTGCGATGCGCTCTCGAACACGGCAAGTGCCGGTTCCAACGGCAACTCGAACAACGGCGCCGGAAAAAACGGCGCCGCGCGCAACGGAGGCGTTGCCGACGCGCCCGCCGCGCCCAGCTTCGCCTCGGGATGGCCGATTCACATCGTGGGCAGCGACCTGCTGCCCTCCAACATCGAAACCGCCGACCGCGGCGTCTACCCGCAATCGGCTTTGACCGGTCTGCCGCCCGCCCTGATCCGCGCCAGCTTCTCGAAAGTCGGAGCCGCCTGCGTCCAGAATGGCGCTTCCAACGGGACCTCCAGCAACTCATCGAACGGCGCCGGACCGCAAGACTCGGCAAACGACGCCTGCCCCAGTGCCGCGGCCAGCAATCCTCATCTTCTGGTGAAGCCCCGGATACGAAGCCTGGTCACCTTCAACTGCATGAATCTCGCGCGCCCTGGCTACATCGGTCGCTTCGACTGCATCTTCTGCATGGACGTGCTGCCGCACTTCTCGCGCGTGCAGCGCATCGCGCTGCTCGAGCGCCTGCATCTCTACCTCGAGCCCGGCGGCTACCTGTTCTTAGGACAGACCGAAAAACTCGGCAGCACCAACCTGAATTTCCGCTCCGAAACCTTTGACGGCTACACCGTCCACCGCAAGCCGCTCGCCGCCAGCGCCGCCTACGGCCGCTAGCCGCCCAGCCCGGCAGCGCCTTGTCATTCCCAACCGGCGCGGTGCGGCCGCGAGGAACCCGCTTTTCACTAACCTCTTGCCCTTACCCCCTAAAACTTCACCGGCAACGCCTCCAGCCCGCGCAGTATCGGCGTCGCCCGCCAGCGCAGCGCTTTCACCGGCACGGCCAGCTGCAGCTTCGGCATCCTGCGCAACAGCGTGTTGATCGCGATCTGCCCCTCGAGCCGCGCCAGCGGCGCTCCCAAACAAAAGTGCGCGCCCAGTCCGAACGCCACATGACGGTTGTTCTGCCGCGTCAGGTCCAATTCATCCGCGCGATCGAATTGCTTTTCGTCGCGGTTGGCCGACGCCAGCACCGCCATCACCATCGCTCCCCGGGGAATCGCGGCGCCGTCGATGCTCACCTCCTCGCGCGCGAAACGCGTCGTGGCTGTCTCCAGCGGATTGCAGAAGCGCAGCAGCTCTTCCACCGCCGGCCCGATCGCCGCCGGATTCGCGCGCAGCCACTGCATCTGCTCCGGATGCTCCAGCAGCGCCAGCGTTCCCGAAGCAATCAGGTTCACGGTGGTCTCATGCCCGGCCAGCAGCAGCAGCACGGCCATGCCCAGCAGTTCGTCCTCGTTGAGCCGGTCGCCCGCCTCCTCTACCTGCACCAGCGCCGAGAGCAGGCCCTCGCGCGGCGAAGTCCGCAGCTCGCGAAACTGCCTCCGAAGATAATTCAAAAAAGCCCACAGCGCCGGCACGGCGCGCAGAATATTCCACGCCGAAGCAGGACGTATCGACGCCTTCGTCCAGCGATGGAACTTGTGCCGATCCTCCACCGGTATTCCCAGCAGTTCGGCAATCACGGTCAGCGGCAAAAGCAGGGCGAAGTCGCGCACCAGGTCCATCGCTCCCTTGGGCTCGGCCGCGTCGAGCAGACTGTCGGTGATGTTCTGGATTCGCTCCCCCAGCCGCTCCACCATCGCCGGGGTGAACGCCTTGTGCACCAGCGTGCGCAGGCGGGCGTGGTCGGGCTCGTCGAGATCGAGCATGTTGCGCTCCAGCGGCTTGGCGAAAGGCGGAAGCCACGGCTTCTTGCGGGAATACTCGCGGCTCTTGGCGAAGCGCGCATCCTTGAGCACCGCGACTACATCGTCGTAGCGCGTCACCAGCCAGGCCTCGCGAATGCCGGGGACGATCGAGAGCTCCACCCGGCACACCGGCTGCTCCGCCCGCAGGCGGGCGTAGAAAGGGAAAGGGTCGGCCTTGAATTCCGGGCTGACGAGATTGCGCCGGTTCGCCACGGGAGCCACTTTAGCAGACGCCGCCTTACAACAGACTGTCGGGATCTTGCCGAAACGGATTTATGACTTCGATGCCAGCGAGTTTCTGGCCCGCCTGCAAATCGGGGCGCTACTGATCGGGGTGCCCCAGGTCTCGCCGTTTTTTGCGAGACCTGGGAACAGGTAGGACGCAGGGGCTAAGTTTCCCACATCTCGCAAAAGAGGCGAGATGTGGGGCACCCCACGTTTTCCTGCTTCTGTCGGCAGACCTGGGCCACCCGCCAGGGCGGATGTCATCATCACCGGCGATGCCGACTTGCTGGCGATGAATCCGTGGCGGGGAATTGCGATTCTGTCGCCGTCAGATTTTCTGACGCGCCCATGACAATCTCTGGAGCCGCGCACTGGGGTGCCCCAGGTCTCGCTGCTTTTGCGAGACCTGGGAACAGATAGGACGCAGGGGCTAAGTTTCCACTTCTCGCAAAAGAGGCGGGATGCGGGGCACCCCATGTTTCATTTGCTGCTGCCAGCAGACCTGGACCACTCCGCCGCTCGCAGACTATTGCGCCACTGATTGGCGAACATTAGAGGCCTCCGCGGCGCCCAATCAAAGCGTTCACAGCCATACTCAAATTGTATTGGTTGCAATCGTGCTCAAGAACTTGACCGTCGGTGTTGACGGCCGAAACGCCGAAGCCTTCCTCGACGTCTTCCCAATAAATGACGTGGTCATCTTTCCGTGCGACGACGAAGACGGATTCCAATTTGCCGTAACGGATGATCGGAGCGGGACGTGGTGCGACACGATACGTCTCAAAAACAGCGGCCGTCTCCCGATCGCAGTTGGCCAGGTCGTCTTGGACAATCTGCCGAACGCTCTCAATGCTTGCTGGCTTCCATTCCATAGAGATCGTGGCCGCTCATAAGACTCCTACGCGAACAAGCCCTCCTTCGTTCGCAACTCCTTGATCGTGTCCCGCAGCTTCGCCGCCTTCTCGAACTCAAACCGCTTCGCCGCTTCGCGCATGTCGCTTTCCAGCTTGCCGATATACGCGTCGACTTCCTCCTGCGACTTGAACTCGGGCATGCCCTCGGCCTCATTCACCGCCACATCGGCATAGTCCGCGGCCACAATCGCCGCCAGCGTCATGTCCAGCGGACGCACAATCGACTCCGGC
>Ga0187846_10000692_pt1 | contig 19128 bp, 17 predicted proteins | sample TC_taG_FD_161473 | JGI IMG/M metagenome (GOLD analysis project Ga0187846, IMG submission 161473) | Biofilm microbial communities from the roof of an iron ore cave, State of Minas Gerais, Brazil - TC_06 Biofilm (v2) | ecosystem: Environmental > Terrestrial > Deep subsurface > Cave > Wall biofilm...
TATAGCACGGTTTAGCTCAAATGGCAAGAAAATCCGCCTTGCGCCAACTTGATAAGCATGTTACACTAGAGTGTGTCTATTTCTTCTGAGCACACAACTAATACCAGGTGGGGACAACTACGGCTACGCCTCACACTACTCTATCTGGTCGTTGCAATTATTCTGCTTATCCTTAGTGGAATAGGACATGCACGATTCTTAAGACAGATCGGACTGACTTTTGGCGGTTTCTTCTGGGCCATCGACACGGATAGAGAGGTGGTTGTTGTCTCAACGGCACCGGAATCACCTGCATTTCCAGTGTCTCCTGGCTCTCTCACAAGTTTCGACCACATTGTACAGGTGAATAACAAGCCTGTTTCCTCCCTACCCGATGTTTATCAACACGCTCAACCTGGTGATCCGATCACATATATCGTTCAGCAGAACAACAAATCAACAACAGTCATCCACCCTGCTGCGACTTTCACCTGGAGTATGTGGTTTGAAAGTTATGGGCTGACATTTATTGCAGGTCTAAGCTGGTTACTGGTTGGCTTCATACTTCTTGCCAGGGCACAAAATTGGACGGGAGTTGTTGAAGGCATTACGCTCCTGCCAGCGGCCATGCTCTTTTTGCTCTTCAGCCATTGGGGAAACGTTCAGGAAGCGTACCAGCCAGACCTGGTTTTTCAATTTTTGTGGACATCGGCTTTTGCATTACTTGGGGCGGCATTTATTCACCTCAGTTTGACATACAGGCCAGAAGTGATGCGTGAAAAGCGCTCACCTCGACTGGCTGTGGATGTACTGCCTTACCTGCCATTGCTTGCTCTGCTCATGTTTGATGTGAGTTCATACCTCCTTAGAGGAAGTATACCAAACCGCTTTCAATTCATTATGTCGCTTGGCTATGCTGTATTCGGCGGTTTGTTCAGTCTCGTGATTGGTATTACCTCGTTACTTCGTATCAGTGGCTTGCTTCCTGGGGCAAGCATCGCCCCAAACGTTCGCCGCCGCCTGGGCGATTTGCTAACGCTTTGGATTGGCGGAGTCGGTTTAGGATTCTGCTTTGGCATTCTGCCTATCCTACTGACCGGCAAACCGCTCTTACCGCTGCAAGTCTTTTATGTGCTAGCAACTGTCTATCCGTTGATTCTCCTGTACGCATTACGGTCATTACGCATGCTCGACAGCCTGCAAAGCACTCTTGTGCAACGTGAAGAAGCGCTGCTTGAGCAACAAAAGCTGGCTGAGGAACTGCGCCAGTCAAATAGCGAACTTCAGCGAGCTACTTCACTGCTGCTGCACGCCGATGCGCACCTGCGCTCTCTGCTTTCGCAACGCATCCACGACCAACCTAAACAGCAGGCGCTACGTATCCGTTCGTTACTGGGGCACTGGCAACACAAACTGAAAGTCGAAGCAGAACACAACCCTTCCATCAAGCTTTTTGTACAGCCAATCATCGAGGCGCTGGGGAGAGTACGCAAGATCAGCGAGGAGTTGGAGGGTGATCTGCACGGGCTACAACTCCTCGTTGAAGATGCTTACCAGCGGCGCAGCCTGGGGCTCAAATTGCACCTGGAGAAATTGATCCGTGAAGACCTGCCTGGATTGCACCCGGAATCCCCACTTAAGGTGCAGCCAGATTTATGGGCATTGGATGCATTAAGTTACGACCTGGAACAGACGGATGCTGGGGAAAAGTTCGCGGAAGCTATTTCTTATACTGTGACGCAGGCGTTGCTCAATATCTACAATCATGCCGGGGCAAGTTACGCAACCGTGCGCGCTGTTCGCGTGGATGGCAACCTGGACATCTATATTACCGATGATGGACGCGGTTTCGATCCAAACGCTATTTCTTCTGAAAAAACAAGTTTGTTTAAGGCGCGATTGAAGGTGCGTGAGGCAGGTGGAACGCTTACAATCATTTCTGTACCCCGTCCACAGCCAGAGCATGGCACAACAGTTATTATACGTTTGCCATTTCCCGATAGCGAGCAGCAACCCGACTCAAGACCGCTTCCAAGCTCTATGGTTCCCAGAATTTAAGTTGGCGGGCGCGATAATGCCTGTTAACTTTTTTCATGCGCACATCATAACAACCAGCGAAGGCCGATAATGATTTTTAACAAGCAAGATCGGTCAAGGTTTGTCATCCTGAGCCCTTCGCTTCGCTCAGGGTAAACTCCGCGAAGGATCTGGCTCGATGGGCAACGAGATGCTTCCCCTTCGCTGCGCTCAGGGCTTCGGCTCACGCGCTCAGCATGACAGTATCGGCTTTGGTCGATAAAGTTCATTATCGGCGGTGGGCGCGATAAATCGGGCCCCTACGGATGGCCGGATGAATTTCTTAATCTCTATAATAGGGCCCCTACGCCACCATGATAGGCCGCATAATGTGGTATTTTCCACTATCGCGTTCTTACTCGGGCCTCAACCCTGCATAAGCCTCATACGCATGAGCCAGTAGCACTCGCCTGCCAGGATCGCTTGGAGCGCCCTCAATTGCAAAAAAGCTATAAAGCTCACTGACGAGATTCTCAAGCGGACCCAAATTGGGTTTGCCAGATGCATTGAGAAAGCCCATGCGACGAGCAATATCATCATTACCCAGGCCAATTGCGATGAGTGAGGCGCATTCCTCCTGGCGAGGCGTGAGCTTCTGTCCGCGCAGTTTCTTGAGCAGATGACTCAGTACTTCTGGATCAATGTACGTTTGATGACGACGTACTACTATTGTCGCGATTTGTTCTAGATATGACGGCTGTATGTTGCTGAAGAGAGCATAGCCATGCAACCCTGGTTGTTTTTTTGCGCGTTTGCCTTCACTGCGGCCAGTACCACCTTTAGTGTACTCCTGGCGGAAAATCTCGGCGGCCAGTGTCCAACTTGGGTCTTGTGTATAGATCACGATGCGCAAACCAGGCGCCTGTCGAAGCAACGAACGTCCCAGTCCTATGCCATTGCCAGGCCCAAGGTGCAAATCAGACAGCACCAGCCAGCCATCCAGTGTAGGGTTCTGCACAGCTTTTTCCACGCATAGTTTCTCAATGAAATCAATGATACTATTTGTATCTCCGGCCTGGGCATAAAGACGTAGCTGTGGGGTCTCCTCTACAAACTCGCAAATACCACGCCGCTTCACCGGAGTATCATCGATTACAATGACAGGTATTGGTGTATCCATCATCGCCTCTAGTATATGCCATGTTTTTTAGGGGAACATTACTTCAACCCAAAACAGCAATCACAAGAATGCCAGCGAAAATCAATATAGCTCCAACCAGCCGTATCAGCCCAAAGTCCTCACCCAGCCAGCGCCATCCCACGAACGCAGCAAAGACAACGCTTATCTCACGAACAGATCCGGCATAGCTCACACGTGCAATCGAGTAAACCAGCAACACCAGCATGTATGATAAGAGCATCAATATGCCAACTATGACTATACGAGACCAGTTCGTGCGCCATTCAGCAACGACACTGTGATGTCCAAAACGCACCAGTACAAGCGGGGCGACGAAAGCGGCAGAAAGACCTATGACGAGCACGGTATAGGGAGCAGGGGCGGCTATATGTACAGCAGCTCCATCGATTACGGAGTAGATTGAAATGCAGCAGGCAACACTGAGTGCCAAACCAACGGCACTTTTACTCAGTGCAGATGTCTTTCGTAATGACCACCACGCTTTTCCCCCCACTACAATCAAGCCAAGTACGAGAAGAACTATGCCAAGAACGCCATAGAGACGAGGACGCTCACCGAGGAAGATGGCAGCCCAGATTGCCAGAAAAACAGGGGCGGAGCCACGCGCCATCGGATAGACAAGGGAGAAATCACCATGTTCATAGGCTCGAGTCAGTATTATGAAGTACACTGCCTCCACCAGAGCGCTGATGGCGACATAGGGCCAGATACGTATTGGAAACGATTGGTTTAGCACCAGGATTGGGATGAAACACACAGATCCAACAAGTAATGCCCACCAGGTGAAGACCTGCTTCTCTTTCGCACGCTTGACGATCAAATTCCATGTCGTGTGCATGATTGCCGCAGCCAATAGCAACCCCAAAGCTGTCAGCGGCATGTATCCCCCTTTCATTACACAGGATACGCATTTTGTGGCAGTGTACCGCTTAATTGTATCACCCTGGTCTACATCGGCTCTGAAGGCAAGGTTCAGTTTGGACGATTTGTACTTGACAATTTGAAGAGTTACACCGTGTCACCCTGAGCCCATTCGCTCCGCTCAGGGTAAACTCCGCGAAGGGTCTGGCTGGAGAGGCAGCGAGATCCTTCGCTTCGCTCAGGATGACAGTACTGTGCTCAGGAGGACCGTACGGTGCTCAGGAGGACAGAGGTGGGCCATGCTGTTGGCGAGGAATTGTCACGTTCATTTGAAGCGCCATGACACTCGGTGTCAGAGAGAAGTATGAAAATCGGGCAATACATGCTTTACCGTACTCTCCTGGCGATTTTCGGAGGAACCGTGCCTTAGTTAAAATAGAGGCTTGCGGCACCCACTAAGGCAGCATCGGCCCCCAATCGAGAATGAACTATCTCGAGCATGTTGCATATGCTCGAGGAAGGTTGGTTCATGAGCGCACTCCGTACTTGCGAGAGTAGAAGCTTACTGGCACTGGGTACACCGCCGCCCAGAATCAGCACATTTAGTTCGAAGAGGCTCATGTACCTGGCGGTTGCAGCACCTAACCAACGCCCCACTTCGCTATAGATCTGCAAGGCAACCTTATCACCGCGTATTGCTTCCTCAGCCAGCAGTTGCTGGCTAAAATACTCGTGATTACTCAGGCGCTGTACGAGGCTGGTGTGCTCTCCTCTACGTAGAGCACGCTGCACCATCTTTTTCATGGCTTCCATTGAGGCCAGTGTATTGATACAGCCGCGTTTACCACAACTGCAACGCGGCCCGTTCGATGAAACCAGCATATGGCAAACATGCCCTACGTATTCTTGTGCAGACCTTTCCACTTTTCCATCTATGACTAACGCAGCGCCTACTACAGCATTGACGGTTAAGAAGAGCAAGCGTTGAAAACCTCTGCCTGCCCCAAAATAATATTCGCCAAGTACGGCAGCATTAACATCAACGTGCAGTTGGGCGGGGAGATGATAGCGTGCTTCAAGTAGATCGCACAAGGGGAAGTCATTAAGAGCGGGGAGTGTAGGAATCAGAAGAGGACGGCGGGTTGCCTGGTCAAGCGTGCCGGGTATGCATACACCCAGACCACGCACGCGCAGGCCTTCATATTTCGCATAGGCAAGAGCGGTTTCAATCGCGCGTAAATAAGGCTCGAGTGTGGCAGCAGCAGGACGCCCCCACAGTGTCTTAGCATAGCAGCGGTGACGTATCCTGCCATGGCGATCAACCAATGCAACTGTAGCTCTGCTTCCGGCAATCTCCACCCCTACTGCTACGCTCTTGCTGATTTTCTTTCGATGATCCGGCACTGATGACTCTGCTAAATTCTAGCATATGTATAGAACATATGTTCTATATCGAGTTTCCTGTAGCAAAAGATACAAGAACAATCACGACACTATATGCAAGAAAAGTATACCGAGCATTGAGAACATTTGTCAAGAGCAAATGTTCCGAACAAATATACCAGGGAGCGATCTACGACAAATGTCACACAAATTTCAATAGCAAATCTTCTGCCGGGCGTGGTAAAGTAAGAGAGGAGATATTTCTTATAAGCTAGCAAGGAGCAATATCGTGGTCGATAATCGCAATAGCAGCAACCAGAGGCCGAACAAGCCTCCTATTATAGGACAGGGCCACAGCCTCTCCGATATCGAGGGAGAGATGATAAAGAAGATGATTCGCGAGGAGCAGCACTCGGCGCGTGAATTATACATCCCGCCAGAAGACCTGGCCCAGGAAGCGACAACACAGATGTCTCCTGAAGCGTCACAGGTCATCACAGAGAGTGGAGTACGCACTATCTTGCAGATGTTCAATCGCGACTACCTGTACGGCCAGGGGCGTTTTGACGAATACAAGGACGGGCTAATCCTCAAGTGGGGTGACGGTTACTCTCGCAAGCATATCTGGGCAAGCGTCGAGAACGGCAACCTCCTGTTTGAGACCAGCCACGTCAAGAAATGTGATAAATCCTACTGCAATGGCACACATCATGTACTACCGCGAGACCTGTATTTGAACGTAGATCTGATTAACGATGAACTGGGGGAACTTTTCCGCAGACCTGTACATGAACCACCAGATGATTAGGTTGGAGAAGCCATGACAATACACATACTTGCGCTTGAAAAGGATCTCTTTTTCTCGGTGAAAATGCGAGATACCCTGCGCCATCACGGGATGGAGGTAAAAACGGTGCGCACACTGCCAGCTTTTGAACAAGCGATGGCAGCAAGTGGGGAGGAGAAGCCGGCGCTGGTCATCGTGAATACCGCTACAAAAGGCGTTGACTGGGAAGCAGCCATCCGCCAGGCGCAAACATCTGGTATTACTGTGCTGGCTTTTGGTTCACACATGGATTTAGAAGCACGTACAAAGGCTATCCAGGCTGGAGCTCAGCGTGTTGTCGCCAATTCAAAGTTTACCAGCGATATGCCAGGGCTGGTGAAACGCATGCTTAATGAATCCAATGGTTCAATCTCCGATGAATCTGATTCAGCGCATTATAGCGCTACGCAGGACGCGATAGCCCCAGGGGATAAGCAGTAGTCCTTGTCCTAAAGTGTGCTTCTGAAAGGGAATAGTTTGGCGGCGGTAGGTCCAGCGATTACGAAGAAAGTTTTTGTGAGAACGGAGTAGGGGTTGCGGGATTGACCGCATAGCGTGATAACGAGGGCGATGGGCAATGCGTCTGCTCATTCATTCTCCTTACTTATTGAAAAACAGACAAGCCAAAAGAGGTCTTCCTATCTGATATACGTAGGAGAGACCTCTTTTTTCTCATGCAAGCACTTGCTCAGCGCAATTATTCTAGAGTGTCTGTTCAGGCGCCGCACCCACAGCTTCGGGGTTGAGCATTACCGCCAGCAGTTTTGAAGGAATGCCCACAACCACAACTCGATACAGCATTGGGATTATTGACGGTAAAGCCGGCACCCATCAGACTATCGACATAATCAACTTCACTACCCGTGATATAACCTATGCTCATCTCATCTACCAGCACTTTGAAACCGCTCAGGGGAATCACAGTATCGCCATCCCCTTCTTCGTCGAGGGTCATGCCATACTGGAGACCTGAACAGCCACCACCTGCGACAAAAATGCGCAGGCCAAGGCTGGGGTCGTTTTCCTGTGTTAGTAATTCGCGCACTTTGTCTGCTGCGGCAGGCGTCATATCAATGATGCTTGTCTCAACTGCAGATTGCTGGCTTTGCTCGATCATTTTTCTTTGCCTCTCTATCAGGATCAAAAGTTTGCCGAATTTATATGCTAGATACCTGAAGTGAAGATACCTCTTGGACGCTTTTCAGTTTTCCACTTGCCTGTATTATATACTGCAATAAGGGAAGCGTCAAGGTAGCTAGCAATCAATACTACAAAAAGTGAAGTATCAGTTTTCTACAGTCCAAAACGTTGCTGCACGCGGAGGACGTTAGCAAGCAGTTCTGGAACATCCGGGCCAGAACCAAATAGTTTTTCAGTACGGCGCTCCTTGCCGGCTCCTATACGAGTGATGGCATTGGAAAGCGGCCAATCCTGAGCCATGAGATGAGCGCCAAGTCCGCTGATGATGGCTGTAGCAAATGATGATCCGCTCCAATCAGCCCAACCAGACACATTTTGCTCGCCATCCGGGAAGGTAGATGCAATATAGATTCCTCGCACAGCCTCCTGCAAGCCATTTGCATCTAGCAGACCATCACTATCACCACCAAAGGTAGTGACCCCCGTAGTCACCGGTGGCATGCTGGCAGCATTTGCAAAACGTGACGGGGCATAGCGGGTATTGACAGAGGTCACGCTTAATGTTGTCTCAAAGCGAGCTGGAACACGCGGCGGGCGAGGCTTCTGTCCCTGGTTACTGGCGAGAGACGAATCGTTGCCCGCGGCTGCCACAACGAGCGCACCATGAGCATGCAGGCTCTCGAAAAGCAGGCGTAGCCCCTCTTCGAGATGGGTGAGAACACGCATTACACCAGCCAGTTGTGTACTTGGCCACTGCCGGTGATCAAACCACACATAAGGGAGACGGCGAACATCGGGCATGACATTCAGGCTCAGGTTGATGACCAGGTGGCGAATTGCACCCGAAACGAGTTCCTGCTCCAGGTCGGTGAGCGCGGCAAAGAGATTATAAAGATCGCCCCCGCCAAAGTCATTGAGGATACGAATGAGCCGAATGTGCGCACCCGGAGCGATATCGCGAATGAGTCCGGTTACAAACACGCCATGATCCGTCATAGAATAATAACTTGGTTGGTTGTAGGCATTACGTCCAGTACGCACATCGCTGATGACGGGATAACGATCGTACTCAATCTCCAAAGAGCCATTCTGACTTTGCAGGTCTTCTGCAAGACGCTTCAAGAGCCAGTTGCGGCGAAACTCTTGCCGAGAAGCGGCGCTAACCAGGCGATCAGGATGGTGCGCAGTATCAAGCACAGCAACGATTACATCTTCCGCATCGTTCGGATCGAAAGGCAAACCTGGATCGACAAAGGAGACACGCCAACCAAGTGGGGGATTACCTGGTGCCGGCAGATCAAGGTTGGGTGCTTGTCGAGGAGGTGAGGCAGGCCCTCCATCACTATAGAGCAGCGGCGCGGCAGTCACTAACCAGTTAGGCATAGCGGAGACGAGATGCAAGCCTGCTTGCGCCAGCTCTTCAAGATGTGCCTGGAGATATGATAGCGCCATAGGCATAGTGTCAGGACTCGAGGAGTCTACGTGACGCACCTGGAAAAAGATAGCGATGAGTGGCTGTTGCCGGTGCAAGCCAAAAATAAATGAACGTCGATGTATAGTGGGCATTGCCGGCGCATCAAGCCATCTCCCAATGGTGCCATACGGTTCCAATACCATATTAAAACGTACAAGCAATGAATTAAGCTGGCCACGTATCTGCTCAACTAACATCTCTTGCGCATCTTCAGCGGGTCGTCGGTGAAGTCGCACAACGACCACCATCTCGCCCGGTACCCAGTGAAATAGCTCGTTTGGTGTTCCCATCAACTCAATGGAATTACGAGACATGCACGTATTCCCCCCTATCCTCAATATGATTTTTGAAGTTTGTGAAGCGCTGTCTACACCTGTGGCGCAGAATGGGCTGAAGCGAATGCTACTGTAATGACGAATTATACAGGAACAAGCAAGAAGTAGCAATCAGCAAATTGAGACGAGGCCACTCTGTCTATAAGAAAGATTTATTCCCCAGCCTCGGGCAGGTCAAAGTCAATCGTTTGCTGGCACAAACGATCCAATTCTTCCACTACAGCTAGATGTGCCGGATGAGGGTGATGAGCTTGCAAGTGTGCTTCGTCAACAAAGCGCATAATGATCCCATGCGTAAACCCATGATGATACATACTGCGGTTTTTCCCTACTGAGATGGCAACAATGCCGGGGATGACCTGTTGAAGGGCCAGAACGCGCTCAAGGATGGCTGCGAGTTGTTCAGCGGTGGTCTCAGATTTCGGTTGGAGCAGGACAACATGCGCAATCAAATCAAGCCTCGCCTCAGGAAAGGAGACATCCGCCTTTCAGTTATGAACCTGAATCGTTACATCGTAACGGTCAATAATGGAGGAGTCACCTTCCCAACTGCGGCACAGTTTTAGCTGCAGGCGGACAGCACCAGGCCTTTCTGCCTTGAAAGTGAGTGTTCGCATTCCACCTCCACCAATGCCTGTACCCGGCAGGACTGCATAATCCGAACTTTGCAGCGCTAAGATTGCATTATCCGATATATCAATTGCCCACCTGTATCCAGTAGTCGGATTCTCCTTGAGTTGAATAGCGATCACTTCACCCGGGTGCACCGAAAAAGATTGGCCTGTATGTGCCTGCGTAAGTATTAGATCCGGCATCTTTTTTCTCTCCGTACTAGGACTTGTACTGCACGATATCATACAACCTGACGAGAGAAGAAGATATAGACGAATGATACCTGGGCTCAGGAACCGGTCACTGCACCGTTCGAATCGTCCAGAAATCACTGGAAAGGCCCTGCGAGATCAAGTAGGCATAGGGCATCGTGAAGTAACCATTCATGCCCCAGTTTACTCCCCACGAATTGCGCACAATAAACCATTGATTGGAGTCGTCATAGCCAACCGCAAGCACGGCATGCCCCCCAAGCTCCTGTTCGCTGGCCTGTGGCATCGGAACGTGCCCGTCCTGAGCCACTTGCTGACTTTCAAAGCTCTCATAGACTGTAAATCCAAAGACAAAGGGGTAGCCAGAGGCCAGGCACCCTTTCATCTGGTTGAGATCCTGGACCACACTCTGATAGAGAATGGCTTTGTGCTGGAGGGCCGCTTGATAGCATTGCTGCGTCGGCTGATCTTGATACTTTGTAATGTCGTAGGGCCACATATCTTCTGGGCAAGCCCCCTGATTACCCACCGTTTTCAGGCCATCTCGAAGCATCGCTCCGCTATCTGAGTTGACGGTTCCCTCGATCACACGCTCGTTGTAGTAAATAAAAAGCCGAGAGGGGGTGAAAACCTGGGGAAGCTGCTGCTTCATTTGATCGAACTCAAGCGCACCAGCGATAGCATTGGCCGTACAACTTCCCAATTGGCCCTGATCATAAACTGGCGGGCAGGAGGAACGAAGGTCAACACTGGTGGGCAGGGCCGCCAGCCTTTCAACAGGGGCGGCATAAAGGTAATCCCGGTGGTCGGGCAGATCAGGAATCCACCCATAGTGTGCAATCTGACGAGGCATAATCCAATCTCCTTCTTACTCAAAGTCTCGTGTCTTCACAAAACACTACAGAACCTCATTATAGTATTTCGGGCAAGACCTATGTAAAGCACCGTGGGGCCTTGAACAAAACCCTGAAAGTTTCAGCGGGATATCCAAATAAACTCTAGCATATATTTGTAACTTTTACAATATGTTGCCTGGGCATAAAATGACTTCTTTTTGTGTTACCATTGTAGGAAGAACCAGCAAGCTGTGGAGAAGTGAGGAATAACCGAATCATGGCAAAATTATACGATGTAATTATTATTGGCTCGGGGCCGGCAGGCTATACTGCAGCGATTTATGCGGCACGCGGTAACCTTTCTGTGCTGATGTTTCAGGGCTACCAGGTTGGCGGCCAATTGATGCTGACCAGTGACGTGGAGAACTATCCCGGCTTTGAAGAAGGCATACAGGGGCCCTTGATGATGGAGAGGTTTGAAGCGCAAGCACGGCGGTTTGGTACCGAGGTGATTCCTGAAGATGTGATCGCAGTCGACTTTAGCAAGCGACCATTTAAGATTACTGCTGATTCGGGTGAGTACCTGGCACGCACTGTCATCATCGCAACGGGTGCCAGCGCAAAGTGGTTGGGACTTCCGAGCGAGCAGGTCTTACAAGGGCGGGGTGTGAGCGCCTGTGCTACCTGCGATGGCTTTTTCTTCAAGAATAAGGATGTGGCAGTTGTCGGTGGCGGAGACACTGCGATGGAAGAGGCAACGTTCCTGACGCGCTACGCCAGGCATGTGACGGTTATTCACCGGCGCGATACGCTGCGCGCCAGTAAGATTATGCAGGATCGAGCATTCAAGAACCCTAAGATTAGTTTTATCTGGGATTCGGAAGTGACTGAGGTCCTGGGAGAAGATGAAGTTACTGGCTTGCGGCTCCGTAATTTGAAAACGGGCGAAGAGAGCATACTGCCAGTTCAAGGTTTCTTCCTGGCAATCGGGCATGAACCGAATACTGGCTTGTTTAAGAATATCATCGACATGGATAAGAAGGGGTATATTATTCCGGTCGAGTTTACGATGACGAACATTCCGGGGATCTTCGCGGCAGGTGATGTGACCGATCACCGCTATCGCCAGGCAGTGACTGCTGCCGGTGACGGATGTCGGGCTGCTTTAGACGCAGAGCGTTGGCTGGAGAGCCTGGGCGAAGATGTCGAAGCCGAGAGCCTGGAATTAGACGCTACTGGATAAGGGCTGAATGGTCTTTTGTCAACTTGTATTAGCTGTGCTGCACCAGTAGAATAATCACAAGCCTGCATCAGAGGCTTGTGATTATTCTTTTTGTTTTGAGTCCCGTTACTGGATTGAGCCTTCGTAAATGCCCATAATCGTATCGAGGAAATTCAGAGCCTCGGGGTTTTTGCGCTGGAACGAGTTGCGGCCTATGATCGAGCCAAAGCCGCCGCCATCGCGGATAGCACGCACTTCTTCGAAGAATTTTTCATCAGCAGCGTATGTGCCACCGGAGAAAATCACGATACGGCGACCATCGAAAGCGCTCTGAACCACATGATGAACACGCTCTGCCAGAGTCGAGATGGGGATCTCATACTTCTGGTAGACTTTCTGTGCCTCGGCCAGCTCGACCCTTTCGCTGGGCAATTTGGTCTTGATAACATCTGCGCCCAACTGTGCTGCAATCTGGGCAGCGTAGGCCACAACATCGACAGCGGTTTCGCCCTCTTTGCTCAGGCCGCTGCCACGAGGATATGACCAGACCACCACGGCAAGGCCGGCAGTTTTGGCTTCCTCTGCTAGCTCTCGCAGCTGCTCGTACATCTGGTTGCGCTCAGCTGATCCGGGATAAATAGTAAAGCCAACAGCGACACAGCCAAGGCGCAATGCGTCATTAACACTGGCAGTTACAGCCGAAATGGGGTCCCGTTCCTCATTGAGCAGATCATGGTTATTACATTTCAAAATAAGGGGGATCTCACCACAATAGTCGGAGACAGCAGCCTCCAGAAAACCCAGGGGCGCAGCATACGCATTACAGCCAGCTTCGATAGCCAACTGGAAATGGTAGCGCGGATCATAGCTTGCTGGATTTGGGGCAAAACTACGTGCAGGACCATGTTCAAAGCCCTGGTCCACTGGCAAAATCACCATTTTCCCCGTGCCACCTAAGCGGCCATGGTTGAGCATGCGAGCCAGGTTCGTGCGGACACCGGGGTTCTCGCTGGCATACCAGCTTAAAATTTCACGAATGCGATCATTCATTGGTTTGTTCCTCTTTTCACTCCTCGACAAGCACTAGCTAAGATTGACCACAAACAGTGTAGTAGTTTGTATTGTACCACCAATCAAGGCGACTTCAAAAATGCGCAGGGATTTGAATCTTCCTGTGCCTACAGATAACTTTCAAAAAAACAGAGCAGGTGGTAAAGTTTTTTCAACGAGGCATGGGTTACGTTACCAGCGTTTAAGAAGATGTGCCACTTTACCGGTCGGAGTCAACTCATAGCGGATGCGATCCGGGTTGACGTCAACAATTTCTGGGGCAATCTCACCCGCGACGACAGTATCATGAGGATGAACCACCTGCCAGACATTTGCAACGGCCTCAGGTTCTTGCTGCCGGTACACGAAGCGGCGAGCGATTTTAGACTTCCGCGCCAAATTTTCGGCTTTGCCAAAGGTTTTTTTAGCCTCCTGGTCATCAAAATAGGGATCAACGAACTCAAACATACGTGGGATACGCTTGGCTTTCGGCTCACCCAGGAATAAAAAGACGACAGGATTGCTATCTGCATTACTGATCGCAGTGCGTATAACAGTATCGTTGTGTGGATTATAAGGCGTAAGCACCGCGAGAATCGAACCGGGCAAACGTCCCTCGACACCCGTTGTAACCACGGGCAAGCGCCCCATGCGTTTGTAGCGGGCATAGTTGATGTAGGCCACAGCCATGCCGAGACTCGCTACAGTACCACCAAAGACAGTTGCCAGAGGCTTATATATAAGATTGGTAGACCATGCAAGGCCTACCAAAATTGTAGTGAGTATACCCAAATAGAAATCAAGATTATACCATAGATCCCGTAATCGCATGCGCCAGTTACGTACAGGAGAAGCCAGCATAGCAATGGTTTTCGGGTCCAGGCCACCTAAGATTGCAGGGCCATTCGCATGCGCATATTCTCCGGTGAGTTCAGTTGCGCTGCGCAGCAACTCTTCAGGAGGCTCTTGTCTACTGCCATTATCACTTGGTAGATGAGAAACTAAGGCCCGCGCAGCCTTGCGTTCGCGGTGACGAATAATGTCCAATCCCAGGCAGGTCAGTGTAAAAGCTCCCAGCAGGCCAAAGGCGTACAAGTCGCCGAGGAGATCGATGCGTCCATTTACAATCACCAGTACTGCGATAGGGATACCCGTAGCAAGAGCAATAGAGTAGTGAGGGGTGCCACGCAATTTATTGCGTTTCAGGACAAAAGCGGGGAAGAACTCCATACGGGAGAGTGCCATAAATACATGGTAGGCGCCTATGATAGCTGTATTACTGGCAAACACCAGCAGGGCGCTGGCACTGATGGCTACTTCTGTCTGCAAAACGATATTTCCCCAGTGGCCGGCAAGCAATGAGATAAGTTGTGAACTCTGGACAGGGTCAGCAGCTGCAGCCGGCTGCAAGAGTGTTGAGAGCATCGTTAATAGCGGACTGGTCAGCCCGACCGTCAGGACGACAAGCAAGAGCGCCATCCCTGCAACCTTCTTGCGCGGTGTTTTCATAACAGGTGAGAGTTGCGAAATGCTCTCCAGGCCCGAAAAGGCCAGGAACGAACCGGCAAATCCTATAAGGATAAACTTAGGTGTCAGGGTGTGGTTCTCAAACATCATGGGGAAAAGTGCTAAGAAATCCGCGAAGGACATATGTATAAAGACCGTCACAAGAATTGCAATATCGCTCAGAAAGGCGATGACGGCTCCAATCAGGCTTACCTTCGCGCTTTCGCTAATGCCTATCCAGTTGAGGATACCGAGCGAAACAAGCGCGATAATCGTTATCCAAAGGGCGATGGAACCTAGAGCAGGAACAACAACGCTAAAATAGAGTATGCCCGAAAGACAGCTAATGGCGGCTGTAAGAAAGTAATCTACCAGGATAAACATGCCGCCCAGCGCGCCAATCCAGTGATTCATGGCCTGCGCCGCTACAGTGACGACGCCCCCTCCCTGGGGGAAGCGATGGGAAACCTCTGCATACTTCAGCGTGAGTAGCACAAAGACGGTCATTGTCAGGAATACAAAGAACCCTGCCAGGGTTTTGATCCCCTCGGTTCCATAGAGGATACCAGGAGTGTAGTAGACAGAAGTGCCAATGTCAGCAAAGACGACCGCCCAGCAGAGGATGGGGCCGAGCAGCCTTCCACCCTGGCTGTGCTGGTCCCCATGTGCCTCTTCTGAAGCTGCTTGCGTGACAGATTCCTGCGCCATACCAATCCCTTTATCAAGGGGAAGAGATTCTCTCAATAATAATACGACTAATAGCTACTGATCGATGCCAGCAAAACCTAAAGATAGTGTAGCATAGCAATGTAGTCCAGGCAAGGCAAGAACTATGTTTCGGAAAACGCGTCTATATTTCACAAAATTCAGACAATACTAGAATGACGGGAAAAAGATTATTTTAAGTGCTATATAAGCAGTTGATAAACCCATCCATAGTTACTTTAGACATTTTGGTACGTTTTTATACAAAGATAGGGAGAAACTTCGTTCATCTACTAAAGAGTATGCACTTGTATATTGAGTGGTGAAGGTCTGTCGATTGTGCATTGTGACTGATACTCTAAAGGAGATTGTATGAAAACGAGTGGCAGCAGTTTCGAGCTTATCATGCAAGAAGTGCTCGATCAAAAACAAATTATGGAAGATTTACAGGCGGAGAATGATGAACTACAGCGCCAGCTCGCTGAACTACGTGCAGGTCAAGGTATTCTTGTTGAAATCCTTGGCAAACGTTATCCATTGGCTGGCGAAGCTGTAAGCGTTTCTCCCGAAGTAGTCCCGGAAGCAGAGGTTGATCTTTCTCTGCAGGAAACAAGGGAAATTAAAAGCGAGGCTTTACCACCTCCACTGGCTGAAACTCCACTTCCCGCGACAGAGCTTGCAGTAGAAGAAATGGCAGAGGACCGGCCTCCCCTGGCATCTCCTGCTACGCCGTCGTTCTTAGAGGAGGCCTTACTCGACGAGTTTTCAGCTGCCTCCACCAGGCAAATTTCTGTGTGGTCTGGCCCAATCACCAATCATCCAACATTTGATGAACAGGAAAAAGAGACCCTGCGGCGGGAACTCTCGGGTAGTTTCTTACTGGAATGATCGCTCCATTTCCCATACGAAGCCAAAAATTACCTTATTTGTTGGTAGATAGCATACACTTGAGGAGAGATGCGTGTATTGCATCTCTCCTTTCGATTCTATTGGATCTGGAAAGTCGTCGAAGCTGCGTTTATCGGAGGGCTTGATGGCCGCGCCAACATAACCAACGTGAACGAGGTGCTTCCCTGTGGCATAACAAAGAACACGTTTCCTGTGCTACCTGTTGATCCGGCGGCAAAGTTGAGAGGTAATGTTGTGTCTGTTGTCGGTGCACTTGTAGTATTCCCTGACTTCAAACGTATGTAATCACCCCAGTAGCCATTAAAATCACTTGACGTAGGATTATCCACCTTCAACGTCACCGTTATGTAGACATTCCCTGCTGTCGCCTGCTGGTTATTCGCGCTCAAGCTCTCTGTGGCAGAGGTAATTGTCCAATTTAATCCTGCATATTGGAACGTCGTATTTGGAGTGACGGTCTTTGGCTGGTACTTACTCAAGTCAGCATTTGGTATGAGCGGAATATCCATCTGGTTCTCTGTTACTTTACCCATGCGGAGGACAAGCTTGCTGAGATCAAGATTGGAGGAGGACACAGCAAAATCCATCCAGTTTGTGCGGTTCGTTGATGAGTCAGGGCCGATACTATGCAGAGCGTTATCGACTGTGGCTGTTGTGCCATCTGGCAAAACTAAGCGGGCAACCTCAGAGTACAAGAAGCCTCCGCTATGTTGTGTAGGATTTTTCTCGTTCAGGTTGATACGCACCACACCCTGAGTAGCGCTATTATCGTCGGGGAAGCTATTCGCCTCCTGGACAGAGTTGATAGTCATCTCTATGCTTGCGTAAGTGAACATCAAGTTGAGTTGCTCTGTCACAGGTCCGCTGCTTGATGGGGACCCGCCACTAGCTGGGGTGCTGCCACTGCTAACCGGAGTATTACCACTGGCGCCCGGCGTGGTCTGCTGCCCATTAGCGCTATTACCGCTCTGATTGCCTCCACCTGTTCCAAGAGATCTCAAAGCTAAGAAGGCGCCAACGCCTCCAAGCACGAGCACGAGCAGCAGCACTACACTGGCAATAAGGCACCCTCTTGAGCGTTTCGGTGCTCGCGCGTAGGAGGGTACATTTGTATAGCCAGGTGCAGGCGGCGGGTAATAAGGCGGTGCAGGTGCCTGCTGAGGCGTAGAAATGTAAGAATCAGGCGGCGGTGGTGGTGGTACGACATCCGCATCGGTTGTTTGAGCATAGAACTGGTCGCCCGATGCCGGCGCATTGAAATACGGCGCCTCAGAAATATCCTGGGCCGGTGAGGATGGTGTAACAGGTGTGGCACCTGATGCAGGCGTACCGGGTACAACCGGCGTGGAGCCTGGCGCTATCACTGTAGAACCTGTCGTATCCGAATCTGGGATAATTACTTTCGAATCTCTAGCATCCGAGCTTGCTGGAGCTACGGTTGAAGCAACTGGCGATGAGCTTTGTACCGGGTCGCTTGCCAGTCCAGTTTGATCACCTGTTGCTAACGCTGTGGCAGCGTTCGATTCGATATTTGTAGTCGCGCCGCAATTCGTGCAAAAACGCTGACCTGCTTCTAAAGGGCTGCCGCATTGAGAGCAGAAACGTGGAGATGACTGTGCCAATGCTATACTCCTTTAAGGATGTCTAGATAACTATAAGAGATGGCTACTACGTTACAATATATAGATGGGCATATGGTCTGCATATTGTAGCAGCCACCAATAAGAATGTCTATGATTTTACTCGTCTATACTGGCAACTGGAAATTCGTCGAGGCCTGGTCACCCCCACTTTGACGCTGTGGTAAGAGGATCAAAGCAAATGATTTCGTATTTTGAGGTACGAGAAAGCTGACCGTCCCAGCATCGCCAGTTGCACCTGCACCAAAAGAAACGGGGAGCGTTGTATTCTCTGGTGTGGCTGTAGTATTGCCAAATTTCAAACGAATATAATCATAGGGAGAGCCAGTAATAGCAAGTTGCGAGAGTGTACTATCTACACTGAGTTTCACTGTGATATAACGCATACCGCTTGCCGCTTGCTGGCCGTCTAAACTCAAGCTCGACGTGGCAGCAGTAAGCGTCCAGTCAAGCCCAAAATACTGCATTTGCCCATTTAGATGGAGAGTCTTTGGTTGATATTTGCTTAGATTGGCTTTCCCAGTTAGCGGAATAAGCATTTGTGCCTCGTTTGTAGCGCCTAGCCTCAGCGTAAGCTGACCAATATGATCACTTATGGGCACAGCAAAATCGATAACGCTTGTCTGAGAGGTTCCTGGTGCAATTCCAACTTTGGCTTTTACGTAGATGGGGCTAACAATCGATTTATCCGGTAAAATCAGCCGGGCAATAGTATAGTAGCTCCACGTCACCTTGATAGCTGTGTTATTCTGCTCGCTAAGGTTCAGTCGCACCATACCAGCGGTATCCGAGTTGGGATCATTAATAAAACTCTGGGATTGCTGAGCGTTCAATATAGTTATATCAACTCCAGCATATGGAATTGATGAGTTGATTGCCATTGTGGTTACAGGCGGTTGTACACTACTGTTAGCAAAACCAGGAAGATGCACACCCAGAAAGCCAGCAATGACGTAACTCGTTACTCCCACTAAGACAAGCAACGCCAGGAGGAGCAGAAGTCCCTTTCTGCCTAACCTTCGAGGAACTGAGTCATCGCTGCCTGGCTCGACTTGCTCCTGCCATGACTGTGGTATGGGGTATGGATAGCTTTCCTGACCTGTTTGGGACGCTGGCGTTGAAGCCCGTTGAGAGCTCTGCTGTACATGTGGATGGTCTTGAAAAGCTTGCAGGTCTGCATGTGACAATTGCTGTTGTTCTTGCTGAGAGTCCTGTGTTGGG
>Ga0187846_10000693_pt1 | contig 19126 bp, 26 predicted proteins | sample TC_taG_FD_161473 | JGI IMG/M metagenome (GOLD analysis project Ga0187846, IMG submission 161473) | Biofilm microbial communities from the roof of an iron ore cave, State of Minas Gerais, Brazil - TC_06 Biofilm (v2) | ecosystem: Environmental > Terrestrial > Deep subsurface > Cave > Wall biofilm...
CCGGCTAGTTCACCGAGGCTGCCCCAACTTGCTGTCAGCCAACCGATAAGCGCGAAGGCGCCGCCGACCACGTTGATAAAAATAAACAGCCGTGCGACGCCGCCGCTGGTCAAGGCGTAGCCGATTATGCCAAAGGCCAACAGAACCAGACCGAGGAGGCCGGTCAGTGCCGATGTCCGTCTCATCTTTTTTTCACCGGCCTAGCATGCGCCGCCGCTCCGTAGTCGCGGCTCTTTTTACCAGCTTGTAAGGACCGAGCGCTGCAATGCTTCGTGGACACTGCCGATTGATCTTCAACGCCAGCGCGCCGATTCGACCGAACGCTGCGTCATGAACAGCGCCACTATCGTCACGCTTAAGAAGAATACGATGTCGCTGGTATCGATCACACCGCGAACCATCGTAGAGAAGTGATCGGGTAGCGACAGATATTTGAGCAACGCCCACGCGCGGCCGCCTCCCGCTTCAGCAGGCCACGAGATCACAAACAGCAGGATCAACAAGCCGAAGGAGCTGATGGCCGCAATTATCTGATTTTGCGTGAGCGAGCTGGAGAACAGGCCAACTGCCACGAAAGTGACGGCAAGTAGTGCCAACGCCAGGTACCCAGCAAACATCACTCCCACTTCTGGATTACCAAAGACCATGAGGATAAGCGGGAAGATCCACGCGAGCGCGATCATGATCAATGTGAAGCAAGCCGCCGCGATGAATTTGCCCGCCACGATCTCGCCGGTGCGTACCGGCGCCGTCAGCAACAACTCGTAAGTGCCCGTCCGCTTTTCCTCCGCGAACACCCGCATAGTCAACGCAGGCATGACGATCACCAGCACGATGGATAAATCGTGCAAGAGCGGATCGATCACGCGGGTGTTCAGGTTCATATTTTGGAGCTGCTGCGTTTGGCCCATCATCTGGATGAGCTGGACCATTTCGTCAAATTGGCGCAGCAGCGCAAAGAAGAACCATCCCGCAAGCAGTAGAAACACCGTCAACACCACATAGGCGACCGGCTGGACGAAATATCCCTGCAGTTCCTTACCGGCAATAACCAGCGTGTTTCTCATTTCTTAAAACTTAATTGGAGTGACCGGCGCCGACTTCCTCGAGAGTTTCTTCGGCGCTGAGGGTAGTCTCGTTAGTCTCTTTTGCTATCGCTTGGAGAAACACCTCTTCGAGCGAAGTGCCCGCAGGAATTTCCGAGAGTTGTTCTTCGAGCACCAGCCGGCCGTCATTGATGATCACGACGCGGTCGCAGATCTGCGAGACCTCGGGCAGGATATGCGTTGATAATACGATTGTCCGCTTGCCTGCGAGACTGCGTATAAGCTCGCGGATTTCGTGAATTTGCCGCGGGTCAAGTCCGATAGTCGGTTCGTCAAGCACGAGCACCGGCGGATCGTGAATCAATGCCTGCGCGACACCTACTCGCTGGCGATAACCCTTGGAAAGCTGCCCGCAGATCCGCCCGGCCATTGAGGACAGCCCGCAGACCTCCATCACGTGGTCAACCGCGCTTTCGACTGCGGCACGCTTAACATTGCGCAGCTTTGCTACGAAACGCAGGTAGGCTTCAATCCGCATATCGCTGTACAGCGGCGGAATTTCGGGCAGGTAGCCGATCCGCCGCCGTGCTTCAAGCGAATTGGTGAAAATATCGAGTCCATCGATAACGACCGTGCCGGAACTCGCCGGCATATAGCCGGTAATGATGCGCATTGTCGTGGTCTTGCCGGCGCCATTAGGGCCTAGAAAGCCGAGAATCTGCCCGCTCTCGGCCTTGAATGAAATATTTTGAACCGCGACGAAATTGCCGTAGCTTTTCGAGAGATCTTTGACCTCAATCATTAGCTGATGCTGTGCAGCCCCCGCTTCGCCAAGCCTGATACTTGTGACGATTCAGCCTGCCAATTATTCACTGACCGGATTAGTTAAACGACGGCCCCTAGGCATGTCAATATGATTCTGGGCGGGAGTGCCAAGGCATCTGACCGTGCTGGTCTGCGATCTTATTTACGAATGCCGGGGGGCGCATTCTGATCCTGGCGATTGATTATGCGCGAGCGCTGGTCACATCATGATGAATCTCCGCACCGTCTCGAAGAAAGATTCAGGCGCATCCCAAAAAAGATGATGACCGGCGTTTGCGAAACGATGGAACTGCGCAAGACCGGCAGGAAGTGCTGCAACAATCTCCTCTGCGTCAGCGGCCGGCGTTATAGGATCCTTTTCGTCGGCTAACACGAGAGTCGGACACTCGACTCGACCGAGGCGTTCCATCATTGCGGCCGGCTTCAACTCATCCTCGACAAAGACCAGAGACATTTCGGGATTTCTAACTGCACGAGAATAAAACCCGCTGGGAAGCTTCCGCTGTGTATAGAGTGGAAGACAAAACTCATTATAGTCTCTGACCGCTTCTATTCCGCGATTAGTCCAGAAACTGATGGCAGCGGCCCGCGCTTGGACACCGCCGAGCTTCTCAAACATTGAATAAGATCGCTCACCCACCGGCTGTGCGGAGGTGCTGGTCAGGATCAGCTTGGCAGGATCAGCTTGGCAGGATGTTGAGGGTAGCGCGTGGCGTGAAACATTGCGACGATCCCCCCGAAAGAATGCCCCATAACAATCGGCTTTTCGATTTCAAGCGCATGGCAGAAGCCGTGCACATCATCCGCCCACCCCTGAAGTGTCCAGCGATCCTTATCACCCGCATCGCTCCGACCATTGCCACGATGGTCGAGGTATATTATTTGGGCGAGTTCCCCCAACTGCGAAAGGCCGACCTTGAATTCTGAATGATCGAATCCTGGGCCTCCGTGCAGGAGCAGCAGTGTCGGCACCTCCTGCATGTGCTTGCCCGATGGGCGCAGCTTTGCTCCTTCGACATCGAAAAACAGTTTGACGTCACCGACTTGTACACGCACGTTCCCTCGCTCCTTCTGCTCGATATAATTCGTTGCAACCGTCGACCTCCAAGTCGCGCGGCCCTCTCGAGCGGCTTATTCCGGATCCACCCGCTTTCGCCGCTGCACTTCATTCGGCTAGTGTGAATAAGCACCTCACTTCTTCTCTCCAGGAATCAGGCAGCGAAGAGACGGTCGGGGCGGCTATGGCGGAAGAACGAAGGACCCTCTATCTGATTGACGGCTCCGGTTACATCTTCCGGGCCTTTCATGCTCTCCCGCGCCTGAATAATTCCCGCGGCCTACCCACCAATGCAACTTACGGCTTCATTCGGATGTTGCTGAAGCTGCTCAAGGAGGCGCGGCCCACCCATATCGCGGTTGTGTTCGATTCAGCCCGAAAGACCTTCCGCGATGAGCTGTTCGAATCTTACAAGGCCAATCGTGTCGAGACTCCGAGTGATTTGCTGCAGCAAATTCCCTATATCTATCGAGCCGTAGACCAGTTTCGTATCCCGCGCCTGGTAATCGACGGCTACGAGGCCGATGACGTGATTGGCACCTTGGCGTTGCGTGCGGCGCGTGACGGTTTCAACGCCGTCATCGTCACCGGCGACAAGGATTTTATGCAACTTGTATCGCCGAATATCACGCTATGGGATACCATGTTCGGCAAACGCACCGGGGTGCGTGAGGTGCGCGACCGTTTTGGGGTGGAGCCTCGCGCTTTGGTCGATGTGATGGCGTTGATGGGGGATTCGATAGACAACGTCAAAGGCGTTCCGGGCGTTGGCGAAAAGACTGCCAGCGCGCTGGTCCAGAACTATGGTTCGCTCGAAGCGTTGTTCACAGGACTGGATAAGATCGAACAGACCAAAATTCGTGGAGCGAAAAAACTGGCCGGCCTCCTCACAGCCCATCAACGTGATGTTGAACTCGCGCGCAAGCTCGTTCGAGTCGATACCGATGTGGCGCTCGATTTCAAGCCTGGCGATTTGGCATGGCCGGGCATTGACGAGAAGGGCATCGCCGACCTACTGCGCGAACTCGAATTCGATTCGCTACTGACCGAATTGACCCCGTCAGCCAAGGAACTGCCGCAGGCGAGTGTAAGCGAAGAGATTTGCGCCGACCGCGAGACATTACCGGCGGTGCTGGATGGACTAGCGCGGGCACCACGCCTTACGCTGCACCTTGGCGGTGATCAATCGGGTGCCGTCGTGCTGAAGCTTAAGGCTGCCGAAGATCCGCGGGTACATCTGCTGGGGCGCCAAGCGATCCCTGCCGCAGCAGATCTGCTGGCCACGTCGCCACCGTCCAAGGCTTGCCATGACTTGAAACGCCACATCGGCCTGCTGCGGCGCTATGGCGTCGAGCTGGGCGGGGTTGATTTCGATTCGATGCTGGTCGGTTTTCTGATAAACCCCGGCAAACCTGAACCGACTATTGTCGATCTCTACCACGAACATTTGGCACCGCTTGGCGGCGACACTTCTGCTGGATCTGATCCGGCTGTGATTGAGGCGCTCCAGCGACCGCTCGCGCGCAAACTCCGTGACGATAATCTTGAATCTTTGTTTAATGAAATCGAACTGCCGGTAGCGCGGGTGCTCGCCGATATGGAAGCGGCTGGTATCGGTATTGATGGCGGCGCGTTGAAGGCGATGTCCGCAGAATTCGCCGGGCAGTTGAGCCGGCTTGAGCGTGAGTGCTACGAGTTGGCAGGACGCGAGTTCAACCTAAATTCGCCGATTCAGTTGCGCGAAATTCTGTTCACCCATCTAGGGCTTTCAGTCAAGGGGCTCAAAAAGACCAAGAGCGGCTACTCGACCGATGCCGACAGCCTGGAAAAACTGGCCACCGTCCATCCGCTACCGCAGAAGCTGCTCGAGTATCGGGCCATCGCCAAGCTTAAATCAACTTACAGCGACGCACTGCCAGAGTTGATCGATGCTTCCACTGGCCGCATTCATACGTCATTCCACCAGGCGCTGACCTCGACCGGACGGCTTAGCTCGAGCGATCCTAATCTCCAGAACATCCCGACCCGCAGTGAAGAAGGCAGACGCATTCGTCGCGCATTCGTGCCAGCGCCAGGATTTATTCTTTTGTCAGCCGACTACTCTCAAATCGAGCTGCGCGTTTTGGCGCATCTATCAAAGGAGCCGACGCTGATTGATGCCTTTGCTCGTGACGAGGACATCCACGCCCGCACCGCACGTGAAATACTTGGTAACAGCAGGTCACTGGATACGGAGGCGCGCCGGCTCGCAAAGGTCATCAATTTTGGCATTATCTATGGAATGGGGCCGCAGCGCCTGGCCGGCGAACTTGGCATCCCGATGGCGGAAGCTGCGGATTACATCAGGCGATACTTCGAGCGGTTGCCCGCCGTGCGCAGCTATGTCGAGCAAGCGCTCAAGAATGCACGCGAATGCGGATATGTTACGACGATGTATGGCCGTAGACGCTATTTGCCGGAGCTGAACGGTCCCGACGGCGGGGCTCGCGCTCAGGCCGAGCGGATCGCAGTGAATACTCCCATCCAGGGGAGTGCCGCCGACCTCATAAAGCTTGCAATGGTACGCCTGCATGCGACTTTGGCGCAGCGGCGGCTGCCGGCAAGGATCGTGCTGCAGGTCCATGATGAATTGCTGCTGGAGGTGCAAAACGCCGGCTTGGAAGCGGTGAGGGAGGCTGTCGGCCGTGAGATGGAGCGTGTCGCTGAGCTGCGCATTCCCCTGCGGGTTGAACTTAAGATCGGACCCAATTGGGGAGATTTGCAGGCGCTCGGCCGTAAGGATGCGGGACCGCTTCAGCCTGAGCGTTCCGAAGCGCTCGAATGAACCGTTACGCGACAGGCTTGAATTTCTCCACCTCGCTTCCGTCCAATCCTTTTGAGTAAACAATCCGGGCCGCCAACCGACGAAGCCGAACTCATTCGGAAGGCCAAACGAGGGGACCGCGGAGCCTTCGGTGTCTTGGTTGAGCGTTATCAGCGCCGCGTAGTCGGGGTGGCTCTCGCTGTGGTTCACAATCCGGACGATGCATTGGAGCTGGCACAAGAGACCTTCGTCAGAGCCTTTGAAAATCTCAACAGCTTCGAATCGCGTTCGAGCTTTTCAACCTGGCTTTACCGAATTGCGGCCAATCTCGCAATTGATTTGCGCCGGCGTGAAGGGCGCCATACGTTTGTGCGGGGGGAAGAGGCAGAGAATGAGATTGACCGCTTGCCAAATTCTGCAGGTGACAGCTTCGCCGAATTTTCTCGCGGCGAACTCAATCGTCGCCTGCGCGCGGCACTCGATGAATTGACGCCTGAGCATCGAGCAGTGATACTGCTGCGTGAGGTAGAAGGGTTATCATACGACGAAATCAGCGATATCTTGCACTGTCCTCGCGGTACGGTAATGAGCCGTCTGCATTACGCTCGCAACCGGCTTCGCACGATTCTCAAGACCGCTGACCGGAACTGAAACACGATGCCTGCGTGCCACCAGGTAAAACTCCTGCTAGGCCCATTCGAGGACGGCGAACTTGAGCCCCACGAGATGCAGGACGTGGCCCTTCATGTCGTAACCTGCGGAGCATGCAAAGCCGCCCTCGACGACTTTCGCTCGCTAGGGGTGGCCCTGCGCGATTCCCTTCCTCAGCCCAACATCGACGGCTTTACTGCTGCAGTGCTAAAGCGGATTGACAAGATTCCGCAACCGTTGTGGATGCGCTGGCGGTCGTCCTTTGATACCATCGCAGAGCGCGTGGGCGGTACTCTATCGCTCGTGGTGGCGGGAGCATGCGCGGCTCTGTTAACTGCTTGGTTGGCGACACCCTATGCACGCCACTGGCTGCAACGTTCGTCGAACCGCAATGAGGTGGCGTCGCGCAACCAGGATGACATGATCGCACCGCCGCAGCAGATAGCCGGTGCGACAGCGAACGCCCCTACCGATCAATCGGAAACATCGATGTTCGCGCTTTCCAATGATCCCGGTACGACCGTTATCTGGCTGCCCAATCAACCCTGAGTATGAGCCGCCTGAGTTCTATTCTGTTCCTGATTTGCGCGTTGTCGTTGTTTTCGTCGACGATGCAGGGTAGGGCGGAGGCCCAATGCGATGCTCCAGTGCTTAGCATCCATGTCGACACGATAATCGCGCGCGAGACGGGAACGGAGATCGATCAGCGCTTAGGGCCCGAGTCAGGGCGTCTGCGGGCGCTATTCGATTATACTTCGTATCGGTTGATCAGAACCGAGGAGGCCGATGCGCAATGCGGGCAGGAAGTCAAGTTCTTCTTACCGATCGGGCGTGTTCTTCATCTCAGGCCGTTGGCGACACACGGTAACTTAGTCGCCCTGGACTTGGCTCTATTCGCGGGTGCGCGCGCGATGATGCGGCAGCAGCTAAAGCTGTTGAGAGGTGGGCTACTGCTATTCGTCGTCTCGCGAAATCCGCGACTCGCATTTATCACGAGTCTCTCAGTCGATACCCCTGCCAACTTGCCCGCAACCCGCCCGTTGGGAGCCCCAACCACGGTTGCTAGCCCGTTAGCCCCAGCCAATAACCCAATCAGTCCAAAATAGTCAAATCGGAACCGATTTATCAGACGTCATCGATAGGGTTCAGTTTCTCTGCCGTAACATAGGCGATCGCTAACGTTGCGGTATGGCTGAGACTGAGATGGAAGCGACCGACACCGCGGCGCTGCGCAAATTGGGCGGCCTTGCCGTGTAGCACGATCGTCGGCGCGTGGCCGCGCTGACGCACGACTTCAATTTCGTTCCAGCCGACATGACGATTCCATCCGGTGCCTAATGCCTTCATCACCGCCTCTTTGGCTGCGAACCGCGCCGCATAGCTTTGGTAGCGCGGACGCCCCCGTGATTCGCAATAGGCGATTTCATTTTCGGTGAACACGCGCCGGCGAAAGCGATTTCCTGTAGCGACCCGGGCCAACGCCCGTTCAACGCGCTCCACCTCAACGATGTCGACACCGGTTCCAACAATAGCCATAGGCTGCTGCACGTCCGCCATGCTCCCAGCGCCGTAGCAACGCAAGGCACGCTCCCGACCGATTGTTGATTGACTCTTGTGTTTCCGCTTCTTGCTCCTCGATGCTAACCCTCTCTTGCGGCAAGAGGCGAGGCGATTCTATTGTTCAAGAGATGGGAGTCCAATTAGCAGGGGGTTGAGAAAGGATTGCCTATGGAATTTCCCCGAAGCTCGACCTCAACACCCTGCGCCAAAGCTGGCTTCCTTCCTTCAGTTCTCCCCGCCTGCGGGGAAGACTACAGAGGGGGAAGCAGGCTGTGAAGACTTTTCAACAGCCTGATAGGGAGGGTATTTGATGGCGCAGCTTAAAACCACCGTAAACAAAGCGAAGTGTATCGCCAGCGAGGATTGTATTCAAACCGCACCGGGGGTGTTCCAACTCGACGACGAGGGCAAATCGGGGGTGTACGACGACAAGGGCGCACCTGACAACGTAATCCTGGCCGCCGCGCGGGCCTGTCCCGCCAAGGCCATCATTGTGGTGGATCAAGAGACTGGCACTCAACTCTTCCCCCCTCCAAAAAAATAGCATCAGCGGTGATGGCTAGATAGGTTGCTCACCTTTCGAGCCGCAGATCTAATGCCTGTGCCCAGAAAAATTCGCCGCCGGCGTCCTTCCAGCGAGGTCACCGTCGAGCAAACGCACGATGCGGCAGTAATCGCGGCTATGCTTGAGGGAGCCGTAACATCCGCGCCCGCGGATGCCACGGACAGTGGTGAGTGTTTCCTGATCGCGTACGTGGGCGACGACCCGGTCGGTATCGCGGGGGTTGAAACCGAGGTTGATGCTGCGCTGATGCGTCCGCTTTTTGTGGTTGAGAGGATGCGGCAGCGTGGAGTTGGCGCCTGCCTGGTGTCGGCCGTGCGCCGCGCCGCGCACACACGTGGGGCCCGTGTGCTCTACGCGATCGTACCGGCTACATTGGTCCACTACTTTGCCCGTCTGGGCTTTACTGAAACAAGCATTTCCGAGTTCGATGAAGTGTTAGGCCAACGCTCGATGCTTCAGCGGACGAAGCTCGATCCGGCGGTCTGCCGTCCAGTGCGCCTCGATCTCTCTCGCGACGGCTTGGTCGAACGCTAGCGAGCGCCTGTAGTACCCTAGCAGGGTGTTGAGAAGGGTGCGTTAGATGCCATTCCCTCTTGACTGGTCTCAACACCCTGCATGAAAGACGGCTTCATTCCTCAATCCTCTCTCCCGCTTCTTTACGGGGGAGATAATAGAGGGGTAGCAGGCTGTGATTTATCAAGAGCCTGCTGGACGTGAGACCAAGTCTAACAGGAGGTGAGAGGCGGCAACCGCCTCTCTCAGTTCCCGCGAAGGATTGCGAGCAGACTCAACACTAATTCCCACGAGGCAATTGCAAAGCCGATCACGCCGATCGTGCCGGTCACCCACAGAGTCAGGCCATATTGGGGAGAATGAACCAGCCGTTCCAAGTGGAGTGGACCTCCGTGCCGGCGCTCCTTATACTCCGTTATTCGCCTGCGCATCCGCCTATAAAATACCAGGCAGCTCACTACGGCGTAGCCGAACAGAATGCAGGCTAACAACGAGGTCACAAGCCTTCTTTCCAGATCAGACAAGAAATCGCCTCAAATGCTTTTGCCCCATCCTCACGGAATTACAGCAAGGGGACTGGCGTATAAAACATGGCAGGAGCTAAAGCCTAAGCACAGAGCGGAGTTATCGCTTCGCGCTGGCGATATGATAGAGACAACTTTAGCGCGAAGAACTGAGCGGGTTCACGACGAGTCCTTGAAAAAAAGAGGTTCCTATGGAGATTGGCGTTTTCATGTTGCCCTCAGAGCAATCCGCCGACCCCGCGGTAGTCGCCAAGCGAGCTGAAGAAGTGGGCTTCGCCTCATTCTGGGTGCCCGAGCACCCGATTTTACCGGTGCACTGTTCGTCCGGCTATCCTGGTACATCCGACGGCGGCATTCCGCCGGCGGTAGGAATCATTGCGGACCCATTTGTCGCTCTCGCTCGGGCCTCGGCAGTGACATCGACCATTCAACTCGGGACGGGTGTCTGCCTCGTGCCGGAGCGGAATCCGCTGCTGATGGCGAAAGAGATAGCAACGTTGGATCATTACTCGGGTGGTCGCTTCATCTTCGGTATCGGGGCCGGCTGGTTGAAGGAAGAAACTGAAATCATGGGGGGTGACTTCCCTCACCGCTGGTCCCAAACCAGAGACGCGATTCTGGCGATGAAAGAGCTTTGGACCAAAGACGAATCAGAATATCACGGGCGGTATTACAACTTCCCGCCGATACGCTCCTTTCCCAAACCTGCCGCGAAGCCGCATCCACCGGTCTTGCTCGGTGGCTCCTCCAAGTATGTATTCAAGCGCATCGTCGAATGGGGTGATGGCTGGTTGCCGACTGGAGTCTCTCTGGAGGGCGTCCAACGTGGCCGCGCGACTCTCAATGAGTTGGCGGAGAAGGCAGGGCGCGATCCGCGCTCGCTCAGTATAATTGCGTTCGGCCAGCCCGGACAATTCGCCACAAGCCAGGAGATTCGGGCTCTCGAGAAAGCTGGCATCTCGCATGCGACCATTTGGCTGAGGCGCACGAAGCGGGATGAGGTGATTGCTGAAGTGGAGGCGTTGGCTAATCTGCTACGTCTTTAGTGCCGAACAAGCGCGATGGCGCCGGCCGAAGCTCCAGCCGTCCTCTGTGTCCGCAATCTGACGCGCGGCACCGTGCTATGCTCGCGGGCGAGGCTCGCGCGCAGCTTCCGAGACCGTAGCCGCGGGTTGTTAGGCCACAATCAATTAAGCGCTGATGAAGGCATGTTATTCGAGGCCGAGTCCTTCGTGCCGGTAATGTGGATGCATACGATGTTCATGCGTTTTCCCATTGACATCGTCTTTATCGGCCGGGGCGATAATGTGATCAAAATCCAGGCTTCACTCAAGCCGTGGCGTTTGTCAGCAATGGTCTTTGGCGCATGCAAGGCGCTTGAGCTAACCGCAGGTGCGGTGATCAGAACAGAAACCGCAGTGGGCGACTCTATTTCAATCGAAAGAATGTAGATGAACTTCATTTAGGAGAGGGCCGATGCCAGACTTGAGCTTTTACCAGGAGCGAAGGGAAGCGCTGAAACAAACCTACTTCTCGCATGGGGAGTTCGCGCCGCAACCGGTGCAGACTGCCGGAGTCGATCACCTGGCACTGATTTGCTCCGAATTGGAACGTACTATCGAGTTTTATACACAAGTGCTCGGGATGCGGTTGACACGGATAGTCCAAAACCGCGACGAGCCAACCTCGACCCATATCTTCCTCGACATGGGTGGCGGCAACCAACTCGCATTTTTCGATTTCCCGGAGAAGGGACCGGCCCCTACCGTGCGAGGCGTCGGCAGCATGCATCATGTCGCGCTGAAGACGCGACCTGAGCAGATGCGAGCCATTTTAGGACGCTTGGACGATCGGCACATCGCCTACTCGGTTCAGGGCACGCCGGACGCCGGTTCGATATACGTCCGCGACCCCGACGAAATCCTGGTGGAGCTGACAACGGGTTACTGAGCAACACGCCCTGCTGGCTTGGGACGAGCTATTCGATAATGCAGCATTTTGTCTGCCTGACGTTTGATCTTGATAATGCTTCACCGTTCATCGCGCGGGGACTAAACAGCCCGTCGATGATTTCGCGGGGTGATTTCGGCGTCGTTGGGACGCAGCGGCTCTTGGAATTGCTGCGCCAAGCAAATATCCAAGCGACGTGGTTTATCCCCGGACATTCGATTGAGAGCTACCCCGCTTGCGCCAAAGCAGTTTTCGAGGCGGGGCACGAAATTGCTCATCATGGTTGGACCCATCGCGTCCCGGCTGAACTCGGCCGTGAACTCGAAGAACGCGAACTCCTCCGCGGCAACGAGGCGATTAAACGCCTGACGGGCCACTACGCGCGAGGATACCGCTCGCCCTCATGGGACTTGAGTCCGTTTTCCGTCGGGCTGTTAGTACAACATGGCTTCAGTTACGACAGCAGCCTGATGGGCCATGATTATCTGCCCTATCAGGCTCGCGAAAATGATGCGGTGTCGCTCGAAGAGCCGCTTTCGTACGGCACCGCCACCAAGCTGGTGGAAATGCCGATAAGCTGGACGCTCGACGATTATCCACCCTTCGAGTACATGCGGGAGGCCAACGCTCTCCAGGCCGGCCTGATGAACGCGAATCTGGTGATGGAGAACTGGTTCGACGATTTCGCTTACATGCGTGATCATTATGATTGGGGCGTGGTTACTTACACATGCCATCCGCACGTAATCGGGCGCGGCCATCGGATGCTGATGCTGGCTAAGCTGATTGAAAAACTGCGCGACGCTGGGGCGACATTCCTAACCATGGAGCAGGCAGTCGCCGAATACCTAAAGAAGTTTCCGTCAGGGCGCTCCGAGCCGGCATTTTAGGAACTACCAGCTAACATCTTCCCGAAGGACCCGTGTCGGCCAGGCGTGGTCAAATGTTCTTGGGCCATGCGGCAACAATCGCTAGCGGAGGTTCTTCCCACGTGCATTCGGTTCGTTCAAATCCGGCGGCTTGCAGCCATCGGCGATGGGTTACCACGCCTCCCTCGACCAGACCGAACAGATCATAGTCCAGAAAAATCCCGGTTGGCCGCAGCACTCCGTAGATGGAGCCGTAGCACGCCTGCATTAGAGATTCTGCGCGTAAATTGTGAATCGCTAATCCCGAGACAATCAAATCGAAGGGAGGTTGCAGTCCATCGATCCACCCCGGATCACTCAAATCAGATTGAACATAAGTGACCTGGTGATCATGGAGTCGAAGCCGGCGACGAGCATGTTCGAACATCGGCGGGGAATAATCCTGCAGTGTCAGATGGGCATGTGGAAAGAGCCTGAGCACCTGCTCACTTACCAGCCCATAGCCTGCGCCCACATCCAGCACGTTAATTTCTGCCTCGGGCGCAAACGGTGCCAGCGTGAGCATTTGCTGCAGTAACGGACGGCGCACGTTGTCGCGCGTGATGTCGCTCTCGATCCAATTGTCAACATACGCGCGCGAATGCCAGTCATGCTCCCCAGCCGGCGTGCTGTAGCGACGATCGGCCATGATCCCATCCTAGCACAGACCCACGCGATGGCAGATCGATAACGCGCCCGCCAAACGCGATAGCGAGTGACGAGTCCCCGACCTATAGCTGAGCGCTTCCGAAGAAGGCTCAGGGCTGCGTGGGATTGGTCACGACGCCAGCGAAGAGCATCGCGCCGGAGCGCTCCTCGACGATTGCGCAGAAAAATGGATGGTCGGCGACCATCTCGAACGGCGGCGCAGCCCTGACAAGTTTCGCCACAATGCCGACAGTGGTAGCCGCCGCTGCTTCAGTGCCTTGCTCGTCAACTTTCAGATAGGTCTTATGTTCGACGTCGTTGATTCGCAGCCAGCGCGGTGGCGGATAAATTCGCGAAAAATCAGCGTCCGGGCCGAATGCTACACCCATCCCCATCGCGGTGAGCGAATCGTTGAGCTTGCGCCCATAAGTCGACTCAAATCTGGGCAAGACGATCTGCCCCTTACGTGGAATCAGCATGGAAAGCCATTGGTTCCAATGCTGCTCGTTAAGTGAACGCAGAAAATCGGGAAGCCCCGTGCTCTCGCGTGGAAGAAATACATACATCGCGAACTGATTGTTACCGTACGGTAGTCGAATTGCCTGAAATGAGTCGGTCTCGAGATAACGGTATTCGCCCCGCTGTGCCATCATCGGCACCATGACGGAGCGGGCCGCTGGCAGGTGAAAGCTCCGGGGTTTAGTCTCCTTCTTGTCAAAGGGAACAGTCCAACGGCCTTTAAAGTACACGGCGTCCGTAAGGACGAGTACCGTGCTGCGTGAGAGGTCTTTGATTATCTCGGGAATCTTGCCCTGGGTCCTCTCCTTGACCCAGTCATTGATGCGGCTAGCGGCCTGTTCCGGATTCTCTCTGAAATTCAGACTCTGAGGCGCTGCATCGAAGAAGTCGCGACTTAGCCTTAGAAAGTCCGGATTGATGCGGAACCCCGCCTGCGGCCATAGCGCGTTGGCAATCTCAATTTGTACTGCGGGATCAGCTTTTTGGATCCTATCGAGCAGTGACCGACTATTGCGGTTGAATTCCTCGTCTCTGATTGCGGCGATGCCGAGTGTTTGCGCCATAGCGGCCTTGGTGGCGCCTGAGGCGCCGTTATACGTCATCGCGAGCGCAAGGGAGACGCTCAGTGGAGACACTATCCCATTGGCGCCGCTGCCATCTGTAAGTGACCGCAGCAAGCGCAAACCGAAATCATTTATTGCCGACGGAACATTCGTCACGGGGGTAGAACCCGGCTGCGTGTTTGCCGTCCGACATTGTAGGACGAATAGCATGGCCGTTAACAAAAGTCTGAGCACCGCGGCTCCTGCGGGACTAAGGAAAGACCCTGCGTCACGAACTTTCAAGCCTCAGACACTTTTTCATAGCGGGCGGAACACGCCAAAACACGCAGCCGTCGGTCGATGATTGTGGTGGATACGACCGGGCTTTGGCTCAGCGACGGATGTGCAGTTGGTCTCGAAGAGGGACTTTCGCGCTCCCTGCCGACCAAACGATCGTACGGTACATGTAATACGCAAAGATCGCTCCGCTCGTATCCAATATCACGTCGGCGAGCGAGCCGGTCCGGCCGGGCATGAAACTCTGTAGCGATTCGTCGATCATCGCGAATAGAGCGCACAGCACAAGCGCCAACAGCGGATGTTTGCGGAGCGGACCGATCACCAGGAGTGCAAAAGCCACGGCAGGAACCAGGAAATGGCCCAATTTGCGGGCCATCAAATGAATGCGATCGATGTCAATTGAGGAGGCGTCCGGTCGCACCCATCGGACCAAGGGGTCGACCATCATCATTGTATTCTGATGGGTCAACAAGACGCCGCCAAACCCAGCTAAGACTACGAGGAATACCGCAACTGTGATCGCGCTCGCGATGCGGCCTCCATGCGATCGCGATTGTTCTCTCGATGCCATCGGTAGATCGTAACACAACCGTCACCGAAAACCGGCGGGCGCGATGAAAGCGCCAGCAGCGGCCAATACGCATCCCTACAGTCCGGGAAGTTTGGGCGTTTCTTTCCAGGCGGGACGTGACCGGCACGCATTGAGATAAGCCTGCACCTTCGGAAAATCGCGGTAGCTGAAACCTGCCTTCTCGATCACATTGAGTACCGGGGTGTAATCGCAATCCACCAATGAGAACTCGTTCCCCAGCATCCATTTGCCCTTCGTGAGCTGGCCTTCGAGGATTGCGATCACGCCGGGTAAAGCTTTCTCGCCCCGTACGATGGCGTCCTCATCGCCGGGAATCCCGAGCAGCTTGACTGCTATCCGATTGAATGCCAGATCGGTCGCGGATGGCGAGATGTGCCCCGACAAGAAAAACAGCCATCGCAAGGCGTCAGCGCGTCCTGCCGCCGTAGTTGGCCAGAGTCTGCCCGTCTTCTCGCCAAGGTAGGCGAGGATCGCATGCGACTCCCACACTGTGAGGTCGCCATCTACCAGCACCGGCACTCGACCGAAGGGATTAAGTGCCAGGAACTCAGGTGTGCGTTGTTCGCGCTTGCTCAGATCGACTGGAACGATCTCACACTCCAGCCCCAGCTCATGCACTGCGAACGTGACTTTCTGGGGATTCGGTGACGGAAAATGATAAAGCTTCATGGCGTGGCCTCCTCGTTCGGGAATTGTCAGTCTCGCAGTTATTGCCGCATTGCGGCTTCGGCTCGCTTCTCCATTTCCTGCGGCGGCACGTCCTCCACGTGCGTTGCAATCGACCATTGATTACCGAACTCGTCCTTCACCTGGGCCATCCGATCGCCCCAGAACATGTTGGCTGGCTCAGACAACGAGGTAGCGCCCGCTTTCAATGCACGCTGATACACGCGGTCGACATCGGTTACGTAAAGAAACAATGCAGAGGTGGTTGGCGATTGGCGCATCGCATCGTTGAGCATCAAGACGGAATCGCCAATTTTGACTTCAGCATGCATGATCTCGCCCGTGGGGCCGGGCATTCTGAAGGCCTCCTCTGCTCCAAAAGCCTCTTTTACAAAGTCAATGAGTTGGGCCGCGCCCTTAACCACGAGGCTCGGCGTGACTGAGTGGTAACCGTCCGGGATTGCCTTGACTGCCATTGCGAACTCCTTTGTTTCACTTGGTTTAACTTCCTTTAACTGAAAAAGAATCCTGACTCACGCGTGGGCGACTCGTACTGCATACTGATGGAGCGTCAGCCGCCAAAGATTGCCGTAGCTAGCGTACAATGCTGGTATTTTCGTGCGCCGCTTCTGGGCTGCATTTGAAGATGCAAGTTTGCCGTTTCCAGCGTCAATCTCTCGACCAATATGAAATTGTGAATCATTCGAACTCTGACACCTTCGGGTGAACTTCGAATCTTCACCGGGCGCAAAGAGGGTTAGGACAGTATGGCGCTGGTGTGGCAGCCGTTCGATAGCTGCGTGGGCCTCATGCACGGCTTCCGCCTCAGTGGTGGCGGCGCCAACAGCACCGCCTTCTCGATCCGGATAGATGAGCGACCAAAACCAGGTCCGGTGCGAGGTCCACACGTTGAAGCAGACAGCGGAGTCGGTTCTGTGTACTTGCATGGCTTAATTCGTCCCGCTGAAAACAGATCATTTAGCTATAGTCGGAAACGCTCTGCCCGAATCGACAACAAACCGCCTTGTTCTCTGGTAGAGCGGATACCTGCCTAGGTCATGCTGGTCCGTGCAGTAGCAGGGAGTGTTACGTGACTTTCTCGATAGGAAGTGAGCAATGAGACCGCGAGGCACAGGGTAATGAGTGCGGACATCACACCTGGCCCTGCGAAGAAATATGCCCAGCTCAGCACGTCAAGTAAAGCCGTGCAAACCAAGATAGTCGCGATTAACGGCAACGCACGGCCAGGTTCCGCTCGGCTTAAATTGCCTAGCTGCCACATCAATACTGCCAGAACGGCAAACACGACGGTCATGGAGAACTCGTAACCGCGATAGAAATCCCACACACTGCGACTCGATCCCATAATGTCGAAATGAAAGGCGCGCATAGCCTCTAACATCGCACGCTCCTGAGATCCGGGACTCGAGCTGCCTGACGCGGTTCCCGAAGCCGTTGCCATCGTGTGGAGGATGGTTCCAAGAGCTTGAAGGACCGCGGCCGCTCTCAGCCAAATCCAGTGTTTCATCGCATTACTCTCCTGCTTCTGCCGTATCGAAAGGCCAACATTCGGCAACCCTATGCGATTAAGCAGTCAGAGGGGGCGGATGCACCAGCGAGACCTGCCATGCGGGCAGTGATGCGAGTCCCTCGTACCAGCGCATTATGTCGGTATGTCTTTCGATTGGAAGCCCAAGCAGGCGGGCGCTCGGCACCCATACCCCTACCGAGAAGTCGGCGATGGTGAGATCGTTTCCCGTCAGCCACTTACGGCCTTTTAGAGACTCGTTCAACACGGATGCGAATCGATTAAAATTCTGCTCCCCTCGCGATACGAATGCCGGTTCGGCCGGGCCCAATCCAAGTACAGTCTTGGACACTCTCTCGTAACCAACGGCGCCGCACGCTTCGGAGTCCCAATGTGCGCTTTCCCAGGCCAGCCATCGCAGCACATCTGCCTGTCGCTTTGGGTCCGACGGCCAGAGACCCATATCTGGCTTTTTCGAGGCGAGATAAAAGGGGATCGCATTTGATTCCCACAAAGCGAAACCGTTGTCTTCGAGCACCGGCATTTTATGGTTTGGATTCATCGCCACGTACTCGGGGGCAAACTGATCGCCTTTGGCGAGGTCAACCAGATGCATCTCGCAATCCAGTTGGAGGTAATTTTTGAGGGCGATTACCTTCAGCGCGCGGGGCGACGGCGGCAAAACATAAAGTTTCATGATTTTCGCTCCTGGCTGATTTTGACGAGCAACTTTCCGGGAAAAGCAGCGACCGAGTCGCCCCGACTATGCTGCATAGCGGCCAAGTAGATCATCCTTGCATCGCACTCCCTTGAGATCGCCCAAGCGCGGAGATCACTCACCGCGTCGCGAGCGGTTTTCCTGTTTCGAGCAGGCTCTTGAGCGACGACATCATGAGCGGCCAGCCATCGACCGATCCTGAGTAGGTTGCGGTTGCGCCTGCGAACTCATCGTGGACAAGGTGAAGCTTGGTGGTCGATAGTCCGGCCGGGGAAAGCTCGTAGGTGACCCGCGATGGGCGGTCCTTCGCGACCGACTCATCCCAGTGCGCTTTCCAGCTCATGATGAGCCGCTTGTCCGGCTCAATCTCAAGAATCTCCCCATCGACGACCTTGAAGTCGCCATCGCCCACATAAGCATATGGAGCGCCTTTCTTCAGGTTGGTCTGAAGTCGTGTACCGTAGACATAGTGTTTCGTCATCTCGCCATCGACTATCCCCTTCCAGACTTTAGCAACTGGCGCGCCGATGTAGATGTCATAGGTAAATGCGAGGTTCTTAGCCATGTTGTATTCCTCCTTTGTTCCCTGCAAACCGCTAATAGCGAATTGCTATATTCAGGTCGTCGCTTTGCGATCAGCGTGCGCCTGAAACTGACCTAACACGAAATCCCAACCTTTCGAGTATTCCTTGCCAACCTCCTGCATTTTTGGACTTTGATCCCATCCGCTATGCTCCAGTTCGACGCGGGTGCCAGCGCCTTCCGCCATGAAGCGCACTTCCACAAGGGTCGGTCCCTCCCATCGTGGTGAACGCCATGTGAAAGCCACCACCGTCGATGGCTGATATTCGGTCACCCGTCCGACCTCGAACTCGGTGCCGTCGGTAAAGCGCTCATAAAATCGTCCTCCGGTCCGTGGCTCGATTACGATTTGGCCGGCGCGCTCGCCGCCAAAAGAGAACCCCTGCTTGAGTGGCCACCACTGGCTGATCTCCTCGCAGAACACTCTAAACGCGATCGCCGGCGGTTGCCCGACCTTGATCGATCTAAGGATGGTCATGGCTGCATTGTAGATGGCATTGATCGAAACTCAGCCAACCGAATTTGCGCGCGATTGATACTGGCCCAAAACAAGATCCCATCCGTGGTCGTAATTCTTTCTGGTCTCGCGGATATTCTCGGCTTCTTCCCAGCCACTGTGCTCAAGTTCG
>Ga0187846_10000694_pt1 | contig 19122 bp, 16 predicted proteins | sample TC_taG_FD_161473 | JGI IMG/M metagenome (GOLD analysis project Ga0187846, IMG submission 161473) | Biofilm microbial communities from the roof of an iron ore cave, State of Minas Gerais, Brazil - TC_06 Biofilm (v2) | ecosystem: Environmental > Terrestrial > Deep subsurface > Cave > Wall biofilm...
GCCGCCGTTGCCTTGGCATTGAGCCACATGAATATCTCTCCCAAAGTGGGGGTGCCGTTGGCGGCGGCAGGCTTGATCCTCTTGGTGATTACCGGAAGCTACCGTCGCTGGGAGCGAATCACGGTGCTCCTCTGCCTGCTGGACATCTCCTGGCTGTTCGTCGCCTGGAAGGTACATCCCCCCATTTCACAATTTGTCCACGATGCAGTAATCCCTGGTATTCCCGACGGCGGTATTACGCCGGGGCTGATCTTTCTGGTGGTTGCGATCGTGGGAACTACCATTGCCCCCTGGCAGCTCTTTTTCCAGCAGAGCTGCATTGCCGACAAGCGGTTGCGCACCACGGATTTGGGGTGGAGCCGTCTCGATACGTTCCTGGGCGCCGTTTTCACGATTGTGGTGGCCGCGTGCATGATGGTCGCCGGCAATGCGGCGAAAGTAAATGGGATTTCGTTCCTCGATCCCGCGCAGATGGCTGGTGATCTCCATCCGGTTATCGGCGCAGCAGTACGGAACGCCATCCTTCTGTTGATGATCAACGCGGCAATTCTGGGCACCAACGCGATTTCGCTGTCCAGTGCGTGGGCCTACGGGGAAGTCAAGGGTTGGCCTCACAGCCTGCAACTTCCGCTCCGAAAAGCTTTGGGCTTTTATGCCGTGTACGTGTTGTGCGTGGCGGCGGCAGCCGCCATCGTCTTAATCCCTGGCGCTCCGCTGCAGCTCATCATCCTGGGAGTGCAAGTGCTGGCCGGGATCATGTTGCCCTCGGCGATTATCTTTCTGCAGCTTTTGCTGAACGATCGGGAGACCCTGGGCGACGCGTTCAGAAACAAGCCGTGGAACAATGCGACGAACTGGACGATCATCGTGGTCCTGTTTGTTCTCTCTCTGATTTTGGCCGCTCAGGTGGTGGCGCCGAATTTATTTCCAGGGGGATGACCCCGCGGAGGCGTGAGATGAGCATCCTGAATGTATGGAAACCGAAAGCGATCAGCAAGGCGCCGGCGGGCAATTATCTGGTGGTTCACCCCTTGGACGACGAGGCCGAAGAAAAGGTAGACATCTCGAAGCTGGGCCGCATGCCCATGACCAAGGCAACGAAATTGTCACTACTGGCGCTGCGAGGGTACTTAATTCTGATGGTGCTCCTTGTGCTGTACCACGTAGTTGGGTTGGCGGGATTCTTCCCGCAAAACGGCCGCTAGAGGGTTGTTCGATTGGCGCACGACACGCCAAGGAATGCGCAGAGCGGCTAAAATGGGGAGCCTGATGTTTGCTCGAGTTGTCTTGCGACGGTGGACCTGCGCAGCGGGCGATCTGAGCCGGGCTGTGCTTGGGATGGTTCTGGTCATTCTGTTTTCCCTGCCTCAGAGCGGCGCCGCACAAGACGTGAATCCCGCCGCGCGGTTTGTTGACAGGGTGGACGCACGCGATAGCGCGGCGCCGTCTCCCGAGCAATCGGGGCCCCTGCCGCCCGAGAACGGCGACGAGGATGCCGACCCTCAGGTCACGCTGTTTCCGCATTCCGAATCCAGCCGATTCTGGATCTCGGGGCAAGCCAATTTCATCTCCCAATGGCATCCGGCCTTCCATTCTCCCTACCAAGGCACAAACAGTCTGACGCCCGGGGCACAGGATGCGACTTCCCGTGTGCTGACCCTCCTCACCGGGTTTCAGCTTAACGGTACGACGGAGTTTCTCTGCGACATCCAGGAGACTGGCGGCCACGGAATCAGCGAGGCACTCGGCCTGGCGGGCTTCACGAATCTTGACGTCGTGCGGAACCCGCTGCTCAGCAAAGCTCCCTATGCGGCCCGGGCGATGTGGCATCAAGTGATTCCGTTGAGCCGCAAGAACTCCCCCGCCGAGCGGAATCCCTTGTCACTTTTCCGAGAACTGCCGGAGCGCCGGCTGGAAATTCGCGTGGGAAAGTTCAGCCTGGTGGACTTCTTCGATTTGAACACGTTCGGCACCGACAGCAATTTTCAATTCATGAATTGGACGGTGGACAACAGCGGCACGTATGACTACGCCGCGGATACACGCGGCTTTACGTTTGGCGCGATGGTCGAGTACGACGAGCGCCGCTGGGCCGTGCGGTTCGCAGAGGGGTTGATGCCCAAAGTTGCGAATGGTATTCACTTGGACGCGGATTTGGGCCGCGCCCACTCGGAGAATATCGAACTCGAATTGCGCGGCGCGGCGTTGCCTGGCCGGCAAGGCGCGATTCGCCTTCTAAGCTTCGTAAACCACGCCAATATGGGGAGCTACAGCGTGGCTGTCGCTGATTTCCTGGCGGGACGGACGCCAGTGCCTGACATTACTGCCCATCCTCTTCAGACGACCATCAAGTACGGATTCGGGGCCAATGTCGAGCAGTCGTTAAATGATTGGCTCGGAATTTTTGGGCGCTGGGGCTGGAACGAGGGCCAGCATGAGTCCTACGCCTACACCGAAGTGGACGGGACCGTTCAATTCGGCTTGGCTGGAAAAGGGAGCCGATGGAGCAGAAAGAGCGACCGAGCGGGAATTGTTTTTGTAACCAATGGAATTTCGCGGGACCACCAGGAATACCTGGCCCTCGGCGGCCGAGGGTTCCTGCTCGGCGACGGCAAATTGAGTTATGCGCGCGAAGACATCCTGGAAACCTACTACACGCTGCATGTGTGGCGGGGCATATTTGCCTCGCTAGATGTTCAGTATGTTGACCACCCGGGTTACAACCGCGACCGGGGCCCGGTCGTCGTTCCTGGCTTGCGCCTGCATGTCGAATTCTGATCGGCGTGCTGTAATCCATCACACATCGAGGAAGACTTCGGCCACCCAGCCCGTTGGAGTCCGCTCGACCGAAAACCGGTGGAACGTGACCGCTTTAATAGATGTTCCGGCGCGGTGGCGTGTGCGGTCATAGTGTTCGCCGCAGGCCACGCCCGTCACGTGCTTGTCGGCGAGCGAAGCGATTTCGACGCGCCGCAGCACCAGCCGGTCGGCGTCGGCCACCGCCACGATCTCCGCGAGCCACGCATAGAGAAGCGACGGGTTGTCGTCGCCCGTCGCCGAAATCTCGCGCCTCTCGCGCTCCTCGATGGTTTCGATGTCCGCGGCAATCGAGATGAGCGCCAGCGCCGCGTTCGCAAATAGCTCCTCACGCGTCGCTCCGAACGCGCGGAAGCCTACATCCGCGGGATGCTCGAGAATCTCAAAGCGCAGCGGCATCGCCCCGATTTTATTTCATCCCGGCCAAAGGAAGAGCCAGCAGCGAACGCTGCGGACCGATGGCGCGCCCGAGCCTCCGTCTCCCGGGCGCTCACGCTCTTTGCCTTGAGGCTTCAATGTGCAGCATTCTGCGCCGTGAGGTCGTTCTTGATGAGCTTTCCGCCCTTCATCACAAATTTGACGCGCTGCAGCTCGGTGATGTCTTGCAGCGGGTCGCCGGAAACGGCCACGACGTCGGCGTACTTACCCTTTTCGAGAGAGCCGATTTGATCTTGCCACCCGAGCATTTCGGCGTCCACTACGGTGGCCGCCTGGATGGCCGCGGCGGCGCCCATGCCGTGCTTGACCAGCCACTCGAAGTCGCGGCCCTGCGTCCCGTGGGGATAGAGTTCGCCGTCCACTCCGCTGCCGAACATAATTTTCAATCCTTTGTGCGCGAGCGCCATCTGAAAGTTCTTTTCAAAGATGGGGATGATGCTGTACTTGCCTCCGGTGTTCTTGCGATCGCTCGCCTCAATCGACGGCAAGGTATAGCGGATGCCCGTGGGATCGTAGTAGAGGCCCTTCTGAATCATCAAGGTGACCAAATCTTCATCCAGACCCTGGCCGTGCTCGATGGTGTCCACGCCGGCGACGATCGCGTTGCGCAGCCCTTCGCCGCCATACGCGTGTGCCGCCAACCGGTGGTGATGGCGGTGCGCTTCGTCCACGATAGCTTGCAATTCAGCCAGTGTGTAAGTCGGCTCGAAGAATAGCTCCCCAGACGGGTTGAAGGACCAGCCCGCAACCGGATACGTCTTGATCCAATCCGCTCCATAGTGAAGCTGTTCGCGGACGGCTTCGCGAGCGTCCTCAATCCCATGGATTTGCCGGCTCGCGCCGGGTAGCGTGATCCCCGGCACCCCCAAGTAATCTGAGCCCGAGGCTACAATTCCCCGGGTCGAAACTTGCATCCGCGGGCCGTCAAACAAACCTCGGTTGAAAGCATTGCGGATATCCACGTCGCCGTAGCCGTTGCCATGTGTGGTCAAGTCGCGCAGCGTCGTGAAGCCCGCCCGGAGGTCGGTTTGCGCGTTCTGAATGGCCATGAAGGCAGAGGCTTCCTTTGTCGTGGTGACCGGATTCAAACTGTTGTAAATGTGCGTGTGGCCGTCAATCAGGCCGGGCAAGACCGTGGCCTGGCTGAGGTCAATCACTTGCGCCCCTGCCGGAATCTTGATTTGATCCTCTGGCCCGACATCGCTGATTCGCTCGCCCTGGATCAGCAGCACCTGCCGGGTCAATTCCCGGCCCGTCTTGCTGTCAAACAAGCGGCCGGCGCGAACGGCGACGACCTGCGCAGTTTGCGGCCGCGCGACGCCCGCGACCGCTAGGATTACAAAGATACCGAGAACTGCTTTCCGCACAGATTTCAGACGCATCGCGTCACCCTCCTTCAGGCAAACAGTCGTTCCCGATCTCCAGGTCTTCTCTTTTGGCCTACATGTGGCAGCGCCCCAGCGCCAGCCTGGCACGGCGATGGCTGTGGCCAAGTGGCCCTAGAGGAACGCCTATCTTCTACACCCTTCTCGATGAGTTTTATATTGAAATTGCTTGCTGATGGGAGATGGCGCTCGCATGGTGCGTGCCCTGGTTAGTAATACGATTCTAAGATCGATCAATAATTTGACATACTGAATTCTTATCGATAGGATTTTGCGGGGCACTTTCTATGCAAACCGTCAAAGTCTCTCCAAAGTTTCAGGTTGTCATTCCCAAAGAGTTACGCGAGCGGCTGAAGCTCCGCCCGGGGCAGGCCCTCGTCATTTACGAACTCGACGGGCAAATCCGGTTGGAGGCCCCCCACACGCCGAGGAGCCTTCGCGGGCTGGCTCGTGGCCTGAAGTGGCAGGAGGGCGACCGCGATCATGGCGAAAGGCTCTGAGCTTTTCCTGGTGGACTCCTCCGGCTGGGTGGAGTTCCTGGGCGACGGGCCACGCGCCGGGAAATTTGCCCCCTACTTCGAGCGCGAGGAGCGGCTAATTGTCCCCACCGTAGTCGTGTACGAGGTTTACAAGAAGCTGCTCTCGGCGCATGGGTCCTCTGCTGCCGATAGGTTTCTCTCTGCAGCCCTGCGAGCGCGAGTTGTGGCCTTCGATGAGCGCCTCGCTCTGCTCGCCGCACGAGTGAGCTTGGAGCGCCGCCTGGCCATGGCCGACGCCATGATTTACGCCACCGCGCTGGCTGCGGAGGCACAGCTCGTTACTATGGACACCCACTTCCGGGGCCTGCCTGGAGTCACCGTGATTGAAGCCAAGTAGGGTCTTTAACGATACTCGTTGCCTTGACCCGGTTTGGAAGCATCTGTTAGCGTAGGATTTTCCGCGCGGGTGCGATGTTCCCCCTGACTTTGCGGCCCGCCTGATTGCGATGGACACCATCCAGATTACGCTGCCCGACGGCGCGCGGCGCGAAGTTCCGCGAGGGACCACGCCAGCGCAAGTAGCTGAGCAGATTTCGCCGCGCCTCGCCAAAGAGGCCCTGGTCGCAAGGGTGGCGCCGTCCAACGGCGGCGGGGCGCCCGGCGCCGACGGCGAGCTGATCGATCTGCGGCGCCCGCTCGACCACGACGTGCGGCTCGCGATCCTCACCCCGAAAGATCCCGATGCCATTCAGGTGCTGCGCCACTCGGCCGCGCACTTGATGGCCGCAGCCGTGCTTGAACTGTTCCCGGACGTGAAGCTCGGCGTGGGGCCGCCCATCGAGCACGGCTTCTTCTACGAATTTCTGCGCGAGCAGCCGTTTACACCCGGGGATCTAGAGCGCATTGAAAAAAAGATGCGTGAACTGGCTGCCCAGGACATTCCGAACGAGCGCAAGCTGCTCCCCAAACCCGAGGCGCTCGAGCTTTACCGCAAGTGGAACCAAGGCTTCAAGTGCGAGCTGGTAGAGGAGAAAGCGGTCGAGCCGATGGTGTCGTTCTACACTACGGGAAAATTTATTGACTTCTGCCTGGGGCCGCACATCCCCTCGACCGGACGCATTCGCGCGTTCAAGCTGATGAACGTTGCGGGCGCTTACTGGAAGGGCCAAGAGGGCAACCCGCAGATGCAGCGCATCTACGCCGCGTGCTTTTACACGCAGGCAGAGCTCGACGACTACCTCCACAGGCTCGAGGAGGCCAAGCGGCGCGACCACCGCCGCCTGGGGCTGGAGCTCGACCTCTTTTCCATCCAAGAAGAGGCGGGGCCGGGGCTGATTTTCTGGCATCCCAAAGGCGGGCTGGTGCGCAAGCTGATGGAGGACTGGCTGCGCGACGAGTTGCTGCGGCGCGGCTACGACTTGGTGTACACCCCGCACCTCATGCGCCTCGATTTGTGGAAGACCAGCGGCCACACCAATTATTACCGCGAAAATATGTTCGGCGCGGTGGAAGTCGAGAAGGCCGACTACCAGTTGAAGCCGATGAACTGCCCGGGGCACATCCTGATTTACAAGTCGCGGCTGCGCAGCTATCGCGAGCTTCCCGCGCGCTTGGCTGAGCTCGGCACAGTGTATCGCTACGAGCGCTCCGGCGTTCTTCACGGCCTGCTGCGCGTCCGCGGCTTCACCCAGGACGACGCGCACATCTTCTGCATGCCGGAGCAAATCGAATCCGAGATCGAGGCCTGCGTGGACTTCGCGTTCGCGGCGATGAAAACCTTCGGCTTCGACCAGTACGTCGTCGAACTCTCCGACTGGGACGCGAAGCATCCGGAAAACTACGAAGGCTCGCCGGAGGATTGGCATCGCGCCACCGCCGCGCTCGAAAATACGCTGCGGCGCGTCGGCGTACCCTTCAAGCGCATGGAAGGTGAGGCGGCGTTCTACGGGCCCAAGATTGACGTGAAGCTCATCGACGCCATCGGCCGCCCTTGGCAGCTCACCACCGTGCAGTTCGACTTCAATCTGCCGGGCCGCTTCGGCCTCGAGTACGTCGGCGAAGACGGCAACCGCCACCGGCCGCTGATGGTCCACCGCGCGCTGTGGGGCTCAGTCGAGCGCTTCTTCGGCATCCTGATCGAACACTACGCCGGCGCGTTTCCCGTGTGGCTCGCGCCCGTGCAGGCAGAAGTGCTGCCGGTCAGCGAAAAATTTTCGGAGTACGCGAAGAAGGTCACCAGCGAGCTCAAAGCGGCGGGATTCCGCGCGCACCTCGACGACCGCAACGAAAAGTTGCAAGCCAAAATTCGGGACGCGCAGCTCCAGAAGATTCCTTACATGCTCGTTGTGGGCGGCAAAGAAGCGGAGGCGGGCACGGTTTCCGTCCGCCACCAGAGCAAGGGCGATCTGGGCCCGCGGCCCTTGGCGCAATTCTTCAGCGACTTGCGCCAGCAAGTGGAATCCCGTACGTTGTAGCCGCCCCGTCGGGCATCATTTAGCTTGGAGGAGAATCCCATGCCGAAATTCGTTATTGAGCGCGAACTTCCCGGCGCCGGAAAGCTTTCTGCCCAGGAATTGCAAGGGGTCGCGCAGAAATCGTGCAGCGTGCTACGCAATCTCGGACCGCAGATCCAATGGGTCGAAAGCTTTGTGACGGACGACAAGATTTACTGCGTCTATGTAGCGCCCAACGAAGAGATGATCCGGCAACACGCGAAGCAGGGCGGCTTCCCGGCCAACCGCGTATCCCAGGTGCGCCGAATGATTGATCCAACAACCGCGGAGTAGAGGTAAAGCGACTCCTCCGCGCGCCTGCAACCTGCAAATTATCCGGTGCACGGCCGCCGGAAGGCACAACTTTCCGAAGGCCCAGCAAATTCGATCCAGCTCTGGACCGGTAAGAGCCCGGCGACTTCAAGGCGATTTCACACTCCCAGGGCGCGTTCGTTGCAGAATCGGTGCACTGCGCCGGCCCTTGTATTCCGGGCATGTCCCCCCATGCTATACTGTTGACCCGTCCTCTGCGTGGTCTGCACAAGCTGGCTGGGGTGGGGATAAGACGCCGGGGCCATCCGTAAACGGAAAAGACCGGGCATGCGGCAATTTTCGGAGGTGGATTTATCGCCGAACGCAGCTTTCGGGCGAATGACCGAATCCGGGTGAACGACCGTATCCGGGCGCGGGAGATTCGTGTAGTGGATGAAGAGGGTGGGCAGTTGGGGGTGATGCCTCCGTTTGAGGCGATGAAGCTCGCCCGAGAACGGGGGCTCGACCTGGTGGAGATTTCGCCGACGGCCGAACCGCCGGTATGCAAGATCACGGATTACGGCAAGTACCTTTACCAGACCAACAAGAAAGCGCACGAGCAGCGCAAGCATCAAAAGGGGTCGCAGCTCAAGGAAGTCAAGTTTCGTCCGGCTACCGCGGAGCACGACTATCAGGTCCGGAAGAACCAGATCATCAAGTTTTTGGGGGACGGCCACAAAGTCAAAGCGATGATTTTCCATCGCGGCCGGGAAATGGCTCACCAGGAAGTGGGTCGCGCGAAAATGCAGCGGCTGTTGCAGGAAATCGCCGAGCATGCGCAAGTGGAGATCGGGCCGCGCATGGAAGCGAACATCCTGATGGCGCTGCTGGCTCCGAAGCGAAGCGGCTCGCAGAAATCCTCGAGCACACAAGCGGCCAGCTAAACGGGAGCGCTGTGGGACAATCAGCAATCATTTGAAATTTGGAATTTTCAGATTTGAAATTTGACAGGGGAGCCTGCGGTATCCACATGGCGAAGAAGCTCAAGCTGAAAACGCACCGCGGCGCCGCCAAGCGCTTCAAGATTACGGCGACCGGTAAAGTTCTGCGGATGCATTCGGGCAAGCGGCACCTGCTAGGCACCAAGAAGGCGAACCGCATGCGCCGCCTGAAGAAGCTGACGCAAGTGCATCCCGCCGACGCGGGCAACGTCCGCAAGATGCTGCCGTACGGTTAAGGGGAAGTGGCGAGATCGCCTCTGTGATTTTCGAGTTGTGGGTCAGGGCTTCAGCCCTGACAATGAGATTGCCAAGTGAGGGGCTTTAGCACCTGAGGCCCCAGGGCCTAAAGGCCCGGTGCTGGAAGGCCCTGATTGTCGGAGATAAAGCTCCGACCCACAAATCTGTTGTTGCCTTTTTGCTGTGCCAGGCAGCGCGCAACCCGCCACGGCGGGCCTGCCGGCCAGCGGTCCGGCCCGAGATACACCTGAAAGATAACGGGCCGGGCCAATGCTCCCGCGAATTTTGCGGTGAGCTTCTGAACACGCCGTGGAGACGCACCTGCTATTGGGTTGCGTGTGGTTCCCCGTGCGCGGGAATCTCACCGGCCAAGCGGATTGAGGCGCGGCTCCGCGCAGGAACAGGAGAAAAACAATATGGCTCGAGTGAAACGCGGCACCAAGCGCCGCGCCCGCCGCAAAAAATATTTGCGCCGCACCAAAGGATTTTTCCTTACCAAATCAAAGCTCTACCAGTCGGCGCAAGAGGCAGTGAATCGCGCCGAGCGCTTCTCTTATCGCGACCGGCGCAATCGCAAGCGGCAATTCCGCCGCCTGTGGATTCAGCGCATCGGCGCGGCGGCTCGCAACGCCGGCCTGTCTTATAGCCAGTTGATGCACGGGCTGAAAGCGGCGGGCGTCCTGATTGACCGCAAAATCCTCGCCGACATGGCCGTCAAGGACGCCGCGGGGTTCGCGCAGCTCGCCGAGCAGGCCAAGGCATCGCTCAGCGCAAAAGCTAATGTCTAGCAAGAGCTTCTCTCTTGCCTGCATTCGCCGTTACGGTGCGGCTTCCTTGTAGCGCCGCCGTCCCGGCGGCATTTTGGCGCGGTAAAATCGCCGGCAAGATGCCGGCGCTACGAGATTTCGACCGACATGGAATCGAACCAATTCCCGGCTAGACAGGTGCTCGAGCCACTTCACGCCAGAACGCCCGAGCAGGTGATGGCGCGTTTTGCGGAGGTGCGTGAAGCGTTTGACACGCAGGCGTTGCAGAATGCCGATCCCGCTCACTGGGATCTCCTGCGCAACTCCTGGATGAGCCGCAAGTCGGGTGTTTTGACAATGATTGTCGAGAACTGGCTGAAGCCCGCCAAGCCGGAGCTAAAGCGCGCTGTTGGCCAGGCCCTCAACGAGCTGAAGGCGCACGTAGAAGCGTCCCTCGAGGCGCGACGCGCGGCGCTCGAATCCGCCGCCGAGCAAGTCGCGTCGGCACGCGAGCGCCAGGACCTGTCGCTTCCCGGCGTGATGCGGCCGCTCGGATCGCGCCATCCGTTGCGGCAAACCTTCGAGGAGATCGAGCGGATTTTCCTTTCGCTCGGTTACACCGTCGTCGCCGGGCCGGAGATCGAGACGCCCTACTACAACTTCGAAGCGCTCAACATTCCCGAGCACCATCCCGCCCGCGACAACATGGACACGTTTTACCTGGCCGCGCCCCCCGGGGCCGGGAAGTATCTTCTGCGCACGCACACTTCGCCGATGCAAATCCGCACGATGGAAAAGCAGCAGCCGCCCGTGCGCATCATCGTGCCCGGCAAGGTCTATCGCCGGGATAATCCCGACGCGACCCACAGCTTCGTGTTCCACCAGATTGAAGGCCTGGCGGTCGATTCCGACATCACCTTCTGTGACTTCAAGGGCACCGTGGAATATTTCGTGCGCGAATTTTTCGGACCCAAAGTCAAGACGCGCCTTCGCCCCAGCTATTTTCCGTTCACCGAGCCTTCGGTTGAGGTGGACGCGACGTGCGTCTTCTGCGGCGGCAAAGGCTGCAACGTTTGCAAGCAGTCGGGCTGGATTGAGCTGTTCGGCGCGGGCATGGTGGACCCCGCCGTGTACGGCTTCGTGCATTACGATGCGAAGCGCCTTTCGGGTTTCGCTTTCGGCATGGGCGTGGACCGCCTCACCCAGCTCAAGTACAACACCAACGATGTTCAACTTTATTTCCAGAACGACGCGCGCTTCTTGCGCCAGTTCGCGTGACAGGGTGTGACGGATTCTCCGGTATCACGAATCAGAGGTCGGGTTGGTTCGATTGTCGGCTTTGTGGGTCGGAGCTTTGGCTCCAACATAAGAGCGACGAGAGATTTTGGGCTTTAGCCCCTGAAGCATCAGGGCCTAATGGCCTCTCTCCAGCCTAGGCTTATCGTCGGACCTAAAGGTCCGACCCACAAGGCTTACGGCCGGAGATTCGGTTGCTCATGTCGGAGCGGCCCTGGCTGTGCTACCACGACGATGAAAATTCTGTACAACTGGCTGAAGGAATTCGCGGACCTCACGGCGCGGCCGGAAGAGCTGCGCGAGCGGCTTTCGCTTTCCGGCACGGCAGTTGAGGCGCTGGAGCAGACCCCTGCCGGGCCGATGCTCGACGCCGAGCTGACCTCGAACCGCGCCGACTGCCTGGGCCACTACGGCCTCGCGCGCGAAGCAGCAGCGCTGTACCGGCTGCGGCTCAAGCCCGTAGAACCCAAGCCGCACGAGTCGGCGGAAAAGGCCGCGGCGGCCACCAGCGTGACGATCGATTCCCCAGAGCTGTGCGGGCGGTTCACCGCGCGCGTGCTGCGCGGCGTGAAGGTCGGGCCATCGCCGGACGGGCTGCGCCAGCGCCTCGCAGCGCTGGGGCAGGCCTCGATCAACAATGTGGTGGACGCCACCAACTACGTGATGCTCGAACTCGGGCATGCGCTCCATGCCTTCGATATGGACTTGCTCGGCGAGCGCCGCATTGTCGTGCGGCGAGCGCGCCACGGCGAAAAGATGCGCACGCTCGACGGAATTGAGCGCGCGCTGACCCCCGAGATGTGCGTCATCGCCGACGCCGCGCGCGCAGTGGGCCTTGGTGGCATTATGGGCGGCGCGGACACGGAAATCCGCGCCACGAGCCGCAACATCCTGCTCGAATGCGCGTGGTTTGATCCCATTTCCATCCGCCGTACCTCGAAGGCGCTGGGCCTGCGCACCGAAGCCTCTGTGCGCTTCGAGCGCGGCGCCGATCCGGAGATGGCGGAACTCGCTTCGCGGCGCTGTGCGGAGTTGATTCAGCAGTTGGCCGGCGGTGATGTGCTCGCAGGCGTCGTGGACGCTTATCCAGGCAAGGCGGAGGCGCCGGCGATTGAGCTGACGCGCAAGGAGTTGCTGCGTGTGCTGGGCGCGGACGTTCCCGACAAGGACATCGAGGCGATTCTCTCCGCCCTCGGCTTTGCGCCGGTGCGAGTGGATGCCGCGCGAGGGAGCACGGATTCGCTGCTGGCCGCGTGGCGGTGCCGCCGCCCGTCGTGGCGCGGCGACGTCGCGCGCGAAGTTGACCTGATCGAAGAGGTGGCGCGACTTTACGGCCTGGACAAATTTCCAGCGCGACTGCCTGCCGCGAAACAGCCTGCGGCCCGCCTCGCAGATTCGGAAGCCGAAGACCGCATCCGCGAGCGCCTCATCGGCCTGGGCTACCAGGAAATCATCACCATTCCTCTCGTGGACGAAACGAACGACGCGCTGTTTCGCGCTGAAAGCGTTGCGCCCGTCCGCATCGCGAATCCGCTGTCCGAAGATGCCTCGGTGATGCGCTCGTCGGGCGCAGTGTCCATGGCCGCCACTCTCGAATGGAATCTCAACCACGGCCAGCGCAACGTGCGGCTGTTCGAGTTTGGCAAGGCGTACCAGTGGAGTGGGAACGAGCCCGTCGAGTCACGCGTGTTGACGCTCGGCGCAACAGGCCTGGCCCGGGAGAAGGGCGTTGCCGAGAGCGAGCGCCCGTTCGTGTTCGCCGACCTCAAGGGCGACCTCGACCAGCTCGGGGATCTTGCAGAGGGATTCACGTGGCGAGGCACAGGGGTTCCCGCATGGCTCCATTCCGCGCACGCAGGAATTCTTTGCCTGTTTTCCGAGGGAGCAGCTTCGAACGATATTGGCGCGGCGGGGCAGGTTTCGCGCCGCGTGGCCGAGCGCTTCAAGCTGCGGCAGGAAGTTTTTGTGGCTGAGGTGGCGCTCGAACCGCTTTGCGCGGCTTACCGCGCAGCTCGCGCCGCGCTGCGCTACAAACCCTTGTCGCGTTTTCCCGCCGTCGAGCGCGATTTCTCGCTGCTGCTCGCGGACGACACAGCCTTCTCGGCCGTTGCGGACACAATTCGCAGCCTCGGCATTCGCGAAGTGGACTCAGTCGCCGCAGTGGATTTGTTCCGCGGTAAAAATGTGCCTGCGGGGAAATTTTCGCTGCTGGTGCGCGTCACGTTCCAGAGCTACGACGCGACGCTCACCGAAGCACAGTTGACCGGCTTTTCTTCGCGCATCGTCGCCGCGCTCGAGCAAAAGCTCGGCGCCGCTCTCCGCGCCTCGTAGCGTTACCCGCCGCCGCTTATTTCATTCCCGTTGGGACGCGGCGCTGCAACTCTTCAGACCAGTTCAACACGACACTGATTTGCGCTGCCGCTGTAGCTTGTTCGCCGGCCTTCACCATCAGGAAGCGCTGCCCGTCAGGACTAACGTCGTAGTTTTGCAAGAAAGCGTAGTTGCCCAGTTCGTAGTGCCCTTCGAACAACAGCTTGGGTTTGGCCGCAACGAACGCCGGTTTGGTCTCGATGGCGACAGCCATCATCTTGTCGCCGCTGCGGTAGAAGAGTTCCCGCCCGTTCCTCGCCCATACCGGCTCCGTGCCTCCATCCGTTGAAACTTGCCACTTACCGCCAGAGCCCAGAAACGGACGCACGTAAACCTCGTCTCGGCCCGACTCGTCGGATTGATACGCGAGCCAGTGGCCGTCGGGCGAGAACACTGGCCCGCCTTCGTTAGCCGGTGTCTGGAGCAAGGGTCGCTCATTGCGCTTGCCGTCTAGCGAGAGCGCCCAGATGTCCCATCCAGTCTTCAGATCCTGCTCTGTGAAGGCGAGCACTTGGCCGTCGGGAGACCAAGATCCCGGCACCTGGAAGCCTTCGACAGTCGTGAGACGCTCCCTGGTCCCGCTACCATCGGCGGGCATCGAGTAGATGGGCCATGATTGGTCCCCGCGAAATCTCAGTGTCAAACGCTTGCCATCCGGCGTCCAGATTGGGGAGGGAACAAGTACGGACGGTGCCACCTCCGTCAACGTCCCACGCGCCAGCTCGTAAACCCACACTCCAGGGTTAGTACCTTCGATCGCGACGGCCAGCCGCTGTCCATCAGGGGACAGCCGTGGGGTCGCATAACCGCGCGGGGGCGCCGGAAGCGGTTCGACCGCTCCCTTTCGGTCGACCCAAACAAGCGTGCTCTCGGCGACGCTCCACCCTCCCGGGACATAAGCAAGTGTGCCGTCAGCAGAAGAGCTGAACTCGCTCGCGCCGGTTGTCGGGTTCATGCTCACGTCTTCTAGAATTGATACCGGGGGGCCAGTTACCTGGAGCCGCGCCAGATCGAAGGGCACCGCCAGGAGCCCACCCGACCGGGCGTAGACTAAATGACCCGAGGGAACGTAGCGAGCGTACGCGCCCCCTTCGATCAACACCCGCCGCTCGCCCGTCTTTAGGGAGACCAGGCCAATCCGCGCGTCATCGAAGCGCGTGCTCGTCCAGATCGTGAAAAGCGCAGCCTTGCCGCCGGGAAGAATTTGCGGCCAGCGAAAGGAGTATTCTCCCTTGTTGCGGTCCGGGCTGATCAGGGACTGCGGTGTACCTCCAGAATCTGAGACCAGAAATACGTCCGAAACGGTCAGGGTGGGCGTGAAGAGGATGGTGTGATCGGGACCCCAGCTCGCGCCACGGTTGCTGGGCGAGCTGCATAAGGTCAAGGGCGCACCCCCGCTCAGAGAGACCTTCTTCAGCTTGCCTTCGGCAAAAAATCCCACTGACTGCCCGTCCGGAGAAAAGAACGGGCTCTCGGCGCCTTCGGTGCCGGGGATTGGGGTCGCCTCGAAGCGATCTATCAAACGGCGGAAAAGTTGGCGGATACCACCATGGTTCGCGACATAGACCAGTTGGGAGCCGTCGGGCGACAGGGCTACGACCGGAGTGCGTCCGAGCGGCAATTGATCGCCAGGCGGCAGCGTCACCACAACTCGGGCTATGGAGGACTGCGATGGGGTACGGGTTCCGCGAATCAGGTTCTAGAACCCGATCCCGATGCTGAGAACGAGGAGCCCTGCTAAGCTCAACAGAAGGGTCCGGCGTGGGATCCTCGCTGGCAGTGCAAGAGCACCAGCCGCCCTTGCCGCATCCGAACTGGATTCTGCAATCCATTTCAGTTCATCAGTCAGGTCGCTGGCTGCCTGCCATCTCTTCTCCGGCTGTTTGGCCAGGCACTTCTTTACAACGCGATCCAGCGTCGGCGGCGTCATCGGCTGTAGTGAGGTCATGGAAGGCGGTTCCGACTCCAGAATCTTGGCCATCACGCTGGCCGAGGTCTCTCCTTCAAATGCCTTCTTGCCTGTAGCCGTCTCGTACACGACTGCGCCGAACGCAAAAATGTCCGTACGGGCGTCAATCTGGTCCGTCTTGCCCTCGACCTGCTCCGGGGCCATGTATTGCAGCGTGCCCAGGATCATCCCCTGCTGCGTCACTGCATCCTTGAAAGCCACGGTAGGAAGCTGCGAAAGCGGCGTCGCCGGGGCCGCGTCCTGCCGCAGCTTGGCCAAGCCAAAGTCCAGCAGCTTGGTCCCCGCTTTGGTCAACATAATGTTGCCCGGTTTCAGGTCCCGGTGTGTTACGCCCTTGCGGTGCGCCTTGTCCAACGCGTCGGCTATCTCGATCGCGAATTGCAACACCTGTTCGAGCGGCAACGGACCCTTGTGCAACCTCTGCGCCAGCGTCTCGCCTTCCAGATACTCCATCACCAGGAAGTCCATTCCGTCCTGGCGGCCGATGTCGTACAACGTGCAAATGTGGGGATGATTCAGGCTAGCGATGGTGCGCGCCTCGCGCTCGAAGCGCTCGCGCAATTCGGGTTTATCCGCCAGATGCGCAGGAAGGACTTTGATGGCCACGGTGCGGTCTAGCCGCGTGTCGCGGGCCTTGTAGACTTCGCCCATTCCGCCCGCGCCGATCTGCGCGACGACTTCATAGGAACCGAGTCGCGTTCCGTTAGCCAGAGCCATCACTTTTTTCCTGCGGGAACCTTCTGCTTCAGCTCTTCAAACCAGTTCTGCACCACCACGATTTGCGTCAGCGCCGTCTCTTCTTCACCTGCCTTGATCATCAGAAACCGCTGACCGTCACCAGATACATCGTAATTAGGCAACAAATTGCCGGGAGCCGACAAGTAGGGCCCGGCGAAGAGCGTCCTCGGCTTTCCTGCCGAAAAGCTTGGCTGCGTGGTCACTTCTACCACCATCATGTTGTCGCCGATGCGGTAGAACAGCTCACGGCCATTGCGGTTCCAAACTGGCTCAGTTCCGCCTTCCGTCGAAATCTGCCATTTGCCGCCGGGGCCGGGATATGACTGCACGTAAACCTCGGAGTGGCCAGACTCATCGGAGTTATACGCCAGCCAGTGCCCGTCGGGCGAAAACTGTGCGCCGGTCTGATTGGACGGCGCTTGGATGAACGCCTCGGCCTTGCGGACGTCGAGACGCAATATCCAGATATCGAAACCCGTGGTGGGATTGACTTCGGTAAAGGCTAGCGATTGCCCGTCGGGAGAAAACGAATTCGGCTCCCGAATATACTCGCTCGTGGTGAGCCGTTCCACACCGCCGCTTCCATCGGATGGTTCCCAAAAGACGTTTGGAGGACCTAGTTCCCGGTTGGAGCTAAAGGCCACCCTCTTCCCATCCGGTGACCAGACCGCGTACTGGTTCAGATTCCCGCCGAAGGTAAGCCGCGCCAGCGCATCCCGCGCTAAATCGTAGACATATGTTTGAGACTCTTGTTCCACGATGGTCACAGAGACTCGCCGGCCGTCGGGCGAAAGTCGCGGATAGTTATAAGAGTGAGGAGGAGCCGGGATCGCCTGCTCCACTCCGTTGCGGGTGACCCACACTAGCTTGCGAGGAAGTGCATTAGCACCGCCCGAAATATAGACCAGCGATCCCGTCGCGGAAAGGCTGTATTGGGCCGCGCCCGTAGCGGCGGATTGCAGAACGTTCTCCAGAACAGGGACCGCAGAGCCCATCAGTTGCAGCCGCTGGGCATCGAATGGCGCTGCCATCAGCGTCCCTGCCTGGGCGTAAAGCAGATGCCCAGAGAGTGCGTAGCGGGGATTTGTCCCGCCTTGAATGAGACTCCTCCGCTCGCCTGTCCCGAGCGATTGAACCACGACCTGTGAGTTCGCCCAGTTGCCGCTAGAAGGCCCCGCGGCAAAGAGCAGAGACCTCCCATCAGGCAAGAACTCCGGCCAGCGATGAGTGGCCTCTCCTTTCTCGAAATGGGTTACCGGCCGCAATGCGCCTCCACTATCCGAGATTTGCTGCAAAAAGGAGTTTGCCGTGGGTGTGAAAATGATTGAGCCTTGACCGCTCCAGGTGCCTCCGCGAGCGAATGAAACATCGCCCCCGAGCGTAACCGCCGCGCCTCCCGCCACAGAGACCTTCTTCAGTTTTCCGCCTACGAAAAAGCCCAGCCATTGGCTGGTTGGAGAGAAGAAAGGATTCGTGGCATCCTCGGTGCCGGGAACCGGCTTCGCCTCCAGGCTGTTCATTCCTCGCAGATAAAGCTGCTGGGTCCTGCCGTGAATGGCTACATAAGCGAGCTCACTGCCATCGGGCGAAATTGCCACCATCTGCTGATCGTTGGTGGCGGAGGGGAGCCGGTCTCCCGGTGGCAAGGCGATGATCGTGCGCGTGACCGGCTTGGCCGAAGGCGCGGGCCTCAGATTCCAGATAGCCACGCCACTGACCAGCGCACCCAACACCAAAGCGCCCAGCACGAACACCAGGGGTCGACGCCTGAACGCGCGGCTGCCTCGCGCTTCAGCAGCAACTGTTGGCACGATCTGCGTCCCGCCCTCTGCAATCCATTTCAATTCATCGCACAAGTCGCTGGCGTCCTGCCACCTCTTCTCCTGTTGTTTGGCTAAGCATTTCCTCACAACGCGATCCAGTGCAGGCGGAGTCATGGGCTGCAGCGAGGCCATCGGCGGCGGGTCACTCTCAAGAATCTTGGCCATCACGCTGGCCTGCGTTTGCCCAGCGAAGGCTTTCTTCCCGGTCGCCATTTCGTAAACGACGATGCCAAATGCAAAAATATCCGTGCGGGCGTCAATCTGGTCTTGTTTTCCCTCCACTTGCTCGGGCGCCATGTATTGCAGCGTGCCCAGAATCGCCCCTTGCTGCGTCACCGCATCCTTGACCGATGCCGTGGGGAGCTGCGAAGCAGACGTCGCAGGGGCAGCTTCTTGCCGCAGCTTGGCCAAGCCGAAATCGAGCAGCTTCGAGCCGGATTCGGTCAGCATGATGTTGCCGGGCTTCAGGTCGCGGTGAGTGACGCCTTTACGGTGCGCTTTGTCCAGCGCATCCGCGATTTCGATGGCGAATTGCAGGACCTGCTCCAGCGGCAGCGGACCCTTCTGCAATCGCTGCGCCAGCGTCTCGCCTTCCAGATATTCCATCACCAGGAAGTCCATGCCGTCCTGGCGGCCGATGTCGTACAACGTGCAGATGTGGGGATGATTCAGGCTAGCGATGGTGCGCGCCTCGCGCTCAAACCGCTCGCGCAGTTCCGGCTTGTCGGCCAGATGCGCAGGTAGAACTTTGATGGCCACGATGCGGTCTAGCCGTGTGTCGCGGGCGCGGTACACCTCGCCCATGCCGCCCGCGCCAATCTGCGCGACGACTTCGTAGGAACCGAGTTTTGTCCCTGAGTTCAACATCAGATCCCTCGGTCCCCCCTGCCCGTCCCTGCCTGCCGGACGGGCAGGGCTAGGCGGGCGGCAGGCTCGGGATTTCGGCTGCGGGCTCCCAGCCGCACAACCCGCGGCTTCACGCCCGCAAAGCGCCTCAATTTCGTGGGGTCCCAGACGCATTCCGCCGAGCATGGCCATCCTATGCTGCCCGGCCGGATTCCGTGGAGTATAGCGCGCCT
>Ga0187846_10000695_pt1 | contig 19119 bp, 17 predicted proteins | sample TC_taG_FD_161473 | JGI IMG/M metagenome (GOLD analysis project Ga0187846, IMG submission 161473) | Biofilm microbial communities from the roof of an iron ore cave, State of Minas Gerais, Brazil - TC_06 Biofilm (v2) | ecosystem: Environmental > Terrestrial > Deep subsurface > Cave > Wall biofilm...
CCCACCGCTTCCACGACTCCTGCGAATGAGTATCCGAGCGGGAGAGGATTGGCGCTCCAGTCGTCCCCTTTGCCGGCGCTGTGTCGCGTCGCTCCCGCAATTTTAGCGAGTTCGGTGCCCGCGCTTATGAGCGTGCTCGCAGCCTTGACGAGCAATGTGCCCGGCGCCGGGTTCGACTCGATTTCGTTCTCGACTGCCGCGATCCGGCCTGGGCCAACCGCCATCCACTGCCTAACGCGCATCAGCTGGAGCCTTCGCGCGCCAGTCCGAATGACCGGTAACATGGGAAAAAAGGCGCAAGCGCGGTTGTGTTCCGTCGATGAATCATAGGTCCATGCGAGTCCTCGTCGTGCCGAGGGATTTCCCTTCCGCCGCGCGCCCGGCGGATGGCATGTTCGTCTTGCGGCAACTCGAGGCACTCCAGGAACTGGGCGTCGAGCTGTCGGTGCTTCGAGTGGTCCCAATCGCGCCACCTTTCACCGAACAATGGCAGATATATCGCAGCATTCCCGAGCACTACCGGCAAGACGGCGTGACGGTGCTGTCGGTGCGGGCATGGACACCGCCGCGGATGTTGGGATTGCCGCTCGTCCGGCGGCAAGTCCTCGGACGCCTGCAAGCGCGCATTGCTGCGTTCAGCCCGCACATTGTGCACGCGCACTGTTTACTTCCGCCTGGTCTGCTCGCAGTTGGTTGCGGGCGGCCTGTGGTGTTGACGGCGCATGGCAGCGACGCGTACGTCGAGCCATGGCTGCGTCGCGATCTCCACGCCGCCGCTCGGCAAGCCGTGCTGTCTGCCTCGCGGGTTGTCGCGGTGAGCCGTTTCGTGAAAGGATTCGTGCAGCGGCTGGGGCGTGATGACGCAAGCGTGATCTACAACGGCGCGGACGAAACGATTTTCGCACCCGCGGATCGCAGGCGCGCGCGCGAAAGTCTTGGCATTGCACCCTCCCGCCGGGTAATCGCATTCGCCGGCAATCTTAAGCGCTCCAAAGGCATTTTCGATCTCGTGGACGCGATCGCGCGCCTCAGTAAGAGACCTTTGCTCGTCTTCGCGGGAACTGGTCCCGACGAGCGTGCGCTGCGCTCGAAACTGGCAGCTGCCCGCGTCGAACACCGTCTGATGGGCGCGCTCGCTCAGGCAGATCTCGCCAACGTCTACGGCGCAGCGGACATCGTTACGCTGCCCAGTCACGGCGAAGGCCTGCCCGCGGTGGTGTGCGAGGCGATGTTATCCGGGCGCGCAGTCGTCGCCACAGCTGTCGGCGGCATTCCTGAAGTCATCGGCGACGGCGATACGGGTTTGCTCGTGCCGCCGAGCAATCCAGACTTGCTCGCGCAGGCGATCGACCAGCTGCTGGCGTCGGCGGAGAGACTCACGGCGCTCGAAAGGAACGCCCGCGCATTCGCCGCCACGCATCTCACCTGGCGCGTGAATGCGCGGCGCTACGCGGAAGTTTACCGCGCTGCGGTAGAAGCGCCTGTGAACTCATCGGGGCAGTCTGCAGCGAGTCTATTCGAATCCAAGACTGATTCAAATCCGAATACGATCTCGGTGCGGTTGACTGCAAGCTGACGCGGCGACATTCCCAGGAATCGGTGATCGACCTTCATCGTCTTGAGCGCGTCTACGTCGCGCTCGTCCACAAAGCTCCGTAGGAACTTCACCTGCGCGCCATAGGACGCAAAGATGTCGAGGAACTGCTTCTCCCGCATCCGGTTGTGGTAGCTGATGCTGTTCTTCACGAAGAGATTCCACGCCCACTCCGGATATTGCAAGAAGTTGACCTTGCTGATGGAGTCGTCAAAATCCACATAGTGATCATGTTCGCCGATCGCGTGAAACGCAACGCCGCTGCGCTTTAGCACTCGTTTTGCCTCGATCGTCAACGCGTCCACGACCTGGTCAGGCACGTGTTCAAGCACGGCATAACTGTAGAACAAGTCGACGCTGGCATCCGGCAAGCTCGAATGCGCAGCGTCGCCGGGCGCTCTGTACACGATTCCGGCCGCTCCAAAAAGGCTGTCGAGCGACGATGCGGACGCCATGGATCCGACGCGCTCACGCAAGGTCGGGAGCGGAATGGAGCTTGCCGAAGCTATCTCGTCGAGCGAGTCTTGGATCGACTGGATCACGTGCATGACTTCGGTTTGGCGAACATGACGTACGTGGTCAAACGTATGCACCGTTCCGGCGCCCAACAGGGAAAGCATGATCGGGTTGATCGCATTCCAGCCGGTGCCCACTTCAATCACGGTCGCGCCGTCGAGATCCACGAATTGGCGCACGAGGGCGATCATCTCCGCCAGTTTAACGACGCGCGCTCTGGTCTTTTCCGTAGAACGGCTCCCGCGCAAATTCTGCAGCGTATAGTTCAGTCGCTCACCGCCGGGCGTATGGGCCAAGCAGAACTGTATGGCGACCTTCACCTTCCAGTCCATGTAGAGAGCGGCGCTACGCGTTGCCGCTGCGAGCGTCCTGGAAGCTGTAGTCCGAGAGCGATGAGCTAATCAGCCCAAACGCGCGGCTTGCCGCGGCAGAAAGTCCCACGAGGAATTGAAGCTTTGGAAAGTCGTTAGTTGAGGATCGCTGCGGAACCAGGTCCGATCGTCGACGGGCTGGCTGGGCCTGAGAGCGTGGCAGAGCCGCCGTCGAACACGCCGCCGCCGCTGAGCAGGAGCGAATGTGCGTATTTACCGGATAGCGGATTCGCGTGCGAACTGCTGTCCGGATTGACGATGCTAGCGCAGGGCCCGACTGCAGTATTGGCGAGGAAGCATGCGGCGTACTCTCGATAATAGACACCGCCTGATGCAAGACCGGAAATGCTCGCCGGTTCTGCCACGAGCGGCTGGGTAGGCACAACCGCGTACTCCGGCTGCACGGGATTTAGGCCGTCGCTGGGCGTCGCGTACGCCTCTTGAATAACCGAGCTCGCGCTATATGTCAGCAAGAAAGATGCGAGCACGAAGATGCGGTGTGCTTGCGATGCCGCGTTCGCGTTCGTCTCCGTCGCGTAGCACCAGAATGGGTGCCCGCTATTGACCATCGCGATCTCGTCGTTTTCCATGTCCAGCCATGGGCTCAGCGGAACGATCGTGTTGGTGATACCGAAGCCCCCGGCTGCAGCGTAACAACCCTCGAGGAATCCAGTGGAACCTGCGCTACCCTGGACCAGCGTCACGGCGCCGGCATTATACGGCGCCGCCCCCAAGGCATTGAAGACGAGCGGGGGATGCGTTACGCTGTTGACGCCGTTGATTTCGTCCTGCGGCCAGTTCGCAGCGTCGCACGGTGTTCCGGATGCGAAGTACGACGGGCCTCCCGAATCGTCCACGAACACTGCGTCGTAGCCGGGGCTCATGATCGCTTGCCACTCGGTAAAAACGGAGAGCGATGACGGGTCTACCTGTTGGCCACCGCCATGCGAGGAAACGGAGACCTTGGTGCCCGCACATGTCCTTGCGACATACTGCTGGTTTGACTGAAGCCAAGCCCACATGGGGGATGACCCGTTCGAGTACTCGACCATATAGTCGGTGTAGGTGTACGCAAACATGCCGGCGGCGTGTACAGCTGCGAGATTGCCGGCCGACACGTTCGCGGCCCAGCTGACATACGGCGCTAGCGCTGATGGAGCGCGCGTCGTTCCGGCATAGCCTTCAGCATAGACTGCATCAAGAAGGTGCGACTGAGGCGCCGTTCCAGTGGGGGGAGCGGTGGGAGGGGCGCTGGGCCCTGATGGGTTCCGAATGATCGAGGCGGTGGAAGCTCCGCCGCCGCAGCCGGCAACCAATGCCGCTGCGGCAACAACCAATAAGACGAAACATACGCCGAAGAAAGTCTTCACCGGGGTCCCCCATCCCGGAGCGCTGCGGATCGCGGCTTTACAATAGGTCAAAGTACCCAATCCACGCTATGTCACACCTCACCCCTTCCCAGGCGCGCGCGACGCGCCACATTTGGACCTTAACCGAGTAAAGGGAGGCAGAGCTCAGGACGCGAGGGCGCATTCCAATTAGTCTGACATCCCGCAGAGCGAAACAACCGTTGCACCGATGCGGGTATCTGGCTAACTTAGGCGACGATACGGGCTAGGCGAGTATGCTGGAGCCGGCGACGTCGGAGCGTCGGGTTTCGTATAGGATGGCCGTAGTGAGGGAATCGAATTGCGCTTGGGTCATGGCAGACCGCCCCAGCGCGGTCATGGCGGATTTGTCAAAGAGCCCGTGATCGAGGGTCGCGATCAGCGACTGGAAACGCACGCGATGCGATCGAGGAATGGCTGCCGGCCGGTAAGCCGACAGACGGCTCTTGATGTGGGTCTGAATTGGGATCGGCAATCGATCGAAGGCATCGCGCGCGACAGCGGTCGCACGGGCGCGAGGCGAGCCAAGAGCACCGCCCCAGCTGGCATTTGGCAATCTCGCAGCGCCGGGGTCAAGCGCGCGCATGAACTCTGCGTAAAGAGAATGATGCCGCTTGCTCCCCCACGGCACTTTGAGGCAAAGTTGGTAGAAAGATTGGCAATAGAACGGACTGAGCGACCACACGTAAGCGCGATTACGCTCCTCGCCATCGAACAACCCGTTCCAGCAACGGTCGAGCAACTCGAAATGGGGCCCCCAGTAGACTGAAGAGCGCTCCGGATAGGATGCGAAATGTTCCTTGACGCGGTCGACGAGCTCCGACGTGGAAATCCCCACCAGTTTGCTAGCGATCTCGTGAGGCCAAATCGCCTTTGAAAGGCGAAGGTCGACGAATGCGTCGATGCTGTGCAGGGAGTGACCGCGCAGATCCGCAAGGATTCGATCGCCGCCGTCACCGCTCACGTAGCAGACGTGACGTCCGAACTGCGCGACGACCGCTTCCAAGAAACGACACATGAAGGCGACGCCAATGTAATTGTTGCCGTCGCGAATGTCGGCGAGCTCCTCGAAGTCCTCCCAAGTCGATGCCGCCAGCCGGTGAACGAAGTGCGGTGCCCCGAGCACCCCGGCAACTCGACGGGCCAAATCCGACTCTCGATCAGCGCTGTCGCCGCGCACGAACGTCACCGCGCTTGGATGGGCTCCCGCGCGGACAAAACCCGCAAGTGCCGCCCGCGAATCGAGTCCTCCACTCAACGCCACTGCGATAGGGCGATTCGCAGCCCATCGCGTCTGTGCATGGCAGCGCCCGATGAACGCCTCCGCCAGCTCACCGCACCGCACTTGAGATTGTGAAGCCGCTTTGTCGAGTTCCTCGAAGTTCCACGCATGGTACGATCGCACATCGAAGTCGGCGCGTTTGAGATCGACGGCGACGGAGGTCGCTTCGCGCATCCTGCTGACGCCGCGTGCAAACGTCCGCCGGCCGAGTGGCCAACCGAAGATGAGAGACTGCGCCACCGCATGGCGATCCGGTTCATCGAAGCTGCCCCACCGCCGAGCAAATTTGAGCTCGCGGGCGAGCACAACGCCTCGATCGTTGCGCCCCATGTACACAGGAAGACGGCCGAGGGTATCGTTGATGACGAGCGCTGCTTCGCGCCTTGGGCAGATGAGCGCGAGAATAAAATCACCGTCGCGCGCTCGTGCCCAGCGCTCCACGGCGATTCGCGTTCCCGCAGGGTTTGCTGCGAACTGCTCGAGGAGCACGCCCAGATCGGCTTGTAGTCGGGGCGATGTCAGGTCGTACACTCCACCGTCGAGTGCGGCGCAATCATCGCCGGAAGCGACAAGGGTCCAAGGGTAGCCGTCATACGAAGAAACGCCTGCGACCGCCACTCCAGGCACGTCCGCGACGATTTCTAATGCGAGCCCGGGTCGCATCATAGAGAGTGCGGCGTCGGTGAAGTCGGCTCTGTTGGATCGCTCGCCGGCGACCAGTGCGAAGCCTGGCATGGCCCGCTTATGCCGCGCGCTGTCCGGCTGGTCTGAGCGATGCGGACGGGGCGTGGTGCAATGAGGCGGAGCGGATAAGGGCCGCTGCCATGAATACCAGCCACGCGTATTTGAAGTAGAGGAGGTCGAGGAACATCGCCGCGACGACGAGTCCTAAAGTGGCCGCTTCGACGCTAACGCGAAGACCGTACATCGGATGATCGGAGCTGACGTGCCGGAGCACGATGAATTGCGAAAACCATACGAAGAAAACGAGTATCAAGCCGATGACGCCGAGCTCGACGCCGACCGTCGCGATGATATTGTGTGCGTTTCGGCTCCAATCAGTGGAGAGCGGCACGTACACATGGAGGAATACGCGGTTGAAGGCCAGGGAGAAGTTGTCCATGCCGGCACCGGCGAGCCAACGCGGTTTGAACGCCTCGAAGCCGATCTGCCAGATGCTCAACCGCCCCGAACCTCCGCTATAATCTGAAACCACGCGACTCCACGCATACGGATTGACGAGGACGCCTAATCCCACGGCTGCGGCTGTGAGCGCTGCGATTTGCAGCCGGTACCGCGTGCGGATGAAAATATAGAACATGATCGCCACCACCGCGAGCATCGCGCCACGCGAGGCGCTCGCGTAGATTCCTGCGAGAAGCACGCAGCTTCCGACGAGCAGCGCTATTTTCGTCCAGCGTCGGGCCCCCAGCGCTGCCACGGTCACCAAGCTCATCGGTAGCAGAAGCGAAGCGGCAAAATGGTTTGGGTCGACTCCTTGATCGCTCGTATTGATGGCGAGCCTGTGTTCGAATTGACCGCCGGCAGTATAGAAGAGATAGCCGCCATACAATGAGGCGACGATGCCACCGATCGAGAGTGCTGTGATGACGACGCGGATGTCGAGGTCGTCTGCACCTGCGATGGCGACGATGACGAAGAGGAAAAGCAGTTGGGCGAAAGTGTTGATGGCCGTGAGAGATCGCTGTGGATCGTAGGCCCAAAAGGCGCTTGCGACCATCCACGCGATAAAAGCGCCCCACGCGTAGACAGTGAGCGGAGCCGGCACGACACGCTTGGACCGCAACACCCAGAAAACAATCGCCGCGCTTGAAACGATTCCAAGCAGCTTGCCGAGCGTGCCAAAGCCGCCGACAAGGATCAGCTGGTTGAATGGCACCAGAAACACGTATAACGCAAAAGGGAACCACATCGGACGGATAATACCGATGACGATAGTAAGGGGTAACGTTGCGATGATCAGCGCAAGCACCAGCCCCATTTTGGTGCCCCGTACAAGGTCGTGGGCACCCACCCAAACGGCGGCCGCCAACGCGACGCAGATCAAGAGGTAGACAGCATTGGCGCGCACCCAGCGCCCGGTCTCCGCTACGCTGGAGCGCAGCGAAAACGGCATTTGTGCGGACGCGACCCGACTCAATCGCCGCTACCCACAGAGGAAACAGTCACAGTCGGACGACCACAGGATCTTCCGGCTGGGCGATAGTTTCGTGTGCGACAAGCTTTGCAATCCGCATGGCGGTGCGGCCATCTCCATAGCATCGCGGAGGTGCGCTGTTCGGCGGTGAAGCGAGTGCGGCTTCCTCAATGGCATCCGGGTCGTTTCCCACAAGGCGGTTCCAGCCTGCGGCAACGGTCTCGGGCCACTCAGTCGCATCGCGCAAGGTCACGCAGGGCACCGCAAGCGTCATCGCTTCCTTTTGAAGGCCGCCCGAATCGGTGACGACGACGCGCGCGTCGCGCAGGAGCCCTATCATGTCGACATACGGAAGCGGCTCTATCGCCACGATCCTTGAGGCGCCGGAATCCACTCGATTGTCTAAACCCAGGGCTCGTGCGAGCGGCTCTGTTCGCGGATGCACCGGAAAGATGACTGGCATCGGCAGCCGTTCCAATCCACCGATGATCTGGCCGAATGCTTCGAGGTCGGCGGTATTCGACGCGCGGTGTATGGTCGCGACTGCGTAACCTTTGCGCGACAGCTGGAGGCGGTCGAGGACCGCGGGTCGGACCGGCAGTGACTGGGCCGTGCGCATCACCAAGTCGACCATCACGTCGCCTACGACGTGAACGTTGGAGGTGATACCCTCGTGCGCCAATCGATTCGCGGCTGCTTGTGTGGGAGCGAAGTGCAAACGCGAAACATGGTCGGCGACGATCCGATTGACTTCCTCGGGCATCTCCCAGTCAAACGAACGCAACCCGGCTTCGACATGCGCCACCGGGATGCACATCTTGGCGGCGGTCACCGCGCCCGCCAGCGTGCTGTTCGTATCGCCGTAGACGATAGCTAGGTCAGGTCGCAGCGATTCGAGGGCGGGCTCCAGCCGGCGCATCATCTCGGCAGTCTGCGCCGCGTGCGAAGCCGACCCGACATCAAGCGAGACGTCGGGCGCCGGCAGATCGAGCTGATCGAAAAACACCTGCGACATCGCGTAGTCGTAGTGCTGTCCGGTGTGGATCAGGCCATGGGAGCATCCGCTTCTTACGAGTTCTGGGACAAGGATCGCGGCCTTGACGAACTGCGGGCGCGCGCCGACGATGCTGACGACGTTCACGCTGGAAGCGCGGTCGCCGCCCAAACGCGCACAGCGTCGACCACGGCGTCTTGTTCCACGTGAGGCAACTCTGGAAACATCGGCAATGAGAGAGCTTGGTTGGCAGCTGATTCGGCGGCCGGAAACATACCGACCCGAAAACCACGATCGCGAAACGCGCGCTGTAAGTGCAGCGGCACGGGGTAATAGACCACGCCTTCAATGCCGGCGGCCCAGAGCGAGTCGCGCAGCGCGTCGCGCCTATCTGTCCGCACTGTGAACTGGTGATATACGCACCGCGTGCCGGAGCGTTCCACCGGTAGCACAACGCCGGCGCCGGCAAGGCCGTCGCGGTACCGCGCAGCGATTCGCCGCCTTGCTTGGATCCAGCCCTCGAGATGGGGCAGCTTTACCCTCAGAATGGCGGCCTGGATTTCATCCAGACGGCTGTTGAACCCAAACTCGTCATGGTAGTATTTCGTTTCAGCGCCGTGGGCTCGAAGTGAACGTACGCGCTGCGCGATGTCCGCGTGTTGCGTGGCGACCATGCCGCCGTCACCGCACGCGCCAAGGTTCTTGCTTGGGAAGAAACTGAAGCAAGCGACGTCGCCGATCGAACCGACTCGCTGGCCGTTTATCTCGGCGCCGATCGCCTGCGCGCAGTCCTCAACCACGGCGATGCCGCGCGCTCGGGCGAGCGCGGTGAGTTCGCCCATGTCTGCAGGGTTGCCGTATAGGTGAACCGGCAGGATGACGCGAGTTCTAGGCCCGATGGCGGCAGCCACCGACCTAGGATCGATCGTGTACGTTTGTGGGTCGATGTCGGCGAACACGGGCGTCGCTCCCACCGCCTCGATGGCTTCCGCGGTCGCGAAGAATGTGAATGGAGTCGTGATCACCTCGTCCCCGGGTCCGATGTCGATCGCGCGCAGCGCGAGAACGAGAGCATCCGTCCCAGAATTGACCGCGACGGCATGGCGGCAGCCGAGGTATTGTGCCAGTTCGTATTCGAGCGCTTCTACATTCGTTCCGAGCACGAAGCGACCGCTCGCCAGCACCCGCAGCACGGCGGCGTCGATCTCGCGCTGCAGAGATGCGTATTGACCGTCAAGTCGGGTGATGGGGATCATCGAACGACCTGCGCGGTGATCGAGCTCTCGCCGGTGTCGCCGAAATGTTTCCCGCATGAAAAGCAGCGAACTTCAGGGCCGGCCAAGTTCAAGGGCTCGCCGCATTCACAGACATAGCCCGCGATGCGCGCCGGGTTGCCGTAAGCGAGTGCGTGTGGCGGCACGTCGCCCGTTACCACTGCGCCGGCACCGATGAACGCGAACTCGCCGATAGTGATGCCGCACACGAGAGTCGCGTTTGCGCCGATGGTCGCTCCTCGCTTGACCAGCGTTCGCTGGAAGTCACGCGGGCCATTGCGTGGCACCAGGCTCCGAGGTGTCAGGACGTTGGTGAAGACGACGCTCGGTCCGCAGAAAACATCGTCCTCGAGCTCGACGCCCTGATAGACAGAGACGTTGTTCTGTATCTTCACGCGATCGCCGATACGCACACCCGACGCGACGAAGACATTCTGTCCGAGCGTGCATCGAGCGCCGATGAGAGCACCGCTCATGACATGCGTGAAATGCCAGATCTTGGTTCCGTCCCCGATGGCTGCGCCCTGGTCCACGCATGCTGTGGCATGCACGAATGGAAATTCCCGAGGTATCGCTGCCTTCACGCGAGCGCCTCGAGGTGCGCAGGACTGCGCGCTGATGCCTCGTCGGCCATCGTGAGAGCGCGAAGGACTGCCAGTCCCTCCTTCGCATCCGTTTCGGCGGGGATCCCGAAACGAATCGACGTCAGAAACGCGAGGATTTCCTGGCGAAGCGGGTCGGCCGGTTCCACCGGAATCTCTTGCGACTCGCCGCGCCAGGTCTTGAGCACACCCTGATCGTCCGGTCGAGCGCCCCCGAGGCAAAGCGTGAGCCTGAAAGGCTCGCCGAAGCTCTCAAACGTCAGAACGCCTTCCGTGCCGAAAACGTCTAACCGAGCGGTCCTTTGAGGATCCAGCCAGCCGACCTCGATGTGCGCGCTGCGCCCGTTCGAAAACTGGAAGTTCGCGTACGCCGTGTCAGGGATCCGTGCAGACAGCCAGCCCGCCTGCGCCGCCGTCGCAAGCACTGGTTCCTCGCCCATGATAGCGAGCGCCATGGCGATGTCGTGAGGAGCGAAGCTCCACCAGACGCTCTCATGTTTTCTCAAACGTCCGAGGTTAAGGCGGCGGCTGCGCACGTGCCACACCCGGCCGATAAGGCCGTCGGCGATCAGCGCCCGTAGCCTTCGCACTGCGGCATGATACAGCATGAGATGACCGACGAACAACTGCAATCTCTCACGTTCCGCGAGCGCAGCCATCCGCCGCCCGTCTTCGAGCGACAAGGCCATCGGTTTTTCGACAAAGACGTGCTTGCCCGCGGTCAGCGCTGCGATGGCGAGCTCTGCGTGCAGCTCCGCCGGAGATGCGACGATGATGCCGTCGATGCCATCAACGTGAAGGTCGGCGGGTTTCTCGTACAGCGGAAGCCCTGGATACGATTTGTGCAGCTCGCCGCGAGCGGCTGCGTCGACGTCCGCAGCCCCAGCGAGGACGTCCAACTCGGCGCAGGTGCGAACGATGTTCCGGCCCCAATGACCGGCGCCGATCACTCCGAGCCGAATGCCCCGTTTGCTCACAAGAGGACGATCCTTTCCCTGTGCGACGGCACGTCTTTCGTCGCGTTGCGCGTATCCACGATGATCGCCGAGTGCTCGACGATCATCTCCCAGTCGATGCCGGCGTGATCGGTGATGATCAAGGTGCAATCGGCGTCGCCGACCGCCTGCGGCGTCAGCGCTACCGACTGCCGGATGCCGCCGTGCTCGTCGCGTATCCTCGCAACGTACGGATCGTGGTAGTCTACGAACGCGCCATCGTGCTCTACGATATTCATGATCTTCAGCGCGGGCGACTCGCGCCAGTCCTCAATGTCGCGCTTGTATGCCACCCCGATCATGAGGATTCGCGCGTTGCGCATCGCGATGCCGCGTTCATTAAGCGCGCGAAACACCTTTTCGCGGACGTAATACGGCATCAGCGCATTCACCTCGCCGGCAAGCTCGATGAATCGCGTGCGAAAGTCATACTGACGCGCCTTCCAGGCCAAGTAGAACGGGTCAAGCGGAATGCAGTGTCCACCGACGCCAGGGCCGGGGTTGAAACGCATCAAGCCGAACGGCTTCGTGGCCGCGGCTTCGATGACTTCCCAGACGCTTATCTTCATCCGGTCGCAGAGCAGCGCTAATTCGTTGACGAGCGCGATGTTGACCGAACGGAACGTGTTTTCGAAGACTTTCGTCATCTCGGCTACGCGAGGGCTCGAGACTGGGACGACCGACTGGATCGTCTGCTGGTAGAAAAGCGACGCCAATTCGAGGCATACCGGTGTCATGCCGCCGACGACTTTGCTCGTGTTGCGAGTCGTGTAGCGCTTGTTCCCAGGATCAACGCGCTCGGGCGAAAATGCGAGGAAGTAGTCCTTTCCGACCACTAAGCCCGAGGTCGCCAGCGTCGGAAGCAGCACTTCCTCGGTCGTTCCGGGATACGTCGTGCTCTCAAGACAGACGAGCTGCGTGGGCCGAAGCCGCTTCGCAAGCTCGCCCGCCACGGAGCGGATGTACGAGATATCCGGATCGCGATTAGGAGTAAGCGGCGTGGGCACGCAGATGACGATGATATCGCATGCGACGAGGTCATCAAAGCCAGTCGTGGCTACGAGCTTGCCGGTTGCGACCACCAAAGCGAGATCGTCGGCCGAAACATCACGGATAAAGCTGTGTCCACGGTTGACATCGCCGACCCGCGCGGCGTTGCGATCGTAACCGATGACGTCGTAACCGACGCGGGCCTTCTCCACGGCCAGCGGCAGGCCGACGTACCCGATCCCGACAACACCGACGCGCGCCGTATGCGCGCGGATCTTTTCGCGCAACTGGGTCGCGCAGTCGGCTTGATCGCCGAGCGAACGGAGCGTTTTCACGAAACCTCTCCCAGCGGTTCATCCGGGGATTTCGCGGGCTTGTCGTCCGGCGGCTCATCCGGCGGAGCTGTAGGCGCAAGCTCGAACGAGGCGTTGTGCCGCCGATAGTATCCGGCGTTGTCTTTCGGTGGCGCCGTTTGATTCAAGATGATGCCGATGATGTTCGGACTGCCGATGCTGGTGAGCCGTTCTATCGCTGCCTTCGTCGTTTGACTGTCGGTCTTGCCCGCCGAGACTACCATAACCGTCCCATCCAACTGCGCGCTGATCAGCGCGCCTTCGAACGCATGCTGGAGCGGCGGGGTATCGAAGATGACAATGCCATACCGCTCGGTGAGGCGGAGCATGATATCTTTGAAATGTTCCGACTGAAACAGCTTGATAGGGTTCGGCGCGGCTGGCCCGGCGGCGAGGAAGTGCAGTCCTTTGTGTTTCGTGAGCTGTATGGCGTCCATGACGTCGCACAGGCAAACGAGCGCGTCGCTGAGGCCCGGCGTTCCGAAGAGCCCGAGTTTCCAATGCAGGTTCGGCCGGCGCAGATCGGCCTCGACCAGCAAGACCTCCGCGGGTCCCATTTCCGCCAACGACATGGCGATGTTGAGGGCCAGCGTCGACTTGCCGTCGCCCTGCTGTGGGCTCGTGATCGCGAGAGAGCGCAGCGGTCTGTCGGACGAGTAGCGCAACGACGTGACGATCTGCATGAATGTGTCGACCGTGAGCGCGCGCAGCCATGGCAACGCGTACCGGGCATTGCCTGCCGGGAGCTTCGGGATGGACGCAAGCACGGGCAGTGGTAAGTCGCGTTTCACATCGCGCTCGTTCTTATACGTGTTATCGAAGAACTCGATGATGAAAACGCCGCAGACGCCGAGGACCAGCCCGACGAGGACGGCGAGCATCGTGTTGAGCTTGAGGTCCGGCTGAACCGCGGCGAGCGCAGCGGAAGCGGGCTGTGTGATCGCTACATCGCTGAGCGAAACAGCTTGTGCGATCGACGAATCGTTGTAGCGTTGTTGCACGGTCGTATACACGGCCTCGGCGAGTTTCGTCTTGCGCTGTAGGTCGGCGAGCTGAAGCGATTCCGCCGGCAGCGCTTGCACGGTGCTGGTCAATGAAGTGAGTTGCGTTTTGAGCGTGCGAAGCTGCGCGTCGTCTGACGCCACTTGATCCCGCAGACTCGCGGCGAGCACATCTAAGTGTTCGTACGTCGGGTTGCGCGCGACGGTATGTCCGGCGACGATGGTGGACGGCTGCTGCGCGATCTGGCTCTCGAGCGATGCTTTCTGTCCTCGCAATGCGATAACGGTCGGGTGCAGCTCGGTGTATTGCCTTTGCGCGGCTCTGAGCTGCGTGTCCACCTGTGCGAGCTCGATCCGTAAGCTTGCGACCACTGGATTCTCGTTGACGCTTGCGGAGCTGTCGATGTCGCGAGCGGTCGTTTCCATCTGCCGCGCGATCTCGCGCAGCTGCGCCCCAGCCTGACCTCGGTCTACCTCCACTTGGCCGATTCGCGCGTCGACTGCGGAGACGGTCGAGAGCGCCGCCTGCGTCTGACTGTTGATGTACGCCTTGGTGTGCGCAGCCTCAAAGGCCGCCAGTTCGCGTTCGGCCTCGTTCATCGCTTCTTCCGCCGGCCCCAACTTGCTGGACAGGAAGCTGAGCGCCGATCCCGCTTGGCTGGAGATGAGCTCGCGCTCTCGGTCGACAAAGATACTCGCAAAAGCGTTGGCGATTTGTGCCGACCGTTGGGGCGACGACCAGGTCACCGCCAAATCGAGGATCGTCGTGTTGGTGATCGGCTTGGCCCGTACGCTGCCAAGCAGTGCGGACGGAGTCGTGTTCAGCTGTAGATCATCGATAACGCGCTGAGCTACCGGAGTTTCTTGGATGAGTTCGACGTAGGTCTCGGGCGAACGCCCGCTCCCAATACCGGTGAGCGCATTGAGCACCGGGAGCTGCGTGTCGCTGTTCGCTTGATTGCCCGCCTCGCCGACGATGAGCTTCGCCGTTGTGGTATAGCTCTTCGGCGTTGCGAGGGTCAGTCCGATGACGAGCGATACGAACGCGACGAAGATCGTCACAAGCGTCTTGCAACGCCGCTTGAGCACATCGAGAATTCGTGAGAACTCGTCTCTCGGAATCTCGTTGAACGACCTGCCCGGCACCGGGTAGCCGACAAGGCTCTGCAGCTCAGAAGGTCGGACCGCCGTGTTCGACGGGAGAGTTAGATCGGGCATTTTGACCTCACAGGCCGACGAGCGATCTAAGGAAGAGGAGCGCGCCCTCGACGCCGGAGAGAAGACGCTGGCCCAACGTCTTCTTGGTTTGGGGTACGAAGACGACATCGCCCTTTTGCATGACGAGATCGCTCGTGATATCGCCGTTCTCGAGTTCTTTGAGCAGATTGATGTCGTACTTCTGGGTACCGTTCACGCCGGAGCGCGTGACGTGAACGTGGCTGAGATCCGGGTTGAGACTCGCTTCCGCTCCGGCTTTCGCGACCGCCATTGCGAGACGATCTCCTTCGTGCAGCATCACGTCCCCGGCGTGGGTGACGCCGCCGTACACAGAGACGTTGAACGTGGCAAGAGCCGGCACGTAGACCGTCGAGCCGTTCTCAAGGCGCACGTCAACGCTGGTGTCGCCGTCGTGGAGCAGTTTTTGCAGATCGACCTGCGTTATCACACCGCTTGAATCTTCGACCCTGGCGATAGGGAATGGCCCATCCACCACACCGAGTCCGCCAGCTGCCGCGATCGCATCTGATGAGCGGGAGCCCGCCGGGATTTGATACTTTCCAGGGTTCTTGACGTTGCCGAGGACGAGAACGTTTTCCATCCCAATGCTCAGCACGGAAACGTTTACGACAGGATCACGAACGTATTTTCGCAGCGCCGCGGCCACCGCCGACGCTGCCTGATCTGGCGTGAGATCGGCCACGTGGATGCGGCCGGCTAGCGGGTAAAAGATCTCGCCGCCCGGCAGCACCGTGACCGTCTGCGAAAGCGTCTGATCGCCGAAGACCTGCACGGCTAGCTGATCGCCGCTGTGGATGACGTAACGGCTTTCAGCTGCCGCCGTGCCCTCGAGCACGAGTAGCAGGGCAACAGAAACCAGGATTCGAGTCCAGGACATAGTTCTTGATGTGGATGGTACGCGACGCGCACGCCGTCTTGAAGAAACGTTCATGCCCGCAAACGCGGGTCTACGGCCCCGTTCCACCGGAGTCTCTGAAACTTAAGTCCTAATCAGCCGGCGGCGAGCGGGATTCCACGCACGCTTCCAGACAGAGCGCGTCACATTCGTGCAAGCCGCGACGATTTCGGTACAGGGGTCCCACCGTCGGGCCTTAGCGGGTACTCAAGTGCCGTAGGCGGACGAGCACCCCGCTTTCGCCAAAACCGTACAGGTGGCCGTTCGCAGGTCTCGGCAGCGCTGGTTTTGGTTTGCGCTCAGCGTTCTGGTCGCCCTCATACTGTTTCTTGTCGCAGTTTCGAACGCCGCCTACGAGGCGACGTCGCCCAGCTGGCTTAGCTGGCACGTGCTGTTGCGCAAGGGCTACAGCCTCGCCGCGTTCGGATTGGTCGGGCTGTTGTTCGCTCACACTGCGCGCGCGTTCGACCGCCCATCGGGCGCGGTTCCCGTCGGCCTGATGGTCCTCTCGTACAGCGCGCTCATCGAGTTAGGTCAGCGGTTGATTTCCGGTGCCCACGAATCGCTCGAGCAGCAGGGCTTCGACGTCGCGTGCGGGCTCATCGGCGGCATACTTGGCGCTTTGGCGGCGCGAGCTCAAAAGAGCGCGCCGCGCGATTAGTCGAGGTGATCGGGCTCCGCGAGATAGGGCCAGCCGAGCATCTTGGCCACGAGACCAGCGCGCGTCCGAACGTTCATCTTCGAAAAGATGCGTTTGAGATGACTTTCGACAGTATGTTTGGCCAAGACCAATCGAGCTGCGATCTCGCGATTCGACATTCCGCTGACGACGAGCGTCGCGACCTCGCGTTCGCGTGGCGAGAGGCTGCGCTCTTCGATATGCGAGAACGGCTCGAACAGCAAGAGGAGCGGAGCGTCCTCGGTTGTGCCTAGGGCCGAAGCACGAAGACAGAGGCCCATGGGGAGTGTGAGGAGCGAAGAGTTTGCGCTTTCGGCGCTCTTGAGGTCATCGCGCAACGCGTCGATCAGGCAGACCAACGAATCGGGAAGCGGGTGGCCGCTTCGCACTTGTCCCTGCCCAGCCACAAGCCGCAAAAACTCCATGCCGTTGTCGTTGCCGAACACGACGACGTTGGCTGAATTCACGACGAGCGCCGCTATGCTACGGCGATGAAAAGAACCCTCGGTTGTGGTGGGTGCGGGAATGACTCCGCGAACGCTGCCCGCTAAACCGCGCGGCCGTGCCTCGACGGTGTCGTGGGAACCATGTAAGCCTGTGGTTTCAGTATTCAAATGAGCCCCCGGGTAATACCAGGATGGCCCCCCAAAAAACCAACCCTATCTAAAGTCCTAGTCTAGTGACCGAATGCACTAAAAACCTGCTTAAGGAGTCTAAATGCCGGGTTTCAGGGGTATTGTGGGAAGCCCAAGTGTGGTAGAAGTGACGCACAGGTTAGTGACTGGTGGCCGACTTTGGGTGGGCGCCGGGGCCTTAGAGCTCAGCTTTCGATCTTTTGCCGGGTGCTGGGCTAGGACGTCCCGGCATGGCAAGGCACCGGCACCCGGGAGAATCCGGTCATACGTCGGGTTTCTTTCGTCTTCATTCGATCTCGTTTTCGGGGGCACAGACGTTCCCATGGTACAGGAGACAGTCTTAGAGAGAACTGAGAGAGCCGAACGCGTTAAGATTGCGATAATCGAACCGCAGGGCATATTCCGCAAAGCGATCTGTCAGGTATTCAACGCTGACGACCGCATCCAAGTTGTCGCGGGCTGGACGACGTCGAACGATGTCCGGGGCGTGATTGCGAGCGATCCAGACGTCATCTTGTTCGACGTCGACTTCCACAAAGGCGACCCGGTCGACGCGATCAAGTCGCTCCGAGAGCAATGTCCCAAAGCAAGGATTTGCATCCTCTCAATGCAGGCACAGCAAGATCTGCTTTCCAGGAGTTTGCTCTTCGGCGTTGAGGGTTACATCATCAAAGACATTGCGATGGAAGACTTGGCGCGTGCATTGCTCACCATTCATCAGGGTAACGTCTACATCGATCCAAGCATGGCTGGGAACATGCTGCGGCGCATGAGCAATCGCCGGCTTCGCAACGATCCGCTGGAACTGTCAGAGCGCGAGACCGAAGTCATTCGTCTCATCGCCCTTGGACTATCGAACAGGCAGATTTCGGACAAGCTTTTCCTAAGCGAGAAGACCGTGAAGAACCACATCAGCCGCATCTTCAGCAAGATCAACGTCAGCGCTCGAACGCAAGCGGCGATCTACGCGTTAAAAACCGGAATCGCTTAAACCGGCGCGGGCGACGCAAAGTTCAGTAGCTCCACCAAACTTCCGCAGCTCACGGCTGCGGAAGTTTAGCATTGTGCACCGGTTGAGACGCGTTTGCAGGCGCGGCTTCACGGGTATGTTGCGATGTGGAAGGCGCATCGAAAAAAGTAATCCAGCGCACGCCAGCCGCGACTTGCACGCGCCATCTCGCTCAGGCGAGTGTGAGCGGGCTCCATGACGAGGCATTCTCTTCGGACCGATACCCCCACCAGTAGGTCATGATCTGCGTTGACTCGAGGGCGACCCGGGAGACGGATCAATGGCGAAATGCGACGCGTGCAAAACCGAATTTGAGGACCTCTTCATCATCGAAGATGGCACGAAGTTGTGCGCGCGCTGCCTCGAGATGGACGCACTCGAGCAAGATACAACTCCAAACCCCACGCAGACGACCGTCGTACTGGACCACGATAAGGAGTAGACCCTCAGCGCTCGCGTGAGGGTCTCACGCTACCTTGGGCGAAAGGCCCGTGCGTCGCGCGGGAGTAGCTCAGTTGGTAGAGCATCAGCTTCCCAAGCTGAGGGTCGCGGGTTCGAGGCCCGTCTCCCGCTTCGTCCTTGTACTCACGGGCTAAATAATGATGCGGCTGCCATCGCTTGCTGACCGCCTGTGTTCGTCGCGCCTTTTCCATCAGAGGCGCAACCCGCGCCCTTGTAAAACGCCCAGCGAATCGGGAGGATGCAGCATGGCCACGAAGGAGCTGTTTCGCGACGAATTTTCCAGCTTGAGCCGCGTCGACGAACATCAGGCGATCGAACTCCAGTGGTTTGCGACCACGAAGTCGATGCCGGAGGCGCGATTCCGCCAGGGGCTTGAGCGACTCGCCTCAACGCTCGAAAAAGAGCGCCTGCCAAACGTCCTCATCGACGTCGTGCAGTTCGCGCATCAGTCGGAACTCGATTTTACCGCTTGGCGCGACAAGAACATCATTCCACGCTATAATAACGCCGGCGTAAGAAAGTTCGCTTTCGTGATGACGGCCAACGCAGCCCACACTGTCGAGCACGGCGCCCCGCCAGTGGTCGAAGAGCCCGGCAAATTTCCGACCGCCTACTTTAATGCGCGGGCGCGCGCGTACGCGTGGTTTGACGAGAAACCGAAGACGTAGCGACGAGACTGCTC
>Ga0187846_10000696_pt1 | contig 19108 bp, 15 predicted proteins | sample TC_taG_FD_161473 | JGI IMG/M metagenome (GOLD analysis project Ga0187846, IMG submission 161473) | Biofilm microbial communities from the roof of an iron ore cave, State of Minas Gerais, Brazil - TC_06 Biofilm (v2) | ecosystem: Environmental > Terrestrial > Deep subsurface > Cave > Wall biofilm...
CCTCTAGCTCGACGCATCGCTGCGCCTGATAGCCACCATAGCGCTTACCAGCGTATCGGTGAGATTGTTGCAGGTGGGGCTACGGGTCGGAAGACACGCCTGGTAGAGGGGTCTCCGGAGGAACTGGCCAGGGTGCTAGTGGAGTTTTTGAGTGACAGGGGTTTTGTGTAAAATAAGCTAGCTATGACTTAAACCTGACAGGAGTTCCTTCACGGAGTTCACACTGAGTCGAAGCTCTGAGCCGAAGCCGTGAGTGCGTAGCACGAAGAGGAAGCGAATGTGCTCAGCATGACACCCCCCTGTAATGGAGACGTTCGGTATGTATGACAGGCTATTCCAGCCTCTAATAATTGGTCCGTGTGAGGCGCGCAACCGCGTTCTGTTTGGCAGCCATGCCACTAACCTTGCGCATCACAACCTCCTCAGCCCACAGCATGCAGACTACTATGCAGCCCGCGCAGAGGGAGGAGCGGGTATGATTGTGCTGGAGGAGCATATCGTCCATGCGTCTGATATGCCCTACGAAAGCGCCTTACTTGGTTTTCTCCCTGGTACAGCACAGGCCGTCGCGGCAGTAACCGAACGCATTCATGCTCATGGCGCGCTGGTGCTTGTGCAGCTCAACCACAATGGACAGCAGTCCACGAGCGGTCATCACCAGCGAGAAATGTGGGCGCCGTCTCCGGTAGCCGATGTCGCCTCGCGCGAGGTGCCAAAGGAGATGGAGCAGGCCGATATCCACTCCGTCATCGATGGCTTTGCGCAGGTCGCATGCACCGTCACACAGGCTGTAGCGGATGGTGTCGAACTCCAGGTCGCCGATAGTTCGCTACTCCGGCAGTTTCTTTCGCCGCTGACGAACCAGCGCAGTGATAGCTATGGCGGCGCTCTTGAGAATAGACTGCGTTTCGTGCAGGAGACGCTGGAAGCGGTAGACGCAGCTATCGGAGCCGGGCATGCGCTGGGCATTCGGTTCTGTGCGGATGAACTCGCTCCGTGGGCAGGTTTGACCCTTGAGCAGAGTCTTGAAATAGTGCGCCTGCTGGTGGCTACAGGGCGCATTGACTATGTGACCGTGACAATGGGAAGTATTTTCAGCTCTCATATGTTTCCTTACAATGCGTCGATGCACGTTCCCCGGAGTTATGCAGTCCACTTAGCAGGTGCAATCAAAGAAGCTGTCAACGTTCCTGTCTTCGCTGCCGGGCGTATCATGAGTGCAGCGCAGGCTGAAGGTGTGCTGGCTGAAGGGCAAGCTGTTGGCGTGGAGATGATCCGCGCATTGATCGCAGATCCTAATCTGCCCAGGCTCTCGCAAGAAGGCCGTGCTGAGAGGGTACGTCCATGCATTAGTTGTAATCAGGGCTGCCAGGTACGCGGGGTTATGAACGCTACTATTAGTTGTAGTGTAAATCCTGATGTTGTACACGTACAGGTTCTCCCGCCAGAAAGACCACCAATGAAGAGCGGCCAGAGAGTCTATATCGTTGGAGGTGGACCAGCAGGATTAGAGGCGGCGCGGACAGCGGCACTGCGGGGGCGAGAGGTGATACTCTACGAACGAGAGGCAACCCTCGGCGGGGCAGTGACGCTCGCAGCAAAAGGTCCAGGACGAGGTGAGTTGCAATTAATCACCGGCTATCTGCAATCAGAACTCGAGCTACTTGGGGTAGAGGTACACACAGGTATTGAAGTGACCGTAGAGATGCTTCGCTGCTCCTTCGCTGCCGCTCAGAACAAGGCTCAGCATGACAGCTTTCCGCATACAGTTATCATTGCTACGGGAGCGCTTGCAGGTACGGGGTTGTTACCTATCTCAGGTCATGATCTACCACATGTCATAGATATTCGCAGCGTATTAGCAGGAGAGCCGATTGATGGGCAGCGCATTGTTGTCGTCGATGAGACCGACTCGCACGGCGTTCTCTCTGCCATTGAACTGTTAGCAACAGCAGGGAAAAATGTAGAGGTCGTGACCGAAGACTTTTACGTGGGGCGCGATCTTGTGGCTACCTACGATCTTGTACTCTGGAAGCAGCGTGTGCTCCACTTTAGCATCGGTATGACGCCCCACACGACAGTCGTACGCATCGAGCCAGGGAAGGTCATCGCTGTCGACCGTTTTGCAGAGGGTGAGCGTGAGCTACCTGCGGATGTCATTGTGTTGGGGACGTATGAGCGTCCATCACAGGAATTATATAATGCACTCAAGGGGCGTGTCCAGCGTCTCTATCGTATTGGCGATGGCGTAGCGCCACGTCGCATTGAGCAGGCTATTTTAGAAGGGCGACAGGTAGGGGAACAAGTTTAATCCCGTCGATTCATCGAACTCGTAAATGGCCATTTCCAAATGGGGATGATTACGCTGTATACGTGGAAGGACAAATGGCTCTTCTCAGCATAGGAGACGAATGCAATGGAAGCACAAACTGATCCAGGTGGAAGAGGCGATCCTGAACTCAGCCAGCCTCGCATGTTTGGTGGCTACATGGGATCTGCGAATCTTCCATGGGCGTGGGCAACGGAGCAACTCACCAGGGCGCGCAACTATTGGATCGCGACGACTCGTCCCAATGGAAAACCGCACAGTCGCCCGGTGTGGGGTGTGTGGCTCGACGATATCTTCTATTTCAGCACCGGTTCGCTTGCTGCACCGAACCTGGCTGCCCGTCCCGCGATCTCAATCCACCTTGAGAGTGGAAGCGAGGTGGTGATCATCGAAGGAGTCGCTAAACCGGTCAGCAACATAGCCCTTGTTGAGGAGGTGGTGAGCCTGTACAACCAGAAGTACAACTGGAATGTAGACCCGCACAATTTGCCTGGACCGTTCTATGCCGTTCGCCCCCAGGTCGCTTTTGGCTGGCACTTTGATGAGTCAAAAATCAGCCCCGAGTCCAGCGGCCTCGGAACAGCGACACGCTGGCGCTTTAAGCAATCTTCGGACAGCTCTCACTCCTAAGGAATACAATACATGGCAGGCCAATACCAGTATTTATTCACACCCATACGCATCGGGCAGGCGATCATTCCGAATCGTATCGTCTTTGCGGCCCACTTAACCAACCTCGCCGAGGGAAATCTGCCAGGGTCGCGTCTGATTGCCTACTACACGGAGCGGGCGAAAGGTGGCTGTGGTCTCATTATTACAGAGGAGCAGTCGGTACACCCGAGCGATTGGGCCTATCAGAAACTGATACACGGCTTTGACCCTCACGTTATCCCCGCTTACCGGCGTATGACTCGCGCAGTTCACGAGCACGGCACGCGCATATTTGCGCAGATCAATCACAATGGAATGCAGGCCAGCAGTATCTACTCGCGCCGTCCCGTTCTAGGGCCATCGCCTTTACCGGACCCTATTCATCGTGAGATGTGTAAAGAGATTGAAGCGGAAGAAATCGCCGAAATTGTTCGCGGCTATGCGCTGGTAGCGCGTCATGTGCGCGAGGGTGGTTTTGACGGCGCGGAACTGCAATCCTCGCATAGTTCGCTGATTCGCCAGTTCTTCTCACCCTACTACAATCGACGCACCGACGGCTATGGAGGATCGCTGGAAAACCGCATGCGTTTTGCCCTGGAAGTGATTCAGGCAATACGTGCAGAGATTGGACGTGACTTTACGCTTGGCATCCGGTTATGTGGTGACGAACTGATTCCAGCCGGGTTGACACTCGATGATGTGCGCGAAATCGCGAAACAATTGGAAGTAACGGGCCAGCTCGATTTCATCAACACAAGTATCGGCGAGTTTCATAATCTCTACATGGTGGAGGGTTCCATGCACACCCCGCCGGGGTACCAGCTCTTTGTCTCGGCAGGTATCCGCGAGGTGGTTAAGCTGCCCGTTTTTTGTACAGGGCGTATAAAAGACCCTGTACAGGCCGAGCGTATTCTCCGCGAGGGCCTGGCTGACATGGTCGATGTTGTGCGCGGTCAAATCTGCGATCCGGCATTCACGCGCAAAGCACATGAAGGGCGCACCGAGGCGATCCGCCTCTGTATCTCCTGTAATCAATACTGTATTGGGCGTATGGGCCTCAACCTGAGTTTGGGTTGCATTCAAACACCTGCGACGGGTAACGAACTGCTGTTCCCGGCAATCAATGTCACTCGTAAGCCGGAAAACCAGAGCAGGTGTCCGGTCGTGCTGATTGTCGGTGGTGGGCCTGCGGGAATGCAGGCTGCAAAAGTTGCGGCACAACGTGGCTTCCGCGTGAAACTTTTTGAGCGACAACATGAACTTGGTGGTCAAATTAATCTACTTGTGCGCGTGCCTAACCGCGTAGAATTTGGTGATGCCTCGCGCAACCTGCAACGCGAGATACATGAGGCGGGAGTCGAGGTGCAGTTGGGGGTTGAGGTGACAGTGGAGATGGTCGAACGCGAACAGCCTGATGCTGTCATCATCGCTACAGGATCACGCCCGGTGCTTCCACCCATTCCTGGAGCAGAGCTGCCGCATGTTGCAACGGTCTGGCAGGTGATCCAGGGTGAAAAGATGGCTCAGCCTGGCGAGTATGTAATGGTCTATGATCAAATCGGCTTTCACCAGGCGACGGGCACTGCTGAATTGCTAGCAGAGAAGGGTTGCAAAGTTGAGTTCGTCACACCCCAATTCTATGCCGGCGGCGATCTCGGTATCACCCTGGACATTGAGCTATGGTACCGTCGCGCACTTTCGAAAGGGATGCGATTGACCGCCGACCACTTTCTGGCGAGTCTCGGTTCCAATAGCGCAACGATTATCAACAATTACACGGGCCAGCCGCGCCAGATTGAGAATGTAACAATGGCTGTCATGGCGACACCCCAGGCTGCCAATGAAACGCTCTATCATCAACTTCAAGGTAAAGTGAAGCGGCTCTGCCGCATTGGAGATTGCGTTGCTCCGCGCCGGGTAGAAAATGCGATACTCGATGGTGAGCGTGCTGCAAGAGCGTTGAGCATGACACCTTTGGATGCCCACATTTCGATACCTCGCCAGAAGTTGCTGGGATCTGCACAATTTCAATGAATACACCCTGCTTGTTGACAGATGAAGTTTATCGAGTATGCTAGGGATTAGTACAGCGACGTTTCCTCACCACCGTTGTCTATACCACACAGCTCGCAGGAGGTAACAATACTCACGAAACACCAGTTCAATACGGGCTGCTTGTCAAGTCAGCAGACTGAAAGGTATGTATGAGTACAATGGGTCAACAGCCTCGCCCCGGGCACTATCGCTTGCAGCATGGTGTACGCGTAGTGGCGCAGGATGGCAGTGCAATAGCTATCTGTGACTACCCGCTTCGCCTCGTGCGACTCAGCGTTATAACAGCGCGTCTACTCTCGCTTTGCTCGGAAGAGCGTACCTGCGAACAATTGGCGCAAGCGGCCAATTTGCCCGTCAAGCGCGTGGAAGCACTTTGCGATCAACTGCGAAGGAAAGGGCTCCTGGAGGCAGGCCCGCCGCTGCCGCCTCCTACGTGGCCAGGTATCTCCATCGTCATTCTTGTCCACAACCGCGCAAAAGAGCTTGGGCGCTGTCTTCGCTCGCTTTTCGCGCTAGACTATCCTGCCGGTAGCCTGGAAATCGTTGTGGTAGATGATGATTCGACCGGCGAGACCGGCAATACGCTACAACTGCTGGAGCAGGAGGCAGTGGCACATGACCTGGAAATGCGCATAATAAGCCATGAGAAGCAGCAAGGAGTGGGGATCAGCCGCAATACGGGAGCAGAGGCCGCACAGTACGATCTTATCGCGTATATAGATAGCGACTGTATCGCTTCTCCTGGTTGGCTAAAAGAACTTGTACCAGCATTTCAGGACGCACAGCTTGCCGCGGCTGGAGGGATGATTCGAGCCTACGACCGGAACACGCAGCTTGGACGCTATGAAGACGTGCGCTCTTCTCTGTTCATGGGAACGCGATCCCAGCAAGTGAGTCTTAAAGGCCCACTCACGTACCTGCCCACCGCAAATATAGTGATGCGCCGAACAGCCTGGCAGCAACTCGCGGGTTTCGCCCCGCTGGTTCAAGGCGAGGATGTTGATTTCTGCTGGCGTCTTCTCAAGACTGGTGCAAATATCAACTATCTACCGTGTGGAGTCGTCTATCACGACTATCGCACAACAGTGGGCGCATTCTTGCTTATTCGCATCGCTTATGCCTCCGCAGAGGCAGCATTACTCAAACGTCATCCTAACGAACGGCGTATTCTATTGTTACCTCCAGAACAGGCAATATTCGCGGCTGCCATAATAGGGGCAGGGTGGGGCACATTCTGGATCATTTGGCGATCTCTCTGGTTTGGTCTGCAGGGTATGACTGTGGCACTTGTCTCGCTCTCCTTTCTCCTCGCTTTACTCTTCACCCTCTTCGGCGCTCATAAGCGCCTGCAAAAAGTGCGAGAACAACGCATTCCTCTTGGGTTCCCTATAGTCTTCGAGGCTACATTGCGTGGTCACCTGGCGTATACGTATTTGTTTGGTAGACATTTGACACGTTACTACACCTTACCACTGGTAGTAGTGAGCTTGCTCGTACCTCCATTATTTATTTTGTTCCTCATGCTGTGCGGCATGGTGATTGGCGTAGACTATGTTCGTTTGAGACCTGAAATGGACGTGGGGATGTATGCATTGTGTTCCCTACTCGATGATTTCGCCTACGAGGTTGGCGTGGTTTGGGGATGTGTGAAGCATAGGCAATGGAAGCCGTTGGTACCGCTAATCAAGACACAAGTGTAGGTGTGATATGAACCAGAACTTTTTTACATTACTAAGAAGCCGGAAAACTCTCGTGGCAGGTGTTGTTCTTCTCCTGCTACTTACGCTCGCTCTCATTATCGGGTTGATTCAGAAACCTGCTAATGTGGCAGTTCAGAAATCAACTCAAAGCGGGCAACATGCTGCGGAACCTGCCATACAACATTTTTTGTACGTGCTTCCTGAAGGAGGCATTATGTATGTGTACGATATGGATCATAATCATGCATTAGCAAAAGAAATTACATTGCCTCCACGAGTAAGGTTTATCAGAGGTGTTGGAGCTGATCCAGCAAGTCATGCTCTCTATATCGCATATGGATCGGTCAGCAGTGAGGGCCAACTCATGAAGATGGACTTGCTCACTAATCAAGTTATCTATAACACGCAAATGCCGGTGGGCATAGATAGTTTTGACATAACCCCCGATGGTAAGAAAATTTATATGCCTGATGGGGATGGACAAAGCGATGGAATCTGGCGTGTTGTGGATGCGGACACAGGTCATGTTACTGCTTCGATTGATACAGGCGGGCACAATCCTCATAACACGATTGTGAGTCTTAATGGAACGCATGTATATATGGGACCCAGACTTTCAAACTATCTTATCATGGCTGATACAGCAACGAACCAGATCATACGACGAATCGGACCCATGCAAGAGGGGGTCAGGCCATTTACGATCAACAGCAAAGAGACACTTGCATTTATCGAAACAAGCGATTTTCTGGGGTTTGATGTAGCTGATATTGCGACAGGAAACATAATCTATACTGTTCATATACCTGGCAAGAGCACAGCAGGCGGATTTGCGCCAGCGCACGGTATTTCTCTCTCGCCAGATGAAAGAGAGCTGTATGTTTCTGATTGGCCGAATTCTAAGGTCCACGTGTTTGATATCACAGGCTTACCTGGTTCTACACCAAAACCAATTGCTGATATCCCCGTCCATAATATGGTAGGAAACGATACGCCTTGTGTTGCTACTAACTGCCTGAAAGAAGGATGGCTACTCCATAGTTTAGACGGACGCTTTGTGTATGTCGGAGACTCAGGAGATGTCATCGATACAAGCACAAGGCAAAGCGTGGCTTTTCTCCAGCCGCTGGCAAATACCAGAAAATTTATCGAGATTGATTGGCAAAATGGTGTTCCGATTGCTACATCTTCCCGTTATGGCAAAGGGTATGCCGGCGTGGCCAGTCCTACACAACAAGCCCTCAGCCCGCAACCAACTAATCAGGTCAGCGCGCAAGGAAATCAGCATTACTTGTATACCTTTAACCAGAACACTATTACTCTCTACGATATGGATCGTGGTCAAATGCAAACAAAAACTATTGTCTTACCTCCAGCAGTTCATTCGATCCGAGGGGTATCTGCAGATGTTGCCAGTAAAGCTCTCTATATTGCCTATGGTTCAAACGCCAGCAATGGATCGCTCTTAAAATACGATATAGTCACAAATCAAGTTATCTATTCAAAAACCTACCCCACAGGTATTGACAGCTTCGCACTCACAAAAGACGGCAAGAAAATCTATATGCCCGATGGGGATGGACAAGGAGATAACCTCTGGCATATTATTGACACGGCAACGGGAAATGTAATGGGGTCAATAACAGGAGGAAGTTGTCCGCATAATACTGTGACCGGTCCGGCAGGAAAGTACATCTATCTGGCTGGAAGATGTACGCCATATGTCTTTGTTGTTGATCCCATAACTAATCAAGTCGTCAAACAAATCGGTCCTTTTAAGAATGGAGGTGTTCGTCCTTTCACTGTTAACGGTTCAGAAACGCTTGTCTTTGTTACAGATAATGACTTTATCGGTTTTGAAGTAGGAGATATTGCTACTGGTAAAGTACTTTATACTGTGCCCGCAGAAGGATTCACCTGTAACTGCGCAAGCTACGATTCTCCGAGTCATGGCATTTCCTTATCTCCTGATGAAAAAGAAGTGTATATTCCCGACAGGTTTAACCAATATGTTCATGTTTTTAATGTGAGTCATCTACCGGCGCAGGCACCAAGCCATATCACTGACATTCCATTAACTCATCCAATCTCTGGAGATGCTCCCCCTCCTTGCAGTTTGGATTGCATGAGAGAAGGCTGGGTCCTTCATAGCCGTGATGGAAGATTCGTGTACGTTGGCAACTCTGGTGACGTCATTGATACATCTCTACGAAAAGTAGTTGCATACGTGCCCAGTTTGAACAACTCAAGGATATACTGTGAGATTGATTGGCAGAATGGCGCCCCAATTTTGACGACAAATCGCTACGGAGTAGGGTACATCTTTGTTTAGGCTCACCAGCAGAATCTTCACAGTGGCCGAGTGCGCCTTTGGGACTATGGTGGAACGCACCGTTTGGATCTGGATCATGCCATCATTAAATATAAACGTATCTACCCCATCAGCGACGCTAGCTCGATTAGAATCGGCAGTCCATTCCAGGAACAGGATATTCTCAACGTAGGTTGTCTTGACGTCCCACTTTGCTTGAGGAACAGCTCGTATAAGATCTTCGAAGAAACCACGTATGGCGTTCTTGCCGTGCAGAACACCTGATGGGCTGATGAGGTAGGAGCTATCAGTATAGTCCATCAGTATCCCATCAACATCTTCAGCCATTAAGGTTTGGGCATGGTGCCCAAAGACTTCTTCCGGAGTCCGTTTTGATAGATCAGATTGCGTCATAACTGACATTCCTTTCTTTCATCTGGCGAATGCTGGAGCAAATACCCTATTCGATCAATTTGGCGACACAACACGTTCGTCTTAGCAAACGTGGTAAGTACAACCTGATACGATCCCTACCGAAAGTATAGAATTCAGTTGTTCAAATTTCAAGAGTACGAATTCTGCAGGCGAAATCTACATTCAATGGCGGCGAGATCCTTCGCTTCGCTCAGGATGACATTATTCACCCTCAGGATGACACTATTTGCGCTCAGGATGACACTATTCACTATGAGCCTGTTTCTTCTTAATGGCTTTCAAAGCTTCGCCTACGGTGCGTGAAGTTTGCTGCAATGGCAGGCGTTTGAGCCTGTGGGCCAGGGCCATAGGCGCTATAGTGTAGACGTGTTCTGGTGTGACCTCTTCCACACCGAGATAAGCTGCGTAGGTCTGGGCTGCCCGGCGCATTACGATATCTCCGCGATGGCCGTCTACGTCGAGTTCAATGTTGATAAGCGCGATAAGCTCGGCAACGCCGCGAGGGACAGCGATGTGCTGTTCCAATTGGGCGGCTCGCATGATGCGGACACGCAGTTCTTGTTCAGCAGCGGCAAATTCGGCGAGAAATTCCTGGTGTGCGGCCTCGAAGCGTTCGCGCAGTTCGACGATCTCAACACGCTGGTGAATGTTGTGGATGGACGTGATATCAACGCACAGGCCAAAGCGGTCCGTCAGTTGAGGACGTAACTCGCCTTCTTCGGGATTCATTGTTCCGACCAGCATGAAGCGTGCCGGGTGGGTGAAAGAGACCCCTTCGCGTTCAACAATGTTGACGCCCATTGCAGCGGCATCAAGCAGCACATCGACAACATAGTCATCCAGCAAATTTACTTCATCAACGTAGAGAATCCCCCGGTTTGCTTCGGCGAGTACCCCCGGCTCGAAGCGTCTCTGTCCCTCACGGAGCGCATGCTCAAGATCAAGCGTCCCGACAACCCGGTCCTCCGAGGCGTTGATGGGCAAATCGACAACACGCATGCGGCGATGGCTTATTGGAAGCGATTCACCCTGCTCCAGGCGTGTTCGACAGGAAGAGCACATTGCTGCCGGCTGATCAGGAGGGCAGGAAAAGGGACAGTCGCTTACAACCGCCAGTTCTGGAAGCACGGCGGCAAGCGCGCGTACCGCTGTAGATTTAGCCGTACCTTTTTCTCCTCGTATGAGTACGCCACCGATTGCTGGTTGGATAGCATTGAGGATGAGGGCCAGTTTCATTTCTTCCTGGCCCACAATTGCGCTGAATGGATATATATACATGACAAGCCTGTCTACAACTCGCCACACCCGCAAAAGCGGGCGTGGCGGGCAGGACGCAATACAGTGCCCCGCGATGGTTATGCGAACTCGATCACGCCACGGACGTTCTTGCCTGCGAGCATGTCAGCGTAGGCTTCGTTAATCTGATCGAGCGTGTACGTCCTTGTAACTAACTCGTCCAGTTTGACTTTACCCGCGTGATACATCGCAAGCAGGTTGGGAATGTCGTTGCGCGGCTGAGAGTCCCCGTAGAGCGTTCCCATAAGTGTCTTCTGGAAGAGCACAAGGTCAAGTGGAGGTATTGGAATAGACTCGGCAGTGGCAGGCGTCAGACCGATCACAACCACGGTGCCATTCTTGCCCGTGCAGGCATAGGCTTGCCCGATTGTGGCAGGAGTGGCGATTGCCTCGAATGCGTAGTCCACGCCAGCGCCCCACGTCAGGTCCTTGACCATCTGTACGACGTCCTGGGTTTTCGGGTTGATGGTGTGGGTTGCCCCAAACTCTTTCGCCTTTTCCAGTTTGAAATCGACAACGTCGACGGCGATAACCATGCGCGCGCCCGCCAGGTGCGCTCCCTGGACAACGTTCATGCCGATACCGCCGCAACCGATGACCATCACGGTACTTCCTGGTAGAACCTTCGCGCGATGGATGACTGCACCTATGCCGGTTGGCACGCCACAACCAACGAGCACTGCTTTGTTGAGCGGGTAGTAGTCTTCAACTTTGATGACTGACATGTCGGGAACTACGCTACGTTCGCTGAAAGTGGAGATGACGCACATCTGGCCAACATCCTGACCCTGTGCATTGTGCATGCGGAAGGACCCATCAAGCTGTGGGCCCATCAAAATAGCGGCTCCCATGTTACAGAGGTTAGTATGGCCCCTGGTGCAGTAGTAGCATGTCCCGCAGGAGGGGATGAAGCTGAGGACGACGTGATCACCTGGTTTACAGTTGGTGACGGCGGAGCCAACCTCCTCGACAATGCCTGCTCCCTCGTGACCGAGCGCCATTGGCATGTAGCCGGGTAGTTCGCCCGTGACCATATGATAGTCGGAGTGGCAGACGCCCGCTGCGACCATCTTTACCTGTACTTCATGCTCCTTCGGTGGATCGAGTTCGATCTCTTCAACACGGATGGCTTCGCCGGGTTGGTACAAAACAGCAGTTCGTGTCTTCATTGAAACGGCCTTTCTTTTAGTGAGTGTATGCTTTAACTAAATAGCTGTGAATTGACAGGAGATAGCCTCTTGCAAACCAAAGAAAATACAATATGGTTTTGTTTCTCACCCCCTTTTCAGTAAAATAGTCTCATGTGGCAGGCAATACTGGTAATAGTCGGCGGCTAGGGCTCGAGCCAGTTCTCGTCCAGGACTCGGCACCTTCTCGCCTGCCTCGTTCGTTACGGTTGGATAAGGGTTTGCATCGATCATGACTGCGGGAATCTTGCGAGCTGCGATCTCCTGGGCAACGTTGAGGGCATCACTCCGTGGAGTATCGTGGCGCATGTTGCCGGAGAGGTCGATGTTTGCCAGGCCATCGGTGATTACGACCAAGATGGGCCTGGTGGCCGGGTCACGCAGGCGTTCGTTTTCAGCCAGGCGCAGGCCCTCTAACAAGCCTGTTGCGAGAGGCGTGCAGCCGCCGATATAGAGTTCCTCGATAGTGCGGCGAGCGCGTGCGAAGTTGCGCGTGGGCGGTAGTACGACGCGACCCTGGGCAAAGCGAAAGACAAGCAAGGCAACGCGGTCGCGCTTCTCATAGGCGTTTTGCAGGAGCGCCAGCAGGATGCGTTTGGTTTTAGGCATTAGTTGTCGAGCCATCACCGAATCGCTGCCGTCAACCACGAACACGAGCAGCGAACGTGTTTTGCGCTCGCGGACCTTCTGGCGCAGATCATCCGGGCGTAGTTCCAATTTGCTGTTGTTACGCCCGCGCACCGTTTGGTATGGAGCTGCTGCACGAATGGTAGCAGCGAAGGCAATATCCGTGACCGGGTTGGCCAGGCGACTGCGAGTGAAGCGTCCGCTGCGGCGCGTTGTCAGCGAGAGAAAACGTCGCCCTGCTTCCTGGCGCGCCAGGCGGTCGCGCGTAACCGAAATGACTGCCTGTACTTGCGCAATATCCTGCTCACCACGCAGTCGCCTGCTGAGACCAGCAGCGCCTTCACGCTCATCACCGCGTTTGTCTACATCGATATCATCGTCTACGGTCGCTATCTCTTCAGGGATGTTTACATCTGTAGACTCCGTGGGCAACTCATCCAAAAGCTGCGTAAGGTGTTGGCCGACGGCAGCGCCGGCGCGTGCTCTATGAGGAAGAGCAAGCCCTACAGCCTGCTCTATATCAGAGATCTCGACTTCTGTACGATCATCCCAAGCGGCTAAAGCCCGAGCGGTACGCAATACGACGAGATCGCCACGATGTCCCTCTGCATGCAATTGACGATCAACAAGCATGGCGACGACCTGGCGAAAATACCTTGAGATACTCACGGAAGGCAGGAGTTGTTGAGCGTGCTTGAGGCGTTCGTGTAATGCCTGTTCAGCTTCTGACCAATGCGCCATAAAATCAGCAGGAGATGCATCGTAAGCCAGGCGGCGTTCAACCACCAGCGCCCGATTGGCTGGATCACGCAGGTCTTCCGCTTCAACAAAGAGTCCGATCCTATCCAGAAGTTGAGGACGTAACAGCCCCTCTTCTGGATTCATAGTGCCGATCAGCACGAAACGCGCAGGATGGGCAATCGAGATGGTATCCCGCTCGACACGATTGACTCCAAGCGCAGCAGCGTCAAGCAACAGATCAACGATATGGTCATTGAGCAGGTTGATCTCATCGACGTAGAGGAAGCCGCGATTGGCTGCTGCTAATAACCCTGAAGCGAAGTGGCTGGCGCCCCTTGCCAGCGCCGTTGCAAGATCGAAGCTCCCGGCAACACGATCTTCGCTTGCATTGAGTGGGAGCGTCACTAGATGTACAGGACGTTGAGCGATAGGGAACGTTTCTTCGCGTTCGTAACGAGCCTGGCAGTCTTTACACATCCATTGTGGGGCAGTTGGATCACAGAAATAAGGGCAATCAGCTACGCCAGTTATGGGGGGAAGCAGACTGGTTAGGGCACGTACAGCCGTTGATTTGCCTGTACCTCTACGCCCGCAGATGAGTACGCCACCAACCGATGGATCGATGGCGTTAAGGATGAGGGCAAGCCGCATCTTCTGCTGCCCAACCATAGCACTCAACGGGAATGTTGCCATGTTTGTGCTTTCGTGGTGTCACCAGTTGCCCAACAGCAGGAACCTGCTGGACAACCGCGTTTACGCCGCCCTGGATCAGTCCAGCCTGCCCGCGTTCCTTCCGCATTCGGGCAGGTTAACTCACCAGGTGCTGTCCGCAAGCGCACACGGGCTGGAACGTGCTCTTTTGGACCAGCGATAGCCCCACCACTTTGCGTGTCTGCTCATCTGCAGACGGGCCTGGCCTGCTTCATCGGGGTGTCCCTCCACAGGCTTCTCCCAAGCGACCTGTAGCCGCTCAGGGCGTGCACGCATCCGGCCTGCCCCCGCTCGCTCATGTCGCGAGATGGAGAACCTCTCAATCTCGTACATGCGTTCTATTCTATGCCAGAAACAGCGCTTTGTCAAGGCGTTTGGATGGTCATCACCTATTCCCAAACCGCCAAATCCAGGGATACTGCATGCTATCACACAAGCAGACTTGCTGTCAAAACAGCACTCGCTTAACTTAAATGGCCTATCGTGTCAAATAGCCGGCATCGACGGGCAGGACACAGCCTGTCAGATGACGAGCTTCATTAGAAGCAAGCCACAACACGGCCGGACTGATATCCTCTGGCGGTAGCAGATTGCGATCAGGGAAGAGATTGAGCTGATTCATCAGGTCCAGCATATGCTCATAGGTTGCCAGTGGACCAGGGCCTCCAGCGAACACGTCATACAATGCCTGGTTACGGCACATTGCAGTATCAACACTCGTTGGGCACACTGCATTCACATTGATGTTATAGGGAGCGAGTTCAATAGCAAGTGTCTTGACCAGGCCGAGGACGCCGTGTTTCGCAGCGACATAGTGCGCCAGGTTTGCCATACCCTTTAGTCCAGCCGTTGATGAGATACAAATAATTTTGCCGCTGCGCCTGCTGAGCATCTGCGGAATGCACACCTTACAAGCAATCCAGACACCCTTGAGATCGACATTGACGGTTTCGTCCCATTGTTCTTCGGTCATTTCCCAGCTTGGTGCGAAGGAATACAGGCCAGCATTTGCTACCAGGATATCGATAGGGCCAAGGGCGCGCTGGGCTCTTTGCGCCAGCGATTGCATTGCGGGGAGATCTGTCACATCTACTTGCGCCGCGAGAACGGGACGCCCCATCTGCTCGATTTCGGAAGCAAGCGATGCTAATTCTTCGGGTTGCGACAGCGGATAGGGAACGGTGCCATACTGTCGACAGGCATCACACAGCACAAGACGTGCTCCCTCTCGAGCAAACGCGAGGGCATGAGCGCGGCCCATACCGTGTGCCGCACCCGTGATAAATACAGTGCGATCTTGAAAACGTGGGTTTGTAGAGTTAGTAGACCCCACAGATGCCATCGATGGTGAAATCCTCGATGATGAGCTCCTCTTCTAATTCCTCGTCCAACTCCACTAAATCCATGGACCCCTCTATGTCGAAGTTTTCTATTATGGAAATCTGCTCTGTGCTTGCGTCTTCACTGTTCGAGAAGCCGGTTTCTGCCATCGATATACCCTCGCTTTGCTGTCAATCCTTCATACCGTGTGATAAGCATACCATCAGTTTCGGGGGAATACAAGATTTTTTCCCCTTGACTTTCAAGACTTTCCTTAAGTATGCTTGCTTGTGTAGATCAATTGAATTATGTATTGAGGAGGCGCTAGCATGTCTCATTCCCCTGCGCATTATCGACTTATCACAGAGGTCAAGATTCGTCGCGAGTCTTTTGGGGGCATTCTCTATAAGTACGGCTGTGCCGATAGGGGTTCCCTATCCTTTATCAATTCCCCTCAACTGATAGGACTACTGATCGCGGGGCAACAGCGACATAGCGGCGATGTGAGCGCAGCGATCGAGAACAGTCGCTATTCTGAAGCCAGTAAACAGAAGTTGTATAGTGCCCTCGACGATCTCGTAAAACGAGGCTATATTCAAATAGAGTCATAGTCATTCAACACCTCAGATGCTCATGAGAGGAGTTTCCCTAATGGCTGAATTTGTGCGTTTTATGGAACGTCCTACCCGGACTCCTGGTCAGAAGCCAGGCACAATACACCCACTCGCTCTGGCAGCAATGCAACAGACGGGAGAGATGCTCCCTCTAAAAAAAGGAAGTGGCTCTCAACGCTTCCTGCAAGGCGGTCTAACAGCACCGATTACCGTCACGTGGGAGATTACAGCGGCCTGCAATATAGCCTGTGTTCATTGCCTCTCATCATCGGGGCACCGTCGACCGCGCGAGTTGAAAACGGAACAGGCGCTGTCGCTGGTCGATGAACTGGCAGATATGCAGGTCTTCCAGATTCATTTCGGCGGTGGCGAACCGTTCATTTATCCTGGCATCTGGCAGGTGCTTGAACGCTGTACAATGCGCCAGCTTGTGATGTGCATAAGCACCAATGGGACATTGATTACTGCTGAACGCGCCCGCCGCCTCAAACAGTTTGAGCCGCTTTACTTTCAGGTAAGCCTCGATGGTGGTACGCCACAAACGAACGATAGCATACGTGGAAAAGGTGTCTTCAATCGTGCCCTACGCGGCCTGGAATTTCTGGCGGCTGAGAACCATAGCCTCACAGTGAATAGTGTCTTGACGCGCTATAGCTTTTATGAATTAGATCGTCTCTACGAGATTGCCGCTAGCTTCAATGCCAGGTTACGTGTGACCCGTTTACGTCCATCGGGACGCGGGCGAGACGTGTGGGCCGATCTACATCCAACTCAAGAGCAGTACAGCGAGTTCACAAACTGGTTAATGGCACACCCCGACGTGTTGACGGCAGATTCCTTCTTCCACCTCAACGCCTTTGGCACAAGATTAGCAGGTCTTGATATGTGTGGAGCAGCGACGGCTACCTGCTGCATCTGTCCGGAGGGTGAGGTTTACCCGTGCGCCTTCTTCCAGGCACCGGAGTTTGAGGCCGGCAATCTGCACAACCATAGCTTCAGAGAAATTTGGCAAAACTCGACCCTCTTTGACTACTATCGTAAGATGGGTGGAGGAGCCTGTACCGGTTGTGGACAGTACAACGTTTGTCACGGCGGCTGCCCTGCCACCAAGTGGTTTGTGTATCAAAAGTTGAGCATAAAAGACCCAGAGTGTGTGTTACAACTGTGAAAACCAGCTACCCATTGCTCGACAGTTTGATTCTATCAGGAGCAAATCTACATTTAAGCACGTGTCATTACCAAAAAGCACTCCGAGCGAAAATGACCCGTGTCATACACAGCATATTTTCACCGGACCGCCTTTTTTCTCATCAGCGGCAGCTTTCTCCTATGACATTTGTCACGCTGAAATCAGGATGGGCTTCACTTCACAGCAATCTGATCCAAGATTATACTTTGAAGTGAAAGTGAAATCGCCGGAGAGCGGTTTCATAACCTGTTAGACGGCTATACCCTAAGGCCAGCAAATGCTGATCCTGCAGGAAGTGTCACCGAGGCTCCTGGGGCCATAGGAGGAAGCATGATGAGTATGCATGACCGTGAAGAGCAGCAGAGTAATGAGCGCCATCTTGATAATAACGCTCTGGTTGTACCCCTGAATAAACTTGACCGCACACTACTTCCCCTGATAGGCGGTAAGGCGGCGAATCTGGGTGAGCTGATCCGGGCGGGCTTCTCCGTCCCTGAGGGCTTCTGTGTCACCACTATGGCCTATGCACTCCTCCATACTCAGCTTGTGCCCATGCTGGATGAGTTAGCTACGACCAGGAGCGATAATGTAGCGCACCAGGCAGAGCTGGCTGCGGCGGCACGCACCGCCTTGTTGCATGCGCCTGTTCCGTCCAACGTTGCTGCGGCCATCACCAGGGCATACCATACACTCTTTGAAGGAGAGCCAATACCCGTCGCTGTGCGCTCCTCTGCGACTGCCGAAGACCTACCCTCAGCGAGCTTTGCAGGCCAGCAGGAAACATATCTCAACGTCGTGGGGATCGAGGCTGTGCTCACTGCGGTTCAGCACTGTTGGGCATCGCTGTGGACCGACCGCGCTGTCAGCTATCGGGCAAGCCTCGATCTCGATCCTCGCAGCGTACGCCTGGCAGTCGTCGTCCAGCGCATGGTTGATGCAGAGGTTGCTGGCGTGCTTTTTAGCGCCAACCCTCTCACCGGCAAGCGCCGCCAGGCGGTGATCGATGCCAATCCCGGACTGGGAGAAGCGGTGGTCTCGGGTGCGACGAACCCTGACCACTTCGTCGTCAATACCAGTTCCGGTGAGATCGTGGAGCGCCGCCTGGGCGACAAACAGGTCGTTATCCAGGCCCTTGCCGGAGGTGGCACCCAGCGCGCCGGGCGAGCAAGAGCGCGAGCTGAAGCCTGCCTCTCTGATACACAGATACGCGCACTGGCAGCGCTTGGAGCACAGGTCGAGGCATACTACGGGGCACCGCAGGATATTGAGTGGGCGATGGATGCCTCCGGCCACTTCTGGCTCACGCAGGCGCGGCCGGTTACAACACTGTTTCCGCTGCCCCCCGAGGCACCAACTTCCGATGAGGGCTTGCGCGTGTACCTATCGTTCAACGTCCAGCAGGGGACCTACCGGCCATCCACGCCAATGGGTCGCTCCGCCCTCCGTCTGCTGGCCTCTTCGGTGTTGACATACATTGGCACACCACCTCGGGACCGCATGCAAGGCCCTCGCTTCATCACTGAGGCCGCCTCTCGTACCTTCGTCGACGTTACTGCGGCCCTGCGGAACTCGTTTGGACGCATGCTGCTCTTGCGTTCTATGGAGGAGGCAGAGATCTATGCGGCAGAGATTTTCCACCAGCTTGCTACCGATCCGCGCTTCTCCCTCGTTCCCTCTCCGCGCTGGCGTTTCTTCCGCGCGGTCGTCACCCTGCTCGTCCGCACAGGCATGCCGTGGTACCTGCTCCAGGCGCTGCTTGCGCCCAGGAAGGGGCGCGAACGGCTAAAGCGCCTGGAGCGCACGTTGCGCGACGAGAGCAAGATGGAGGTTCCTGCCGACCCTGCTGACTGCCTTGCCGCGGCTGAGCAGATATTCTTTGACACAACAGCGCGCCTGCTGAATAGCGCCTCCTCAGCGATGGTTGCTGGCATGCAAGCCTATG